>Ga0208510_100460_pt1 | contig 14061 bp, 14 predicted proteins | sample LakWasMet33_HOW6_2_FD_183875 | JGI IMG/M metagenome (GOLD analysis project Ga0208510, IMG submission 183875) | Freshwater sediment methanotrophic microbial communities from Lake Washington under simulated oxygen tension - Sediment Metagenome... | ecosystem: Environmental > Aquatic > Freshwater >...
GCTCACCAGCAGGCCGGGCATACCGTCAGTCAGGCGGAAACGGAGCTGGCGACGCATAAACAGAATCAGCAGCACTGGCAAATCGAGACCGGCAGACGCTACGACAACCTGGAAAAAGCCCTAAGCGTACTGAACCAGTCGCTGGAAAAGCAAGCCATTGATCTTGAGCAGTTAAGCCGGTTGCTGGAAAAAGACGAGCACTGGCTGGCTGCACAGAAAGCCCAAATGGCGACTCTGGAGCGAGGCCTGCAAGAGTCCGCGGCCTTATTAAAAGTTAAAGCCGACGATTGTTTGAAACAACAAAGCCATCCTGTCGAAATACCCGAAGAAGACGCCCATAAACTGTCGGCCGAATTACAGCAGCAAAGACAGGCCATTCATACCCAAAAAGAAGAGCAGGTCATCCTGCTGCGGGAAGATGATAAAAAAATCGAAACCGGGCGTGCTTTGAAATCGGAGCTGGACAGCCAACGAGACCGCTGGGATCAATGGGAAAGCCTGAATGAATTAATCGGTTCGAAAAGCGGCGCAAAGTTTCGTACGTTTGCCCAAAGCCTGACTTTGGAAGCATTGCTGGCGCACAGCAACCAGCATCTTGAAGGCTTCGCCAAGCGCTACGCCCTGCAACGCGTACCAGGCAGCGACCTGGAGCTGCAAATCATAGACCGCGACATGGCCGACGACGTGCGTAGCGTACACAGCCTGTCCGGTGGCGAAAGCTTTCTGGTGTCGCTGGCGCTGGCTTTGGGTTTGGCGTCCTTGTCATCCAACAAAACCCAGGTCGAATCGCTGTTTATCGACGAAGGCTTCGGCAGCCTGGACCCGGAAACACTGGACATCGCCATCGCCAGCCTGGACACCCTGCAAGCCTTGGGCAGAAAAGTCGGCGTTATCTCGCATGTGCCTATTTTGGTTGAGCGGATTGGGGCCAAGGTGGTGGTTGAGAAACAAGGGGGGGGACGGAGTAGTGTTTTGATTGTTGGGGGGTATTGAGAATGAAATTTCCCAATCTATGTAGGATGGGTAGAGTGGTAGCGAAACCCATCAAATACAGCATAGAATGACAGATTATCGTCGTTACCGTATTGACGGCGGTAGCTATTTTTTCACGGTTAACTTAGCAGACCGTAACCAATCACTGTTGATAGACCGTGTAGACAATTTGCGCGAGTCTTTTCGGGTTGTCAAAGAGGCTCATCCATTCGAAATCGATGCCATAGTTATTATGCCTGAGCATCTCCACACAATATGGACTTTGCCTGACCGTGATGATGATTTTAGCCTGCGTTGGCGACAAATAAAATCAACTTTTTCCCGGGAAATCGCAAAGGAAGAGCGAATTTCAAAAAGTCGTCTTCGCAAGCAGGAGCGCGGAATATGGCAGCGGCGATTTTGGGAGCATGCGATCCGTGATGACGAGGATTTTAGGCGGCATGTAGATTACATCCACTTCAATCCCGTGAAACACGGTTATGTACAAAATGTGTCCGATTGGCCGTATTCATCTTTTCACCAGTATGTTCGCTTGGGTATATTGCCCGTGGATTGGGCAGGGATTGGCAATTGTGAGTTCGGATCTGATTTGGAATAGAACGCTTTATTTGAAGTTGATGGGTTTCGCTACCGCTCTACCCATCCTACGCGCTGAAATAGAGGCTGCTGATCAATAGTTATATGTTAGACTTTATTAAAATAAGTGTATTTACGTATGACATAGTCAAGCTGTATAAGAGTTAGCAAAAAAAATCTTACACAACCATCTGTTTTTGTATCATTAAAATACCCAAGATAGTGAATAATATAATTTATCGGGTACAAAGAACTGCTTAATAATCAATCATTAGCTAAAAATAAATATGGAGGGCTTAGTGAAAATTCGAACTGAACATAAATACATTGGTGCGGCGTTAATACAGATTGCCGAACACTCTCAGTTCACAGCGATCAATGCTATGAAAATTAAAGATACATTTGTTAATAATGCGTTCAAAATTAATAACAATATAGGCGTTTTTTGTAAGTATGCGTCAGAACCCAATGTAAATGGTGAATATATTTTTACATTTCTTGCTGACCATGTTCTTGCTATTGAGAGCATAGGAAAGCATAACGAACATGTATTTTTGGCGCTGATTTGCATTGAAGACTCTGAAATATGTTGCTTAAGTTTAAATGACTTCAACACCCTTCTTGATGCGAGAAAAAAGTCGGCAGGTAAAAGTGAAGACCAATATCAGATTTTGATTACTGCCAGCCAGGGAAATAGCCTTCGGGCATATATGAATGCATCCGGTAAAAAAGGAAAAACAGCGAGTAAACCGCTTGTAATATCTCGAAAGGCTTTCCCTGATCAAATATTTGGTTGATTATTTGCTTCAAGTGCGACGATTGTGTTGCTCCTTTAGTCGTTGCACCTTATCTTTAGCGTTATTTTATTAGCACATTATCGAATCAATAGGAAATTTATGAGCCGGTTTGAAGAACTTCAAAAAAAACTAGAAGAGTTAAGTCCAATACCAGTAAATATGCCAAAGCTATATTTGCTAGGTGATACGGGAGCAGGAAAAACTACCATCGTTAGAAAAATTCTTGGAACTGATGATTATAAATTTCCATCAGTACAACAAAAACGCACCACTGTGGCGGTCACGGAATATGTATTAAGTAGAGATTTGCCATATCAAGCAACATACATATTCAAAACGGAACATCAGATAAGCGAGTTCATTAATGAAATACTAGAAATAGCAATTGAAAAGGCTTATGTGAGTTATAAAAAAAATGAGCTTGATGTTAATGACATTGTGGAAAATATAGAAGAAACCCCAGACGAACGTTTTAGGTTGAAATATATTCTATCATCAGAACAATTAATGGAAGTTGCTAAAGCAATAGCTCAGATACTTCCACAATTAGATACCTCTATTGATAAATTAAAAACAGAATTACAAAGCAGTGAAGAGGAGTTAAGTATTGTTGTTGATCTTGCGCTCGAACAACAAAAATATGAATTATCTGAAATAAAGGAAACGATACTCACCAATATAAAATGTAAAGTTTCAGAATTATGTGATGGATTTATGTTATTTTCCGATGATGACTATTATCAACACTCTTCAAGTAGACTAGAAGGCTTTATTGACCAAGCAAAAAAACTTCTTTCAAGTACTAAGAATTCGGTATCGCCAATAGTTGAATACGCAAGACTTCAAGGTAATCTTCTGGCAAGTTGGTTGCCAAAAGATGCAGAACTTGTACTTATTGATGGCGAAGGAATAGGGCATGACGCACGAGAAGCAAGTAGACTTTCAGCTAGGCACTTAGACTACTTTCACTTTGCAGATTCTATTGCTTTAGTAGAAGAGAGCAAGAAACCATTCACTTCGGGCGGGAAAAGCGCAATGGAAGGAATTATTAGAAACGGATATTTAGACAAATTCAATTTGATATTTTCAAAACTTGATGAGGTGGAAGTCGGCGATGAGGAAAATGCGGGAAGGGATGAACAAATTCGTGCCGTTAAAAAAGGCTTTGCCAATGTTAAAAATGCTCTACAAGAAGATGACGCGGAATTAAATCTTGGCAATGAACGATTGTTTTATCTGTCACATATGAGGGATAAAGAAACGAGCGGAGTCAACATTCAGGAGATAGGGAAACTGATCATTGGTATTAAAAAAGCTTTTGATGAAGATAAACCTCAGTTTGTTGAACCAAAATATGATTATGAAATGCTTTCATCATATTTGACAAAATCTTCTGGAAATTTCGAGAGAAAGTGGACTTCACTGTTAGACTCAGAACGATGGCAAACGATAAAAGCTTTTAATAAAAGAATGTATTGGGGAGAGGATGAATTTAAAAATATGAAACCAATTTCCGACTTTCACATTGAAGTTACCAAAGAGCTTGAATTCTTTATTGCACATCCATATGGATGGAGTGAGGTTACTACACCACCAATGCAGAAAAAGAGTATTGATAGAGTAAAGCAAGAATTCTCGAAACAACTACTTGCCTTTGCGAGACTCGTTATTCTCAAACAGCAAAATGACAATTGGGGAGAAGCAATTGGATTGGTTAATTTTTCAGGTTCAACAAAGATTAGAAAAATTAAAATTCAGCACATTATCCAAGGGATTCTTCCAGACCACAGAAAACCAGAAGCCATAAAAATGAAGGACGCTATAAAAAACTTATTGAATGAGTCCATTACTGTGTGCAAAACATAATACTAGTTTTTCAAGCTGTAGCGCGGTAGGTTGAATGCAATGAGGCCCAACAAATAGAAAGCTTGATGTTATTAGGCTTCGCCATCGCTCTGTCCAACATGCCGCGCTTGACGGAGATTACCAATGAGCGAACTAAGCAAACAAGAGCTTGAAGACATTACCCAATGTTATCAGGCGCTGATGGCATCGCAGCAAACACTGTTACTCTCGACAGCTTCAGCAAACGGCGTGCCTGACATCAGTTACGCGCCTTTTGCGCGTGACGAAGTCGGAGTCTTTTATATCTATGTCAGCGAGATGGCCTGCCACACGGTTAATTTGCTGAATAACCCGCAGGCATCGATATTGTTTATCCGCCCGGAATCAGAATCGCCTAACCTTTTTGCCCGAGAACGGGCGGTGCTAAGTTGCAGTGTCTCGGAAATAATCCGTGACGATGCAATATACGCTGACCGGATACAAGCCTTGCAGGATAAGTTTGGCGAGGTGGTTAGTGTGTTGCGCTCATTATCGGATTTTCATTTGTTTGCATTGCGTTCGGAAAATGGGCGATACGTTATTGGTTTCGGTCGCGTCTTCAGTATTAATGCGAGTGATGGTTCCTTGCGTCATATTTAGCCGAGTATCTGTAAAACAGATCGGAAAATAGTTGAGCTTTATGCCGTCAATCCACTCCTATTTACACCGGTAGCCGGCTGTCGCCCATCTGGATTAAACGCTTGTAAAAATACCAATAGTTATTAATAATTGGTATATCGATGAAAGTGAGGTTATAGATTATGCAAAAAAATACCAGCGTTTCGATTGGACTTCATTTTGAAAAATTCATTGCCGACATCGTCGAAGAAGGGCGCTTCGGTTCTAAAAGCGAGGTTGTCAGGGCGGGGCTTAGGCTTTTGGAGGCTCAAGAAATAAAATTGGCTGCTTTACGTTCCGCGCTGATAGAAGGAGAAGAAAGCGGGATCGCTGAAAATTATTCGCTGACAGGTTTGATTGAAGAGCTTGATAAAGAAGACGGCGCGTAATGCCGTCTTTTCGATTAACAAAGCAAGCCAAGGATGATTTGAAATCTATTGCTCGTTATACGCAAGAAATCTGGGGGCGTGATCAGCGGAATAAGTATCTTGGCATATTGGACAATTGTTTTCACCTGTTAGCCGATGAGCCGGATTTAGGTGTGGCTTGTAATGAAATCCGAAAAAATTACCGTAAATTTTGTATTGAACGACACATTATTTTCTATCGAAAAGTTGCAGAGGATATTGATGTTGTTCGTATCTTGCATTGTCGGATGGATGTAGAGAAACAGTTATTCGATTGAATTTGAAGTCCATTAATTTTGTCTCGTTCCACGCGCTGGGTCGCGAGTTGTGGTCAACAGGCTGAAATGCAGAGTATATCGAAGCGGACGCAGCGCGTGGGAACGAGGACAAACTTAAATATTTGCGCGAAAGCTCCCTTCTCTGAAAAGACTTTGCCATGGCTTCGGCCGAAAAGGTCATTTTCGAACTCATTCTGGCTAAACTGATAATTTGATGTGAAAATTGATTCAACTCGTTATTACCTGAACATTTTCTAATCAACCAATGCCCGATATTTCCCAACATGGTCACAGCACCAACTTAATCGGTTTGGCGACTGCGTGCATGGCCAGCCATGCCTTTAACGAAAATCCCCAACCCTTGCATATTGCAGGCACCCGCGAATCGGCTTCAGGTCTGTTTGAGCAATTGGCAGGACGGTCGACACGCGATGACTGCGGCCGGATATTTCAAGACTATATGTGTATTGTTTTCGGCTTTGAAACGGAACAACGATTACGCAACGATCATTCGGGAAGAAGGCGTTACCGTAACAGTTACCTCCGATTAATCCAGGATTGGGGACTAGATTCGAACAATGCCCAGGGCGCGGTTTTTAAAGGCTGGGTCGAAAGTCGCTTCGGGTTGTTTCCTACTTATCATAAACAGCAGATAGCCAGTTTCATCAGCAAGGACTGGGTCATGTATATCGAAGAAAAGATGAACAGCCGTTATCACAACAATTGCATTTACATGCAGCTGGATCTTCTTTACGAATATTGCCAGTGGGTTATCGAACGTTTTCAGTTTCCGGCGGCGACGCACAAAACCCTTTTTCGCGGCGTCAATTCACTGGACGATGATTGGCTGGTTCTGGATGAGGATAAAACCCATAAAATCGTGCGATTCAATAATATTGTTTCCTTTACCGACCGCCGCAGTATTGCCAGCGAATTCGGCGCTTATATTCTGGAAGTTGAAGTGCCGATGGTTAAACTGATTTTTTTTAATGAACTGTTGCCGCATCATGCCTTGCACGGCGAAGCGGAATACTTGGTGATTGGCGGCGATTATCGGGTCAAAGTGCAGCGTTAAGGGGGGAGAAATATGTCGACAGAGCAACTATTGAACAGGGCGTTGGGAGCCTATTTGGGCTTTGCCTGCGGCGATGCGCTCGGGGCGACGGTCGAGTTTATGTCGCCGAAACAAATCCAGAAACGCTACGGCGTGCATCGGGATATGATCGGTGGCGGCTGGCTGGGGCTGGAAGCGGGCCAAATCACTGACGATACGCAAATGTCGCTTGCAGTAGGGCAAGCCATTATCGATCATCAGGGCTGGAGCATTCAGGCCGTCGCCGATAATTTTGTCGCATGGATGGAAAGCGACCCGCCGGATATAGGCAATACTTGTCGGCGCGGCATCATGCGCTATCGGGATAGTGGGGAACTATACGGTTTGCCTCGCGATGACGATGCGGGAAACGGCGCGTGCATGCGTAACCTGCCGGTAGTGCTGTCGACCTTAAACCGGCCGGACTATTTTAGTCTATGGAGTTTGCAACAAAGCCATATTACCCATAACCACCCGTTGTCCAACGCAGCCACCTTAACGCTGGGACGGATCGTCAATCAGCTGATTAACGGGCTGGATATGGACGCTTGCAGACAGGAAGCCGAACGCTTGATCGGCCAACACGGCGAATTCGCCTATAGCCCTTATTCGGGCAAAGCCTCGGCTTATGTCGTCGATACCGTGCAGACGGTTTTGCATTATTTTTTCAGCACGGACAGTTTTGAAGCCTGCCTGATTGCCACCGTTAACCAGGGCGGAGATGCCGATACCACAGGCGCGTTGGCTGGTATGCTGGCAGGCGCAAAATACGGCGTTGGACAGATTCCGGAGCGCTGGTTAAAGCAATTGGACCCGCAGGTGGTCGAGCAAATACGACGACAAACGACTGAACTTATCCGGCTGGCGGAGTCTTTGTAAAACGCATAAAGAAACGCGGTAAGGCGTAATTTGCAGGGGCTTGTATTACCGGGCATAAAAACCGCGACAAATCACAGCGCTTTGATAGAATTAGCTTAATTTCAATTGTCCTGATTCTTATCGTCAGCCCAACTACTGCGCTAAGCCATTATTCTGACATGCAAAAAGAACCAGCCGCCAAATATTACAATAGCCATCAAGCTGTGCTTGATCTTTTGCAAAAGCACAAGCTTATCGCAGACTTGGTGCATAAACAGGACATGCCGCATCATGGTCTGGTAGAAGCGCTGGTTCGCAAAGAGAACATGGCGCAATTGCAGCAGATACTTAATCATTTACCGCCTTCGGAAATCGCCCATATTCTGGAAGAATTGCCGCCGGAAGATCAATTGCTGATCTGGGAACATCTGGATGATGACCATAAGCAACCCATTTTGCTGGAGGCCCCGATTTCCGTGCTGCAAATTCTGGGCAAACAAGACTACAAGACTGAAAAATCCAGAGTCAAAGCGTTTAATTTGCACGAAGGCCGCCTGCACGAAATTTCGATTAATACGCCCCAGGATTTGCTTGAGGCCAAACCTATTTGGATAGATCTGGTTGCGCCGACGTTTGAGGATCGAATATGGGTCGGCGATATTTTCGGTATAGAGATTCCTGACCCGGATAAATTGAGCGACCTGGAATCCAGCGCCCGGTTTTATGTGGAAGAAAACGGTGAAATTCATTTGCATTCGGATTTCCTGCTGGACAAGGATGACGTGTCACGCAACGTCGCCGTCGCTTTTATCCTGTATCGGGATATTTTGTTCTCGATTCGTAAAGAAGAGTTGCCGATCTTCCGGCTTCAGCGTTTACGCGCGCTTAGCCAACCCAATTATGTTTCCGACTCAAGGGACATGTTGCTGGATCTTTACGCCGCCAATGCCGAGTATTCGGCTGACGCACTGGAGGAGGTTTATCTTGCTTTGGAAGTGGTTGGCAATCAGGTGCTTAGTAAGCAGATTAGCGATGAGGACGCCGCTAAGATATTGATTAATATTGCCAATGAAGAGGACCTGAATGGCCGGATTCGCAGGAATGTGATGGATACGCGTCGCGCGGTTTCGTTTCTGATGCGCAGCAAGATTCTTGCAAAAAACCAACTGGAGGATTCCCAACAGATCCTGCGCGATATTGAATCGCTGGACGGCCACACGGCATTTCTTTTCGACAAGATCAACTTTCTGATGGATGCTTCCGTGGGTTTCATCAATATCAACCAGAATAAGGTCGTCAAGCGACTGACCGTCGTTAGCGTTGTGTTTATGCCGCTCAATGTATTGGCCGGTATTGGCGGTATGTCCGAATTCTCAATGATGACGCAAGGAATTGCCTGGCCCGTCTCTTACAGTATTTTTACCATTGGATTGGTGGTTGTCGGCTGGCTTACTTTTGCCATTTTACGGTTTCTTGAAAAGCGCGAGCACGGCAAATCAGGCAAACGCTAATGCGGCAAAAGGAGAAAGGGTGAGGCTTTGCTCTAACGGAAATCGGGAATCATCAATTCGCTGAGTTTCGGCCTCGGGTATAATGACGGGCTGGAATAACATCAATCTAAGAGGAACACAATGCCGGTCGATATTTTACTTACAGTGGTTGCAACATCCGTTATTCAGTCTATTTTTGGGGTAGGCGTGTTGTTATTTGGCACGCCCCTATTGCTTTTGCTCGGTTATGATTTTGTCGATGCACTGGGTGTGTTGTTGCCGGTTTCCATTGCCATAAGCGCTTTACAATTTCTAAGGCATTACGAAGACGTTGATACCGGGTTTTATAAAAATGTGCTGATTTACAGCATTCCATTGGTGGTGCTGTTTTTAGTGGTGGTCACTACGGTCAAAATCAATATCAGCCTGGTCATTGGCCCGTTACTGATTTTTGTCGCGTTAAAAAACTTTTCAACGGTTATTGATAGGGCACTGCAATCCGTCGTCAAGTATGAAAGAATTTACCTGATGGCAATGGGGCTGGTTCATGGTATCAGCAACTTGGGCGGCTCAATGTTGACCGTGATAATTTACAGCAAGCACTATCCCAAAAACAAAACGCGGGTGACCGCTGCAGCCAGCTATGCGACGGTTGCCTTATGTCAATTGGCAACGTTGTTGTTTATCGGCAGTGAGTTTACGGTGTCATTTGCAGACAAGATAAGCTTTATCCAGATTGCCGTGGTGATGTTTTTATTGACTGAAGAAATACTTTATAGCGGGATCGATAATGAAAAATACAGCAAGATTTTTGCAATGTTTTTGTTTGCGTCCGGCATCCTGTTAATAGCGAAATCCTTATAAAACTGGAGAGAAAAATGAAAGAGTTAATTAAAAGGCTGTTGAATTATTTCCTGATCGGTATTCTTGCGGTGATTCCCATTGTGGTTATTTTGCAAATCATGATTTTTGTAAAAGACCGGGTTTCCGATTTGTTTCAAATGGTTTACGGCTATGCGGATAATTATCTCTATACGATTCTGGTTTTCGCGGTCAGCTTTTTTATTCTGGTCTACATCGGTCGAAAATTAGTCCAGGAAGGCCGTTCCTGGGTTATTGGCGCGTTTGATCATGTTATTGAGCGAATCCCATTGATCAATACGCTTTACCGGGTGCTTAAAAAAGTGATCAATATGTTTTCATCCCATGACCGGACTATCGCTAAGGAAGTGGTTTATGTCGAGTATCCAAAAGATAATATGTGGATGACCGCTTATGTTACTAACCGGCACGAAGATAAATACGTATTGTTTATCCCTACATCGCCTAACCCGACTTCCGGTTATACGGTGATTGTCGATAAATCGAAAATAATTAAATCAGCCATGAATATCGAAGAGGCCAGCAGTTTTATCATCAGCGTTGGCGTTGATTACGGTAAGGTTTCGGAAATGAGTCAATTGCCCTGAATTTGAACCGCAGAATGGAAATATAGATGAAATTATTAATTAGAGTGGCGGCGATCCTGGTGCTGGTTTCAATCTCCGGCTGCGATAAAGACGATAAACAGGTTAAAGCCGCCGATACAGGGCTGTTAAAAACGCAGCTGGAAACTTTGGAGCAAGCCAAGCAGGTTGAGCAACAGGTTCAGGATGCTGCGGAGCAACGGCGTCAAAAGATAGAGGCGGGAACGCAATAACCTGCGGGCGTTGTTTCGGTTCGTCCCGCTGTGTTATGCGATGCGGCGGATGTAAAAAAAAGCCTCTGCAGAAAGTCGCCGCAAGCATTTGCGATTGATTTTATTGACTTTAAGCCCCTTGTTTGTTATGAATGATCCTGCCTTTATCGGCAAAAAATAATAATAAACAATTACATAAGAGGGGGATGGGTATGAAATCTGATAACAGCACCAAAACAGGCAAGCTGGCTAAATTAACTCAGCTGGAAGCGGAGGTGGCTAAGCTTTCCGAGCAGCTGAAAACAAATAAGAAAACTATTGTTCTGCTGAAAAAATCTTTAACGGAGCGCGATTTAAAGATTCATGAATTAGAATCGAAATTGATATACGCTCAACAATCGTTGTTGAAAAAAGCGGTATTTACAATTCATCAATGCAGGGATCAAATCAAAAACGGAATTGACGAAAAAATAATCAACCCTGCTTTAGCGCAAATTCAGCAGCAGATTGAGGTCATTCAGGACATTGTCTATGAAGCCAAGGACCTCATCAGCAAGAAAAAAATGCTGATTCACGAAAATATTCAAACGACTTCAAATAGAGTCCATCAATGCCCCGATCAAGCGATAAGGTATTTTGAAAAATGGCTTGTCGAGCCGGGCAGGTTAGCGATCAATGAAGTGGTTGGATTGATTGACAACAATGTAAAAAACGGTCAGGATCTGGTCGAGCAAAAAATCATCTATCCAGGCAAACTGTGCTACGACAAGGTTGTTGAAGTTGCGCAGGCGCTACCGACGCAGAGTCGGGTGATTTTTCAAGTGTGGTTGGCGGATCCCGCTATGCGAAAAATAGAAGCGTTGCCCGTTATTCGAAAGGAGCTTGGCGCCAATGCAGACGCATTAATGAAGCGATTGATTGACCAGCTAAAATCAGGAGCGGAACAGGGTTTTGAGCATGCAGTCGATGCCGTAAAAAAATCATCCTTTTGGGATGGAAAGCGGAAGATGGAAGCGGCTTAGGTCAAGTCAGTCTTTCAGGCATTTAACAACGACGAGGCGACCGGGGTTGGTCGCCTGTCTCTATTGCAAGCTTATTTAACCAAACTCAATAAAACTCCCGCCGCTACCGCAGATCCAATCACCCCGGCAACATTAGGCCCCATGGCATGCATCAGCAGGAAGTTATGCGGGTTGCTCTCCAATCCGAGTTTGTTGACTACCCGTGCCGCCATCGGTACTGCGGAAACACCGGCTGCGCCGATCAGGGGATTGATCGGGGTACTGCTGAATTTATTCATGATTTTCGCCATGATCACGCCGGCCGCCGTGCCGATGCTGAAGGCAATCGCCCCCAAAGCCAGAATACCCAGCGTTTTGACCTGCAAAAAGGCTTCGGCGCTGAGCTTTGAACCTACCGCCAAACCCAGGAAAATAGTGACGATGTTGATCAGTTCGTTTTGTGCGGTTTGACTCAAGCGTTCGACCACGCCGCAAGCGTTCATCAGATTACCCAATGCGAACATGCCGATTAAGGGCGCGGCTGATGGTAACAACAAGGTGCAAATAACTAGCAGCATTAACGGGAAGACGATTTTTTCGGTCTTGCCCACTACGCGCAGCTGTTGCATTTCGATTTTGCGTTCATCTTCGGTGGTTAAGGCGCGCATGATCGGCGGTTGTATCAGCGGTACCAGAGCCATGTAGGAGTAAGCCGCGACCGCAATGGCACCCAACAAGTCGGGCGACAGTTTTGAGGCCACATAAATAGCGGTCGGGCCGTCGGCACCGCCGATAATGCCGATTGCGGCGGCATCTTTTAAAGTAAACTCCAGTCCCGGTATGGCATTGAGCGCCAGCGCTCCCAACAGTGAGGCAAAAATACCGAACTGCGCCGCAGCGCCCAGCAGCAATGTTTTAGGGTTAGCCAACATCGGGCCGAAATCGGTCATTGCGCCTACGCCCATAAATATCAGCAACGGAAACAGGCCGGTTTTAATGCCGTAATACAGGTAGTACAAAATACCGCCTTCCTCGGCGATACCGGCAACCGGGATATTGCTGAGGATGGCGCCAAAGCCTATCGGCAATAACAGCAAGGGTTCGAAGCCTTTTTTGATAGCCAGGAACAGCAGCAAAAAGCCGACCAGCATCATAAAGGCCTGACCACCGGTAAAGTTGTAAATACCGGTGCTGTGCCAGAGTGAAATGAGATTTTCCATGGGATGACCCTTCTATTTTAAATTTTTTAAACCACTTAGCGCACAAAGAACACGAAAAAAGCGATGAGCTAGTCCAATGCTGAATGAATAAAGCAGGGTACGTTCAAGAAGATTTTTTCGATGGTTTATCGCTTTTTATCTCGATTATAAAAAAATCAACACATCGCCACCGGCAACGGCACTTCCTTCTTTGATATTGATAGTACTGACAATACCGGCCGTTTTGGAACGTACTTCGGTCTCCATTTTCATGGCTTCCATGATGACTACGACATCGCCTTCGGCAACGATGCTGCCTACATCGACAAGAACTTTCAAGATATTACCGGCCATCGGCGATTCAACCACGGCACCGCTGCTGGCTATCAGTGCGGCATGGGTTATGCCGGCGGCGGGTTGAATCGTCAAGGCGGCGTTGTTGGCGCCGACGATGACGCTGAAATTTCTGCCATCGACGTTGACAGTATAGGTTTCCGTTTGCGGCTGGGCGGTTGCGCTGTCGGCAGTGACCGATTTTGCCTGAGCTGAGTTGTTGGCGGCAAAGGCTTGCGCATCGGGGGCAGCTTCAAAGGCGGCCGGGTTGCCCCGGTTAGCCAGAAACTTCCAGCCGACTTGCGCAAACAGGCCGTTGATCAAAGCATCTTCTTCGATGTTGGCGCCGAGAGTCACGCCTTCGGCTTGGGCTTTTTCCCGTACTTCGGCAATCAGCTTGTCCATTTCCGGCGCGATCAGATCGGCCGGGCGACAGGTAATCGCTTGTGAGCCGTTCAGCACTTTGTCTTGCAGGGCTTTGTTGACCGGCGCGGGCGTTGCGCCGTATTCGCCTTTTAAGACTCCGGCGGTTTCTTTAGTGATATTTTTGTAGCGCTCACCGGTCATCACGTTGATTACGGCTTGGGTGCCGACGATTTGCGAGGTCGGCGTGACCAGCGGAATAAAACCCAAGTCTTCGCGGACACGGGGGATTTCCAGCATGACTTCATCGAACTTGTCGGCGGCACCTTGTTCTTTCAGCTGGCTTTCCATATTGGTCAGCATGCCGCCCGGCACTTGGGAAATCAGGATGCGGCTATCGACGCCTTTTAAGCTGCCTTCGTATTGCGCATATTTTTTGCGTATGTCCCTGAAATAGGTGGCAATGTGTTCCAGCTCAACCAGATCCAGTTTG
>Ga0208510_100461_pt1 | contig 14051 bp, 11 predicted proteins | sample LakWasMet33_HOW6_2_FD_183875 | JGI IMG/M metagenome (GOLD analysis project Ga0208510, IMG submission 183875) | Freshwater sediment methanotrophic microbial communities from Lake Washington under simulated oxygen tension - Sediment Metagenome... | ecosystem: Environmental > Aquatic > Freshwater >...
ATGTCACATCGGCGCCGGCCAATGAAGCAATAATGCCTGTAGCAACACCTACGGGACCTGTTCCGCCAAAAATAACAACTGAGCAATCCTTCAGTTCTTTGCGGTGCTTTGCTTTCAGTTCTTTTTCGGCACAAGTAACTAATGCCGCGGCCGTGGTAAAAGCGCCGCTGGGATCAGCAAAAACCGAGATTTCAAAAGGCGAAACCATGGCTTGTTTACTTGTGTTCAGCATGTCCATGGCTAACCCTAAATCGCGGCCGCCAATAAAAATTCCGGTGCGCTTAACGCCTGATGGACTGCGGGAGAAGGTGGCATCTTGAGTAAGTCCATAAACGCTATCCAACTTGACATTGTTATATGGGATAAGCACGTCAAACCCTGCATCCAGTGCCATGTTAATGTCGAATGGGCTATTGTTGGGCATGGGGTCAAGCATATGAAGAATGCTGCGTTTTGCCATTAGAGTTCCTTTTTATTATGCAGGTTAATCCGAAAGTTTAGGCTCAAGAGCTTGATTTAATATATTCTCTTGCGGTTTCAAATGCATGCTCAAAATGCAGATACACAGGCTTGTCGCTATTGATCATTTTTTTCAACAAAAGGACTTGAGTCTGGTATTTAATGTTGCCAATTGCCATCGCCCCCAAGCCGACCGCGCCGCTGTTTGAGCCTTGAATGGGGGTGCCATTATGGAAGGCGTCAACACCTGCGATACCTGCCGGCGGTACGGCATTTACATCGGCAGCAACTTTAAGTTGTGGAGCCGATGCGACAAGTTCCGCACTTAATAGTTCAATGCCTGCAGCGCCGGTTGCAAAAACAACATCCGCTGTTTTAATGTATTCTGCTTTGTCCGCATCTGCGCCGGCTTCAATATTAGTTTTGCCGTCGCCGAATTCATTGTTGCACATGTCGGCAATGGCTTGAGCTTTGTCCAATTGACGGCCGATAAGCTTTACGTGCGCACCGCTTTGTGCGGAAATGACTGCGGCCACTTGACCAACAGGTCCGGTTCCACCCAGTACCAGAATATTTTTTCCTTCCAGAGTCGTGTCGAATTTGGTTATTAATTCATGTTCAGCGGCTGCTACCATGCCTGCTGCCGTGGTAAATGCCCCGCTTGGATCAGCAAATACGGAAACTTCAAAAGGCGCGAACATTGAACGTTTGGCCGTATTCAACATATCCATTGCCTGTTTCGTATCACGTCCGCCTATGAATATCCCGGTGCGTTTTAAGTTTTTAGGGCTGCGCGAAAAGATGGCATCCTGTACCAAGCCTTGAACTTCACTAGGTTCGACATTGATATAAGGCAATGCGGAAACCCAACCTGCATCCAATGCCATATTGACATCAAATGGACTGAGGTTTTTAGCGGTGGTTAGCATGTGTAAAATTAATGGCTTTTCCATGGTATCTCCTTTATGTATTTATCCGGTAAGTATAAAAGAAAACACAGCAGAATAAAAATGCCCTTGCGCATTTGAGTTTTAAACCGGTGTTGAACCTGTGTATTATTGAAATGATTTTATGTTTTCGAGGTTGCAATGCATATTATTTTGTTAAAGGCTGAACGCATATGAATGATCTAAAAAGCCGGCAACGGCGGAAGGCTTACGATGTTCGCAATGAGCAAATAGATAAGAGTGTCATGAGCCGGATTATTTGCGCGCAATTTGTAGCGCACCCGGTTTATCAACAGGCCAAAACGGTAATGTGGTATATCCATTGCCGCTCGGAAGTCAGAACTCAATCGGCATTGTTAGGCGAGCTGGACGTCGGTAAGCGTATGGTCATCCCCTACTGCACTAGAGATGAGCAAGGACATAATAAATTGGGCTTATGGTGGCTGGAGGATTTTGCAGAACTGGTGCCGGGAATGTGGGGGATTTTAGAGCCGCCCAAACAACGATGGGGCGAGTTGGGAAAAGAAGTCGCCCCAGAACAGCTCGATTGCGTGATGGTGCCGGGCGTGGCTTTCGATCGAAATGGCGGGCGCTTGGGTAATGGCGCGGGTTATTATGATCATTTATTAAAGAGTGTCAGAGCCGATGCCGTATTGATCGGCGTTTGTTTTGAGTCCCAGTTGGTTGAGCAAGTCGCTATGGACGCTCATGATGTGGCTATGGATATTGTAATGACGGAAAAAAACCTTTATGCCGGTAAAGGACGGCAGTTTTCTAACTGATGGATTTTCAAGTGTTGAAAGACAGTGTCTATTCTTCTCCGGCTTTTGTTTTGGATGAAATAGAAATGACCAAGGCCTTGGAAACATTAGCCGAGCTGAGAACACAATGTGGCTGCAAGATTTTATACTCCATAAAATCATTGCCTTTTTCAGCCGTCATGGACATGGCGAAACCTTTTGTTGACGGCTTCTCAGTCAGCTCCTTATTTGAAGCGCGGCTGGCCGATGAAGTTTTGGCAGGACAGGGCAGCATTCACTTGACTACGCCCGGTATAAGGCAAGATGAGCTTGATGAGTTAAGTTTGCTGTGTTCGCATATCAGCTTTAATTCTTTGACCCAGTATCAACGATATTCTGAGACGGCTGGAGCGCAGTCTTCAATCGGCTTAAGAGTTAACCCGAAGTTGTCCTTTCTGCATGACGAGCGATTCGACCCCTGTCGGCAACATTCAAAGCTGGGCGTGGCTATTGAGGAATTGAGTCACTCGATTTGCCTGGATCAAATTGAGGGGTTGCATGTTCATAACGTGTTTTCGGCAACCGATTTCACCCCGTTAATTAAAACTATCGAAAAGCTTCAGCAGCATTTGGGGGCAGGATTAGCTCAACTTGAATGGCTAAATATCGGCGGCGGCTATTTGTTCGGTCAAATTGAAGATCATAGCCCGTTTGTTGAGCTGGTCAATAAGCTAAAACATGATTTTGGCGTTGAGGTTTATATTGAGCCGGGCAAAGCAATCGTAGGACGGGCCGGACATTTAGTGGCGACGGTGCTTGATTGTTTTGTCAGTGACGGTGAAGCCATCGTCATACTGGATACCTCAATCAACCATAATCCCGAAGTGTTTGAATATCAGCGCCAGCCTGAATTACATGAACATGATCGCGACGGACAATATGCCGCTATCCTGGCGGGCTGTACCTGCCTGGCAGGTGATGTATTCGGCAAATATCGTTTTAAAGAACCCTTGGAAGTAGGGGATAGAGTGGTTTTTAAAAATGTCGGCGCTTACACCCTGATTAAAGCGAATCGGTTTAACGGCTACAACCTGCCGGATATTTACCTGAGCAACTCCCTGCGGGTGAAGAAAATGAAACACTACGATTATCAGGATTATCGCCGGCAATGGCTGGCTGATTAAGAATCAGGGTAGGGACTCTAGTGGTTCAGCACTTATTAAGGTATAAAACGGTACATTTTTACTTACAAAAAAGGCTAAAAACATGAAAGCAATAATGATGACGGCCATCGGTAACCCCGACGTTCTGGAACTACACGACATTGACGAGCCGGAAATTTCTACAGCAACGCAAGTTAAAGTCAGGCTGAAAGCCGCAGGCGTGAACCCTGTCGATACCAAAATCAGGCACAACGGCTTGCTTTATGACCATCCGTTGCCCGCCGTATTGGGTTGTGACGGAGCGGGAGAGGTCATCGAAACAGGCTGTGCAGTCAGCCAGTTTAAACCGGGCGATAAAGTCTGGTTTTGTCATGGCGGATTAGGTCGCGAACAGGGTAATTACGCCGAATACACGGTGCTTGATCAACGCTGGGTCAGTTTGATGCCACAGACTTGTTCGTTTACCGAGGCCGCCGCACTGCCTCTGGTGTTGATTACCTCATGGGGCGGCCTGTTCGATAGAGGCGGATTGCAAGCCGGGCAAACCGTGCTGATTCATGCCGGAGCCGGGGGTGTAGGGCATGTGGCGATACAATTGGCAAAATTAAAAGGAGCCCGAGTGATTGCTACGGTGCGTTCCGAGCAAAAAGCGGAATTTGTCAAGGCGATGGGCGCTGATGAAGTGATTCTTTACGCGCAAGACGGTCTTGCCGATGCGGTCAATGAACTGACCGGCGGCAAAGGCGCCGATCTGGTTTTCGATACCGTGGGTGCTGAGGTGTTTAAAGCAAGCATCCCGGCGACAGCGCACTTCGGTCGCCTGGTGACCTTGCTCGATCCGGGCGAATTGAGTCTGGCGGAAGCCCGGATGCGTAATTTATTGATTGGTTTCGAGCTGATGTTAACGCCGATGCTTAGAGATTTGCCTGAGGCAAGGGATAAGCACGTTGAAATTTTAAAGCAATGCGCACAATGGGTTGATGGAGGGCTTTTAAAAACCCATATCAGCAAGCAGTTACCGTTGGCAGAGGCCGCCAAGGCTCATGAGCTGATAGAAACAGGACATAGCACCGGAAAAATTGTGCTGACTGTATAAGATGGTTGCTGATTCAGGCAATTCTAATTTATGTATAATAGCGATCGTTAATCAAGATAATGTTGTAAGAGGTTATGGCAGAAAAAACAAAAAAACGCGGGTCCGGTAGATACGACAATAAAAAAAAGGCAACTAAATCAACTTCTCATTGGTTTAGAAATTCAGTACTGATTTCTACGGTCGGATTTGCGTTTATATTGGTGAGTTATCTGGGCTACCTGGATTACAACGTTCGTACTCAATTTGAAGGCAAACGCTGGGCTATTCCCGCACGGGTTTATGCCAGTCCGGTAGAACTCTACGCAGGCTATAACCTGACTGCCGCGAAGTTTGAAGAGTTATTGCAAACTCTGCATTATCGTCTGGATGTTCATTTGTCTTCGGAAGGGACCTATTTTAAAAACGGTTCGCAAGTCAGCGTAAAAACCAGGGAGTTTACTTTCTGGGATCAAGCCCAACCCAGCAGTGTTATACGGGTGAATTTTACTGCGTCAGGCATTGCTAACATCGTTGATGCAGCGAAAACCAAAGACCTTGCCATTGTGCGCCTGGATCCCGTGCAAATCGGCAGCTTATATCCCACCATAAAAGAAGACCGGATTTTAATTAAACTGGAAGAAGCGCCGGATATGCTTATCAAGGGCTTGCTGGCTTCGGAAGACCGGGATTTTTATCAGCATATCGGCATTTCATTTAAGGGCATTGCCAGAGCAATGTGGATGAATGTGCTTGCCGGCCACATGGTGCAAGGCGGCAGTACTATCACTCAGCAGCTGGTTAAAAACTTTTACCTGACCTCGGAACGCAGTTTGACGCGTAAAGTGAAAGAAGCCTTGATGGCACTGATTTTGGAGTATCGCTACAGCAAAGACGAGATTCTGGAAGCGTATTTGAATGAAATCTACCTGGGACAAGATGGCGCCAGCGCCGTGCATGGCTTTGGTTTGGCCAGTGAGTTTTATTTCGGCAGTTCTTTAAAGGATCTGCCTTTGGAGCATATAGCTTCGTTGATTGCGTTGGTTCGCGGACCATCCGAGTATGATCCAAGGCGTTATGCCGATCGCTCCCTGCAACGGCGTAATCTGGTGCTCGAAGAGATGGAAGCGGAAAGCTATATCACTAAAGAGCAGGCGACTGTGGCAACAGCCAAGCCCTTAAATGTGATTGCCAATACCCACCGGTCAACCAACCGTTATCCCGGCTTTCTTGATCTGGTCAAACGGCAATTAAAACAGGAATACAAAGAGGAAGATTTAACGTCCCAGGGGCTGAGGATTTTCACCACGCTGGATACGCGGGTTCAGGATGCGCTGGAGGATACGCTGTCTAAAAAACTGGATCAGTTGGAGAAACTGCCTAAAGCGAATGACCTTGAAGCCGCAGCCGTAGTGACGCGCAGAGACAGCGGCGAAATAGCTGCGCTGATGAGCGGTCGTGAAGTATCCAGTGCGGGATTTAATCGCGCACTGGATGCGGTCAGGCCGATCGGCTCATTAATAAAACCGGTCGTGTATTTGACGGCGCTGGAATATCCCGACAAGTACACCATTACCACGCCGGTCAGCGATACGGCCATTTTGGTTAAGGGGGCGGGCGGCAACGACTGGAGTCCTAAAAACTATGATCACCAAGAACACGGCACGATAGGCTTCCATACGGCATTAGCGCATTCTTACAATCTGGCTACCGTTCGGATAGGGATGGATATTGGGGTAGCCAGAATCGCTAAAACATTAAGAAGCATGGGTATTACCCGGCCGGTTGACCTGTTCCCGTCGTTCCTGCTCGGGGCTGCGCAATTAACGCCGATGGAAGTCACCCAGATGTACCAAACGCTGGCCGGCGACGGATTTTCAACGCCGTTAAAGGGTATCAGGGCAGTAGTTGCAGCCGACGGCACACGCTTGCAAAGTTATCCGTTTACAGTGAGGCAGGTGCTTGATCCGTCGGTAACGTATATCGTCAATACCATTTTGCAGGAAGTCATGCATGAAGGTACAGGACGCTCGGCGTATTCATCTTTTCCGCAAGACTATGGCTTGGTCGGCAAAACCGGCACTACCAATGATGCAAAGGACAGCTGGTTTGCCGGATACACGGGGGATTATTTATCCGTGGTCTGGATTGGCCGGGACGATAACAAACCGGCCGGATTAACGGGGGCAACCGGCGCTTTGCAGGTCTGGACTTCGTTAATGAAACAGATTTCAACCCAGCCGGTGACCCTGATTCAGCCGGACAACATTAAGATGGTCTGGGTCGATCCGGCTAACGGCTTGGCGGCGAATGAAAATTGCTCCGGCGCGAAGCAGTATCCCTTTGTTGCCGGCTCTGCGCCGGAAGAGTCTTCACCGTGCGTCGATTCACCCGTTAATCAATTTGAAACGTTGGTTAATGAATTGTTACCGAATAATTAAAAGGGTATTTATGAAAAAAATTACAATTTTCGCAGGATTGGTGGCAATGCTGCTTTTTAATGCTTCGGGCTATGCAGAAGACAAGCCCGTCAAGCAGTTGAAAGCGTTTTTAAAGAACACAAAATCACTCACTGCTGATTTTAAACAGGTATTGATTAATGAAGCGGGCAATCCCACTCAAACCAGTTATGGTGTTTTTTATCTGCAACGGCCGGGGAAGTTTCGTTGGGATTATTTAAAACCATTCCAACAGCAGATCGTCTCTACGTCGGGAAAAGTCTGGTTTTATGACACCGATCTGGAACAGGTTACCGTCAAAAAACTCGATGAATCCGTGGGTTCAACACCGGCATTGCTGTTAAGCGGGGAAATATCGCTGGATGAGAATTTCACCATGGAACAGCAGGGCGTCGACGGTAATTTGATGTGGATAAAATTGTTGCCTAAAAACCAGGAAAGCAGTTTTAAATATGTCCTGATCGGTTTAAATAACGATTCGCTGGGCGGTATGGAGTTGAGCGATAATTTCGGCCAGCTGACACGCATTTATTTTTCCAATGTCATTTTGAACCCGCCGTTAAAGCAAACTTTATTTGAGTTTAAAGCGCCCAAGGGTGTCGATGTTTTCTCGGATTGAATTTAGGGTGAAGGGTAAAAGGCGCAAGCTGAATGTGCCATTAGCCTTTCGCCTGCTGTTATGATTTTTGATGATTTAACCAAGCCTCTGGCCGACCGGATGCGGCCGACAGAGCTAGCCGATTATGTCGGCCAACAACATATCCTAAAACCCGGCAAGCCGCTTTACGAAGCCATCACCTCGGGGCGCTTGCACTCGATGATTTTCTGGGGGCCGCCGGGCACCGGTAAAACCACACTGGCGCGGCTCATAGCCCAACATTCCGATGCCGAGTTCATGCCGATTTCGGCGGTACTGTCCGGGGTTAAGGAAATACGGGCGGCGGTCGCCGAGGCCAAAAAAATCCAGCTGGAGCAACATCGGCGCACTATCTTGTTCGTCGATGAGGTGCATCGCTTTAACAAGTCGCAACAGGATGCTTTCCTGCCGCATGTCGAAGACGGCACGGTTTATTTTGTCGGCGCGACCACCGAAAACCCGTCTTTTGCGCTGAATAATGCGTTATTGTCGAGGGCGCGGGTCTATGTGCTCAACGCCTTAACCGCGGATGATTTGCTGGCGGTGATCGATAAAGCCCTGACCGACAAAGTGCGCGGTTTGGGCGGATTGGCTATCGAAATGGCCGATGACATCAAACAGCAGTTCGCCCAAGCGGCAGACGGCGATGCCCGAAGATTGCTCAACCTGCTGGAAATTGCCGTAGAACTTGCCGCAGCGAAAGGAGGTCAGACGGTTAATGAAGCCATTGCCAAAGAAGTACTGTCGGGCGGTGTACGGCGCTTCGATAATCAAGGCGAAGAATTCTATAACCAAATTTCGGCGCTGCATAAATCCGTGCGCGGCAGTTCGCCCGATGCCTCGCTGTACTGGCTATGCCGGATGATGGATGGCGGCTGCGATCTGTCCTATCTGGCCCGGCGCGTCGTCAGAATGGCCTCCGAGGACATAGGCAATGCCGATCCGAGAGCCTTGCAGATTTGCATCAACGCCTGGGAAGCCCAGGAGCGCTTAGGCAGCCCGGAAGGCGAGTTGGCCTTGGCGCAAGCCGTCGTTTATCTGGCCTGTGCGCCGAAAAGCAATGCGGTGTATATGGCTTATAACGCGGCTATGGCCGATGCCAGACAAAGCGGCAGCCTGGGCGTGCCGGTACATTTAAGGAATGCGCCGACCAAGCTGATGAAGTCGCTGGATTACGGCAAGGAATACCGCTACGCCCACAACGAGCCGGAAGCCTATGCCGCCGGGGAAAACTATTTTCCCGATGAGTTGGCGGGCAGGCAGTATTACCAGCCGGTAGACCGAGGCCTGGAAATCAAGATCAAGGAAAAATTAAAGCATTTGAAAGCATTGGATAAGGGCGCGACTTAAGTGAATGACTATTTGGCAGTTGGAAAAATAGGACGCGGAATACTCGGATTTAAACGGACTTGTTTATCTTCGTCCCTATACGGAAGTTCATCGTTATACACAAATGTCCGCGGTACACCGTCATCCCGGCAGGGATTGCCGGGATCCAGAGCACAGGGATGTGATAGTCCGTATGAAGAATAAGTCTTATACGGTTAAAAAAACGTTAATTGAATAATAATGTATTCCTTGTTGAAGACTTGTGGGCTGATTTAATATTGCCATCCATGGCTTCTCGGTAACTGCTCCTGCGTTGCTCTACCTCCTGCGTCCATGCAGTCGTGGATCCCGGCAATCCCTGCCGGGATGACGTGTTGTGTTAATGTCTATGCCTTTAGCTAAACAAAGTATCAGATGCTACAGTCGCATTATATTTATATATAACTACTAGGAGGCATAGTCATGTACACAACAAGTCTTCGTAAAGTTGGCGGCTCAATTATGATGGCCGTTCCACCTGCATTTCTCGATATGTTGCATATAGGGGCCGGTACTACGGTCAGTGTTGATGTCGATCATGGCTGGTTGGTAGTCGAACCTCAATTGCGGCCGCGCTTACACCCTTAACGAGTTGTTGGCGCAGTGTGACGCTTCCGCACCGATTAGCGATGAAGATCATGCCTGGTTAGATTCCGGCCCGGTCGGTAACGAGCTACTTTAAATGGAGCGGGGCGATATATATCTAGTTTCACTCGATCCGACTTCGGGACGTGAGCAGCAAGGAACCCGCCCGGTGTTGGTTGTTTCGCCCATAGCTTTCAATCGTGTAACCCATACGCCGGTAGTTTTGCCTATTACTGGGGGCGGAAATCATGCCCGTACCAGCGGCTTTGCGGTGACGTTGATGGGGGCGGGCACGAATACGACGGGAGTTATCCGCTGCGATCAGCCGCGAGCTATCGACCTAAGCGCCGGTCACGCCAAGAAGCTGGAAAGCGTGCCGGAATCCATTATGGATGAAGTGCTGGCACGGTTGGCCGTGATCTTCGAGTAGAGCCTACAAATATTTTGTTCGGATAAGTTATTATTTGTCAGCCGGAAAATAGTAGTTTGCATTTGTTCGAACCCTAACACACCGAGACGGCAAATGTTGGGTTAGAACAGCATCAACCCAACTTACGCAGCTACGAACTGATGGAGGGGGACAGATTACACACCCGAAACCCAAGTTGGCCGTTTCTGTTTTCTGGAGCGTAGTTTTCGCGGGACGATGCAAGTGCATTGACTCGACCGAAGCTCCAAGAGCCTCCGCACGCCACGCTAGTGAGCTTTTTTGAAAGCAGTGTGTTACCCGGCTTCAAACACCACTCCTTGACATTGCCGCTCAGGTCTGCCAAGCCTTGCAGCGAGTCCCCTTGCGGATAAAGGCCCACTGCAGTGGTTCTTTGTAAATCATGCGGGCCTACATCGCCATACGTTTCATTAATATTCGTATAACCTGATAGATAATCTTTCCCCCAGGGATAATTATAATCGGCCCGCCCGCCACACGCCGCCCGCAGCCATTGCTCTTCGGTCGGCAGCGTTATATTTAACCGTAAGCGTTTCGAAAGCCAAGCACAAAATGCCATGGCCTCATACCAGGATACCGTTTCTCTGGGGTGATTGGCTTCAGTCCAGTCCGATGCTTCGGGGCTGTCAGATTGTTTAGCTAGCCCCACCCACCAACGCTGATGATTGTAGCCTTCCGGGTCATCAATGAAACACTGGAATTGTGCATTGGTAATCGGATATTTGGCTAAGGAAAAGGCTGCAACCGGAATTCTTTTATGTTCAATGTTGACTACACCATGTGGAATCTCTAACCATTTTATATCAGGCAAACCTTTAGCATTAGCAACCACGCCTACACGATCATCACCGATAGCTGCCAAAGCCCGTCCCGCTTCGGCTCGTTCACCGATATTAAGGGAGGCTGGATTGGCGATCAGGTTTTTCAAGCCCTGCCGTACCTCAACAACTAATTCGTTTGCACCGTTTAAACCCAACTCGGACAGCGCCAACGCGCTCAGTACATAAAGCCGGTTTTTATGCTCATCGGTCAGGTTCTTTCCGCATTCGAGCATATCGCGAATATAGCTACAGGCAAATCTTGGGTTTTTCTGTTGCTCTATCACCGCCAGCAAAAACACTTCGCTCCACCATAACGGGTCGGCACAGACTTCGGGGCTTAACGCATCCTGTTGTTGGCGGGTCAAATGGCCCATCGCCAGATATTCCTGGAAAGAGCGATGCGGGAAGGCAAAACTATTTTGTTCTCGGGCAATCAGGATGCCCGTGTGCTGCTGCAAAAAGGCCAACAGGTCGTCTCGCCCCAGTTTGCCAAGCAACGGCTCGAATGCTGCTAGTATGGCAGTTTGGGGGATATCTGCAGTGTGTCTGGCGTCTTGCTGTTCACGTTGCGCTTGATGGCTTTGGTAGGCCAACGTTTGCAGACATTTTAGTAATTCAGTGTCATCCAGAAGTAGCGCCTGTCCGTCGCTGTCCCGAAAAGGTTCGCGCCGCCAGTGGTAAAGCAATAACTCGACGCTGTTTTTGTACAGTTCGGCGCGATCTTCGGGCAAACGACCACCGCTGGCATGTAGGGTGGAAATCAAAGTCAGCAACAATGGCCGCTCGGCCAGTTCTCGCAAATGCGGCTGGGCTTCTACCCGGTCAATTAGATCGGGGATGCGTTGTTTCAGATCGGCGTTTTTGAGCATAAACCGTTTGCTGGCGGCAGCGTACCAGCCGTTAACAAACTGCTCCCGTTGCTCTTGATCGAAAGGCGTCAGGAAAAACGCGTCGAAATCTTTTAAACGCCAGCGCGGATCGGTATAGGCATAAGGTCGTGCGGTAACGATAAATTGCGTTTGATCCGGCAATGCCGAAACCAAAGCTTGTATGGCTTGTAACAACAGGCCTCGCCGCTGGTTTGCCGAGGGTACCTCATCCAGTCCATCCAACAAAATCAAACCGTATGGGGCTTGCAGCAGCTTTTGTTGCAGCGCCGTCACGACAGCTTTCGCCTGATCTCCAGCGCGATGGTGGTTTTCCAGGGTTTCTTTGATGTCCTGTTCCAGCGCTGCCCAAATCCAAGAGGCTTGCCCTTGTTTTGCATCCGGCGGTATCTGCACCCGGCGCAGGATAATCCGTAACGGAATACGTGCTGGCAGCGGTTTGGTCGGATTAAGTTGCAACCAAGTGAGTTGATTCACTAAAGCGGATTTGCCTGAACCTGGATCACCAATCACCACGGACAGGCGTTGCTTGTTTAACAGTTTCATAATCGGCACAGATTTGCTGGTATCGCCCGTTGCCAGTTCTCTTGCCAGCGACCGATCCAGCTCGGTGGTTTCATACCAAGCTTTGGACGGCGCTATGGCTTTGAGCGGCACGAATATATCGGGCAGACCAATGGGGTCGGCTTGTTCCATGCCTTGTCTGGCATCTAAGATTTCCAAGGGCAGATGGGCACATTCTGTTGCCAGCAGTTTAAACCAGATGTCTAAGTAAGGAGTTTTCTGCGGTGGAGTTTCTGAATTCGACTGGGCAGCAGGTAAAGAGTTTGCCTGCTGCCAGGGACGGGCGGGATCATTGAGCCAGCGCTCAATGTCTTGGCTAAATATGATCTGAAAATCGTCCGTAGTCGGAAAATCGACGGTGTACAGTGGCGGTTCACCGGTTTGCAGCCGGTTTTTAAATTCCTTTACTTTTTTCCATTGCGAACCTGCTTCGATTAATTTATCAGGATCATCGGGAGCGCCTTGCTTTGCCCAGCTGTTACGAAAAAAACATTTAATCTCAGGCCAGTCATGTTGTTCATTACGAAACCGCATGGCAGTTGCAAACTCTTCTTCCGTCCCCGATTCATAGTCTCCGGTAGGTGTTCCAAAACGTTGACCTAACAAACCAACCACTAACACCAGGGAGTTTCTATATTCATTCAGGGTTTGTTCGGTTATCAATGTTTGCGGCCTGCCGACACCCGAATTTGAGTGATGTTCCCAATAGATAACTTTGAGTTCAAACTTATGCCGGTTGGCAATGTTACGGTTATAACCGTCAAAAAAATCTCTGACCATTTGACGCTCCTCGGCCATGTCGCCGGGGGATGCGAGGAAAATATGGTAGATTTGGTGGTTTTCAGGCAGGGCTTGGTCAGACATAGTGAGGGGGTTATCGGGCTGTGAGGCTATGCAGAAAGATAGCACATTTATCTTACAAAGCGTATAGGATACATCGACTCGGCTCATGCGCCAGCCAAACTGCCGAAGTGTCTACATTTGGAGTCTTTATATCGTTCTAACGCGCTACGAAGAGTAAACCTTTGGAGAAGTCAGGTGTCAGAAGTCAGGTCTTTCATTGTGCATTTTTCTAAAATATAAATACTCTAGTGTCAGGATCTTTTTATTATCGACATGTTGACGTCTCAAGTGATAACGGAAAGGGGGCAGGTTACCATTACCAATAAAAAGTAACCCCTTTTGTGTTTTTATACTGAGCAAGCAATCTTATCAACTAGCAACGTATACCGATTGAAAGAACGCCCGTTGTTTTTCTGCTCTTTGCCGTGAAAAGTCACTGTTACTAAATCCCCCAATGCGGCGTCATGTTGTTTCAAACTGTGTATTAAATAACGATTTAGGGCAACACTCACAACCGAGCCGTTATCATCCTGTAAAAGTATGGTTTTTTGTTCGTCATAGAGTGAGTTTTTAAAAGTGCCACTGCCTTGAATTACGCCTGCGATTGTTTCGCCTGTCGACGGTTGCCAGTAGGTAACTTTGTTTGTTGCTGGTAGGTTTTTAATCATTTTTTATCCTGTTTGTTAGTGGGGGTGGCTGGGTGCAATTGTACTCAGTTCATCTCAATCTTGCTTAATAGCAGTGAGCGCCGCGGACATGAAAGGTGGGCAGGGGAATAGTTGGTTAGGCACAACATGCTGATTTATTGGTGTCTTTCGTGTATTTCATGTCTTTTGCGGATAAGTTGCGGTTTTTAGCTCAATTGGAATCCGTAATTTATTTAGAAAAAATTGTTGAATTTCTATAAAATCACTCATTACTGCAACAACTTTTCAGATCAAGTCTACATGGACCTAAAATTTCTCGATTTCGAACAACCCATCGCTGAACTAGAAGCGAAAATTGAAGAACTCCGCAATGTGCAGTTTGACAATAACATTAATATTTCCGATGCGCTT
>Ga0208510_100462_pt1 | contig 14050 bp, 10 predicted proteins | sample LakWasMet33_HOW6_2_FD_183875 | JGI IMG/M metagenome (GOLD analysis project Ga0208510, IMG submission 183875) | Freshwater sediment methanotrophic microbial communities from Lake Washington under simulated oxygen tension - Sediment Metagenome... | ecosystem: Environmental > Aquatic > Freshwater >...
TAGGCGTGGGCGCACATCTGGCCCCGTTCCTGCCCGACCATCCGGTTGTCGATGGCGTCAATCCGGCCAAAGGCGAGCACGGCACCATAGGCACGGTAGCCGCCGCGCCCTGGGGATCGGCCAGTATCTACACCATTTCCTGGGCTTATATCGCGATGATGGGCGCAGCCGGGTTAAAACGCGCGACCTTGACTGCGATCTTGAACGCCAATTACATAGCCAAACGTCTGGCGCCCTATTACCCGATTTTATACACCGGCAAAAACGGCTGGGTCGCGCACGAATGCATTATCGATTGCCACTCCTTTAAAAAGACCTGCAATGTCACCGTCGAAGACATCGCCAAACGCCTGATCGACTATGGTTTTCATGCGCCCACCGTGTCGTTCCCGGTCGCCGACACCTTGATGATAGAACCGACGGAAAGCGAAGATAAAGCCGAGATTGACCGTTTTTGTGCAGCGTTAATCGCTATCCGTGAGGAAATCAAGGCTATAGAAACCGGCGCTGCCGATGCTGAAAACAACTTGCTGCATAATGCGCCGCATACTCACCGCTTATTGTTGGAAGAATGGAATCTTCCCTATTCAAAACAACAGGCGTTTTTTCCTAATAACGATCAGCATGACGACAAATACTGGCCGCCGGTCGGGCGTATCGATAATGTGTATGGCGACCGGCATGTGTTTTGCCGCTGTCCGCCGGTGATGGATGATGAGTAATTGATAAAAAATCACCACGAAGACACGAAGAGCACGAAGTTTTTACTCTATTTTCCTTCGTGTCTTCGTGGTGAATAATCACGTTGCTTAACCATTGATCAAATCCGCAACGGCGTGACTTTGCCGGTCATCCGGTAATTTTTATAATCTTCGACAACCTGGGCATGGTCGAATGCCAGCACGGCGGGAAGATTATCAAAGGTAAAAAGGCCGAAATTTTTTGCATCATCGGCGGCTCGCGGCATTCCGGCGGCTTCGGCAATATAGACGGCAGTGACGGTATGATTGCGGGAGTCGCGTTCGGGATTGGAGTAGATGCCCAGTAAAGCCGTCAGGGTAATATCCAGGCAGGTTTCTTCCTTAGCTTCGCGAATCGCCGCATGTTCAACGGTTTCGCCAACATCGACAAAACCGCCCGGCACTGCCCAGCCGTAAGGCGGATAGGCGCGTTCGATCAGCACAAACGGCCGGTCGGGTTGGTCGATCAGTTCGATTAAAATATCCGCTGCCAACAAAGGGGTGACGGGTTTCGGCATGTTATCTCCTGAAAACGGGTGTGAGGGGTTAAAATCTTAAGCTGAACGAATCGCCGATAAAATATACCACAGGAACTCTTAAGGGCGTTTTTTCACCACGAACGATTACACCGGAATGATCCGCTTAACCTTAACGTATCAAAGAATCCATGAACTGTCCCAAATGCCTGAATGAGCTGCATGTGCAAAGTGAAATTTGTCCTCATTGCGGCATCGTATTCGAGAAGTATCTGAAATATCATCCTGAACAGTCGGCTCGACAGGATGTCCAGCCGCCTATTGTGACGCTTTATGAAGACGATGAAGCCCAGCCGCTGACGCAATTTCTGTTTCACGAGACGCAACAAACCACGTTGGCTGATTTTATAGGCAGGGCGATTATTTTGGCGGGTCTCGTTATTTGGAGCTGGCAGCTTATGAGCCCATCTATCGAGAGCAATGCGGTTGGAAGCTCTTTTTTACATCTGGTCAATCTGCCTTTCCATGAGGCGGGACATATTATTTTCAGGCCGTTCGGCGCATTTATTACTTCATTAGGCGGAACGCTGGGACAGCTGTTAATGCCGTCGATTTGTATGGGCGTATTGTTACTCAAAACTCGCGATCCGTTCGGCGCATCGGTCGCGTTATGGTGGGTCGGCGAAAATTTTCTGGATATTGCGCCGTATATGAACGATGCGCGAGCAGGGCAGTTGCCGCTATTGGGCGGTAATTTCGGTCATTCGGCACCCTATGGTTTTCACGATTGGCAGTATCTTTTGACCGAGTCCGGTCTTTTGCAATACGACCATTTCCTGGCTAAAGCGGTCTTTGCGATCGGCTCCGCAATCATGGCGCTGTCGTTGTTATGGGGTGGACTTTTGCTGGTTAAACGATATAAGGACATAAATCGTCCATGCTGAGCCCCATTCGACAAGCTCATGACCAGGCCTCGGCCTTGCGAGCCTTGTCGAAGCATGAGCGATTCAAGTCGTTGCACGGAACGCGCACTCATCGCTTACTCTTCGACAATACTCTCCTGAGCAAAGTCGAAGGGCTTAGCGCGAATTAGTCCGGATACCTGATCGATAACCGCGGGAAATATAAAATTTCCGGCAGGAGTAATAAGATCATTAATGAAACCTTTCTTCCAGTGAACTGCTGTTCGGCGCTTCACAATACATGACCATCGTTATCAGTTCGGCGACATTTTCAGCCTGCATTTTTTCCATGATGCTTGCTCTGTGTACGTCTACGGTGCGATTACTGATATTGAGTATTTTTGCGGATTCCTTATTGGAGTGACTTTTGACGATCAGTCCCAGCACTTCTTTTTCCCTTGTTGTTAAATGATCGATGCGGTCCTGTATGCGGCGTTTTTTGACAAATTCTTCCCTGAACGCAATATCTTTTTTAATGGCTTCATTGATTCGTTCCAGCAACACTTCGTTATTAAACGGTTTTTCCAGAAAATCGACAGCCCCGGATCGGAATGCTTTTGCCGAGTCGGCAATATCGGCATGGCCGCTGATAAATATGATGGGAATATTTATCCCTCTGTTCAATAATTCGCTCTGAAGTTCGTGGCCGGTCATTAACGGCATTCTAACGTCCAAGAGCAGGCATCCCGGCTGATCAGGCGTATAGTTATTCAAAAATGCCTCTGCGGATTCAAAACTCCTGACCGCCTGTCCCGTCGATTCAATCAAGAGAGTCAGTGAGTCACGTATTGCGAATTCATCGTCAACTAAATAAACGAGCGGTGTTGAGTTGTTAATGCTCATCAGATTTTCTCCGTATGGGTAGAATGAAATAAAAAGTGGTGCCTTTTCCAGATTGGCTATTGAAATGCAACGTGCCTTCGTGGGCTTCGATAAGTGAGCGGCTGATGGATAGTCCCATGCCCATGCCGTCCGCTTTGGTGGTGTAAAAAGGGGTCAATATCTTTTGCTGTTGGTCTGTGTCAAGTCCCGGTCCGTTGTCCTTTACCCTGACCTGTATGCTGTTATTGAGTGTCAATCGGCTATGAATAGCCAATTGGCGTTGTTGTTTTGCGGGTAATGTTTTTAATGCGTCAATACTGTTTCGGAGCAGGTTGATGATGACCTGCTCAATTTGTACATGGTCGACATAAATGGGCGGCAAATTGCTTTCCAGCTCAAATGTCAGCTTTATGCCGTTTTGTTTAAGGTCGGCGATACACAGGCTGACAGCCTCATGAATCAAGCTATTAATTTCGGCGGTTGATCGATGTTTTGCATGGGATTTGACGAACTCCCTCATGCGATGAATTATCCGGCCCGCTCTTAACGCCTGCTGCTGGGTTTTGTACAGCACCTCTGTGAGATTTACCAGGTCGGGATTTTCAGCGTTAATAAGGTTTAAACTGACTTGCGTATAGCTGGAAATCGCGGACAGCGGTTGATTGACTTCATGGGCAATGCCTGACGCCATTTCACCCATCAGTCCAAGGCGAGTGACATGGGCGAGTTCGTCCAGATGCTCCTTGTCCTGCTGTTCCCGGTGTTTGCGTATACTCACATCACGCACAATATGAGTGAAATAGTGTGCATTGTCGACTGAAAACTCCGCGATGGACAGATCCAGGGGCACCGCAAAGCCGTTTTTGTGAAGGCCTTCAACTTCCTGGATTTGACCGATATGTTTGACTGAATGAGGTTCGCTGCAATTATGTATTTCTCTTGGCGATGACGGTATGAGTTTGGTAATGCTGCAACCAATCAGCTCTTCCGGTTTATAGCCGAAAATGGTTTCCACTGCGGCATTAGCGGATACGATGATATTGGACATGTCAATCGTGATAATGCCTTCTACGGATGCATTAAAAATGGAATTGAGTTTGGCCTCTCGTTCCAGTAGTTGGTGTTTGGAGCGGCGGAGTTCTTCAACTTTTTTCATTAAGCTTAGATTACTTACAATCAGTTCGCTGGTCTGTCTGCGAACTTTTTCTTCCAGTTTCTCATTAAGGTAGGCGATGGTTTCTTGCGCTTGCTTACGCTCGGTGATGTTATTAATGGTCAGGCATATTTGTAACGCGTTTTTATCGTTGTAAACGACCCTTGCGTAGCATTCGATATACGTTAATATTTTGCTTTTATCGCCTGATTGCGAGGCATCCGTGCAAAGTTGAAAGTACTTGCATTCTGGATGAGTGGGCGAGCCCTCGGCATCTTTGGTTGTGGCGTTAAGGGCTTGGCCGGTTTTTTGGGCTAAAAGGCGATGGATAAACAAGTAATAATTATCCTGATCGGAAGGGTGGATAAATTTCCCCAATCGCTTGTTGATCAGCTCTTTTTTTGAATTACCCAGCAAGGCTGCGGCCGCCATATTGGCTTTCTGGATGATCCCCGCGTCATTTAACGTCAGGTGACCTACAGGAGATGAATCATAAAGTTGCGCGTAGGTATCGCGGGATGCAGCCAATTCCTGATGCGCCCTGTTTAATTCCTCGTTCTGCATTTTCAGTTCTATTTGATGAACCTGAAACTCAAACAGCAATTTTTGAATGTCGTCAGTAGACATGCGGGCAATATCGGCCCCCGAGTGTTGGAGCATGATTTCCGCGCGTTTGCGGATGTCTTCGCGATGCTTATCGAGTAAAGCTTCCGCTTTGTAGTCAAGACTCTCGGTATTCAGATGCCCATCAGGTGACTTGCTCATAAACCAGTATCCGTTTCTGCAGGTTGGCTAAATAAGATGATTCCCAAGAATAAACACGCCATTCTCCTTCAGAATTAGTATCTTATTTTATTAAGTTTTTTCAGTAATATGTCAGGTTTTACGGAATTAGTCTTTTATTTTGTGAGTCTATTCCTACATTTTAGACAAAAAAATCCAATTTGTAAGCTAGCTTGACAACCTTCTCATCAATCAAAACTGTTTGTAAAAAACACTGGAATCTGTTGGCATTCGGTAGCCAACGGTAACTGAATCAACTGTTTGATAAATCATGCAGATACATATAAGTAATTGTTTTTAATTTATATTTTTTAAGCGTCAACAAATCCCAGTATGAGCTGTGTATTTTTAAAAACTCATCAATAATGTACGGTATTAATGAGTGGAAATACATAAGCAAAACTACTTAGGTATGCGTACGAATTTTGCAGTTATTTTCTTTGCGATAAGATTTAGCCATAAATTGATGGAGCGGCCTGCAGGTGCCTATTTATCCACACCCGGCAACTGTCTTAGCCTGTTTTTAAGCTAACGGGAGCGTTATGAGGGGGGCAGGGTTCTCATTAATTCTTATGAGTCCAATGTTAGAAAGTCCGGAGAGTGATATGGCAACGACTAATTTAGACGATGATAGGCAACAGTTGGGTACAAACTGGCAATATAAAATTTCCGGCATTGATATTGAGCTGAAGGAAAAGCAATTTATGAATGATGAGGTTGAATATTACAAAGAAGTGAAAACCAAATCAAAGAAAAACGCCCATGCAGAAGATAAGAAACCCAGATTTTTTCGTTGAAGTGTAAGTAAGGTTGCGAAGTGGATTGCTTTTTGTAAAAAAGTAAGCCTGAATAGCTGGCGGCTCAGACCGGCTGTAGTATTTGTGATAAATCACTGTGTGTTTTCGGATGGTTTTAGCCGGGATAGCTTTTTCATTTGGCTAAGCGCAGGCTCCTGGAACGGTTCTACGGTATATTTTTTATTGAGGGTTACCTGAGTACTTTTTAAAGAAATTACTTAATTTTTGGAAATTACCCAATCAAATGCTGGATAGATTTGTCATCCAAAGGAGTAGAAATGCAATGTTCGAAAAACTTAAGGAAGATTTTGGCACCTTTACTTCGTTTTTTTTTATGATGCCTCAATTAACGAACCGCAGTCTGGCCATTGATACCTTGCGGGTGAGTGAGGCCAAATATCGCAGCTTATTTGAAAATATCGACCAGAGCGTTATTTATCTGGATGCGACGGGTATTGTAATGGCTGTCAATCATGCCGCTGAGCATCTTCTTGGGCTTCCTCGCGACGTCATTATAGGGCGTAAGTTTGTTGATTCTTGCTTTCAGGTGATCAAGGAAGACGGCTCGGTTTTCCCGGAACAGCAACAGCCTTCAATGTTGGCTTTGCGTACGGGCAAACCCGTGGAAGGCGTGGTCATGGGGCTGTTTAATTCGGAGCGGCAAAATTATCTCTGGGTTGTCGTTAATTCAGTACCCGAATTCAGGGCAGGCGAGCGTCAGCCTCATCAGGTATTAATGACATTGACCGATATTACCCGGCAAAAACAGTCCGAAGGCAAGTTGAGTATGGCTTCGGTGATTTTTAACAATATTGGGGAGGGCATATTCGTTACCGACAAAGACAAAAAAATAATTTCGGTTAACGAGGCGTTTACCACAATAACCGGTTTTACCCAGCAGGAGGTTTACGGGAAGAACGCTCATTTTTTACATTCAAAGAAAAACAGCATAAAAATCGATGACGAATTAAGCAATCTTACCGGGACTGTAAACAGCTGGCAGGGCGAGGTATGGCGTCGTCATAAAAGCACTATGGATTTTCCCTCATGGACTACCGTTAGCGAGGTAAAGGATTCAAGCGGCGAGGTAGCCCACTATGTCCATGTGTTTATGGATATAACGCATTTTAAGAAAGCCCAGGATCATCTGGGTTTTTTGGCCTACCATGATCCATTGACCCGGTTGCCAAACCGATTGTTGTTGAAGGATCGTATTGATCATTCATTGCAAAATGCGCTGCGGGAGGGTTCGCAGGCTGCCGTATTGTTTCTTGATCTTGATCGCTTTAAGGGCATTAATGATACTTACGGTCATGCGGTCGGCGATGGATTGTTAAGGGAAGTCGCAAAACGCATAAAAAATCTGGTCAGAAAAGAAGACACTGTCTCACGTTATGCCGGGGATGAGTTTGTGGTGTTTATGGAAAATATTCCCGATGCTAAAAATCCCGCCAAGCTTGCACAAAAGCTGATCGAGACCTTTAACGCCCCCGTTTATATCAAAGGATACCGCTTAAAAATATCGACCAGTGTGGGAATAAGCCTGTTTCCGCAGGATGGACGTGATACGGATACTTTAATTAAGAATGCCGATGCGGCTATGTACCGAGCCAAGAAAGAAGGGCGGAATAACTTTCAGTATTATAGCCTGGAGTTAACCACGGAAGCGTTTGAGAAAATGTCGATGGAATACGCATTACGCCAGTCCATAGAGCGACATGAGTTGATTTTGTATTACCAGCCGCAGGTTTGTCTTAAAACCGGAAAATTGGTAGGCGTTGAGGCCTTGGTGCGTTGGATGCATCCGGAACTGGGATTGATGTCGCCCAAGCAGTTTATATACATAGCCGAGGAAAGCGGGTTTATCGTGGCGCTCGGCGAATGGGTATTGCAAAACGCCTGTATGCAGATGAGGCGGTGGCTGGATGAGGGTTTGCAAGTCAATAAAATGGTCGTTAATGTGTCGGCAATTCAGTTTTTACGCTCCGATTTTATTGCTACGGTTGACCGGATATTACGTTCGACCGGGCTTGAACCGTCTTCTCTTGAACTGGAACTTACCGGTAACGGTTTTATGGATAATTCCGAACAAACCATAAAAGCGCTCAATCAGTTGGTTGCATTGGGAATAGATTTAACGATTGATGATTTTGGCGTGGGCTGTTTTTCGTTTAACAACTTAAAACGTATTCCTGTGAAAAAATTGAAAATTAATAGTTCATTTGTCGTTGATGTACTCAATAACGCCAATGATGAAGATATTACCCGTGCGGTAATAGCCTTGGGTCATGGTTTGCATTTACGGGTTATTGCGATGGGGATTGAGTCGACAGCCCAGCAACGCCGATTGATGGATTTAGGTTGCGATGAAGGACAGGGACATTTATACAGTTCTCCGGTATTGCCTTGGTCAAATGTCTTTCGAACATTGATAAGCGAGTAATGTCTTTCAGGGTTTAACAGGCTCATGACGCTATAAAAAAGGCATAGGTATTTATATATCTTATTTTCACCTCATTTTTAATGTTAGAATCAATACGTATTTATACCAATTGTTCCGCTATCTCTTTGTACATAAAATGAAGATACGGGGGATATTCCTTCGGAGTGCGCGGGGGGTGAGATTGTGGCCGATTTTAATTCAGTGCAAAAGTCAAATAAGAGGGTTATTGATAAGGAAGAACTTCAAAAAATGATTGCAGAACGAGCTTTCTGCAAAGCTGAAAAAAGGGGGTTTGTAGTTGGGCATGACATGGAAGACTGGCTGGAGGCCGAGTCAGAAATTAAAAATCAATACTTCTATTGGTTTCAGGATGTCGAATAATTTCTCAGATCACAATGATATTGACTTAAAGCTAGGGTATTTAATTATGAAACGAAACAAGATAATCGAGGTACTCGATCTGGATAAATTAACAGAGCATAAACAACGTGTTGCTTTTCATGAAGCGGGACATGCGGCGGGCATTCATTTAAATAACAAAGCCAGAAAGCTGCCGCCGGTTTTTTTTAAAATTATTTTTAAGGATATGGGCGGCGTGACCGACGCCGATGTCATGGCTTACCAGACAACCCATGACGATTGTATTGCACGAGTGGAAGGAGGCCGGTTAATCGAATCGTTGCCACCCTCTATTGACAGCCTGGTGCGTGAATTAACCAAACACAATGACGCAATGATGCAATTGGTAAAGGATTACACGACGGCTTTTGAGGCGGATATTATTAATCTGCTGATCGGGCCTCTGGCTGAAGCCAAGCATGTCGCCGAAACTGATGATGAGCTATTCAATCATCAATTAGTTAATCTGAAAGCCTTAAAAAACTATGGCGGCAGTTCCGATCTTGCCTTGGCTAACGAGTATTTACAAAGTTTCTCTACCGATAAACAACAAAGAGATGAAAAATTGGATGAGTTGTTCACCGTCGCATTTGATTTTGTAAATAACGATGCAAACTGGGCGGCAATCACCCAATTGGCTGAATATATTCGTGGCGGAAGTAAAAACATTATTGACTGTGAAGAGATTGTTTCAATGCTTGATCAGTCTGTCGATCATTTTCAAAATCGGAGAAGCGTAGCAAGGCATCATCACAATGGGTGATTCAAAGAACACTATTTTTAAAACGGCGCTCACATTGTTGGGTAATTTCTTCATCTACCTGAAAAAATTATTGATGACTGGTTTAAATTATTTATCCAAACGGGGGCCGGAGAAGGAGCTCAATAAACCGTCGGATCAAAGTAGCGCCGGTTCCAAACAAAGAAAGTTTTTTTTCTTTGTGATGTTATTCATTCTGTTGCTGACTTTTATTAATAGTGTTCAGGAAGTGCAGCGCGATGAAATCCCCTACAGCCAGTTTATTAAGCTGGTCAAAGAGGCAAAAATCGACAAGGCGGTGGTAACCGAGCGGTATATTACCGGCGTTATCAAGTCTGACGACCCGAAACAGCCGGCCAAAAATTTCATGACGATTCCGCTGTGGCAAAATGATCTTGCCCAAATGATGGAGCAGAACAAAGTTGATTTTGTGGTCAGAAGCAGCGAGAACTGGCTAACCAATCTGTTTTTCAACTGGATCATCCCGATGCTAATCCTGGTGCTTATCTGGTCATGGGTTATGCGGCGCACTGCGGCCGGAGGCGCGCAGTCTTTTCTTAATTTGGGTAACAAAATCCACATACATCAGGACACCCAAGCCAAGATTACCTTTAATGATGTGGCCGGTGCCGACAGCGCCAAACAGGAACTTAACGAGTCCATCGATTTTCTGAAAACCCCGGAAAAATTCCAGAGATTAGGCGGACGGATGCCCAAAGGCGTGTTGCTGGTAGGCCCGCCCGGAACCGGAAAAACCCTGCTGGCACGGGCTGTTTCCGGGGAAGCGCAGGTGCCGTTCTTTAACATCAGCGGCTCTGAATTTATTGAGCTGTTTGTCGGCGTGGGCGCTGCCAGAGTGCGTGAACTGTTTGAACAGGCGCGGAATCAAGCGCCCTGTATCATATTTATTGATGAACTCGACGCCATTGGCCGCACCCGTGGCGGTCCGGTGATGATCGGCGGTCATGACGAGCGCGAACAGACCTTGAACCAGCTGCTGACCGAAATGGACGGTTTTGATCCCTCGGTCGGGGTAGTCGTGATGGCGGCAACCAATCGCCCTGAAGTGCTTGATAAAGCGCTGTTGCGCTCCGGGCGTTTCGATCGCCAGATTGTGGTTGATAAGCCGGATTTGCGGGATCGTATCGAGATTCTTAAATTACATACCAAAGGACTGACGCTGGCTAAAGACATCGACCTGTCCATCGTCGCCAAGCGTACGCCGGGCCTGGTGGGTGCAGACCTTGCCAACATAGCCAATGAAGCCGCGATTATGGCGACGCGGGTCGGTCACGATAAGGTTGAAAGAGAAGACTTCGAGTCGGCTATCGACCGGATATTGGCCGGGCCGGAAAAGAAGAACCGGGTTTTAAATCCAGAGGAAAAGCGCCGGGTAGCTTTCCACGAGGCGGGGCATGCGATGGTCGCCGAGCATGTGCCGACCGGACAGCCGGTGCATAAAATCTCCATCATTCCGCGCGGAGTATCGGCATTGGGCTTTACCTTGCAATTGCCGGTAGAGGAAAAGTTCTTATCGACAGAGGATGAACTTAAAGATCAACTGGCCATTTTGCTGGGCGGACGCATATCCGAAGAGATCGTCTTGGGAAGCATCTCAACCGGCGCCCAGAATGACCTGGAAAAAGCCAGCGAGATTGCCCGTAGCATGGTTTGTAATCTGGGTATGAGCAAAAAAATGGGGCCGTTGACGTACGGCAAGCGGCAGCAACTCCAATTTTTGGAAACAGAAGTTTCAGAGTATCGCAATTACAGCGATGAGACAGCCCGGCTTATCGATACCGAGATAATGGCGCTGGTCGAGGAAGCTGAAACACGTGCGCGTGAAATCATCACCGCAAACAGACCGGCATTGGAAAAATTGGCTAATTTGTTACAAGAGAAAGAAGTGATTAGCCGGGACGAAATGCTTGAGTTGCTTGGGCGTTGAGAGGGAGTTTTTCTTTATCTCGTTCCCGCGCGCTGCGCTCATCTTTACACAAGTCTGTGGGAAGACCGTCATTCCGGCAGGGATTGCCGGACCCGTTAGAGCGCGTAGCGAATCCAGACTACATGGACGTATTTAAGCTCGCCCCATGGCATTGGATACCCACTAAAATCCTTAACTTAATGACCGTGGCGCGCCGCGCGGGAATGCAGTCAAGGTACTCTGCGCCGCGAGTTGAGGATCAACTACGCACCAAGATGAAAAACACACAAACACAGGACGCAGCGTGTCCCGTACTGCATTCCCACATAGCGTCTGAGAGCGAGGAAACAGGTTTATTCAGGCCTACAGGGAATTGGTTTCAGGTGGCTGTTGTCGATCGGCCGTAGACAATTTAAGTAACGCCAGCCACGCTTCCGGGCTACTTAATGCTTTAAATCGTTTTACTTTTGACATCTCAAAAGCTTTAAACTCTTTTTTCTTTTGTGATCGATCCTGAATTATCACCTGCCGGTATCACCTTTGCTCCTGAGTTGAGCAATCAAAGCCATAAAAATAAAAGGGCGCGGCCTTTTTGTTGTCTCGTTCCCATGCGCTGCGCAGTGAGTCACGATCCATACCCAACTACAGATAGGCCATATAAATACAGGGCGCAGCGCGTCCTATACTACATTCCCACGCAGCGCGTGGGAACGAGAATCGTCGCGTGGGAGCGAAGAAAATTTGCCGATGGTGAAAGATTAATCCCGTATGCCGCGCCGAGTACCGTACCGGAGCTTTCGGCGGGAATAGGCGTAGGCCGGAATAAGACCATCCAAGCGCATAGCGCGAGGTGGCGTTTCCGGCGAATTGGGGAGGTGTTTGCCGGAAACACCGGTTTTCGCTGCCGCTCGAACCGGCTTATTCCAGCCTACGAGGCTGCCATTAAGTTAAGGGCATACCATTGAAAACGATGCTTTTACGCTTATGCAAATTGAACAAAGTTCTCGATTAACATTTGGTTGTTACATATTTTTCTTAACTTAATGGCAGTGACGTAGCACGTGGGAACGAGGAATGTTGTTGCTCAGTCGGGTCTACTGTATAAGCTATACCGAGCTAGATAATTTCTTGTTACACATTGTAATTCGAGGCTAAGATGTTTGAACGAAGATATGAAAAACTTGCTCCGATATCAGTTTTTGTCAGAAGGATGGCTGCGTCTGTTGCGATGGCAGGCATCTTGAGTGCAGTTGCTTTATCTATTGGCGTCATAGGCTATCATTGGATAGCAGGATTTGATTGGGTTGATTCTCTTTTAGAGGCGTCTATGATCCTCGGGGGAATGGGGCCTGTCAATTCGCTTGCTACGACTGGAGCAAAAATGTTTGCTTCTGGGTATGCGCTTTTTAGCGGGCTGGTATTTATAGCAATAATGGGCATCGTACTTGCCCCTGTAACTCATCGAATGCTGCATAAATTTCATATTGATGAAGATGACCTGAAATAGCGATGCCTAACAATCGCTGAACCTGATAATATCCTGAAAAGGCGGATTCATGTCGATAAAGTGGAAGTTGCATTTTCACATTGGCAACAATTTTAAATTCTTAAGGAGCGCCCTTATGGCAGACCTCAAATCGTACCCCGTTTGGGATGCAGGTACCCGTTGGTTTCATTGGATTAATGTGCTGTGTGTTCTTGCGCTTATGGGGGTCGGTCTGGTTATCCTAAATGCCAGCAGTCTTGACGTCTCGAATGCAGGAAAGATAAAAATCAAGACAATCCACGCGTGGATCGGCTATGTGTTTTGCATCAACCTGATTTGGCGCTTTATTTGGGCCTTTTTAGGTAATCGCTACGCGAAGTTGAGGTCGGTGCTTCCGGGCGGCAAGGGATACTTTCATGCATTGCGCAACTATGTCGTCGCATTTTTCTCCGGCCGACCTGAGCAGTATATCGGGCACAACCCGGTCGGACGATTGGGAGTCGCCGTGCTGTTTCTCCTGATCGCCCTTCAGGCAGTCACGGGGTTGGTGCTGGTGGGCACCGATTTATTTCTCCCGCCTTTCGGGCATTGGATAGCGCAGTGGGTGGCTGCACCGGGTATCGCGCCCGATACGGTAGTCCCCTATGCACCGGCCATGTATGATGAAACTGCTTACCAAGGCATGCGTGCTTTTCGCAAGCCTATTGCCGTAATACATTTGTATAGCTTTTATTTTCTGGTTGCGGCCGTTGTATTGCACGTTGCTGCGGTCATAATTACTGATATGCGCGAAGGTGGCAGCATCATTTCTGCAATGTTCACAGGCCGCAAGACCCTTAGTGGACATCCAATAGATGAAGAATCCAGCAGCCATGACTGAGATTTTCGGAGATAAACACCAATAACGCTGAAGCATGGGGTCAGATTAAAAAGCTTGGGCATTCGCGAAGCTAGAGCTTCTTCTTCCGGGTTCCCAATCTCCAGATTGGGAACCCGCGTAAAATACAGGACGCAGCGCGTCCCATACTGCATTCCCATGCGGCGCGTGGGAATGAGGAAACAGGTGTTTGATCAATGCGAGGTGCCAGTCGGCAGTTCCACATCCCTGTGTTCTGGATTCGCTACGCGCTCTAACGGGTCCGGGGCAATCCCTGCCGGAATGACGTGCTTTAAAATACTTGTGTATAACCAATTAGCGCAGTGCGTGGGAACGAGAAAGACCTGCCCCCGGATTTGCTATTTCTTATGTAGCGTCCGAGGTATCCTCTTCGCCGTCCACTGCAACGACGAGCAAACCCTCCT
>Ga0208510_100464_pt1 | contig 14017 bp, 9 predicted proteins | sample LakWasMet33_HOW6_2_FD_183875 | JGI IMG/M metagenome (GOLD analysis project Ga0208510, IMG submission 183875) | Freshwater sediment methanotrophic microbial communities from Lake Washington under simulated oxygen tension - Sediment Metagenome... | ecosystem: Environmental > Aquatic > Freshwater >...
GTGGCGAAAAATTTAAGGGGACCTCTAAAAATTGCACTTCGACAAGCTCTCGGCAACTGCTCCTGCGTTGCTCTAACTCCTGCATCCATGCAGTCGAGTGTGAACGGTTACCTTATTAAATCAATTGCTTATCCGTTCGTGCTGAGCCTGTCGAAGCATGAACGGATAATTTTAGAGGTCCCCTTAAACTAAACACAAGAAGCCCCACGGAACAGGTAGGACATTCAAGCGGTCATTCAAAGTATCCCACCTAAAGCCTTTATTACAAGCACCATTTTTCAATGTTCGATGCATTGGCTATTCCTGCGACCCCGCGCCTAAATTACTCTAAAATGCAGTAATTTACCCACTCGATACCTGTTTATGGCTATTAGCTCAACGATCAATAAAGTCTCAATTAATATTGCCGATATGGACAAGCAGTATTACCAAGACCACGAATTAACCTTGGCTCAACATCCCTCTGAAACAGACTTCCGTTTTATGGTGCGCCTCATAGCGTTTATGACGAATGCCAGTGAGCGCCTTGCCTTTACTAAAGGGATGGATAGTGATGATGAGCCTGATCTCTGGCAAAAAACGCTCACAGACGACATTGAACTATGGATTGATTTGGGACAGCCGGATGAAAAAAGAATTCGTAAAGCCTGTGGCCGTGCTAAGCAAGTCATTATCTACACCTATCATGAGCGCAAGGCAAAAGTGTGGTGGGAACAGCAACAAGAAAAATTACAACGCTTTAACAACCTTAAAGTGTTGCATATTAATGCACAAGGTATTGAGTCAATGATTAAGCGGTCTATGCAATTGCAATGCACTATTCAGGACGGAGAAATCTATTTGAATGATGAAAACTCAAACTTCGTTATTACCTTGGATAGCCTTAAATAATTGAGCATGAGTTAGGCATTTTCTTTTCAAAAAAATACTTACTTATGGCTGGTTTTCCGCCAGTTGCGGCAAGCAGTACTGCCCCTTAATAGGAAATTCGGTTCCACTATTACTCAAGCCTTTTAATAAAGGCTTTTTCAAAACGCGGTCAAAAAAGCCGCCGGATACCAAGATGAACACACTCGCCCAACTCCATACTGATATTGATTCACGCGTAAGTGCCATTCGCGACGACCACCCTGATTGGTTATGCCGTCAAGGCTGCGACGGCTGTTGTCGACGGCTTGCCGAAATACCCCGGCTCACGGTAGAGGAATGGGATTGGCTGCGGGAAGGCCTAGCCGCGCTGCCCCCAGAGCGGCTTCTGGAAATTGACCAAGAGATCGCCAAGCTGGTCGAGCAGTCATCACGCCCTATCGTTTGCCCACTATTGGACAAGGAGGCTGGAGCCTGCCGGATCTACGCCCACCGTCCGGTTGCTTGCCGAACATACGGCTTCTATGTCCAGCGTGACCTTGGGCTTTATTGTAAGGATATTGAATCACGCGTGGCCGATGGCGCATGGGTCGAGGTGGTGTGGGGCAATCATGATGCTATAGACCGACGTCTCGGCGCTCTGGGCGATACCCGTGAATTGACCGAGTGGTTCGTGCTTTGGAGGAAGGGCGGGGATATGGGTTGAACTGGTCTTATCGTAAAATTTGTCATGCAAACAAGGTTTTTGACAGGTAGCACAATTACGGAAAGCAGCTAGTCAATGATGGGGCGCCAACTATAAAACTTATCTTTACGATTTCTAGCTTAAAACTGCTATCAAATACTCGACTTTTTTACTCATAACTGATGTTACGCAGAGCGGTTTATCTCCCGTTATTCCGCCCCGAGCATCGCAGCTTTTGGCGAAATAGGCCCGCAAGGGGAGCGGCAGGGAGGCCGCTCGTTTTCGCAGGGCCAGGGATGGCCCTTCGAAAACCCTCGCCAAAAGTGAGAAGCGCAGGAAATTGGCGGAATCCGGGTCGCTTTTTCTTTGGATACTTTCTTTTCGACTGCAAGGATGCAGGAGGTAGAGCAACGCATGGAGCAGTTGCCGAGACGAAGCAAAAGAAAGTAGCTCGCCTGTCGGTGCGAGAACCGACATTAAAATAAACTGTCGCGATAGCGACACCAACGATCCTGGGGTATCAATAAAGGTCTTTCTTAACATCAACTCATAACTCTATCAACCTATCTGCATGCCTGTTTTTATCAGGCCACTACAATTTGATGGCAAGCAGCGTCAGCGGAATATTATGGGCGGACATATGCTCTTGCCGGTACGAACTACGTTCAGTATTCAGCAGTGAAATCAGCTCCTTAAAGGGATCAGACAAAGAACCAGTTTCTTGTTGTTTTAACAGGTAGTTCATCGCCACACCTTGGCTGTCATAACCGCTACGGCTGGCAACCTTACTGTTTAGACAGTTGCGCCATGCATTGGGTTCCGGGCCCAGCCAGTAACGGGCATTGTCGATAGTCAGGGCAATTTCTAAGCCTTTGGGATCCATGTCACTAAAGACAATAATCTCTTTGTCGTTACCGAACCGGTTTAATAACGCATGACAGGCGTCAATTTTTGCGCCGCTTTTGTGATCACCTCGATAGATCCATAAGGCGCTGTTAATTTGCGCCGGTATCTTCAACATATTACATAAAGCCATAATGCTGAGATTTTCGACCACTACAATTGCCGAGTGGTCGATGTGTTTAATTTCAGAACTTAAACACAGCATGCCCGCGGCGGGCACAACATCGGTGTGCAACTGAATGTTCCGGCCATTCAGATTTAGGATTCCGCTTGGGCTGTTAACTAATACATGATTATGACTTGCCGGGTTTTTGGCTAATTTTTCATTGTCATGATATTCAGCAATTTGTAGACGGCTATCCGGTAATTGATACGTTTCAAAAGGATCAATACCCAATTCCTTTTTTATCTCGCTGCGTAACGCGAATTTATCTTGCGAGGTGAAATGCAATTTGTTGTTACGAACTGTCCCGCATTGATAACGCTCCCGCACAGCTCGACCGATTTCACTCCAGGCGCGCTCGGTTGTTTGCTCGGGTTGATGCCTGACAAGCTCACTGATCCACTGGTACATTTTACGATTCATGTTACTGAGCCCGGCGCAGCCAAATCTCAGTAATCTGCTGATTACCATTAAAGCCGGGTAAACAGTTGCCTGCCATTTCCAGGGCAATAGCGCGTCTTAAACGCTGCGGTAAACAGCAATATTGAGCAAAAACAATATCCAGCCAGAGTTCCGGTTTGACATCCAAACCGGCTGTTTGCCAGTAAGTTAACGCTGAAATTTTATGGCCTTGTTTGCCAAGGACGCCGGCAAACATAGATTCAACATGCGCTTCATAGAGATCTTGCTGATGCTCCATGACAGCGGCTTCAGCAGTATTAACGGGTACCTGTTCAGCGTTTCTATCGATCGGTAATATCGGTTTGGATTGCCGTTTTAACTCTTGAATCAGGCTCACAAAATCAGCCTGCAGACTTGAATTGTGTGTGTTTATTCCCGTTTGCAGAGTTAAACCGGAACCGCGTTTTAACAGATTTGGAACATTGCTTTCATTGCTCCAGTCCAGAGGTGTCCATTCCGGATGTTGCTTTAGATATTGCGCCATGGCCCGTGTTCGGTTGGCCGTCTGTTCCTGAAGGCGTAACGTAAACAACAGGGTTTTCATGCGATCGACAATGCTTGCCAGTCGTTCGACAATATTTTTGTATTGGTCGACAAAGCGGATGATTTTGCGGCTTAATTCGGCTGGTGCCGCCCAGTTTAACCATTCATAGCAATCGTTAAGATTGATGTGTTTAAGCTCTTGGACCAATTGCTGCGCATAGCCGAGGGCGCGTTCGTTTTCACGGATTTTACTGGCTAAAGAATTAACGAAACCAAACTGGCTGGTGATGGCCGAAAACATCACACTGAGACTGTTTTCCAGCAACTCCAACGACTCATAAAGGATGTCGTCAATTTGTTCAAGATGGTAATTGGCTTCGTCCTGTTCGTTGCGTTCAAGGGCATTGCGATAGGCGTCAATATCTTCCTCAACGCTTTTGACCATTTTGGCCATGTCGGTATTTTGCCGATAGCGCAGGTTACGTAACAACAAGCGGTCGATGAGGCGTTTAATATCGGTTGTTAAACGAAATTCATCGCTTTGGTCGGCTATGCGTAACAGACCGGTTTTTTTTAACCCTTCAATCAGGCTGCGGTTTTCATCATCAATCAATATCGTGCCGTTAATATAGGCTTCCGCCAATAATTGATCGGCGCTGCCCAGCTTTCTAATTAACTCAGCAATCTGTTGTTGATCAAAACTCATGTAAACAACTCCTGCTGTTCGGTTTGCTCATTATTTGCAGCATACTGATCCAGTCCCAGCTCTTCGGCATCATTTAAAAAAGCAATGATCTGGTGCAGGTAATTCATTTTGCCGGTGACAATATAAAGCGTTGCCTGCGGATTGGGTTTGACCAGATAACCGGTTTGCTCCAGTTTTTGTAAAATCCAGCTCAGTTGGTCGGCAATATTGGTTTTATTGGTGCGAAATAAAGCGGTTTGTGTCAGCCGGTTCATTTGCTCGCACAGCGACGGTTCGCGCTCAATCGCTCCCAGCAGATTATGCAAACGGATTTCATCGCGCGCCCTGATAGGCATGTCCTGGCCCATGGCGGTCATAACCATATCCATCCATTCAACCACCGGCCGGAATTGCGAGCGAATTTCCGAGAATGCCTCTTTGATTTTGCTGCGATTGCTGTCATCGACCACGCTATAAGCCGCGTAAAATATTTCGTCGCCATCCAACACACACAACTCACGGTCCAGCTGCGCCAAAAAGGCCGCCACTTTTATGAAACTGTCATTTTGCGATAAGTAATCGAAAGCATCCGGAAAGGCGGTCGGGCAAATAAATTCACCGCTCAAGAGTGTTTCAGTGACGTGTTTAAACATGGCTTAGTGCCTCTGCGTTTAAGTTGTTCAGTAATTGATCCAATTTACTTTCCGGTAAGTTGACTTCATGCAGTTGCTGTTTATCCAGCAAATAGCGCCGCTCAAACAAACCCAGGACATGGCGATCAGCGGTCGGAGTGGCTGACATGATATGAATGTTTTGTTTGGCCAGCATGGTCATCATGGCTTCAATATTTTCCGGCGCTAAATCCCCCAGTTCATCAATCGGCCAGCAGATAATGGTGTGATTTTGTTTGCGCAGCATCGACGTGACGCCGGTAAAAAAGGTGATTAACGCCAGATATGACAGGCCGGTGGAGCTGACATCTTTAAGTTCTTTGGCGTTCCTGGCGTGTTTAATCTGGCCGTTTTCGATGATGCTGAATTCAATATCAAACAGTGACAAATGTTTTATTTTTACCCCGGTTGTCGGCAGCATGCTGGTTAATTCACTCATCGCCTCGATTAAGGTTTTAGGGATTTCATCGTGGCCGGTCAGATCAACATGATCCAGGTATTGATGGTAATTATCGCCAAACTTTTTTAATGCCTGCCAATATTCCAGGTCGTTCATTTTCGAGCGGACCGTCACGGTAATTTCCCCCAAGGCAGCAAAATATTGTTTTTCGCTGACATGCTTGGATAGCTCGGTGCCGGTGCTTTTAAGAATGCTCTCAAACTGCCGCAAATGTTGGTAAAAGGCATTCACATCATTGGCATGTAAATCAATTTGCTGGCTGGTCGCCTGCTTAACATTAGCGACCATCTGCAACACGTTGATCAGAGGATGTTCGATTTCCAGAGCCTCAGCCTGGAAGTAATCATTGGGGCCGGTCGATAATTCCATGGCTTTTTGCCAGGCTTCGGCTAACTGACTGCGATGATGTTTATTAAACAACTGCACCAGCGTTTGTCGGCCTTTGTGCAGGCTGGATTCCTGCTGTTTGCGTTGGCGCATTGCCGCTTGCGTTAGGCCGAGTAACGTTGATGGCGCATATTCACGGTTATCTCCAGTCAACATTGGCGGACAGCTTTTAAGTTGATCCATAGTGCTATTTAGCTGGATCAGTAAGCTGCGCGCTACTTCCTGCTGTTTGTCTTGTGTGGTGATTTCCTGGTTCAGTTGCGCCCGTTGATGCTTGTAATCGTTTTCAGATTGCTTAATGTCATCGTCAAGTTGCAGGACTTGTTGATGACTGCTGCTGCGCTGTTGGCATAACGAAGGGTGTTGTTGCCAGCGCTGTTGCAGCCAGTTTTGATAGTCTTTGGCCTGGCTTTGAAACTGCCTGGCTTGCTGCTCGTCGGCTTTACGCTGCTTTAATTGCTTATTAAGTTCAAGAATCGTGTCATCGGCGCCGTTTACCTGCAAATCGGTTTTTAATTGCTGAGTGATGCGTTGATGTTCCTGAGTAAAAGCACTGTTTTCGGCGTCAATCTGGCTGGCGATGGTTTTGATACTGTTGTCGCTATCCGATTCTATGGCGCCCCTGCGAGCCAAATGCTCTCTATAAAGGTTATCGAGTTGGTTTGTATTGTCGCTGCTGATGCTTGTTAAACGTTGTTCGCAGTCGAGGATTTCCTGTGACAAGCGTTGAATTTCTTGTTCAATTTCAGCATATGCTTTGGCTTGTTCGGCCTTGATCAGGTTTTTTACCCCGTCCTCTTCGCTGAGCAGGCGCTCTTCATTTTTACTAATACGCTGAACATGCAATTTAGCTTGATCTAGTTCTATACGGCTTTGTTCACGCATTTTATTGGCGGCAATCAAGCTGGCGTCGAGCTGTTCAAGATCATTTTTCAAACGTTCCAGATGTGTAAATAAAGCTTTTTCCTGCTGTTCCAGAGAGGCTTTATCGGCGGTCAGGTTGGCTCTTTCGGCTAAATGCTCAAGATTAATCTGTAGCCCATAAAAATCGTTGTGCGCAGATTCGGTCAGCTGAGGCTCAAGATCTTTACTTTCCAACAGTTCAGGGGCAATCACCCGGCCTATGTTGTGCTCCCAGTGGTTGACTTCATTTTCCAGGAAATACTGCAATGTGCCTTGTTCCGGGCGCAGGCGTTTAAGACATTGCGAGTGCTGTTGTTGGATGTTTTTATGTTCAGCTTTTTTGGCTTTTACTTGGTCTTCAATAGATTGATACCCAGCAAGCGCTGAGGTATAGCTTGATTGCGCTGCTTCCTGTGCTTGATATGCTTGCTTGGTGTCTTTTCTGACTGCATCGAGTTCTTGTTGGGTTTGGCTGAGTTGTTGCTGTAAAGCGGCTGGGGCAGGGATGTTGTTAAGGTTCCTTTTGGTAATGCCCAGGTCAATCGACAATTGTGTTTTTTTGTCATTGACGGGGTGTTGTCTGGCTGCCTGGTCTTGGTCAAGCTGGTCTTTACGCTGTTGAAAAACGGCCTGTGCTTCGTTTAGCTGTTTTTCTTTGGTTAATTGCTCGGTCGTGCGTTGATTGTTAAGGTTTTGCAACTGACTCTTATGGCGATGCGTTAATTCGGTTAATTTTTGTTCGTAAAGCGCATTAATTTCTTTGCTTTTACTTTCCAACGCCTCGATTTCTTGCTGAATGTCCTTTTGCTGTTGTTGATGCTGCTCCAGCAATGCGCCCTTGATGGCAAAGCTTTCCGCATCCTGCTGTTCATATTTAAGCTTTTGTTCTTCCAACGACTGTATTTCAAAATCCAGCTGTTTAATTTGTACTTTAAGCTCGCTTAGCTGGTCGATCTTGGGGGCCAGTTGCTGTTCATGGTTTTGTTGAAGTTGCTCGCGTTGGCTTTTTAAATGTTCAATGCGTTGAGCAATCGCCGTGAGTTCACTTTGGGTTTTTTGATGGTTAAGCAGCGCTAAATAATGGATATGGGACAATTCGTTAAGCGTGTCTTTTAACGCCGCAATGGTTTGCAGTAACTCATCAAAATATTCCCGATTACCTTCCAGTTCTCTGGCTGCATTTAAATCGGCCAGCCAGGCATCAATGTGCTGTTTGTTCAATTGAAACGGGTTTTTTTCCTGCTCTTGATCTAAAAGATTGTGGCTGAGTTTGTCTCGGGAAATATCGATCAGCATTTGCTTGATGATGTCGAAATCGCCTATTTTTTCAATTACCGAACCAATGACTTTTTCGATATGGGTAATCGGGGTCGCTGCCATGGCGAAGCGGCGCTGCAAGGGTCGCAATTCTTTTTTACCGCTGCCGACCTGATGACATTGTATGACGCTACAATAATCGTCAACGCCCATTAACTTGGATGTTTCAACCGTACTTCTGTAAAGCCGGTCTATCGAGCCGCTGTCGCGTGGAAAGTCGCTTTCATCAATGTAAAACTCTTTGTTATAAGGCGCATCGATAAATTTGTATCGCGCACCACGGCCATCGCTTTGCACCATGACATGACAGACTTGTTGATGGGGACGCTGATATTCATAGATTAAATAACTGTTGCTGCGCGGCAGGTAATAGTCAAGAAAGCCTTTTTTACTGCCGGTTCCACCAACGATATTGCTGGGCCGCTCGCCCCAAAAAAGCTGCATCAGACGCAAAAAAGTGGTTTTGCCCGCGCCGTTGGTGCCGCTTAAATTGGTATGCCCGTCCAAATTTAGCAAAACAGTTTTGCCCGCCCAAAAACTGTCTATCAGGATGATTTTTTTCAGTTGAAAGTGATCGGACATCGTTTTCCTTTAAATATTAAAAGCAGGTGGTTTCAAGCGACTTGAATTCTGGATGGCAGAATATCGCCCTCTTTGAAGTCATTGAATGGGGCGATAAGGTAAAATTAACGGAATTATAACGCTCAACGGCTATGGCAATGCCCCGCCGTGCTAACAAAATACCTATTTTTATGGTCATCTTTACAAAGGACTTATGTCCAATATATTGAACTATCGTATTTCTGCTTGGGCGCGACAGTTTGCCTCGGATAACCAATATCATGCATTCAACGTCACCAAAAATAGCGTGGTGTTTAACAACGCCAATAAGCAGCCACATAAAATCGCTTTGCTGGCGATTGCTTCCGGCGTTGTTATTGAATCAGGCTGGTTTTGGAATACGCTGGTTATTCACCAGGAAGACGGCAATATTTTTCGTTTTGGCGGTGTCGCCAAAAGTCAGGCGTCGCAACTTCAGGCTGCGCTCAATAGCCACATTGCGGACTACTTACAACAGTTTTATCAGCAATTTGAACCCGCTTTACAACGGGCTGAGCAGGACGCCAAGGTGTTATTTTCCGGGCGGCAGTACATTCGTTATGCGCTTGCGGAACGATGGTTGGTCAACTATCGGTCGTTATCCCAAGGCCTTAAACGCAAAGATTGTCTGCAGTTTTTAAATGCTGGCGCGTTAGCGGATTATCAACAAATATTGCCGCTTCTAGAACAGGGGCATCAACATGTTGCCCGGTTAAATCAGGTCTTTGTTGAGCAACAAACCCGTATTTTCAAAGCATTTTTTGATCAGGTGGAAAGCAATCCGCTTACCGAACAACAGCGCAAAGCCTGCGTGATTGATGAGCAGCATAATTTGATTCTTGCCGGTGCCGGTACCGGCAAAACCAGCACGATGATTGGCCGCGCCGGGTATTTGGTGAAAGCCGGTTTGGCGCAACCGCAACAGATTTTAATGCTGGCTTATGCCCGCAAAGCGGCGGAGGAAATGGATGAGCGCATCAAGGATAAATTGGCCATTCAAAATCTGACCGTAAGAACTTTTCACAGTCTTGGCAAACACATCATCACCCAGGTGGAACGTGAAGTGCCGCCTATTCACAAAATGGCTGAGGATGAAGTCCTGCGTGCGCGTTTTGTCGACGATCAGGTACAGCAATTTCTTCACGATGAGCGTTATAAATCGCGGCTGATTACTTACTTTTTGCGCTTTGCCCATCCTTATAAAAGCCAATACGAGTTTAAAAGTCTTGGCGAGTACAACGCTTACTTGTTGGAGAATGACATTCGTACCTTGCAGGGTGAATTGGTAAAAAGCTATGAAGAATGCGAGATCGCCAATTTTTTGTACCGACAAGGCGTGAATTATCGCTACGAAGCCAACTATCAGTTCAATACCTCGGGGCCTGATTTCAAGGTCTACCAGCCGGATTTTTATTTACCCGATGTCGGCATTTACATTGAACATTTTGCCGTCAATGAACGCAATCAAACGCCGCCGTTTATCGATCAACAAAGTTATCTGGAAGGTATGGCCTGGAAACGGGCATTGCACCAAACACATAAAACGCCGCTGATTGAAACCTACAGTTACTTGAAACAACAGGGGCGGCTCACTGAGGTGTTAAGTGAAAAATTACTCGCGGCCGGGGTGCAATTTAACCCGCTGCCGCAAAATGAGTTACTGCAAAAACTCAAGCAACTGGGCCGGGTGTCGGAATTTAGCCAATTGATGGCGCAGATTCTGGCCTTATTCAAATCCGCTTATCTCAACATCAAGAATATGGTCGAACTAGCCAGTCGCCATGAAGATCATGAGCGCATGCGCGCGGCGGCGTATTTGTTTGAGCCGATTTATGAAGCCTACCAGCAAGAATTACGCGATACCGCCAGCATTGATTTTGAGGATATGATCGGCATGGCGATTGACTACGTCGAATCCGGGCGCTATCAATCGCCGTATCGCTATCTGCTGGTGGATGAGTTTCAGGATATTTCCGCCAGCCGGGCGCGATTATTGAAAGCGTTAATGGCGCAACAACCGGACAGTAGCTTGTTTTGTGTCGGCGACGATTGGCAGTCAATTTATCGCTTTACCGGCAGCGATGTGTCGATAACCAAAAATTTCGAGGATTATTTTGGCGCCACCGCCATCAGCGTTCTCGACAAAACCTTCCGGTTTAATAACCAAATCGGTGATGTAGCCTCGCGTTTTGTCACGCAGAATCCCGACCAAATAGACAAGCAAATCCGCAGCCACCGTAGCGTTAAACATAGCGCGGTATCGTTGATTAAAACCAACCAGGAAGCCGTCGGGATTCATGCGGCGTTATCGGCTATCAGCTCAAAGTCTACTGAGTCCGCCAGCGTTTTACTGTTGGCCCGATTTGGTTTTAAAAAACCCGAGCATCTCGCCGCTTTAAAACGGGAGTTTCCGCAGTTATCGATGCAGTTTATGACCGTACACGCGGCCAAAGGCAAAGAGGCGGATTATGTGATTGTGTTAGGCCTGGACAAAGGCAAACACGGCTTTCCGTCTGAAAAAGCAACCCACCCGCTATTGGAATTGTTACTGCCCAACCCCGAAGCTTACAAACATGCTGAAGAACGGCGCTTGTTTTATGTCGCGCTGACCAGAGCCCGACACCATGTCTATTTGATCACCGATGGCAATAACCCCTCGCCATTTGTTAGAGAGCTGATCGACGACCGTTACCCGATAAGCGCGGATGAATTTAAAGGCGAAGGCTTTCAGGATAAATTAACCGATGCGGTTTGCAGTCTTTGTCACACCGGTTACATGGTGCCTAGAGACAGCCGGCACGGTAGCTTTTTCGGCTGCAATCAGTATCCGCTTTGCACGCATACCCAACGTGCCTGCCAACGCTGCGGCAGTGGTTTACAACAAAAAGGCCGATTTAACATCTGTGAAAATCCGCGTTGCGACTATGTGGAACCCATTTGCCCGCAATGCGGCGGCACCTTAAGTTTACGTAAAGGCCGACATGGCGAGTTTTGGGGCTGTTCTAACTATCGCAAAGACGCTGCATTTTCCTGCGGGCATACCGAGAAGTTCATAGATTTACAGGCCGCAAAGCGTAGGTAATTTTGTAACCGAAGGAGGATTGGAAGCGTTGCAGCCGGCGCTAGTTGAGCACCGTCAAAATGATCAAAAGTGCAGAAGGTACTTATTTTTTACAGACATGAATTCAAGTAATAAGTGCCTTACCTGTGCCATGCACTTATGATACGAATTCGCCTTTCTCTTCAATCATAAAACTTGCTGTAATCTTCAAGTTTTGCAACTTTTGTGACCAAGCCTCTATGACCAAGCCTCTATGACGACACAAGCCGCAATATCTATTCAACAGTTAAATAAAAGTTATCTGGAGTCCGGGCAGCAACATGCCGTTTTTAACGATTTGCAACTGGATGTTAAACAGGGTGAATTCATAGTTTTGCTGGGTCGCAGCGGTTCCGGCAAGTCTACTTTTCTAAATCTAATCAGTGGTATCGATCCGCCCGACAGCGGCAAAGTTATCATTAATAATATTGATATTACTGCGCTCTCCGAACATGACCGCACGTTGTTTCGTCGTCACCATATCGGCTTTGTCTTCCAGTCTTATAATTTGATTCCTACGCTGACGGTTGCGGAAAACCTGCTGCTGCCATTGGAGTTGATCAAGCGAGTGAGCCGCAAGGATCACGATCATGTCGAAGAATTATTAGCAAAATTAAAATTGTCCGACCGACTGGATAGCTACCCGGATCGTTTGTCCGGCGGCGAACAACAACGCGTTGCGATTGCCCGCGCGTTGATTCATGACCCGGATGTGATACTCGCCGACGAACCTACCGGCAACCTAGATCTTGATACTGCTGAGCAGGTGTTGGAACTGCTGGATATTCTGGTCAGAAAAGCCGGTAAAACCATGATTATGGCGACGCATAGTCAGGAAGTTATCGGTAAGGCTGATCGGGTTTTATCTATTCAAAACAAAATATTGCATACACGATGAGCGCTATTCTTAAACGCTCCAGCCGAAATTTTTTATGGCAGCATCCCTGGCAATTGGTGCTGGCGATTTTGGGTATTGCTTTGGGTGTGGCGGTTGTTATCGCGATTGATTTGGCAATGGAAAGCTCGCTTAAATCGTTTAACCAAGCGAGTCAGGCAATGTCGGGAACGGCTACACACCGCATTATTGCCAGTGACGGCGGGCTTGATGAAAAGCTTTATAGCCGTTTAAGAGTAGAGCAGGGCATCGCTAACTTATCACCGATCGTAACCGGTTATGTAAGGTTGGCGCAGCCGGATGAGAACAATTTTAAATTGATCGGTATCGATCCGTTCATTGAAAAATCCTTACATTCCGGCTGGCAAAGCGGACAGCCGGAAAATTCCTCACGGGATTTGTTGAGCCGCTTATTGAGCGAACCTAATAGCGTGTTGCTGAGTGAAAAAACGGCACAACAGCTGCACCTGCAAATCAATGATCAATTTAAAGTTGTTACCGACCAAGGCACGCAGCAGTTAAAACTGATCGGTTTGCTTAGTTCTAACGACGCTGTTTCTGAACAGGTGCTAGCCAAGCTGATCATCACCGACATTGCCACAGCACAGGAAGTATTGGGATTATTTGGTCGTTTGAGTTCCATTGACGTAGTCATCGAGCACGATGATCCGGCAACTTTAGCGGCTATACAACAAAGCTTGCCGGGCTCTGCGTTATTGGTGTCGATAGATAGCCAAGCGGAATCCATGCGGGAAATGACGCGGGCATTTGCCATCAACTTAAAGGCTTTAGGTCTGTTGTCACTGCTGGTGGGCATGTTTTTAATCTACAACACAATGACTTTTTTGGTGATGCAGCGGCGGCGTTTAATCGGCAGCTTGCGCTTGTTGGGTGTCACTCGGCAGCAAATCTTTAAATTAGTTATCGGTGAAGCTTTACTGTTGGCGATTATCGGCACGGTAGTGGGTATTTTGCTGGGCATAGCGTTGGGACAAGGTTTGTTGTATCTGATCTCGGGCACCATTAACGCCATTTATTTTCGTATTGATGCGGCGACCTTAATGATTACGCCTTTTCAGCTCGGTAAAGGCGTTTTGTTAGGTATCAGTGCTACCTTGCTGGCGGTTTTGCCGCCCGCTTACGAGGCGACTCAGTTGTCGGCGGTTAAGGTGTTGGCAAGATCGCAATTGGAATTGGGCAGCCGCCGCTTAATCAAAACGGTCGGCTTAATCAGTGTTTTATTGATTCTCGGCGGTTTGGTTACGGCATGGTTTTCCGGCCAAAGCATTACCTTGGGTCTGGCGAGCATTTTTTTGATTCTGTTTGGATTTGGCCTGCTGACCCCTGCTGTTACCTTGTTGTTTACCAAAATATTTGAACGAGTTTTCGGGCGTTTCTTAGGGATTTTAGGGCGTTTACCAGCCCGCATGGTCGCG
>Ga0208510_100469_pt1 | contig 13917 bp, 15 predicted proteins | sample LakWasMet33_HOW6_2_FD_183875 | JGI IMG/M metagenome (GOLD analysis project Ga0208510, IMG submission 183875) | Freshwater sediment methanotrophic microbial communities from Lake Washington under simulated oxygen tension - Sediment Metagenome... | ecosystem: Environmental > Aquatic > Freshwater >...
AAGTTCAGGCTGACTAAACCAGTTTTAGTCCCCATCGTCTAGTGGCCTAGGACACCGCCCTTTCACGGCGGTAACGGGGGTTCGAACCCCCCTGGGGACGCCATTAATAAAAGGGCTATCAGAAATGATAGCCCTTTTTTTTGCCTGCCGGTTTGGTTTGGCAACGGGCAGTCCTTATCAAAAACGGTGATTTTCTATAGTATTGCCTTTGCCGCCTGTTATAAGAAACAGTCGCCCCGTCTGTAAACTTCATCCGCCGCAATACGCAACCCTGTTTAAAAAACAGGATGAAAACACGCATGAAGAAAAGCTGGGCTTATTGCTCTGGCGTTTAACAAGGCGCAACTGCAACAAGCGACAGGTAAAACATTGGGCTTGTTTGCAGATTTCGGCATGGCAAAAGGTATCGTTGAAACTCAAAATCGTGGCGATGCTCCGCATGTTCAACCGACTTTAAAAGAAATGTCCGTACAAGCGTTGGAGATTCTCGACCGTAACGAACAGGGATTTTTCTTGATAATTGAATCCGGGCAAAATCGATTGACGGCACATCGCAATGATACCGGTCTGCTGTTGCATGAAATGCTGCGTTTCAACGACACCTTGAATTTACCGCAACAACTGAGTTATCACGATACTTTCAGCCAATTTGGTAAGCTGCCTAAAGACCAACAAAAACCGATAAAACTCACCGAACTGGTTAATCACTACACGGGGTTTAAGATTACTGAAGCGCAAGCGGTAAAAATACTGGCAACCGAAGCCAATCCGTTTTATGGGGCGTGGCATGTCTCATTGGGCGAGAAAACCGTACCCAAAATGGAAGTCAACGGCGCGTTTTTTGTTTATCAAAAAGAGAATCGTGAAAACCTGTTGGCTCAAACCGTTTCCGCCAGTCAACAGGTGGTTTGGGCGACCGGAACCCATGCCAGTACGCCGGTGTTCGTTTTGGTAAAGGGCGAGGAACACCCTTTGCCAAAATTCTGCATCATACCCGGTTGGGCCAATTGGCGATTGATGCCTTGCAGTAAATAAGCGCATTGTTGCCGTGTCATCAAATTTTAACGTGGCTAATTCAAAATAACCCTTTGAAGCATTTACAGAGGGTTAACCGCCATGAACAAATTCACACTGAATAATCTCAACATAATGACTGTATCATTGGCTATGTCTGTTTTGGGTTTAGTTGTAACCTGGGGCGTTGAACTATTGGTTAAGGAATTGTTTCGCTTGGGGTAGGCGTGCGCGCATCATTTTGGAGGTTGATGCCCATGTTATCCAGCCGGAAGAGTATGATGAATTGCCGGAATCGGGCGAAGCGTTTTTCGAGCATGCCGCTGGATGATAAGCGCGAGCAGGTCGGGCATGCTTTTTATGGCCGACATTTCCAAGCTCAGAAAATAGCGCCTCCCCAAATTTTAGCTAAATGCTTGTGGCTTTAAAGAAGGTTTATCCGCTAGTTGCCGTAACTTGATTTTTACTTTCACGTTTGTTGGCATACATCGCTTGGTCGGCATGTCGTAACAATGCTTCGGCCGTATCGCCGTGTTCCGGATAGGTGGCAATGCCGACACTGATATTGGTGGTGATTGCATGGCCGCGGTAGTTAAAACTGCTTGCAACCAATGTGTCTTTGATACGCTTTGTCACCAGTTCAGCCGCTTCTACGTTGGTGTTCGGCAGTAATATCGTGAATTCATCGCCACCATAGCGGGCGGCGGAGTCGCAACCTCTTAAACAGTGACGAAAGTTGTCGGCGATGGCTTGCAACAATAAGTTGCCTGCTTCATGACCGTATTTGTCATTAACGATTTTTAAGTTATCGCAATCCCCTAGTAACAGGCTGAAAGTGCTTTCCCTGCGCCGGGCTTGCTGCAATTGTTTTTCGAATAGATCCATGAACGCCCGGCGGTTGTAGAGGCTGGTTAATTCATCGGTTTGCGCGGTGGTTTTGATGCGGCTGAAAGCGTGGTAAATGTCGCTGGACAACATGGTGGTGACGTAACCCACCAGTAACATGGGAAACAGCCATGCCAACAGGATACTGCTTTGGGTTAGGGAAAAGACCTCGTCGCCAGGTACGCCGCTTTTGCCCAAATACAGATAACAAGCGCCGATTAACAGCACTTCCAATAATGTAGTCAGCCTGCCCAAGGCCAGGGCGCTGGTGATGATGGGTAGGAAATACAAGTTAAGTAACAGGCTGTTTTGGCGTCCGGTGTGCCAGACGAACCAGGTGACCAACAAGATCATGACCCACGTTTCTAAAGCCAGTTTCCAGACGTTGGCTTTGGCAAAAAAGTTGAGGTAATGGAATATCATGACGAAGCCGGCGAAAGCGCAGAGGCCGCCTAACAAAAAGATTTTAACGTTTTCTTCGATTTGCCCTACCACCAGGTAGAACATCATCAAGACCAGCAGTAACCACTGGATTTCCGCGACGGTGCGCGAAAAACCGCTCAAGGCGTCGGGTTCTTGATTGAGACGAAAAAAAGGTTCCTTGGTCATGGCGAAATTTTCCGGTTTAGAGCATACAAAGAGGGCTGGTCAATTTTTTAATTCTAACACAATTGTTGATAGACAGCCGTGTATAGGGGGCGCTGCTTGATAAGCAAGGGGTGCTTATTGGATTAAGGAGTTTACTTCGATTGGGTTAAGGCAGCATTTCCGAGCGGCGTGCTGTCTTAACCGGTGTAGCCTACAGCCAGCCTTTTCGTTTGAAAAACCAATAAGGCGCAATTCCCGACAGCAGCATTAAACACAGTGCGCCGGGATAACCCAGTTGTAAATTGAGCTCCGGCATGTTTTGGAAATTCATGCCGTAAATGCTGGCCACCAGGGTTGGCGGCAGAAATACCACGGCAGCAATGGAAAAGATTTTAATAATCTTGTTTTGGGTAATGTTGATAAAGCCTTGAGTCGAGTCCATCAAGAAATTGATTTTATCGAACAGGAACGTGGTATGCGACATCAGCGTATCCACGTCGCGCATGATCTCCCGCGCGGTTTCCTGCAGCTCGGGATGATTACGCAAATGCCGTTGCAGAAAGGATATGGAACGTTGCGTATCCATCAGGCAGAGCCGAATCTTACCGTTGCTGTCTTCCAGTTTGGCCAGTTGGTCAATGGCATTTTCAAGATCCGAGTCTATTTCTTCCAGCACCAGATAACTGACATCTTCCAGTTTACGATGAATATCCTCCAGCGCATCGGCGAGATTTTCCACTTTTTGCTCGAACATAATGACCAGCAATTCCTGCGGTGAATGCGCTTCTATCTGCCCGTGCCGGGCGCGCATACGTAGCAGGCGAAAATCCGCCAATGCGCCTTCGCGCAAGGTAATTAACCGGTCGTTTTGCAAAATGAAGGCGACGGTCGCTGTACTGTGCCGCCCCTCGCTTTGCGACAGAAACAAAGATCGCACATGAACGCCGGTATTATCGGTAAAGTAGCGCGCCGAAGACTCGATTTCCTCCACATCATCCGATTCGGGCAGCGCCGTGCGCAAAAATGTTTGCAGCTGCGCGCGCTCACTGTCGCTGGCATCGTGGGCATCGATCCAGGACGCTTTAGCGATTGCCTGTTTGAGCTGGTCTTCAGGCGGCGTCTGTTCTTTGAGACGCCCCCGGTCAATAGTGAATAGTCTTAACATTATGTATTCCCGTTTTTTTGTTATTCAGGCAAGCTGTCCGGGCGAATCAGCGTGACTAATTTGGCGCAGCCTTCGGTCAGTTCTGTCCAGTCGCCTTTAAAGGTAAGTTGGGCTAAAGCGGCGGTAGACAGGCATTTTCCGTTAGCCGATAACGGAACCGAATGGGGAATTAGTTTTAACAACAAGTCTTCCAGGCCGGGATTATGCCCGACCAACAGTACCCGCCGTCCATGACAACTGGTTTTTAATACAGTCAGTAAGGTTAAAGCATTCGCTTCATAAATGCGCGGGTCGCAGACGATAGCCGATTCATCTATGTCTAACTGTCGACAAACCCGTTGCGCTGTCGCCAAGGCGCGTGTCGCCGGAGAGCTGAGTATGGTGTCGGGTATCAAATGCTGCTCATGCAACCAACGGCCTACCTGCTTGGCAGCGCGCCGACCGCGTTTTTTTAAGGGACGGGAAAAATCATCCATATCAACTGCCCAATCCGACTTGGCATGTCGTAATAATAAAAGTTCGTGAGTCATAAAATATTTCTGTCAATGGGGCGATTTTCGGGCGCGTGTATACTGTAATACTATAACAGTTAATTTTGACAATTCTATTAAAAACGAAAGTAAAAAACACCTGAAAAGCAGGTAACGCAAGGCATTCGGCGTGTTAGTAGTCGGGGCTGATCGGTGGTACTACTTATTGATTGAAAGGGCTGATTTCTCTATGCTACAAATGGTTATGTAATATCAACTGGTTTTTAAGTTAATCTAATGAGCGATAAATTGGGGTGTGTCATGTCAATAAAAGAAGATTTTGAAAAATTATTAGATAAGTTGCAAGTCGAACGCGATGAAATCAATTTAAAACTGCATCTGGCTTCGATGGAAGCCAAGCAAGAATTTGAAGATGCCGAAAAAGAATGGGGCCGTTTAAAAATCAAGGCCTCTGAAATAGCGGATGAGTCGGTGGAAACTTCCGAAGAGTTTATAGCCAAGGCCAAAATAGTCGGCGAAGAGCTTAAAGAGACTTACTACCGAATTGCCAAGCGCTTGGCGGATTAAATTTTATCTCTGCGCATATAAGCTCGAGCACTCTCTTGGTCAAGGGAGTGTTTGTTTGGATTTTTTGCGGAGCATCAAATTGGTAGTTTATTTTTTGGCTGCTACAGATAAAACAGGGCTACGGGAAATTCCTGCTAACATGCTTGCTAATTGGCAAGGAGAATATTATGAATTTTTCACGTTGGGCGTTGTTAGCTGTCATTGTCACCCTGATCGCGGCGTTTTTTATTTTTGACCTGCAATACTATTTAACGCTCGAAACACTTAAGGCCCAGCAAGCGGCTATCGAAACTTATCGCAGTAATCATCCCGGTCTTGCGGTTGCTATCTATGCGTTGATTTATATCGCGGTGACCGGATTATCTTTACCGGGCGCCGCAATTCTTACGCTGGCCGGCGGCGCCGTTTTCGGTTTGCTGTGGGGAACGTTGATTGTCTCGTTTGCCTCCACCATCGGTGCAACGCTGGCTTTTCTGGCGGCGCGTTTCTTGTTTCGCGATGCGGTTAAAGCCCGTTTCGGCGATCGCCTGAATATTATTAATAAAGGCATGGACAGGGATGGCGCGCTATATCTGTTTACCTTGAGATTGGTGCCGGTTTTTCCTTTCTTTGTTATTAACCTGGTTATGGGTTTAACAACCTTGAAAACACAAACGTTCTATTGGGTCAGCCAGATTGGCATGTTGGCCGGTACGATAGTTTATGTGAATGCGGGAACTCAGCTGGGTAAGCTGGAGTCATTGTCGGGTATTTTGTCACCCGGATTGATCGGCTCTTTTGCGTTACTGGGCATTTTTCCGTTACTGACCAATAAAATCGTCGAAGCCATCAAGGCAAACAAAATTTATGCGCAATGGATAAAGCCACCGCGCTTTGACAATAACATCGTGGTGATAGGCGCAGGTTCCGGCGGCTTGGTGACCGCCTACATCGCCGCAGCCGTCAAAGCCAAAGTCACCTTGATTGAAAAACATAAAATGGGCGGCGATTGCCTGAACACCGGTTGCGTACCGTCTAAAGCCTTGATCCGCTCGGCCAGGCTGTTGGCCCAAATGCGCAGGTCTGCCGATTTCGGCATTAAAAAAACTGATGCCGAAGTGGATTTCGCCGCTGTTATGAACCGGGTGCAAGCGGTTATTACAACCGTCGAGCCGCATGATTCCGTGCAACGTTACACAGAGCTTGGCGTGGACGTTATCGAAGGTGAAGCGAAGATTATTTCACCCTGGGAAGTACAGGTGACAACGGCGGGAGCAACCCGCATTATCACCACGCGCTCCATCGTTATTGCCGCCGGTTCGCGTCCGTTTGTGCCGCCGATTGCAGGTATTGAGGGCATCGATTATCTAACCTCCGATACTATTTGGGCGTTGCGAGAACTGCCCGGACGGTTGGTCGTGTTGGGCGGCGGGCCTATCGGCTGCGAACTGGCGCAAAGCTTTGCCCGTTTAGGCAGTCAGGTGACCCAAATCGAAATGTTGCCGCGCTTATTAATTCGGGAAGACGCCGAAGTCTCCGAGGCTGTCGTGGCGAAGTTCCGTCTGGAAGGCATTAATGTACTCGTCGATCATACTGCCAAAGGATTTGTTATTGAAAACGGTGAAAAAATCCTGCTTGCCGAGCATGACGGTAAAGAGCTGCGTATTCCCTTCGATCAGGTATTGCTGGCTATCGGCCGGGTTGCCAATATCCAGGGATATGGCCTTGAGCAGCTGGGTGTTGAAACCTCGCCCGGCCGCACCATTGAAATTAATGAATTCCAGCAGACCAATTACCCGAACATTTTTGCCTGCGGCGATGTATCCGGCCCGTTTCAATTTACGCATGTCGCCGCTCATCAGGCTTGGTATGCGGCGGTGAATGCATTGTTCGGCAGCTTCATAAAATTTCGCACCGATTACTCGGTGATTCCCTGGGCTACCTTTACCGATCCTGAAGTTGCGCGGGTCGGTCTTAATGAACAGGAGGCGAAAGCAAAAGGCATTGCCTGTGAAGTCAGCACCTATCATCTTGACGATCTTGATCGCGCTATTGCAGACGGCGTAGCGCACGGCTTCGTTAAAGTATTAACTTCGCCGGGCAAGGACCGGATTCTCGGTGTGACTATCGTTGGCGAACAGGCCGGTGATTTGATCGCCGAGTTCGTGTTGGCGATGAAGCACAATATCGGCCTGAACAAGTTGCTAGGCACCATCCATATTTATCCAACTCTGGCCGAGGCCAATAAATATGTAGCCGGAGTCTGGAAGCGCAACCATGCGCCGAAAGGCTTGTTGTGGTGCGTCGCCCGTTATCACGACTGGCGCAGAGGGTGACGTCCGAAAGTCCGTATATTCAATCAATAAAATGCATTCACCACGAACGACTGCATGGAAGCAGGAGGTAGAGCACCAACAGTAGGCGCTTTAGGCGATGCAGGAGCAATTGCCGAGACACGAAGGACACGAAGAACAGCAAGACGCATCATTTCCACGCTCCGGCGCTCATCGTTATACACAAGTGTCTGAGCTACACCGTCATTCCTGCCGGGATGACGTGCTTTAAAAATACTTATGCACAACAATGAGCGCTTCGAAGTGGGAATGCAGATATTGGAGGGGCAAATATCTGTCCAAGTCGTTCGTGTCTTCGTGGTTTTATGTTTATCAACTTACCCCGCATTTAACAGCTTGATATTAATCAAGGCGACTTTTGTCTATAATCGAGAGAAATTTTAAGCCCGCGCGGAGCAACGAAAATAGAACGTTGTTATTTTCAGCATTAGTGTCAGGTTCCAGTTAACAGGAGTAACAATTTGAACCCAAAGAACAAGATTTTATTTGCAGGCGATCCGCATGGAGATTTCAAGCCGCTGATAGCGGCAGTGCATGAATATAAACCCGAAGCCGTTGTTTTGCTGGGCGATTACGACCTGGAAATGCCCCTGGAAAGCTGTTTGCAGGAAATTGTCGGTTTAACAAAAATCTGGTGGATTGCGGGGAATCATGATTTTGAAACGCCCGGCAAATATAAAAATCTGTTTCATTCGGCCTTGGCCGATAACGGTTTGCACTTGAAAGTCACGGAAATAGCGGGACTGAGAATTGCCGGTTTAGGGGGGATTTTTCTTGGCCGGGTCTGGTATCCGCCGCAGCAGCCTAAATGGCGAGACAAGCAGCATTATCTGTATAACCAGCCTATCAATCTAAGGCATACGGCCATGTCGTTAAAATACAAGGGGGCGATTTGGCATGATGAGTTTGAGGCATTAAAGGCGCTGAAAGCGGATATTTTGGTGACCCATGAAGCGCCGGGATCTCATCGGCACGGGTTTGATGTGATTGGAGAGCTGGCTGCCGCGATGGGCGTAAAAAATATCTTTCACGGCCATTTGCACGAAAATTATACCGGCTTTGTTAAAAACAATATCAAGGTAGTCGGCGTGGCGAACAGGGCCGTCGCCGATTTGGTGGGTAATACCTTAAGTGATGGACGTTAAGGCATTTTATTCACCACGAAGACACGAAGAAATAAACGCTTCGTGTCTTCGTGGTGATAATCTTTTGATTTTTTTGTATTTTTTTTATTCCAGCTTTAGGCTAATCGCTGGGTTTACGCTATTGTTTCACCCAGCCTAGATAATTTGCCGCTCTACGCCTGGCTGCTTAAGTAATCTTCATAATTACCGCTGAAATCAACAACGCCGGTCGGGGTTAGTTCGATAATCCTGGTCGCCAGCGATGATACAAACTCCCGGTCATGGCTGACGAATATCAAGGTGCCGGGATAATTTTCCAGCGCGGTATTCAGCGATTCAATCGATTCCATGTCCAAATGGTTGGTCGGCTCATCCAACACCATGATGTTGTTTTTTTGCAGGATCAGCTTACCGAACAGCATGCGGCCTTGTTCTCCGCCGGAGATGACTTTAACGGATTTGTTGATGTCGTCCGCACTGAACAATAATCGTCCCAAGGTGCCGCGTATGGCTTGGTCGTCGTCCGATTCCTTACGCCATTGGCTCATCCACTCGATAAGCGTGGTATCTTCGGCAAAATCTTCGGCATGATCCTGGGCAAAATAACCCACTTCCGAGTTTTCTGACCACTTAACTGCACCGGCATCCGGCGTTAAATCGCCGACCAGAGTGCGCAGCAAAGTTGATTTACCGATACCGTTAGGGCCCAAAACAGCAACGCGTTCACCGACGGGAATCATCAGGTTCAGGTCTTTGAATAAGGGTTGCTCGCCATAACCCTTGGTTAATCCCTCAATTTCCAGCGCCAAGCGGTGCAGCTTTTTAGTCTGGTCGAAGCGGATAAACGGATTAACCCGGCTTGAAGGCTTGACTTCATCCAGTTTGATTTTATCCAGTTGTTTGGCGCGCGAGGTGGCCTGCTTGGCCTTGGACGCATTCGCCGAGAAGCGGCTGACGAAGGTTTGCAGTTCGGCAATCTGGGCTTTTTTCTTGGCGTTTCCGGCCAGCAGGCGTTCGCGAACTTCGGTAACCGCGATCATGTAGTCATCATAGTTGCCGGGATAAACGCGCAGCTCGCCGTAATCCATGTCGGCCATGTGGGTGCAGATGCTGTTTAAAAAGTGACGGTCATGCGAGATGATAATCATGGTGCAATTACGTTGGTTCAGTATGTCTTCAAGCCAGCGTATGGTGTTGATGTCCAGATTGTTGGTCGGTTCATCAAGCAACATGATGTCGGGATTGGAAAACAAGGCCTGTGCGAGCAATACGCGCAGCTTCCAGCCCGGCGCTACGGCGCTCATCGGGCCGTTATGCTGCTCCAGCGGAATGTCCAGGCCCAGCAATAGCTCGCCTGCCCTGGCTTCGGCGGTATAGCCGTTGAACTCGGCGAACACCGACTCAAGCTCGGCGGCGCGCATGTAGTCGTCTTCGGACGCTTCCATGTTGGCGTAGATGGCGTCGCGTTCGGACATGGCTGCCCACATCTCGGCGTGGCCCATCAGCACCACGTCAAGGACGCGTTGGTCTTCATAGGCGAATTGATCCTGGCGCAAGTTGCCCAGACGCTCATTGGGGCTGATGCTGACGTTGCCCGCCGAGGGTTCCAAATCGCCGCTCAATATTTTCATGAAGGTCGATTTGCCGCAGCCGTTCGCGCCGATCAGGCCGTAACGGTTGCCGTCGCCGAATTTGACCGAGACGTTTTCAAACAGGGGTTTAGCCCCGAACTGCATGGTGATGTTAGCTGTAGAAATCAAGTTTTTGTTCCGAAGATTAAGGGTAAAAAGATATTAAAGGTAAAAGGCAAAATAGAACGCGGATGCCAAAAGTAGGCGCCTCTAGGTGACGCTGATAAATATGATAAACGCAAATAATTAAAGAAAAATCTTATTTTAATCATAACCATCCGTGTCATCCGCGTTCCATTGTTTTTGATGACGCTTGAGTTAATTAAGCCAGGCCTCAGGCACTATATTGGCCGTGTTTTGATCGTCGCTGACCCAAATCTGTCCGTCCTGGATGCTGATTTGCAATTGCATGGTGCGCTTTACCATCGGTGCGAGTTGGTCGGTCGCTTCCTTGGGCAAATTAATAACCGTCAGGTTTTTAAAGCGTTCCAGCTTATGTTGAATCTGGTTCCACCAGACGCTATTGCGCCCGCCGTAGGTGTAGATGATGACTTTATCGGCTCGGTTAGACGCTTTGCGGATGCGTTTGTCATCGGGCATGCCGACATCAATCCACAGCTCAATGTCGTCGGTCAGGCTTTTTTGCCAGAGCTCGGGTTCATCATCGGTACTCAGACCTTTAGTGAATTGCAGGTGTTCATGGGCATTGATTACAAAAGCCAGCAGACGCGTCATCATGCGCTCTTCGGTTTCCGAAGGGTGCAGGGCAATGGTCAGGTGATGCGATTGATAATAGCCTCTGTCCATGTCTGAAATCTGACAGTCGGCTTTATAGATGGTTGACTTAAGCGCCATTGAGCGATTTTTTACGGCTTTGAAAAATAAAGCCGTATTCTAACAGATTTTAGCCTTCGAGTGTTCTACAGTAACAGCTTATCGTCTATGGCTATAAAACGGCCGGCCGAATTAATCAGCGAGGGCGCGGTCAAGGCCGGTACGCCATATACTTCCGTCGTTACGCCGTAAACGTTTCGAGCCTTGTCCAATAACAAGTCGAAGTCGCCGTCGCCGGATAACAAAATAATCACATCGACCTTGGCCGCATAGTCGATCGCATCCAGCGTAATGCCCACGTCCCAATCGCCTTTCGCGGAACCGTCGCTACGCTGGATGTAAGGCTTTAGCTTGACTTCAAAGCCGATATTCCTGAGTACCTGTTGAAATCCCTGCTGCTTGCAGTCGCCCTTATCGATGGCGTAAGCAAACGCCGCGATCACTTCCCTGCCTGCGGTCGCCTGTGACCAGAATGCCGTGTAGTTAAAATGCCGCCGGTAACTTTGCTTGGTGGTGTAATAGATATTCTGCACATCGACAAAGATGGCGACTTTTTCCATGTCGTTATTTAATGAATGAACAGCAATAATCGCTAGGAGTTTTAACTTTCATTGTGAATGCCGCATTGGCGGGCACGTTGAAAGATTCGCCGCCTTTGATGCTTTGCCATTCAGCGCCGGGCAATAAAACATCCAGGTCGCCGTCGATGATTTCCATGAGTTCAGGGTCGGCGGTGTTGAAGGTGTATTCTCCGGGCAACATGAAGCCCAGGGTTTTTGACGCACCGTCTGCGAACTTGATAGTCCGGCTGCTGACATTGCCGCCGAAGTAAACATTGGCTTTTTTGACGATGGTTACGTTATTGAATTCTGACATGGGTTTCCTTTATGGAGAATGGGTAATAAGGCGCGCAATGATACCAGATTGTCTTGGTTTTATAAGATTTTCAGTGTCACAAAGTGGGTTTGATATTTTGACTGGCTCCCAATCTCCAGCTTGGAAACCAATCAAAATATGGTTTGAATACTACAAGGTAACTATTCCAATTCGGATTCTATTTTTCCCTTTATATAGTTATAGAAATCATCTTTTGTATATGACTTTGCTTGCTGTCCGCCGTTATTGTCCTTAAATTTTTTCTCCCAACCGCGCAACGTACCTCTATTTTTTTCGGATTCTTTTTTTTCAAATTTCTTCAGAATGTAATTTAACTCGTGCGCTTGTAACGAAAGTTCTTTGTGGTCAGTCATGTTTATTTCCTATCAATGGATTTGTCATCAAAATTAATGACATCCTAGATATGGGAGTCATTTAAACAAATTCAACATGAAATCCCAAAAAAATAATTATGATTGATGTTAGATTGCTTGATTTAGCTCCGTCTTGCGGATCACAAAAAGCCTGGGCGTAGTATCTTTGTGTTCGGTGCTGTAAATAGTGCTGACTTCAAATTGCTGGGTATCCAGTTGTTCGCACCAGTTTTTAACCTGACCGGTTTCCAGATCGCCGCCTTGGTGACCGGGATAGGCGAGCAGGGTGATGATGCCTTCGACAGCTAAAATCCGGGCGGCGACAGTCAAGGCGGTCAATGTGGAATCGGTTAGCGTGATGACGGATTTATCGCCGCCCGGCAAATAGCCCAGATTAAACATGATTGCGCGGACTTTGCCGTGGTGATGCACGGGAATTCTTTCGTCCATGTCGGCATGGCTGGCGTGGATCAAGGTCAGGCATTCCGGTGAGGGTGCTTGCCGGAATTTCTCAAGAGTCGAGTCGATGGCCGCCTGTTGTATATCAAAGCCGTAAACATGGCCGGATGGACCGACTTGTTCGGCGAGGAATACGGTATCGTGACCGTTGCCTACTGTAGCATCAATGGCAATATCGCCGGGGTGGAGAATGTCCCGGATTAAGTCATGAGCTGCGTTAACCAGTGAAATGCGTTTCATAATGGCGTTGGATATTGCTGGAATGGGGTAGGGGAGCGCCGTTTAATAAAGCATCGGCGAAATGTCGGCTGTACCAAGGTATCTGTAAACTGCCTTTTGCGCCAAAGCCGTTAAAAATGGCGAGTTGCTTGTGTTGCGGATGCAGGCCGATAAAGGGCTGTCTGTCCTGAGTACATGGTCGGATATTGGCTTGGTGGCTGATCAGCATTGCCTGAGTCAAATCGGGTGAGACTTGGCTGAGCGCATTTAGCAAGTCATTTTTGCCCTGTTCGGTAGCCTGAGTATCCAGGTTTTCCCGGTCGAAGGTCGCGCCGATTCTAATTTGATGGGCATTTAACGGGATCAGCCAGTTGCCGTAATTGAGGATTCTATCGGGCAATTCGGTCTGGTGTTGCAGCGTCAGGATTTCGCCCTTGACCGGATGAAAAGGCAGCCAGCAAAACCAGTGATTTTGCGTTGCCTGATAGCCTTCGCAGAAAATAATCTGCTTGGGGGCGATGTCCTGCCAGAGCAACGACGGTTGCAGCTGTATGTCCCGGTAATCGAAATCAGCCTGCCGGTAGCTGTCGTTGGCAATGAAAAACGCTTTCAGGCAACTTAATAGCGGCCGGGTTAATAAATAACCGGTTTGTCTTTGTTCCAGAAAACCGAAGGGCGTTGCGAGATTGTCGATGGCTTTTCCCGGCTGCTGTATGTCGCCGAGGTAGGCTTGATAGTCAGGGTTACTGAGGCGTTTATGGGCGTTTGTAAATTCGCTGTTGCTACGGAAAAACCGCCGCATCGGTTTTTCGATATAAAAGTCTTGCTGGAAAAAATCGGCTAACTGGGAATAGCAGTGTTTTGCCGTGGGCAACAGCGTATCGACATCGGCGGATTTTACAAAGCGCATGCCGGTTATCGGGTTGATCAGTCCTGCTGCAACCTGCGAGGCATTTTCCCGGCCGTTATCGACAATGACGACTTTGCAGCCGCGTTGTATGAGTTCCCAGGCCAGCAAGCTGCCCGCCAGTCCCTGGCCGATGATTAGAAAGTCGATCATGATTTATAATTCACCACGAAGGACACGAAGAAAAACACGTCATCTGGGCTACCAAGCTGGAGCTTGGGGACCAGCGTATTTCTTATCTTAATGCGGTAACGCCGGAGCGTGGAAACGATAAAGAAAAACTTCGTGCCTTCGTGGTGAATTTTTATGTCTTTATGGTGATTAATGTTTATTTGGCCGTCAACGCCACACCGTTAAAACAAATCCCATCCCAGCCGTATTGCATGAAATTCCTGATGTTCTGGTGGCCTGTGCCGTGCGGGTCATTTAAAACATCCAGCCGGTAATAAT
>Ga0208510_100471_pt1 | contig 13905 bp, 9 predicted proteins | sample LakWasMet33_HOW6_2_FD_183875 | JGI IMG/M metagenome (GOLD analysis project Ga0208510, IMG submission 183875) | Freshwater sediment methanotrophic microbial communities from Lake Washington under simulated oxygen tension - Sediment Metagenome... | ecosystem: Environmental > Aquatic > Freshwater >...
GTTTCAAGGCGAGGTTACGCAAAACCAAGCGAAGGGATTAACCGAATCCGCTCAAAACAAGGGATTGGAATTGGAACCTACGCAAAGTCCTGTAGATGAGGGATCGCAGCCACCCATAACGCAGCCGCAAGGCGAGGTTACGCCAGAATTGGTGAAGGGATTAACCGAATCCACTCAACCGGCAGGCGATTCCGGCTTTCCAACACCGGCTGCTGAAGGAAAACGACCTTCTCCGCACGAGCCAGTGAGTCTACTCGTTCTTGGCGGAGGTTTCTTTTCGTCGGGGCAGGTAACGCCCCGTGCAGACATACAAGACGCGATCGATAATATTATCCCGCTCATCCAAACGCGACCTCTGGATAACGTCGTTGTTGAGGGACATGCGGACAAATGGGTGCCGTTCGGCGCAAGCCCTGCGCAGGTCTCAAAATTGAATGAAAACATCTCATTGCGGCGTGCAAATGCAATCGCTCAGGTGTTGAAGAAAAAGGGCATCGCCAGTGACAGAATCATTGTTCATGGTCTTGGTGACACTGTTCCGCTTGCTTCCAACCTTACTTATGAGGGGCGAATGAAGAATCGCCGAGTGGAGATTAAGCTTTTGCCCGCTCAATAGAAATAGTTAAGTTTCACGTTGCTTGGAAATTATTTGCCGTTAGAACCCTGTCGTTTGAAAACGTTATTGATTAAAAATACTTTTTCGACCCAGCCTGCTAGAGACGTTTATTGGGTTGAATGATCGATGGTCTAGGGGCGGAAAGACGTTTGACGGTAGTGGCGGGACTGATCGGTGACGAGTTGCTGCTTTCTCCCATACAAGAATTGCTGCGTATCGGCCCTGAATCGTTTCGTCTCAAGGGATAGGAGTATTTGCTTAAAGTCCGCAACGAGGGCAATCGCTGTTGGGTGATAAAACTATCCGACGATGTGCTGGAGTGCATCCGGCTTTTGAACAATCTAGCTAGAGCAAGGTAGTATGTATACACATCATTTTTCATTACAACATCTGCCGTTTGAAAACGTTCCTGATCCGGCATATTTTTTCGACCAAGGCGATTATAGCCGCGTGTTCAGTCGCATGATCGATAGTTTGTGGGCGGGAAGAGGCTTGATGGTGGTGGCGGGACCTATCGGCACAGGGAAAACCACCCTGTGTCAGAAACTGATGGCGTCCGTTTCCGAGAGAACCCGAATCATCTGGTTGGGCGAGCCGCCGGATACCAGCGAAGATCTGTTGCTTTTCCTCACGCAGGAATTTCATATCAGTCCCGGATCGCCCAGCAGGATTTTTGTTTTAAGGGATATTAAGGAGCATTTGATAAAACTCCACGACGCGGGCAACAGCTGCCTGTTGATTATGGATGAGGTGCATAAAATATCCGACGATGTGCTGGAGTGCATTCGGCTTTTGAATAATCTTGAACAAGGCAGCATTAAGCTGATCCAAATGCTCTTGCTGGGGCAGGAGGAATTTCTCGTTACCTTGTCCCGGCCTGAACTGGAGTCGTTTAAACAGCGCATCGCCTGGATGGAGACCATCGGCAAAATGACGCCTTTGCAAACCCATGAATATATAACGCATCGATTGAAAATCGCGGGGAGCCAGTCGAGAATTTTTACTGACGATGCGATGGAAGCTATCATAATCGCTACGCGCGGTACGCCTCGCTTGGTCAATGCGTTTTGCGACAGGGCGCTACGTGTCAGCTATGAAGCCAACAAAACTATCGTTGACCTAGTCAGTGTGAGACGGGCGGCCGATGATATAGGGCTGGGGACCGAGGTTTTTTTATGGCTGACGAATCGGGATAAGAAAGCGGCAAAGATTGCCGAGTCGGAAGCGTCGTCTATTAAAGCGCCTCCCAGTCCGGCTATGTCGTCCGCTCCAAAAAGAACAGAGTCCGTGCGGCCCGTTGACAAAAAACGGCCGGTGGATGCACAGCGGGATGTTTCCCACTGGTCGGTGTTTACGATCGTGAACGTGTTGTTCGACAAGACCCTCGGTAGGTTTTCAGACTATCCCCTAGTGCAGCTCATTGCCTCTATTCTATTGTGCGCAGCGAGTGTTTATTTTTTTATTATAAATACGGGAATGTAGCGATGTATTTGATGCGCGCTACCCGCTTATTCCGGACCCGCCGCCAGGGCAATCGCCGCCCGTTGATCTTTGGTGAAGGATAGCGGCGGAAGACGATCTTCGAGCAGGGTATCGACGATGGTTGCCGAGGCATCGGGTTTGGCAAAACGCAAGGCATTGAGTTTCATTCGAGCCAACCTGTCAGGGTCTTCCAGCAAGCGCTCCAGTTTGAAGGGGAGGGTGGTCAGGTCGTTGCATTTGACCGCGATACCTTCTTCCAAAAGATGATCGCTGTTTCTTTCCTCTTGGCCGGGAATCGGGGACACCACGCACATCGGCAATCCGCAGGCGATAGCTTCGGAAGTCGTAATGCCGCCGGGTTTGCCGATGAAAATATCGGCTGTTTTCATCAGTTTGTGCATTTCTTCGGTGTAACCCAGAACCTTAAACCGGGCGCTTCGGTTATCGACCAATTGCACGATGCGCTGTTTCAGTTCGTCGTTGCGTCCGCAGACAACCACGGTCTGCGCGTCGCTATTCAGGTTGAGCATCCGCTCCACCATGTACTCGGTGGGACCTACGCCCAAGGCTCCGGCCGACAGCAGCAAAACCGGTTGTTCAGGATTCAGTCCCAGCCGGAGCCGTTCTTCTACGCGGTTGACGGGTTGTTGGAATACGGGGTCGATGGGTATGCCGGACACGGTGATTCTTTCGTTGGGAATACCGAGCATTTCAAGATGCGCTTTGGTTTCATCGATAGCGACAAAATAACGGTGGAATGAACGCGACAACCACATCGCATGAAAATCGAAATCCGTTACCACAATGGACAGGCGCGCTTGCAACTGTTGGGTTGCAATCAGGTGGGAGATGATTCCGGCGGGCATGAAGTGGGTGCAGACGGTGATGTCCGGGTCGAATTCCCGGATAAACCGCACCAGCGGCTTGGTATTGAGCCGGTCTATCATGTGCCGCATCCTGTCCGTGTGCCAGGGTTCGTCGCTGGTTTTATACCACCAGCCGAGGAAATTCGGCGCAGATCGCACCAGCGAGGTATAAAAGCTGGAATAGAAATCCCGGAACAGTTTGTTGGTGTATTGCAGCGCATCGTTATTAACGACTTCAGCAACCCGGCCATCGGCGGCAAAGGACAGCTCCAACGCTTCGGCCGCTTTGATGTGGCCGGTTCCCGCACCCGCCGACATGATTAAAACCCGTTTTTTCATCAGCGGATTAACAGCCAACATTAATCCTGATCATGGCCGTGTTTTTTAAATAGCAAGCCCATTGCAGTCGACAAAAATAGCCCAAACACGATCACAACGGTATGCGCCGAAAGCCCGGCATCAATCATCAATGCATAAGCGCCCAGCATCAATAAAATGCTAAGATTTTCGTTGAAGTTTTGTACGGCGATGGAATGTCCCGAACCCATGAGTTGATGGCCCCGGTGCTGCAGCAATGCATTCATGGGGATCAAAAAACAGCCTGCCAGGGCGCCAATCAAGATCAGCAACAGCGCCGCCGGTCGCCAATCGGTCACCAAGGCCATGGCTAATACGACGAAACCCATAGCGATTCCCAAGGGTAATACTTTCACCGCATGTTCCAATGGCACAACCTTGGCCGCCACCACCGAACCGATGGCAAGACCCACCGCAACCAGGGCAGTCAATTGAGTGGCTTGCTCCAGATCGAGCTTTAGCGCTACCGCAGCCCAGGCCAGAATAATCAAACGCAAGCTGGTTCCCGCTCCCCAAAACAGCGAGGTTACCGCGAGAGAGACTTGTCCCAACGGATCTTTCCATAGCAGCAGGAAGCCGCGCCAGAAATCCGCCAACAGGAACCCTGGGGTTCGATTCGGCAGGGTATGTTCAATGGACAGTTTGGGAATATAGCAATTGAGTATTGCCGCGACGATATAAAGACCGAAAATAATAAAGATCGCGAACTCGGGAGCGGTATCAATGCCGCCATTGAACTCAAGCGCTCCCAGTTGATGAATGACTTGATCCTCAACGCGATGACCGATCAATAATCCGCCGAATATGGCGCCCAAAATAATGGACGCAACGGTCAGGCCTTCCATCCAGCCGTTTGCCCACACCAATTTATCGGTTGGGAGATATTCGGTCAGGATGCCGTATTTAGCCGGCGAATACAAAGCAGCACCCACGCCGACAAAGCCGTAGGCGAGCAGCGGATGCAAACCCAACAGCATGGTGGCGCAACCGACTATCTTGATGCCGTTGCTAATGAACATGACCTGGCCTTTCGGCAATGCGTCGGAAAATGCGCCGACAAAGGGGGCGAGTACGATAAAGGAGAACACGAAAAATTGCTGTAAGACAGGAATTTGCCAGGAGGGCGCATCCAGGCTTTTGAGCAGCGCGATAGCGGCGAACAGAAGCGCATTATCCCCCAGTGATGAAAAAAATTGTGCTGCAAGAATGGTGGTAAAACCGCGATTCATAGAATTATTTGCCCTGTGCGACGCTGCGAAAACCGGAGTGGTTGCACTATCAATGGTTAAAAAAGTTTGTTTAGTTTATCAGCTACGGGCTTAAATCGGGGCAAGCGATGTGTTAATCGTTAATCCTAAAGGGTTTCGCTAAAAATAACTTTCTCTTAGGGTTCACACGCTCCGCGCTCATCGTTATGCACAAGTGTCTGCGATACCCTCTCATTCCCACGCAGCGCGTGGGAATGAGAGCGAAGGCTGCACAGGCGCTTGCCGATAGCTGGAGTGCAGGCTTCGCAAGCAAAGCTTGCACTCCCGTTGCAAAGCCGTCTGCTCGCAGAGTTCCTCAGACACTTGTGCATAACGATGAGTGCAGAGCGTGGAAACGATAAGTTTATGTTTAGGGAAGTTATTATTGACCAAATCCTAAAAACCGCAGTCAGTCTGCGAAAAGCACGAAAGACTCATTACAGCCGTTCAGATTTTTGGCGATGAGTGACAATTTGCTCTCTAGTCAATGTTGACTTCCATGACCTCATTATGGGCGATAGCCGACTCAATCCTGTGCCACCTTACGAGTTCCAACGTTCCATTGAAGTGCTCCACTATGGCGCTGCAACTTTCCACGAAATCCCCCGTGTTGACATATAAAAATCCGTCTATTTCCTTAATTTCAGCGTGGTGTATATGTCCGCAGATAACGCCGTCAAGATCCTGGTCTTTAAGCGTGCTGACGATACTTTCTTCATAATCGGAAATAAACTGAACCACATTCTTGACTTTGAATTTGACAAAGGCGGCAAGCGAGAAGTTCGACTGCATGCCAAACCATCGCCTGACCATTCGCAGCAAGCGGTTAATCTCAATCAAAAAGTCATATCCATCGCTGCCCAACTTGGCAAGCCACTTGTGGCATTTGGCAATGGTGTCGTACTCGTCGCCATGGACAACCAGAAACTGCTTTCCGTCGGAGGTGACATGCACATCTGAGTTTTTAACGACGATGTCGCCAAAGACGTAATTGTCGTAATGCCTGACGTTTTCGTCGTGGTTGCCGGGAATATAGATGACTTGGGTGCCATGCCGGGCCTTGCGCAGGACTTTCTGAATCACCGTATTGTGATCTCTGGGCCAATACATTTTCTTGGAAAGCGCCCAAAAATCGATAATGTCGCCCACCAGGTAGAGTTTTTCACTCTCATTGTATTTTAGAAAGTCGAGTAAAAGGTCGGCCCGGCATTGGGTGGAGCCAAGATGTAAGTCGGAAATCCAGATGGTTCGATAGGTGGTGATATTCATAATCAAACTTTTAATAGTGTATTACCAGCAAGAGGGGTTATGTCGATGACCGTTTAACCGGTATTGGTTGAGTTCTCATGGTTTGCCAGGAAAAGTCTACGTTATTTGAATGTTAACAAACGCAGATGAAAGTTATGTTACAAGTCGGCAAAATGACTGTCTTGAGCCGTTGGAATAAATTTCAAGGTTCGTTTGGCTAATCCCGGAACCGGTTCGCGCTGATGGATGACGGGATTTTTGAATGGGTGGAGTGAAATAAGGCGCTCGATACTAACATAGCCATTTCCGGCAGAGGTTATGGCGGGTGGGCGGTAGCACCTTTCTGAAATTTATCATTTTTAGAGGCTGTTTTTATTAAATTACACGCAGAATAAACAGGGAAGGGGAACCCGTATTTATATGAATTCCAATGTCTTGCTTGCATGTTTTTTATTTAAAAACAATGCGATAATAAATTTTTACGGTCAAATTTGAGGCTGAAATGAGTCCGGCAAAGTGAACTCGCATGCTCGGCAGTTGTTGCGGTCATTGTCGGCATTTTATCGATATTTAAACAATAATTTCTTGCCGAAGAGCGACTGATTATTTTGTTGCTTTTACACAAAAAAGCAGACAAAGCGGCCAGAATTTATCTGTTTGTTTAAGCGTATGCGGTGCCAATAGTAAACACCTTCTTGGCGGGTAAGGATGATGCTGAATGGACTGTTGCAGACTAACAACGAGTAGGCGGGACACCGGTCAAGGCACCGGAATACTTGGCTTCCCTTAACTCGATTAATAATTAAATCACTTGTTTTGCTTATTTAACGGGAGGATTATTTGTGCTCGGATTAAACAAATATCAGGTAACTAACAATGAAAATTATCACAGTAATGGTTTTGCTAGCCTCTTTTTTTGCGATAGCTGGCGCTGCTCTTTTCCAGCTTTTTGTTTTGCTGACAAATAATCTGTTTTTCCAGCAAGATTATAATCGGCGTATCTCACGGCAAGGTTAAGTTCATGGCGAGAAATGCGTTAAGTCTGCGTAGTGAGTTGGTCATCAAGTATTGATGACCAACGAACCTCATGCGGATTACAGGGACTTGTTCAGCAAATTAACCTGAACATCCATGCCGGTCAAAATACAACCCAAGCCGAATTGATGATATATCGAAACATCGGCAGCATCGCGTCCAAAAGCAATAATCACCCTGCCGCCGCGTAAATCGCCCTGTGTAGCATCGAAAGCATACCATCGATCGCCGATATAGGCCTCAAACCAGGCATGCAAGTCCATCGGTTCAAGCTGATACAAATACCCTACCACCAGTCGCGCAGGTATGCTGATACTTCGGCACAGTGCGATGGCGAGTTGCGCAAGATCCCTGCAAACGCCATAGCCGCGGTTATGAACTTCAATCGCCGACAGCGGCAAATCGCTGGAACCCGGAATATATTGGATGGAGCGGCGAACCCAATCAGTAATTTTGCCGACCTGATCGTAACCCGGCAGTGCATCGCTCACTATCTCTCTGGCAAGATCGCCAAACCGGTCCGATTCGCAATAGCGGCTGGGTAACAGATAAGGCAGGATTTGATAAGGAAGATTCTGGATTTCAATAAAATGCGCTCCAGGTGCGCTATCTATATATTCAGCCGTGATGACCTCGGCAGAGGTACGAATAATAAATTCTCCGGGCGGAGCAACCAGCCGTTGACAGGAATTGCCGTAGTTGTCTTTGCTCTCGATTATCGGCACGTCAGGCTCGACAACATAACTGGATTTTGTAATCCATTGCTGTACACCGTTCAATGGGCGCAGCATTAAAATCAACACCGTCGGGGCATCCAGCTGGAAATGAAGATTACAACTAACGCCCAATTTCATACTGATTTTACGTTTAAAAAAGCACCTACTCGCATAAAAGTCCCACCGACTGAATCTGGCTGTAGGCGTGTCTCAGCCATATTTTGACGCGTTGCCGTTCCAATAAACCCAAGGCGTTCAGGCTTTCGGTATCCTTGTTTGTTGCCGCCCAAAAACTGGAACTGTTGCCGTCAATCTTGGTCATTACCGGCGAATGCAGCCGCTTCAATGTCATCACCCCGGCATTCAAGGCCAATGCACGCTCTTTAACGCCTGACGATTCTAAAAGAGCGAAGCTGTCGTCGCGAAGCTGGTTCTGTACCAGTATGTAATTCAATCGAGAGCCGTATTGATCGAGCAGTTTGCCGAGCAAATCCACGCAATCCTTGCCGGAGTCCATCACATTCCAGTAGTACAGGGCGATTCCCAGCTCCTCCGCCAGTTCCAGCACGCCGGATTCATCGATCCATTTTGCCAGCGGATGGTGGGTTTGGGCCGCCAGATCAACCAGGATGCGCTGCCCCGGATTCGCTAAGGCCGTCTCCATAATCGCATCCAGACTTTGGTAATGATCAATGACGGTAGGCGATGCATAGTCGGTATAAAAGCGCAGCAAGGAACCATGCGAACGGTCCGTGTCGAAACCGATAAACGGTATTTCGTTGTCTATCATGTATTGGGCCAGCACACGGGCTACGACGGATTTGCCTACGCCGCCTTTTTCGCCGCCGATAAAATGAATAGCGCTCATTGTTTCTCCATTAAGTTAAAGTTTCAGGCTCATCCTGAAAACCGCAGTTAGTCCACGAAAAGCACGAAAGACACGAAATAAATCAGCCTGTTGTATTGAACAGGCCGTAGGGCGCGCCGTGCGCGCCTTCTCCGGGACTTCGTATTAAACCTTTTGGCGCGCACGGCGCGCCCTACGGCTGTCTTGTCTAAAAAATGGAAGCCCTGTTTTATATCGCTTCGAATATTTTTTCGCTTTTTGTGGACGAAATGATTTTTCCAGGTTCATGGTTTTATTGAAATCCGGGTTATTTATTCAAGTCGTAACCGAGTTAAAAATGTCCATTCAGTCAGCAGAAAGCAATAATCAAACCAATAGCCTTTTATTCATGGTTGGCACCCGGTACGTGCAGCGCAGTACAGGATGACTGTTTGGGGAAAAGCGTTGTTGAGAATCGATCGACAATCGTTGTGGGCATTTTTAGTGCAAGAAACAGGTTTCCATCTCAAATTGGTGCAAATCATTGCGAAAATAGGCTGTTTCGGTAAGCCTTGATGCAGGGCAAGCCGCGAGGCTAAGCGTAACCGCAAAGAATACGAAGTCGTCCTCTGTTGGTGGACATAAATTATGGCGCATTAATTGCTGATTATTACGTATCCATGGGATTATAGTCGCGGCTCGACGCGGCTGAGCGGCTATCCTGAGAGTCTATTTCTAAAATGATGCATTAATTGAACATGAATCCAACTCAACACGACAAACTAGAGACTTATTTCCGGCAGGTGCAGGACATTATCCTGATCCGGCAGGATTGGGTGACCGGCTTATTGCCGGCCAGTACCGCGGTCAACGTGCATGGCAATTATACCGATGCCTGGGTAAGGGATAATGTTTACAGTATTCTTTCGGCATGGGGGCTGGCGCTTGCTTACCGGCGCGTTGATGACGGCTACGTTGAAAAAAACAGCGGACGGGCTTATTTGCTGGAGCAGAGCGTCGTCAAGCTGATGCGCGGACTGCTGACGGCGATGATGCGCCAAGCGCCCAAAGTCGAGAAATTCAAGCACACGCAGAATCCGCTGGACGCCTTGCATGCCAAGTACGATACGAAAACCGGCGCGGTGGTGGTCGGCGATCATGAATGGGGACATTTGCAACTGGACGCCACGTCTTTGTTCCTGTTGATGCTGGCGCAAATGACGGCGTCCGGTTTGCGCATTGTGTTTACGATAGACGAAGTCAATTTTGTGCAAAACCTGGTTCACTACATCAGCCGGACTTACCGCACGCCCGACTACGGCATCTGGGAGCGCGGCCACAAAACCAATCATGGCATTGCCGAGTTGAATGCCAGCTCAATCGGCATGGCAAAAGCGGCGCTGGAAGCGCTGTCCGGCTTTAATCTATTCGGCAAGGAGGGCGGGCAAGCGTCTGTCGTTCATGTGATCAGCGACGACATCGCCCGAACGCGAATTACCCTGGAATCGCTGTTGCCGAGGGAGTCCATTTCCAAAGAGGCGGATTCCGCCGTGCTCAGCATCACCGGGTTTCCGGCTTTCGCGGTTGATAACCCGATAATCCGGGCAAGAACAGAAGCGATTATTTGCGAAAAACTGGAAGGCCGATACGGCTGCAAACGCTTCTTGCTGGATGGTCACCAAACCGCCATAGAAGACAGTCATCGCCTCCATTACGATCCGCATGAATTAAAACAATTCATGGATATTGAATGTGAATGGCCGTTGTTTTTTACCTATTTACTGCTTAACAACGTGTTCACAGGCGATAACGATGCCGCCTTGCGCTATCGCGCTAAATTGGAAAGTCTGCTGGTTGAACAAGATGGGCGGCAATTATTGCCGGAACTTTATAGTGTCCCCAAAGACTTAATCGAAGCGGAAAAAGCCAATCCACACAGCCAGCAACGCGTCCCGAATGAAAATGTGCCTCTGGTTTGGGCGCAAAGTCTTTTTATGCTGGGCAGCCTTATTCAGGACGGTTTGCTGTGTTGTGAGGACATCGATCCCCTAGGTCGGCACAAAGTCGTTAAACAAGCTCAGGATTGCAAGCTGCAAATTCAGTTACTTGCCCAGGATGAAACCGTACAAAACAGCTTAATGAAATACGGCATTCGCACTCAAACACTCGCCGCGATAGCGCCTATCCAAATCAGGGAAGCCAATGAACTCGCCGATGCCTACACGCATGTCGGCAGGAATGACCGTATCGGCTTGACAGGCAGGCCGTTGAGACAGCTGCGGACGCTGGCAACCTCCAAGATGTATATACTGGCAGGCGAGTGCCTGCTTTTCCTGCCGCAATGTCTTAATCAAAAAGGCTTCTACCTTGCGATGGACAACCGCTTGCTGATTCAGCGCCTACGACTGGAACTGGCCTATATCTATAAGCATTGGGACAGACCGGGTAATCCATTGGTGGTGATGACCATAAAACAGAATATGTTGGGCAGCCATAACCGTGAAGTCCTGATTGAGTTCATCAAAGAACTGCAACAAGGCTCTACGCTGAGTATTCCGGTGCAACTCGGAACCCTTGCCGATTTCGCGGAAACTTCAAGTTATGAAAAAATCAACTATCTGCATGACTTCCAATTTTCAAAAGCCACTTGGGAGGAAGCCGAGCGACCTTTTTTTCAGGTATTACCCATAGGCACGGTTCCATCGTCACCGCTGGATACCTACACGGTGACGGAGTGGGAAATCAGCGCTGATGAAGTGCTCATCGAGCAACTAAAAACCAATGCCAACCTTTACGCACAACTTGAACTCTTAAATTTACTGAGTTTTCGTCATGGGCTGGATTACGACACTGGATTATCGGCGGCGGATGGCGCTATCGGTTATGTGCGCGACTTGCTGGAAGAAATCTACCAGCGGGCCGGAGACAAACATGCCTGGTATATTGTCAGGCGTTGTGCGGGTCTGCTGGGCAAGTACGACATCAACCTGGAACAGGCGGCCACCGATATACTGGTTCGCCAACATGCACTGACCTTAGGTCGAGCTTACAGCGGCAGGGCAACCTTGACGCGCCCGGCCGATTCCTCGGAAATTTTGCAAACTATCCGTGCCTACAATAATAATGATGCCAGTGAACACATCATTATTCAGGAATTGATCATTTATTTGGGCATGTTAATCAAGTCTAACCCCGAATTGTTCATCGATATGCATACCGTAAGAGTAGGGCATATCCTGCAGTTGCTTGTTGCAAGACAAAAACGCGAATCAGGCTGCGGCACATTAGATCAGGCGTTTAATGAAATCCTTTCTTTGCCGCCTTATCAATTGTCCGGAAAAGTAAAAGAAACGCTGGAGGATTACAGCAATACGGAAGATCAACTGGGTTTGGCTGAAACGCTGCACTATGAAGGCGATTGTCGGGAGTTAACCGGCGCGCGCTTCCCAAAAAACATGGACCCGAAAGATCATTCGGAAATTGACGATTGGTACGGATGGCGCGAACAGCAAGGCAGTGTCGGCAGGGAAAATGATGTTTTTTTTGCCAGTGTCTGGGACATCCTGCACCACTGCAAAGGCTTGGCGATAGGCGACAAGCTCAACAGTAAGAATCGGCTGGATAGCGAGAACACCCTGTCGCAATCAACTGCGGGCGAGCAAAGTTTCAAGCTGCACGTCAACCATTTGCTTAACAAAATTCAAGCCCCGGTCTATCGTCAATTAACGGTAGAAGCGCTAAAAGCAATGGCGTCTATTTTTCGCGAAACCCCATCGTTACATATTGACGATACTTTGTTGACGGACATTATTATCGGCCATGCCGTAAGAGTCAGCTGGTTGCAAGCTCATCCTGAAAGCAAGGACAACTACGAAGAGTGCGTATCGTTAGCATGGCAGGAGTTTTATCGATTGCCGCCGCATAAAGTAGCTAACGGCATTCTGGACGCTTTAATATATCTGCTTAACAATAACGAGAGGGGGACATTATGATACTGGCCGGAGATATAGGCGGAACGAAAACGGTATTGTCCATTTTGAGCGGAGATGCCGACGGCTCACTGACCTGCGTGCAGGAACAAACCTACTCGAGCCGACTATTCCCGGAATTCGACGACATTCTGACCGCCTTTTTGCCCGCCGGCGTTAATATCAAGTCGGCGTGTTTTGGCGTAGCGGGCCCGGTCGTCAATCAGCGTTGCCAAACCACTAATTTGCCGTGGTTGCTGGATGCGGCAGCGCTGAAAATAAAACTGGGCACGGCTAAAGTAAAACTCCTGAATGACCTGGAAGCCATGGCGCTGGGCATGTTGTACCTGCCCGAACACGATCTGGTAGAACTCAATCCCAATGCGGAAACCCAGGAGGGCAATATTGCCGTCATCGCGGCCGGCACAGGCTTGGGCGAAGCCATTCTTTATTGGGACGGCAACAAACATCATCCTATGGCTACCGAAGGCGGTCACAGCGACTTTGCCGCTCAAAATCCCCGGCAGGACCAGCTGTTGGCTTATCTTCGAAAAAGTTACCCCGATCATGTCAGCTACGAACGTATCCTGTCGGGTATCGGTTTCAGCCATCTGTATGATTTTCTCTGTGAGCAGGACTTTGCGCCGCCTTGCCCTGATGTGCCCGATAACAATAGCGATGTAGACAGGAATGCCGTCATTTCCAGGCTGGGGGTTTCCGGTGAAGACCGGTTATGCGCGGAGGCAGTCAGGCTTTTTGTTGAACTCTATGGGGCTGAAACAGGCAACCTGGCATTAAAGTCGCTTGCCATCGGCGGGATCTTTATCGGCGGGGGAATTGGCCCGAAAATATTACCCGCGATGCAGGACGGTAACTTTATCCAGGCGTTTAAAGCTAAAGGCCGCTTTCTTCCCTTGCTCGATAAAATTCCGGTGAAATTGTCATTAAACCCACGCACACCGCTGATTGGCGCGATTAACTATTTTGATCTGTGAAAATCCGGCAGCGAACGTTAATCTTTACGCTGGTTCCCAAGCTGGAGAGACTGTGAAAGTATCATCAAAAAACGGGTAAAAGCATTATTCACCACGAAGGCACGAAGTACACGAAGAAAAATAATTGCTTTTATTCAATGTATTGAAAACTTCGTGCTCTTCGTGCCTTCGTGGTGAGCTTTTTAATTTTTTTTAAAAACGAACACTTTCACAGTCTCTGGAGATTGGGAACCTGCGCAAGCTACAAATCAACTCGCATGACCTTAACCGCTTCTTTATTGAGACTGGGCAATGCGCCTATCGCTTCACGGAGCTTGGTTTCCCAACTGCGCCGAAGTTGCAGCAAATAATCGTCATCGCCGTCAAAGCAATAATACTCGTCAAAGCTGAAACTGTTTTTGCGGTAAATGAGCATTTCTACCGGCGGCCCGACGCTGGCATTACTGCGGATGGTCGAGTCCATCGACACCAAACAGCAGCGCGCCGCTTCGTCGATTGAGGTGTTCAATTTAAGAAAACGGTCCAGTATCGGCTTGCCGTATTTACTCT
>Ga0208510_100472_pt1 | contig 13863 bp, 14 predicted proteins | sample LakWasMet33_HOW6_2_FD_183875 | JGI IMG/M metagenome (GOLD analysis project Ga0208510, IMG submission 183875) | Freshwater sediment methanotrophic microbial communities from Lake Washington under simulated oxygen tension - Sediment Metagenome... | ecosystem: Environmental > Aquatic > Freshwater >...
CTGTCAGCGAAAATGACAGTCTAGCTCCGCGTCATCTCTCGTTTTCTATTGTCCTCTGTTGTGTACTCACAACCATTATGCGCGGGCGGCGCAGAGGACAACCATGCAAAAACTCATCTTCGGCTCATTATTAATCACGGGCTTTAATACCCAGCTATATGCGCAGGAAACTCCGCAAAATCTTCCCGATCTGGTTGTCACCGCAACCAGGGCAGAAACGGCTAAAAATCAGCTGGCGGCTGCGGCCACAGTCTATACCCGAAAGGATATTGAACGCTTGCAGGCCAAAACCTTACCCGAATTGTTAAGCGGCACGACTGGAGTCGATATGTCGCAAAGCGGCGGCTACGGCAAGGATACCAATATCTACATGCGCGGAACTAATTCCGATCATGTACTGGTGCTGATTGACGGCATTAAAGTCGGCTCTGTTACTTCCGGCACTACCCCATTTCAATTTATTCCGCTCGATCATGTCGAGCGAGTAGAAATCATTCGCGGTCCTCAATCCAGCCTTTACGGTTCGGAAGCAATAGGCGGAGTTATCCAGATTTTTACCCGCAAAGGCGGACGGGAGGACAAGCCCAGCGTCACCTTGGATGCAGGCGGCGGCAGCTATGACACTTACCGCGCTTCCGGATCTATCAGCGGCAAATGGAAAAACAGCTGGTATAGCTTGGGTTCATCGCAGTTTGGTTCTCAGGGGTTTAATGCCCGGCAGCCTATTAAAGGTTTAAACCAACCCGACAAAGACGGTTACTTGAACACGGCGCTGAATGCCCGATTAGGCCACCGTTTCGACAACAATGCCGAAGTTGAAGCGTTTTTTATGCGGGCTGAGGGCAAAAACGAATATGACGGTACTTTCCAAAACAAAACGGAGTTTGTAGAGCAGACCGTCGGTACCGCAGCCAGCATGAACATTGTCGATAACTGGCGCTCAACACTGCGCCTGGGACAAAGCCGCGACGATGGTGACAACTTTGCGCCTAATGGGGCATTTTCCAGCAACTTTAACAGTACCCGCTGGAACGCCAGCTGGTTGAATGAGATCGCCTTGTCCGATGATCACCAGATGGTTATCGGCTCCGACTACCGCTTGGATCAGGTCGACAGCTCAACCGCCTACAACGAAAGTTCCCGCTATGATGCGGGTATTTTTACCGAATTGCACAGCCGCATTCTGGATGACCACTTTATCAACGCATCGATACGCGGGGATAAAAACGAGGCATTAGGCGAACAGGTGACCGGAAATTTCGGTTGGCGTTATAACGGGGGCTACGGCATCAGCCCGTTTGCCAGCTTTGGCAATGCGTTCAAAGCGCCGACATTTAACCAACTTTATTTTCCGGGATTCGGTAATCCCTCGCTGAAAGCAGAACAATCAACCTCTTTCGAAGCGGGGCTGGCCGGTGACCATGATTGGCTGCAATGGGAACTTCGCGGCTATCATACCAATATCGATAATTTGATCGTGAACGTCACCAACCCGACAACCTTTCTATCCAGCGCGGAAAACGTCGGTAAGGCGCAAATTGACGGCATCGAAGCTGAAATCGGGACGCAGTTGATGGGCTGGAACAACAAGTTAAACATGAACCTGTTAAGCCCTAAAAACCGTGAGTCCGATCTGCGGCTGCCGCGTCGTGCGGAAAAAACCTTATCGTACGATTTATCGCGCTCATTCGGACAGTTTGACTTGGGCGCTAATGTGCTGGCCCAAGCCGAGCGTTTTGATGACACGCTCAATAAAACCAAGGTTGCCGGGTACGTAACCGTTGATTTACGTACAGCCTATCATTTAAATAAAAACTGGATGCTGAGCGCAAAGCTGAATAACCTGCTGGATAAGCAGTATCAAACCATTAACACCTACAATACAGCAGGCCGGAATTTCTTTCTTTCAATTCACTATAACAACTAACCTTTGGAGAAACACCATGAACATAAAACAATGGCTGCAAGTCGAGTACTTACCGATTCCGTTAATCGCGCTGATGGCACTGACACGCTTTCATCACTTTGGTGACGTCTTGCATTTGCCCGATGCGTCGTTGACGGTTTTTTTCTTTGCCGGTTTTTACCGCAAAAAGGCTTTGTTTCCCTTCTTACTGGCTCTGGCCGGATTGATTGATTACATCGCCATCTCAAACGGCACCAGCAGCTGGTGCGTATCGCCCGCCTATGTTTTCCTGGTTCCTACCTATGCGGTCATGTGGTTTGCAGGCCGCTACTGCTCGGCGTTTAAATCGTTGAAACCGGTTGAACTTTTAATGCAGATTGGTGTGATAACGCTGGCGACATCGGCAGCATTTGTCATTTCAAACGGCAGCTTCTATGTGCTTTCCGGCCGTTATTCTGATTTATCCTGGGGTCAGTATTTTTCACGGGTAGCTATGTATTACCCGCCTTATGTCAGTTCCACCCTGGTTTATATGATTTTGGGTTATAGCATTATGAAGCTGGTCAAATCATTGCCTGCTTTGGCGGCTAGTCATAGAGAAGTTTAAAGAGGTCGCTTCGGGTTAACGGCTGTTGTATCCTAGAGGGTATTGTCATTAGCCCAACATTAGCCCAAAAGAATGGTATGAAGATTACAGAAAACCAGATAGCTGCAGCTTGCCAAATAGGAAAAAGAGTATTCTCTGGTGAAATTAAGGCATCCGAGGGAACGCTAATTCTTTCCACACAATATGGCCTTAATAAGGCTAGTGCTAGCGACTTCATAAACGATTATAAATACCTCTTACAAGGTAAAGTATTTCATCGCGCAATGAGCGCTAGAGCTATGCGTTATTTCATGGAAAGGATATTGAATGACCATGGACAAGAAGGACTTTCAAATGCTGTAAAGGCATTGCGCGCCCACATTGAATACTGGGAAAACCATTACAAGACAAATGCTCGTTCAATGAGGTCCGTAGCTGATGATTTTGAAGAGTTGTGCCAAATTCCAAAAACGACATCAGATATTGAGCAAGCATTTGCTGCCGCAGTGGATAATTCTATTAGAGGAACAAGACATGAAAGACTGCAACGTCTAGCTAAGTCCATATTAAAACCAGCCACAATTACCGTTCAAAGTACTGTATTTATCAGAAACCCAGATGTTGTAGCAGAAACGCTATTCCGCGCTAGCGGAAAATGTGAAGAATGTAAGACAGATGCACCATTTTTTAGATCTAAAGATGGTTCGCCCTACCTTGAAGTTCACCATCGAATACAACTAGCTCATGGCGGTGAGGATTCTGTTTATAACACAGTAGCTCTGTGCCCCAATTGTCATAGGCGGCTTCACTACGGCACCTAACAAGCAAATCAACAAAGACGCACTAAAGTGCGCCTGTTATGCTGGTTCCCAAGCTGGAAGATTGGGAACCAGCATAACAGGCGGTCCGAGCTACGAAGCTTGCTGCTCGCCTTCTTTAGATCCCTCAACCGACCATAATTTCTCAAGCTGATAAAAATCGCGGGCCTGGGCATTCATTGCATGGACAATCACGTCGCCCAAATCCAGCAGCACCCAGTCTGAACCCAGATCGCCTTCCATGCCTAAAGGTTTAACGCCGTTTTCCTTCAGCTTTTCCGATACATACTCACATAACGACTTCAGGTGACGATCCGAAGTACCGGTTACAACCACCATATAATCAGTAAAACTGGTTTTACCCCGAACATCGAGTGTCGTTATGTTTTGTCCTTTGCGTTCATCCAAAACATCCTGGACAATTTTCAATATATCTTCTGCTTGCATTCAAATTCCTAGTGTAAAAAATGAGATCAATGTGTCTCGTAAAGCTTGTTTTGCTTGATGTATTCTATGACAGCATCGGGTAATAAAAAACCCGGATTCTGTTTTCTTGCAATTATGTTCCTGATCGCCGTCGCCGAAATATCCAGTTGGGTGACTTGTTGAAAGCATAATTTTCCTGCGGGAGCCTGCGCCAGCTCTTTAATGTTTACAGCCAGTCGGACTTTAAAAAAGTCATCGAGTTGTTGTATTTCAAAGCCCGGCCGAGTCATCACCACGATATGCGCAAAGTCGAATAACCGCTGCCATTGATGCCAGCCGGTTAAATGTTTAAACGCGTCACTTCCGATAAACAACAATAAGGGGTCGCTTGGAAACTCCTGTCTTAAAGACCTCAGCGTGTCGACCATATACGACGGCGCTTGATGCTGGTCGTACCTGTCCAGTTCCCGGGTATCTATCTTTAGCCCCGGCTGGGTTTTTATCGCCAGCTCCAGCATTTGCAAGCGCATTTCGGCGGTTACGGCAGGCTGTTCGCGGTGCGGCGGATTAGCGCAGGGAATCAACCGGACTTCAGTTAGCCCGAAGATGTCTTTAACTTCAAGTGCTGAGCGTAAATGCCCGTAGTGAACCGGGTCGAAGGTGCCGCCAAAGATGCCGATCATCTATTGCCGGATATGGCCGTCACCCAGAACGATATATTTTAGCGAGGTCAGCCCCTTTAAACCCACAGGTCCCCGTGCATGCAGTTTATCGGTGCTGATGCCGATTTCAGCACCCAGCCCGTATTCAAAACCGTCGGCAAAACGGGTCGAGGCATTCACCATCACCGAGCTGGAATCGACTTCCCGCAAAAAGCGGCGGGCCAAGGTGTAATCTTCGGTCACAATCGCTTCGGTATGCCCTGAGCTGTGCTGATTGATATGCTCCATCGCTTGATCAATGCCGTCGACTATCCTGATCGATAAAATCGGCGCCAGATATTCGGTATCCCAGTCTTCCTCTGTCGCTCTGATGCAGCTCGGAATTAGGGAACAGGTTTTAAGACAGCCGCGCAACTCGACGCCTTTCTCGCTGTATTTTTCAGCTAACAACGGCAACACTTTGGCGGCAATGCTCTCGGCAACCAGCAAGGTCTCCATCGCATTACAAACGCCGTAGCGATGGGTTTTGGCGTTGACGGCAATCTTGATTGCTTTGTCTATGTCGGCTGTATCATCGATATAAACATGGCAGATGCCGTCTAGATGCTTGATGACGGGAATCGTTGCGTCCTTGGAAATGCGCTCGATCAAGCTTTTGCCGCCGCGCGGTACGATCACATCGACGTATTCACTCAAGGTAATCAATTCGCCAACCGCAGCGCGATCAGCTGTCGACACGATTTGCACCGCTTCCACCGGCAAACCGGCCGCTTCCAGGCCTTGAGATATGCAGGCTGCAATCGCCTGATTGGAATGGATGGCTTCCGAGCCGCCTCTTAAAATGCAGGCATTGCCGGATTTAAGACACAAGGCCGCCGCATCGACGGTCACATTGGGGCGGGATTCGTAAATAATGCCGATCACGCCCAAAGGTACGCGCATTTGGCCGACCTGTATGCCGCTGGGCCGGTAGCTTAAATCGCTGACTTCGCCGACAGGATCGGGTAACGCAGCAACCTGCTTTAAACCTTCAACCATCGCCTGAATACCGGCTAGCTTTAATTCCAGCCTGTCCAGCAAAGCCGCATCCAGGCCGTTTTTCTTGCCGGCATCTAAATCCTTACGATTTTCCGCTATTAACAGTTCATAACTGTTCTCAATCGCTTCGGCGATTTTCAGCAAAGCCAGGTTTTTTTTGCCCGACTCGGTACGGCTTATTTCCCGTCCCGCTTTCCTGGCCTGCTGACCCAGCGTTTTCATGTATTCTTTAATATCCACTCTATTCTCATTAACTGGATGAATGTTGTGTGCAATTATATAGTTTAATACGGCTTTTTGACAGTCTTTAAGTGTAACAACTATCGGATATTAAACAGTTTTATGAGCTAGCTTGACCGTAACAGGAGCGTTTAGCTTAAGTTGCCACGGATTAACCGGCAGTATTTTCAGCATTTCGAGTATTCAAGAGATAGCAGAATTCAAAGCAAAAAAAGGGCGGAATACTCCGCCCTTCTCATAATATATTGAAACTATTTGCTGCTGGCGGCTTTTATATGCTCCACTGCTGCCTCAGCATGTGTCGTGGCCACATCGGCGTGCCCCAAATTACCATGATCAATGGTGTCTTGCAGTTCCTTGGCGGCAGCATCCAGATGGCCTTTTGGTATGCTCTTGGCTGTTATGGCGGCGGCTAATGTATGTTCCATTGCCAATTTTGCGTGCTCGACCAGAGCTTCAGACTTACCGGCTTTACCCGCATCTACCGCCGCACTGGCGTGTTCCAGAGCTGCCTTAGTATGATCTTCAGCGAAAACCGCAGTACTTAGAAATGTTCCTAGCAATAACAATAAACCTGCAAATGCAAATATTGATTTTTTCATGATTTTGTCCTCATTAAAGTGTAGGTGATAATCTTTCTAAAAAAGAAACCAACCGACAAAAGCATGGAAGCCCAAGCCTCTTGTCAATTGCATGCCAAACCCGTCCAACCAAAAAATTTAGTTGTATGTTTAAAGCAATTACAGGATAGAGGCGACTGGTTTTTTATACAATTAGTAGAATTACCTAATGTTACACAATACCTAAGGCTTTGATAGTGTAAGGTGTTCAGCTCAAAAACGGGTTCATCGGATAGGCAACAAGGTTTATTGATCGAAGAAATTGGATTTTTGATCCGACAAACATGCACTTGTTTAAGTCAGAGAAAACCTCAGTAACTATCAACAAAATAGAAACAATCTATTAATTTACAGCCCTATTGTGAGCATACAGTTACATACGTATAATCTTTAGTCATCGGAGAATAATCCACCATGACTGATTTATAAAGATATTCTCAGGAATATTGGTCTTTATTTCTTACGCGATCGTTTTCTTGCTATTTTTTAGCATTGTGCCACGAGATCAAAGCTTAACAGCTTATCTCCAATAGTTTCATATACCTCCTCGTAGTGTGAAAGTTCAGAACTATCCAGTATCTGTACACCTTTCCTCCCTTTGCCTCTGGCACTGGGAGGTTTTTTTTGCCTACAGGCAAGCACACCCTGCTTCCATGCAGTCGTAAAGCGCCTATTCCCGGCGATCCGATAATCCCGAGGCCCAATCCTGGATTCTTTCAGTAGCCTTGTGTACTAAATCAATAAAGCCACTGATTGCGCCAGCCGCATCCGGCGTTTGAGTGGGCTGTTGCAGATAAAATTCCTGCGTACCGATCTTCTCTTTATTGTTATCAGCATAAGCTTCCACCGAGAAACGCAACACCACACGAGCTCGGTCAGGCGCATCAAATTGCTGTTCAAAATCCTGAAACCGAATTATCAATACGTAATCCCTAGCCTTGCCGCTTAAATTCAGCAACTGCTCAAACATCTCGGGCGGCGAGGCAATCCAGCGATCCAAACCGTAGAACCTGACTTGCGAGGGAGAGGAAAACAGCAATCGATAGCGAATACGATTATCCCAAAGCCAGGTCGGCGCATTGATGCTAACCGATGATTTACTCTGCTGAACCGCTGTTGACACCGATACGCCAAAATCATGCAGCACGGGCTGCTTGACGGTAACGCTGCAACCTGCGCTTAAAAAAACCAGCCAGCCGATTAATAAACATCTCATTGCTGTTCCTTATAGCCCGGCTCACCCGGCCCTGCATCTCGTTGAGTTGGCCCCAGCAGTAATTCCTGCGGATTATTTTCCAGCATCGTGGCAACTCTTTTTACCTGTTGAGTTGTCGATTGTAATTCAGTCAGCAGCTTGTTCACTTTCGGTAATGTCGTCTGCGCCAAAGCATCGCCGGTATTTTTTCCGCTATCGACTAGGTTCCCCGCTTTTGCGCTGAGATTTTTCACTTCCCTGGTCAAGCCCTGTAACTCGTTAGCCAACGCATCGATATTGCTCATGGTTTTGCGAGCGTCAGTGGTCAACTCAGGGACACCGGCAAGCGCCTTATCCACGGTTTTTTGCAACTCGGAAAGCTTGTCGGTTAATGTTTTGAGATTACTTAAAATACCGCCGATATTTTTTTCATTTTCATCATTTAATAACGAACTAAGCCGTTGCATTAAATGATCGGCTTTATGCAAAAGCTCTTCTCCTGAATCCATCAACTTGTCAGTCAACGATGGCACCAAAGGAATACGGGTCATGGGATTATCGCCCGGCGGCAATTCCTCGGAAATAGTACCGGAATCTTCCAGCTGAATCTGGGTTAATCCGGTGACGCCCTTTAAGCGCAAGGTTGCGTAAACCCCCTTACTCAGCACGATTTTCTTGTCGACTTCAACCGGAACAAGGATGGTGCCGGAATCCAAAGGATCGAATTGAACATTGAGCACCTTCCCTACCGCAATGCCCCGGTAAAAGACCGTAGATTCAGGATTAAGACCGGAAACTGAGGCTCGAGTTGAAATAACATAGAGATTGCGCTCCTGATTCATGGTGCCAATCCAGAAAATAATCGCCGTCGATGCCGTCACCAAAGCAATCAAAAACAGCCCGGTAATCAGTGCATGATTTTCTCTACCCATGAGCAGTTTCCTTATATTTAAATACCCGTTCAGCGCGCCTATTGTGAAAAAACTCTTCTACAAAAGGATGCTTGCAGTCTAAAACAGAAGCCAGCGGTCCAAAAGCAACTAGCTGATTATCAGCCAGCACTGCAACCTTGGTACACAAATCTCTCAATATATCCAAATCATGGGTCACCATGACTACGGTAAAATGAAGATCCTTATGCAGCCCGGATAACAGTTTGACAAGATCTTCGCTGGAAATTGGATCAAGGCCCGAGGTCGGCTCATCGAGCAACAACAGCCCCGGTTCCAGAGCCATGGTACGAGCCAGCGCTACCCGCTTGATCATGCCGCCCGACAAATCGGCCGGTTTCAGCCAGGCGTCACTGTCAGCCAGACCGACCATAGCCAGCTTCATGAACACGATGCGCGCGATCAATTCCTCATCAGCGAAACCCAGCTCACGTAGTGGAAAGGCTATATTATCAAAAACGTTTAAGACGCTGAATAATGCGCCTTTCTGGAATAGTACGCCGCAGTTATTACGTAGCCGCTGACCGTGATCGGAGTTAGCATTGTTCAAAGACTGTCCCATCACAAATACCTCACCCTGACTGGGTTTTTGCAGGCCGATAATTTCGCGCAGCAAAGTCGTTTTTCCGCAACCTGAGGCCCCTACCAATCCCAAAATTTCGCCCTGTTTCAGGCAAAGATTAATGTCCTGATGAACAATCTTTTCCGTGCCTTTGTTGGGATCGCCAAAGCTTGTCCAGACATGCTCCAGCCGTATTGCGCATGAATGCCTGCTCTCTGATTGATGAGCTATCTCCGATGACTCGTTCATGGCATGCCCACATTCATAAACAGGATGGCGAATACCGCATCGACCATAATCACCACGGTAATGGCCGCCACCACGGAGTTAGTGGTTTCATTGCCCAGACTTTCGGTATTGGGCTTGATCCTAAAACCAAAGTGACAGGCAATCAGCGCAATCATCAAACCGAAAACCGCGCTTTTCAGCAGGCCGATAAAAACGTTAAGCAGCGGCACCGCATCGGGCAATTTAAGGAAAAATTGCTGGTAACTGATATCCAGTGTATTTTGCGCCGAAACCATCCCGCCTATCAGCGCCAGCGCGCTGGTCCATACGCCTATCAGCGGCAGTACGATAGTCAATGCCATCACCTTGGGCAGAATCAGGCGTAAGGAATGGGATATACCCATCGCCGAGAGTGCATCGAGTTCCTCGGTAACCCGCATAATGCCGATTTGCGCGGTCATTGCCGAACCGGAGCGACCCGCAACCAGAATGGCCGCCAATAACGGCCCTAACTCTCGAATAACGCTCAAGCCCAGAATATCGATAATATAAATCTCCGCCCCGAAAATCTTCAATTGCAACGCTGACAAATAACTGAGCACGATGCCTATCAAAAAGCCCACCAGCGCCGTAATACCTAAAGCCCGAACGCCCGATTCATAAATCGTAATGGAAATTTCCGACCAGGGAATGTCGCCCGGATGCAGCAACAGATAGCCTATATCCAAAAACAGCTGTCCCAACAAGGTCACCAGTTGCAGCAACTGCCCCCAAAAGTTGGCGAGCTGTTGATAGCCGTATTTAATAATCAGGCTTGAATTGGAACTGACCGGTTCGGACGCGGGGATTTTCTGGGCTTGCCAGAGCTCAAATAAACGCTGATGTTCAGGCCTCAACTGCAACGCAACCGGCAGCTTTTTTCCCCAGGCTTTCCAGAGAATCAAGGAGCTGGCGCTGTCGAGCACCTCAATCGAGCCCAAATCCCACTGAAGGTTTTTATTAGCTGCGTACGAGCTGATTTTCCGGTTCAGTTCGGTTGCTGTTACCAGGCTGCGAAGATTCCAGCTGCCTGTCAGTTTGACACAACTCTGCCCGTCGCTCTGTTCAACGACTTCCACTGTAGGCGGTGTATCCTGAATAGTTGAGGTATCAGTCATAGGGATAATTGTATTGCTTTCACCTTGAAGGCTGACGCCATTAGCATTCCAGCCAATCTATCTCGGCATCCGAAAAACCGGCCACTTTGCGTAATTCCCGGTTAAACGGTCCTTTCGGTTTGCCGCCGACATAGTATTGATCGATTAACTCCCGGTATTTGGCCTCGGCTTCAAAACCGCGTTGCTGACAAACAATTTTAAACCAGTAGGACCCCAGCTCTACATGCCCTACTTCGTCGGTCAAGATGCGCGTTAAAATAGCCACGCTCGCAGCATCGCCCAGTATCCTGAATTTTTCAATCAGCGCCGGCGTCACATCCAATCCCCGCGCTTCCATACAGCGGGGAACCATCGCCAATCTGCCCGGCAAATCATCGGCAGTATCTTTGGCATGGTCCCATAAGCCGCTGTGCGCGGGTAAGTCGCCGTAATCAACCTGCATAGCCAGTAAATGCGTCCTGATTAATGCAAAATGCTGCGCTTCTTCATCGGCAACACGCAGCCAATCCTGATAGAATTGCTCGGGCATGCCGCGAAAACGATACAAAATATCCCAAGCCAGATAAATAGCGACAAACTCAACATGGGCAATAGCATGAAAAAAAGCCGCAACACCGGCGACTGTGGTTAATTTCCGCCGGGGCATCTGGCGGGGCGCCAATAACTCCGGCTTCTCGGGAAACGTTACCCGCGCTATCGGCAATACCGGCCGGTCCGAAGTAAACGTTAATTCCCCGGCAATGCACGTTTGCCAAGCTTGATGCGTCAGCGCCAACTTTTCATCGACATTGACTTGACAAAAAAATGCCTCGGCAAATTCAAACAAATTCTTCATTATTGTAAAACCATGACCAAGATTTTAGATTTCACGTCGCTGTTCCTCTATTGCCTATTCATTTTCTGGCTTTCCGACCATCCTACCCTGCCGGTTCCGGATTTGTTTCCGGTGCAGGATAAAGTTCTCCACGCCGGAGCCTATTTTATAATGGGCGTATTGGCATGGCGCAGTTTTAAACACCTGCTCAATCGGCCTATTATACTTGCTTTGCTCAGCATTACCTTTTGCAGCCTATACGGCGTATCCGATGAATGGCATCAGTCTTTTGTCGAAGGTCGCTGTTCTGACATTGTCGATTGGATTGCCGATACCGGCGGTGCGAGTCTAGCGGTATTTTTGCTGTATAAGCTGCGTTGGTAGCAACCACGCCACTTTACCCGAATGTCAATCCTATAAAAATATATCACCACGAAAACACGAAGAACATGAAGGTAAAAACTTCGTGTTCTTCGTGGTAAGTTTATCAATCGGCTATTTTCAGGTTATATTTCCGCACCCGATAGCGTAGCGTTTCGCGGGTAGCTCCCAGCGCCCTGGCTGCTGCGGTCAGGTTATTATCCGCCCGCTCCAGAGCGGTCTTGATAATAAAGCAATCCATATCATCCAGCGCCATGCTGCCATCCAAGGGCAACCAAATACCTTGTTCGGTTTGCAGCGCCTCGACGGAAGGCTGTCCCGGCAATTGCAGCCATTGTCCGGGGAATGTCGACCCATCGGAGAATAATACGCAGCGTTCAATGACGTTACGCAATTCCCTGACGTTGCCCGGCCAATAATGCGCTTTCAGCTTGCTCCACACCGCGTCGGGAATGTCTTTAACCTGCCGTCCGGCTTTGGCATTGTATTCGGCGACAAATAACGGCACCAGTTCGTCCAGGTCTTCTACCGCTTCGCGTAGCGGCGGCAAGATCAACTTGAACACGCTTAAGCGGTGATATAAATCGGCGCGAAAGCTACCGTCCAGCGCCATTTTTTCCAGATCGCGGTTACTGGCGGCAACGATCTGCACATCGACCTGAATTTCCTTTTCCCCGCCCAAGCGCCGGACCTTGTGGTCTTCAATCACTTTGAGCAATTTGGCCTGCAAATCCAGCGGCATTTCGCCGATTTCGTCCATGAACAAGGTGCCGCCATCGGCCTGTTCGAGCAGGCCGCGATGTCGTCCTGCCGCGCCGGTAAAGGCGCCGGGTTCATGACCGAATAATTCCGATTCCAGCAATTCCCGGGGTAACGCCGCGCAGTTCACTTCAATCATCGGCTGCTGGGCGCGGGAGCCGCCGTAGTGCAATATGCGCGCCGCCAGGCCTTTGCCGGTGCCGCTCTCGCCGCCGATAATCAGGGCACTGAACGGTACTTGCGTCAATTTTGCCAATAACTGCCGTATGCCCTGCGCTTGCTGACTATGGCCGACATAAGCATCCGGCGAATAACGCCGGTGCCGGTGCTTGGTTTGATCGGCAACCCGTCGCTGAATGGATGCGCTACGTGCGGCGCTGGCGACCAGCAGATCAAGACGCTCTAAATCGCAGGGTTTTTCCAGGAAATCATAAGCGCCCAGCCGTAATGCCCTGACCGAATCCGGCACATTGCCGTAGCCGGTTAAAAACAGCCATTCGGCATAGGCTCCCGGCATTGTTCTAGGCAACTGCTCCCTGCGCTCTACATTCCTCCCCGAGGCCATGCCTCCTCTATCCTTGGAGTCGTCGGCATAGCTAATATCCTTCCTGACCTTTTCCATGAAATCCAGTGCATTACCGTCAGGCAAATTCATATCCGAAAGAATCAGTAACGGCTCTATTTTTTTCTTCAGCAATAACTCCCTGGCCTCACTCAGATTGGTGGCCAGCGCCACTTCCCAACCGGACTGTCGATAATGACGCGATAACTCGGAACCTAACAATTTTTCATCTTCAATGATGAGCAGGGTTTCTATCATAATTTATCTCTAACAATGCAGTCATTGGGCAGCAGTATGGACACGCATGCGCCATGAGTCGGTTGATTGGTGAGGCTGATTGTACCACCGACGTCTTTTACAAAGCGTTGCACCATCGCCAAGCCCAAGCCGGTGCCGCGTTGACGGCTGGTGCGAAATGGTCGGATACCATGCTCCAGCATATCCCGGGAAAATCCGATACCGTCATCCTGCACGTCGATGCGCAATCCCTGTCTGTCAGTTCGAGCCCTGATACGGATAGTTCCGGGATTACCTTCAAGCGCATCGGCCGCATTCAGTATCAGGTTCAACAAAGCTTGCCGTACCCCGCTTTCAGGCAGATGCACCGGCAATGCACAGGGAGCTTCTATTTCCAGATGTATCGATTCGGCAATCTGGTAGCGTGTTAACGCCACCAAGTCCCGAATTAACGTCCGCACATCAAAAGCCGTAGCCACTTCCGGCGAATGACGGCTTTGATCGAGCATATCGTTAAGCAATCTCGCCATCCGTTTCAGTTCGGCATTAATCAAATCCAGTCGCTCCAGTTGGTCTATATCATCAATTTCGCGACGTAAATTGTTAAATGCCATTTGGATTCCGGCCAGTGGATTGCGTATCTCATGCGCTAATTCCGCTGCCACTTCGCCGATTGCCGCCAACCGGTCGGCTCTGGCCAGGCTGTATTGCTGCTCCAGTAA
>Ga0208510_100479_pt1 | contig 13702 bp, 6 predicted proteins | sample LakWasMet33_HOW6_2_FD_183875 | JGI IMG/M metagenome (GOLD analysis project Ga0208510, IMG submission 183875) | Freshwater sediment methanotrophic microbial communities from Lake Washington under simulated oxygen tension - Sediment Metagenome... | ecosystem: Environmental > Aquatic > Freshwater >...
GACTTCCTCCCCTGGAACTGCGCCGACAAACTCGGCACCGTTTGAACCCCGCTTCCCAGCGGTGTTGGGAGAATCGTCTTTGATTGACGCCCTCAGCACAAGACGGTGCTGGGCCGACGCTTACGAGATTTCTCATTCCCCCTGGAATTATGTGGTCAATTTGCTCATATAATTTGTTGCGATGACGACCGGTGGCATCCCTTGATACCGCTTAAAGTTGGCCGTCCATCACGAAATTTGTTTCGGAAGTTCTTCTGGCGTCGCCATAGTGCTGCCTACTTAAGCGGCTGGGATACTTTATTCAATTGAACTTTGGACTCTGAACGAGAATAAGGAACGGGGTGATGACCCAAGGACAGCCACAGAACGTTGAAGGATTGAAGGTCAGCGCGGACGCATATCTACCAAGCGTTCAAATCATTGCCGACCTGAAGTTGGGATACGCGGCGATTCAGAACAATATCCCGGTAATCCGTGAGATTTTGGTCACGAACAATGGAGAAACGACGCTTTCCGATGCTGAGCTTGTGGTCAAGTGTGTGCCGGCCTTTGCCGAGAGCGCGTGTTTTCATTTCGATAGACTGGCAGCTGGCGAGAGCCGCCGCCTTGTACCCGTTGACCTGCGCCCTGACCTACAGTATTTCAATCAGCTCGACGAATCGGAGCGGGCTGCAATTACTGCAACGTTACGTGTTCAGGACACTGAACTAGCAAAGGTAACGCACAACATTGAAATTCTCGCCTATGACCAGTGGGCCGGTACGCGGTCATTGCCCGAACTTTTGGCCGCGTTCTGCATGCCGAACTCGCGGGTCGTAGACAAGCTTCTTGCCCGCGCCTCCGGGTTATTGCGCCAGACCTCGGCCGACCTTTTGATGGACGGGTATCAGTCCAAGAATCGCGAGAGAGTCTGGAAGCAGGTATCCGCTATCTATAGCACCTTAGTTGCTGAAGACGTCCAGTACTCGAATCCACCCGCATCGTTTGGAAATGATGGCCAAAAAATCCGGACTCCAGAGCGAATTTTGGATGGAAAGCTTGCAACATGTTTGGACCTGGCAATGTTGTTCGCATCTTGTCTGGAACAGGCCGGTCTGCACCCAGTTGTGCTGTTCAAAGAAGGCCACGCCTGGGTTGGAGTTTGGTTGATAGAGACCAGCTTCCCAACCGCGTTAGTGGACGATGTTCAAGCGGTTCGAAAACGCGTTAAATCTGGCGAGTTCATGGTCTTCGAGACCACTGGAGTGGCGGGTGGCCAAAAGCCGTCTCTTCGCTGGGCGAGCACCCGTGGTGAAGAGCATTTGAACGATGAAGCTGAGTTCGCGTATGCAGTAGATATTCGGCGCGCACGTGAAGTCCAGATTCGCCCGCTTCCGTCCCGTTCGTCTCATGTCGATGCGGAGGCCGTCCCGATTGCAAAGGCCGAGACGCCTGTGGTCGAGGATGTGCCACAGTTACCGCCATTGGACCCGGTCGTTATACCGGTACATGACAGTGCTACGTCTGAAACTCCCGAAGGACGTTTGGCGAGATGGAAGAGCAAACTGCTCGACTTGACGCTTCGAAACAAACTACTGAATTTCAAGCCGACAAAATCGACACTTCGCATTATTTGTCCTAACCCGGGTGCGCTTGAAGACCGACTTGCGGACGGAAACGAATTCCGTATTCGTGCTAAGCCGAAGATGTTTAGCTCGGACGGGCGTGATGCAAATGTTTACGCCGGCCGAAACGGTACAGCGGCAATAGATGACTTGGCGAGCGATGCCCTTCGAAGGAACGAAATTGTCACGGATATCGAGGAGGAAGCTCTCGAAGGTAGGCTTCTTGAAATATTTAGAGCTGCCAGCACGGGAATGGAGGAAGGTGGCGCTAACACGCTGTTCCTGACTTTTGGGATGTTGGAATGGCAAGAGAGTAGGGACGCCGAAACCAGCCATCTGGCTCCTATCATTCTTATACCGGTTACCCTGTCTCGCCAATCTGTTAGGAGTGGTTTTCGCTTAACTCGGCACGATGACGATGCATTAGTGAATCCAACGCTGCTGCAAAAGCTTCAGCAGGATTTCAGTCTGAAGCTGCCGTCTTTCGACGTTTTACCGACCGACGACCACGGTATTGACGTCGACGGGATTCTGCAGACATTCCGGTTGAATGTGGGCGAACTTAAGGGCTGGGAGGTGAAGGAGCAGGTCCACTTAGGTATCTTCTCCTTCACTAAGTATCTGATGTGGAAGGACCTTCACGACCGCCAGAAGCAGCTTCAAGAAAATAGGGTCGTTGCACATCTGATTAACAATCCTGGTAAGGCGTTTGCTGACAACGCGACGGGCTTTGAGTCCGGCACCCTGGATGAAAAGTTCCGACCTCAAGACCTCTTTACGCCGTTGTTGTCGGATTCATCGCAGTTGCGTGCCGTTTGTGTTGCGGCCGAAGGGAAGAATCTTGTCATCGAAGGCCCACCTGGGACGGGCAAGAGCCAAACCATTTCAAACTTGATTGCCCATCTTTTGGCCACCGGGAAGACAGTGTTATTTGTCTCCGAGAAGATGGCCGCGCTGGAGGTTGTGCATCGCCGGCTTAGTGGCCTTGGGCTAGGACCGTTCTGTCTCGAGTTGCACTCGTCCAAAGCGAAGAAGGCGGATGTGCTGAAACAGTTAGGTGTCGCGCTTGATGCGGCTGGTGCACGAACGGTCAAAGATTGGGAGCGAGAATCAGAACGCGTGCTGACGCTCCGTACCGACCTCAATGGGGTGGCGCGTGCGCTGCACCGCAACTATCCGAATGACCTGACCGTTTATGAGGCCATCGGAACCAGCCTGCAGTATGCGGATATGCGCCCTGCCGCGATGCCGTGGGCTGACGCCGATGTCCACAATCGGGACCAGCTCGAGGCATTGCGTGAGGCCTGCCGTCAGATGGGCGCTTTGGCTGGACAGTTATCAGGCCTGCAGCATCATCCGCTTGCGGTAATCCGCAAGGCCGAATGGACGCCATCCTGGCAGCAAGAGTTGCTCGACGCGGTTTCGGCGTTTGAAACCCAAATCAAGAAGCTGGACGAGGCAGCATCTAGCCTTATGAATCAGCTGGGCCTTCCCAAAATTGGATTCTCGTTAAATGGGCTGGGCAAATTTGACGTACTGGCTGATGTGCTATCAGCTGCTCCCACCGTTCCGGTCCAAGTTACCCGGTCGGCACATGACGAATCCGCTCGCAATCGACTTGCCAACCTTCGGCAGCATGGCTTGGCACGGAATCAGGCGTGGGAGCCTCTGAGCAATAACTATGTGGACGAGGTTGCCACCCTGAGTGCGTCCGAGTTGAAATTGCAATGGGCGGCGGCAACGAATACTTGGTGGCCGAAAAGGCTGTTCGCGCAACGCGCGGTTACCGGACGACTGCGCCTGTATCGAAAAGACCAGCGTCGTCCACAAGGAGCGGAGGTCCCGGACATCATCTCGGCATTAACCGCTGTTAATGCCGAGGACAAGGTCCTCGAGTCTATGTCTTCCGATGCGTCACAACTGTTGCAGGAAACATTTGCCGCTTCGAAGACGGACTGGAACGCGGTCGAATCAGCCGAGCGATGGGCGACATCATTCGCGGAGGCAGTAACGGCAATTGCGGAGAGCGACATCGAATTGGCCGACACTCTCCGTGTGAAGCTGCTGCCGTTTGTTTCCGACAATCGAAGCATGCTGAAGGCAAGCATGCCTCTTGGCTCCAATTTGCTGTTGTACCGCGATTGCTATCGGGAGGTCATGACTCAATTCTGGCAGGTCGTGGCGCTTGGCCACTGTCACGCTGACCTCGGACTTGACCCGACAGCAGCCGGCGTGATTCCTCGACTGTTGAGCTTGTTGCAAAACTGGCAATCGGCTGCGCGGCAGCTACAGCCGTGGTGCCTTTGGCAGAATTCCAAGGCCCATGCAATCAGCAGTGGGTTGCAGGGTGTTGTGGATGCACTGGAGGCCGGCGAGGTGCCGTTGTCCACCGTAGCGACGTTCTTCGAATACAGCTACCAGAGCTGGTGGGTGCGGAAAGCGATTGACCGGGAGCCGGCCCTCTGCAATTTTTCGAGCGCAGAACATGGCCGCAAGATTGTCGAATTCAAGGAGGCCGACGAGCGGTTTCAGAAGCTTACCCAGCAATATATCGCAGCCAAACTAGCCGGCCAAATTCCGGCGAGCGTCGGGACTGTCCCTGGTGCTGATTCTGAACTAGGGAAGCTGCGGCGCGAATTGCAGAAGCAGCGCAAACATATGCCGATTCGGCAGTTGGTACAAAGTCTGCCAAGCCTGATGACCCGGCTGAAGCCTTGCCTGCTGATGTCGCCTTTGTCAGTTGCCCAGTACCTGGATGCTTCGCACGCCCAATTCGATGTGGTCATCTTCGACGAAGCTTCTCAAATTCCCGTGTGGGATGCAGTGGGCGCTATTGCACGCGGGGGGCAGCTTGTTTGCGTCGGCGACCCGAAGCAACTGCCCCCGACCAGCTTCTTCTCTCGTGCAGATGACTCGGAGGACGGTGGCGATAGCGAAGATGTTCAGGACCTGGAGAGTATCCTGGACGAGTGTCTCAGTGTCGGCCTACCTGAACTGCGGTTGAACTGGCACTACAGGAGCAAGCATGAGGGGCTGATTACCTTTAGCAATGTAACTTACTACGACAACGAGCTCGTCACGTTCCCGTCGCCGGTCACTAACGACCAGAGTGTGCGCTTTGAACGCGTCCAAGGTGTCTACGACCGTGGCGGCTCGCGAACCAATCGGGCGGAAGCGGATTCCATCGTCAAGTCGATTGAGCGGCACTATTTGGACTCGGCTAAGCGGCACATGACGCTTGGCGTAGTGACATTCAACCAAGCACAGCAAAGCCTGATTGAACGAATGTTGGATGAGCGGCGCCGCGCATCTCCGCAACTGGACCAGGCCATTGCGCAGACCGCGCAGGAACCACTGTTCATCAAGAACCTTGAAAACGTCCAAGGTGATGAGCGGGACATCATTTTCTTCTCCATTACTTATGGCCCAGACGCATCAGGAAAGGTCAGCCTCAACTTTGGGCCGTTGAATCTGGAGGGGGGCCATCGGCGACTTAATGTAGCCGTATCGCGCGCCCGTGTCGGCGTCGTGATTTTCAGTACGCTGCTTCCTGAGCAAATCGACCTTTCGCGAGTACGGGCCGCCGGCGTACGAGACCTAAAGAATTATTTGGAGTTTGCGATTCGAGGTCCACGGGCTTTGGTTGAGCAAAGTATGCCAACGGGGCGGGAACCCGACAGCCCCTTCGAGCGGCAAGTTATTTCCGCTCTTCGTGAAAAGGGCTGGACCGTTCATCCACAGGTCGGCGTGTCCGGATACCGGATTGACATCGGCGTGGTCGACCCCCGTGCGCCAGGTTGTTATCTGCTAGGCGTTGAGTGCGACGGAGCCATGTATCACTCTGGCGCGACTGCACGCGACCGCGACCGGCTCCGCCAGCACGTTCTCGAAAGCCTAGGGTGGAAACTGTACCGAATCTGGTCAACGGACTGGTGGCTGAATCCTGAAGAACCTTTGCGAAAGCTTTTGGCCCGACTGGACGAATTGGTCGCGACAGTGGCGACTGAGGACGAACCGTACGTTGAACCACCCGAGGAGGCGAAGAGCGAGGAAGAGCCAAATGCTTTATATGCCAAGGCCGAGCCGACGTTAGAGCCGGTGGCACTTGCCACTCAAGTGCAAGAATACGAGCTGACCAGTCTGGACAAAGGCAACCCCGACCTCTTCTTTGAAAACCGCTCAATGTCGACTTTAGCTAGTCAGCTCCTTAAAGTAATCGAAGCGGAAGGACCGGTATCGCAATCGCTAGTATTCAAGCGAGTGGATCGGGCCTGGGGCCTGTCCAGAGTTGGTAGTCGCATTGAAGCTCATCTGAGTGCATTGGTACCAAGACAGGTGGTCCGCACGAGAGAAGATGACTTTCTTTTTTATTGGCCGGAGCACATCAATCCGGATGTATGGGAGGGGTTCCGTGTGCCCGGAAGCGGACCCGAAACTCGACGCAGTATCGATGAGATTAGCCTGGAAGAGTTAGGTAATGCGGCCGCGCACGTTCTGACGCAGCAAGGAGGCACTTCGCAAGATGGACTGGCAAGGGCTGTTTGTCGACTGTTGGGAGTATCTCGGACGACCGCTGATGCCTGTGCAAGGATTTCGCGAGCGCTTTCCCACGGACGAGTCCAAGGGACAGTGGCGATGGAGGGCGGCACTGTCCGACTGCGGAAAATGAATTAGCGCGGTTTCATGGAATCAAATACGGGAGTACTTGCATCGCAGTCCGGTGATGTGGCTACAACCCTTAGCCTCGAGGCACCAAGGGAGCAAAAATTCAGGATTGTGAACGGTTACACCAAGATACCAAAGGGCACCTGAGGAGAGAAGGATGCGGCTCGAGCGTTTTGACAAGATTCGCAACTACAGAATATTCAAGGACTTTTCGTGGCCTCGTGACCTAGAAGGATTTGGGCGCTATAACCTCCTTTACGGTTGGAATGGGAGCGGTAAAACCACGCTGTCTAATCTTTTCAAGGCGCTCCAGGCTCATACCGATATACCGGAGGGACAAATAGACTTCACGTGTGGTGGAAATCGGGTTTCTGGAAGTGCGTTGTCCACAGCAATTGCGCTACCCCAAGTCCGTGTATTCAATCACGCGACCGTCACAAGAAGTGTGTTCGAGAGTTTGGGAGGTGCCAATTCTCAATTGCCGCCTATATATGTCTTTGGCGAGGGCAGCGCCGAAAAGCAGGGGCAGCTCAACGCGCTGAAGGCTAAATTGACGGAGCTTGCCAAGAACGTACAAGAAGCAAACGAGCAAGAGCGGCGTGCATCAAAGGCTCTCGAAGATTTCGCTGTAGCCACAGCAAGAACAATCAAGAATCTCCTCGTCGCGCCGGGCGGCAAGTTCAACAATTACAACGCCGCCGATTTTCGTCGAGATATCGTTGCATACCAGAGCGCACCAAAACCTCAACTCTCGAATACCGAATACGCTAGGGACATGGAACTCAAGGGGGCGAAGCCGTTGCCTCACCTCCGGGTTTCCGATATTAGTTTCCCAGATGTCAGTAGTCTCTATTCGGACGTGCAGACCGCACTTCTACAAACCGTCGCCTCGCAGGTCATCGCCAGCCTTGCATCAAATCCATCCTTAGCGACCTGGGTTCGAGCAGGTCTGGTTCTCCATACGCATGACGGCGACTCAGCTTTTTGCCAATTTTGCCAACAACCGATGGCTCCGGACCGTTTGCGTCAGCTCGAAGCCCACTTCAATGACGAGTTCCGTCGCTTTACAGAGTCGTTGAAGGAGTTGACGGTGCGGGTTGAGAGTGCAGCCCAGTCGGTATCAGTGTTGGCGTTGCCGCAAGCGACGGAACTGTACACGGACCTTCAAGGGGAGTATTCGACGGCAGTGCGCCAGCTCGATTTGCACCTAAACAACGTTGGAAAGACGCTCACCGCCCTGGCATCAGCACTCCATTTCAAGCAAGAGCACGTTTTCGAGGCGCTTGACCTTGAGGATTTGATTCTCGGCGGTAATGGGGTGCCGGATACGAACAAGTCAATGATGCGGCGATTCTTCGAGGTGCTTGGCACGGGTGCTCCAGCAATTATCGGTGAGTTCGTTGGGAAATCAGCGCTTCAGACGCTGAAGGGAATTATCGAGAAACATAACAACAAGACGAATTCGTTCGCCGAAGAGGTCACAAAGGCTCGCGAACGGTTGCTCAATAACGAGCTTGGTGGGGTTCTTGCCGAATGGCGGCAAAAGCACTCAGAGTTTGAGGAGACTAAGTCGAAGACTACCGAGGTTAGCAGTGAGAAGTCCAAAGCAGATGAAGAGGTTCGACGGCTGGAAGCGACCATCTTGGAGCATCGGCGGTCCGCTGAGGAGCTCAACAGTGACCTTGTGACATACCTTGGGCACGATGAAATACAAGTTTCAGCAGAAGAGACTGGTTACCGGGTGGTGCGACGCGGCGGCGTGGCTAGCCATTTGAGCGAGGGGGAGCGAACCGCGATTGCGTTCCTGTATTTTCTGAAATCGCTTGATGACCGGTCGTTTGACCTCGCCAACGGTATTGTGGTTGTAGATGACCCAATATCAAGCCTCGATTCGAATGCAATATACAGTGCTTTCGGATGTATGAAGCGAAAGCTTGTCGGCGCGGGCCAGCTCTTTGTGCTGACGCACAACTTCACGTTTCTCCGACTAGTCAAGAATTGGCTGCAGCACTTACCCAAGAAGGAATCGAGATGTTTCATGCTGCGAGCCGCCACTCGAGATGGAGTACGTAGCTCGGCGATTTACGAGATGGACCCGCTGCTGAAGAATTTCGAATCGGAATATCATTATCTCTTCCGGCGGGTGGTCGACGCTAGTTCACTCCCGACCAATGTCCCGATGCAGGATTTTTACGAACTGCCGAATCTTGCCAGGCGTTTGGTTGAGTCATTTCTGGCATTCAAGGTTCCGGGGCGTGAATCGATGATTCAACGTCTCGACGAGCTCAAGTACGATGGACCAAAAACGACACGAATCTCCCGTTTCCTGGACACATACTCCCATACCCCCTACATTGCCGGGGACCACGAGAGCGAGTCGTTGCTTGCAGAGGCGCCATCTGTCCTGCGCGACGTGCTAGATATGCTGAAGTGGTCCGACAAACACCACTTCGAACGAATGATGGCAATGTGTACTTGACTCACAGCGTGGGCAAGCTGTGGTGCGGCGGAAGGAAATTCGCAAGAATAAGATGGATGCTCTACCCAGCTTCGCTGGGCCTGTTGCGGTCTAGATGGCTAGGCTCAGTTGCTTCTGCGAGGAAGACGCTGCTCTTCTCCAAAGCCAAGCATCGAACTCACGTCGCGGCAGCTCAAGCAAATCAGCCGCGCAACAGAAGGAGCGGCGCAAGAAGTGGTAATCATTGTTCTCAACGCCGACAGTCTTTGCAAAGGTGCGCACATGACGGTCCACAGCGATAGAGTCAATCCCAACAAGACACGCCATGTAATCGACGGTCTTAGGGCCAACGCCATTGACAGACTGCACGCCGGAGCAAAAATGCTCGCCTGCCAAATTGGTACGCAAATCCTGAGCGTCTTCGATACCCCAATCTTTCATAAAGGCAACTAGGTTCTCGAAGCGAGTTACCTTTTCGTGATGCTGCCAATTAAGAAATTCACCGGTCCGCTTTTTCTGAATTAGCTTAAGCAGCACAGAAATCGTATCGGCGTGCGGATACTTTTGCAGAATATTCAGAATACGGGGACGAACCACGGTCATGTAATTCAGGCCGGCCTGCAGCACCGAGTCTGCAACAATTGCTCCAATATGGTCGCACGTGGCACGCGGCGCCTGCTGTTCACACAGAGCGCCCTCATCCTTCGCGTGGTCCGCAATGCGGCGCGCGGCGAGCAAGACCTCAATGGCCGCTCGCCCAGCATCAACTTTGTTCATACCAGTCCCGTCTCTTTCAATGCATTCAGTCGCTCGACACAGTTGGGACATGCACCACATGGAAACCTACTGGAAGCCTGGCAAGAATAAGTCCGACCAATTGGCACTCCGAGCTCGACAGCAGCACGTGCGACGTCTCCTTTCGACGAGTAGCGGAACGGAGAATGGAAACGAACGGGACCAATGTTCGAGGTAAGTCCCTCGAGGTCATTCATAAACGCAGCAGTACAATCAATTTCTTTTGCGTGATTGCTATTGATGAATCCAGTATAGACATCCAAGACACCAATGGTTTGCGCCCTTGCTGCCGCAGCAGCAAAGAACAACATGGTTCGATATGGAATGTATAGGTCATCATCTTTAACTTCTTCGTTCCACAGGTCCGCTTCCTTGATTAAGCGGGAGGGAGAACCTTTGAAGATGTCAGAAACGTTATATCTTTCGGGACGCCGCATGTGAGCGGGTAACACCTCGTTGACCCGATTCCATTCAACATCTACGCAGTGCTGTCCGTAGTCGAAGAATATTGGAATGACGTCAATGCTCGTGGAGGCTAGCTGGTAAGCAACAGTTGTCGAGTCCAACCCGCCGGAAGCCAAAAGAATTGCTTTCTTCACTGCAATCCACCGTTCAATTTCGCCAAGACATTAAACGTGGCGTTCAAGCAGTCATCCAGAGTCGCGGAGTATACAACACTCCCACACATGACCATCGTGTTGTTGTTCTCTTTGCGTGGGTCAAAAGTCACAACCGGCTTGCCCAACGCAATCGCCATGCCGATTTCAACAAGGGTTCCTGGGTCACGTTCGAGAGGAACGGCGAACACCATGTCGCATTCCATCAGGAGTTGGTAATCCTTGTTGTATGTTTGCCGGAGGTCTTCGTTACTTGCGGGACGAGGAAGCTCTCCATTTTCCGGTATTGGTCGCCGCACTTTGAAGTTGTGATACTCCAGACTTGCGACAGCATGGTCCAGTTCGACCTTGTTGATGTAGGAGAAGTCTGGTCCCGCTAGATAGATGGAGAACTTCCGCCGGTCGTGCCATGACAATACGGTGCCGCCCAGGTTCCGCAGAATCTGCAGAGATACTTTGAAGCTTCGCTGCACATCTCGACGGATGTCATCCGGGTAGGTGGTTTGTGAATAGACCGTCGCTGCCTGGTATCCACGCCAGGCGGCTTCTGCCCAACCCTTATGGTACAGAGCGACCATGACCGCTGTGAAGACGTCTCCCACGCCTACCGAATTTACTGTTTTACTGAGCGAGGCAGGTATCTGTTCGACACTGGCATCTTGTAAATTGAAGAGCCGGCTTCCTCCACGATTCTCCTTCAGAAGGAGGACTTCAGGCTCAACCTGTCTGGTCGCGGCAATAAGATGGCTTACATCAATGCTGCCGAGACTTAGGAAAAGCGCCGATGAGGTAGAAATGATGACGGCTTGGACGCGTCCTTGGAAGGCAGAAAGCGAAGCAATGTCCTCGATACCATACGCGATGTCGAAAGAGAATTTCGCATCAGGGGCTGCTATGGGCAACAATGAATTGATGTCGAACACGCCTGGGAAAACGAGGATGCTCTTGTAGCGCTTCACATCCGGAGCGGGACGCTCCAGCACGGTTCGCTTCTGTTCCCGAAGCAAATCTTCGTAACCTTGATGTGAGACCTCAGTGGGGTCGCCAATGACGATTACGTTTGGGGCCCCAACTACATCGCCGAGCCAGATGACCTCCTGGCATCCATGTGCGAGGAAATATTTCTGCGCCTCCTCGCGGAGATACTGAGGACAAAATGCGGCGATGGCATAGTCCAGTCTTGCAGCCCACAAACCTCGAGCAGCATGAGCGATACCGCCTAGCCGGAGCTTGCATTCCGCTCCTGCGTACGGCAGCGTGTAATCAACTACTACCTCTCCGGCAACTAACACCACGTCTGAGGTGGTCATCATTAAACCGGCGTGAAGTCGACAGTTACTGACGGTACCGGCGCATTCGAGGAGACTCGAACGACGCCAGCATAGTTGACCCCGCTCTCTATGCACGCAGCGAGATAGTTGAATGACGTCGGGAGCGCGCCGACATTATGGCCGTCGGCAGCTTTCGCGAACAGGCGCCGTTGAAGAGCGAGAGTAAGTGGAGAACCTACCGGTGGAACCGAGCCTGTCTGCACGAAGTAATCGCACTGAGCAACCTCTTCTAAGGTGCATGAGAATGCCTGCTGGCATCTATCGCTACCGCTTGAGCCACCTCCACCTCCCGAACCGGATGTCGTGGCAGTCGTCTTCGCGCCGGAATAATCGGTAAACCGCCCAGAGCCTGTGCTTCCCATTACACCCCCCTTATAAATTTTATATGTGCAAACCCCGCAGGAAGGATACAACACCAACCATATCAGTGGCAAAAATTACATCGACGTCCCCCCCAAAAAGCAGAGGCCCCGACTAGCGAGGCCCCTACGTATCAGGTCCGGTTCCCCTTACCTAGCGATTGCTAGGCGAAGCATGACTAGCAGGCGACCTCCGAGTCGGCTGATGAGAGTGGTCTATTAGCCAATAAGTCAAAAAATTAATGCAGACAAACGTAAAAACTTTTTGTTCCGCGAACCCAGCTCAACAGCACTCGAAGGCTACACTGAATCAGGAGGCCGATGTACGATTGGCTGTACATATGTCGGAAGTCAAGTAGAAAAGCAGGTCTTCGTGGTGGCAATAAGAACAGCGGCCACCTCAGTGAGATGGCCGCAGTTTTCTAGCAACGTAATGGCAGGCTAATTGCAGTCAGCCAAGCTATCGAAGTGCGTCCATTAATGAGTGTCTCAGCGGATGCTTTACAAAATCTCAGCTTATGGTTCCTGCTACACATTGCTTACACGTCGATATTGCCCGCATGTAGCGCATTGCTCTCAATGAATGCCCGGCGCGGCTCCACATCATCGCCCATGAGGGTGGTGAAGATCTGATCGGCCGCGATGGCGTCCTCGATCTGCACCTTGAGCAGGCGGCGCACGGTCGGGTCCATGGTGGTTTCCCACAGCTGCTCGGGATTCATCTCGCCCAGACCCTTGTAGCGCTGCTTGCTGACGGTGCGTTCCGCCTCGTCGCGCAGCCACTGCATGGCCTGGTGGAAGTCCGCCACCGCCGTTTCCTTCATGCGCTCGCCGTCGCCGCGGCGCACCGTCGCGCCCTCGCCGATCAGGCCCTTGAAGGTGGCCGCCGCGTTGGCCAGCACGCCGTAGTCCGCGCCCGCCACGAAGTCGGCGTCGATGGTCGACACCTTCACGTTGCCGTGATGCAGGCGGTCGATGCGCAGCGCGTGCTTCTCGGACAGCTCGTCCGAATGCACGGTCACGTTCACGCTCTTGTCGTTGATGGCCGCCGCCAGCGCCGCGGCCGAGGCCTGCGCCGCTTCCAGCGTGGACAGGTCCAGCGCCACGCCGGTCATGATGGCGGTGAGTGCCTGGCGGTCGATCACGCGCCCCAGGCGCATCATGATCGCGTTGGCGTAGTTGAACTGGCGCACCAGCTCGGCCAACTGCTCGCCCTGGATCGCGTCCGCGCCTTCGCGCGGGGTCAGCACGGCGCCGTTCAGGGCCACCGTCATCATGTAGCTCGCTTCCTCGACGTCGTCCTTCAGATAGCGCTCGTCGCGCCCGACCTTGACCTTGTACAGCGGCGGCTGCGCGATATAGATGTGGCCGCGCTCGACCAGCTGCGGCATCTGGCGGTAGAACAGGGTCAGGAGCAGGGTGCGGATGTGGGCGCCGTCCACGTCCGCGTCGGTCATGATGATGATGCGGTGGTAGCGCAGCTTGTCGACGTTGAATTCGTCCGGCCCGATCGAGGTGCCGAGCGTGGCGATCAGGGTCGTGATCTGCTCGGACGAGAGCATCTTCTCGAAGCGCGCCTTCTCCACGTTCAGCACCTTGCCGCGCAGCGGCAGGATGGCCTGGAACTTGCGGTCGCGGCCCTGCTTGGCCGAGCCGCCTGCGGAGTCACCCTCGACGATGTACAGCTCGGACAGGGCCGGGTCCTTCTCCTGGCAGTCGGCCAGCTTGGCCGACAGGCCCAGGCCGTCCATCACGCCCTTGCGGCGGGTCAGGTCGCGCGCCCTGCGGGCCGCTTCGCGCGCGCGCGCCGCTTCCACGATCTTGCCGCAAATGAGCTTGGCGTCGTTGGGCTTCTCCATTAGGAAGTCGGTCA
>Ga0208510_100493_pt1 | contig 13314 bp, 13 predicted proteins | sample LakWasMet33_HOW6_2_FD_183875 | JGI IMG/M metagenome (GOLD analysis project Ga0208510, IMG submission 183875) | Freshwater sediment methanotrophic microbial communities from Lake Washington under simulated oxygen tension - Sediment Metagenome... | ecosystem: Environmental > Aquatic > Freshwater >...
AGCACGGCTGCCATCACGCGTCCATACTCCTGAGCCCAGGCCAAAGATGGTGTCGTTCGCAATGCTTAAGGCTTCTGCTTCGTCTTTAAATGTCGTCACTGCCAATACCGGCCCGAAAATTTCTTCCTGGAAGATACGCATTTTGTTGTGGCCTTTGAACAGTGTTGGCTTGACATAGTAGCCTTCTGCCAAATCGCCGCCCAACACATTACGCTCACCGCCACACAGCAGTTGCGCGCCTTCCTGGCGACCGATGTCCATGTAAGACAAGATCTTGTTCACTTGATCCTGGGAAGCTTGTGCGCCGATCATGGTATTTGGATCCAGCGGATTGCCTTGCTTGATGGCGGCCACGCGTGGCAATACACGTTCCATAAACTTGTCGTAAATGGATTCTTGAATCAATGCACGGGAAGGGCAAGTACAGACTTCGCCCTGGTTAAAGGCAAACAACACTAGGCCTTCAACGGCTTTATCCAGGAAGTCATCGTCAGCTGCCATGATGTCTTCAAAGAATACGTTAGGCGATTTACCGCCCAACTCCAGGGTGGCCGGGATCAGGTTGCTCGCCGCGGCTTGTGCAATGTAGCGGCCAGTGGCGGTAGAGCCAGTAAAGGCAATTTTGGCGATACGCTTGCTGGTAGACAATGGTGCGCCCACTTCGCGGCCAAAACCGTTGACGACGTTGATCACCCCAGGTGGCAGCAAATCTGCAATCACTTCCATCAAAATCAGCAGGCTGATAGGGGTGAACTCTGCTGGCTTCATGACCACCACGTTACCCGCTGCAACGGCCGGTGCCAGTTTCCAGGCGGCCATCAGGATAGGGAAGTTCCAAGGAATAATTTGGCCGACAACGCCCAGTGGCTCGTGGAAGTGGTAAGCCACGGTATTTTCATCTAGCTCACTGATGCTGCCTTCTTGTGCGCGCAAAGCACCGGCAAAGTAGCGGAAGTGGTCTGCGGCCAATGGAATATCGGCATTCAGTGTTTCGCGGATAGGTTTGCCGTTATCTACGGTTTCTGCAGTCGCAATCAGCTCAAGGTTCTGCTCAATGCGGTCAGCAATCTTCAACAATAAGTTAGAACGTTCAACCACTGAGGTTTTACCCCATTTGTCCGCCGCCGCGTGTGCAGCGTCCAACGCCAGTTCCACATCTTCAGCACTGGAACGTGCAGCTTGGGTATATGGCTTGCCGGTAATTGGTGAAATCGCATCAAAATACTCACCTTTAACCGGTGCTACCCATTTGCCACCGATAAAGTTGTCATACTTGGCTTTGTATGGGACTTTTACACCCATCGCTTTTAAAAGGTCCAAACTCATAGTTACTCCTGTACTTTTTGTATTAGTGTCGTAGCAGAACTGCTCTCCAAACCGCTTACATCAAATCGCAACTAGATATCGCGATAAACATCCGTTAACACCTTATTTTACAAGGCTTAGACGTCTGTTTGTGTGCTAAACATTAAACCTTCATAGTGACAAAAGCAAGCCTTTTCAGATAACTTTTTTATGATTTATAAGATAGAAGAGTGCGGTTATCACACACTGTTTCATGGCCAGTTTGTATGGGTATTCACATGAAAATAATCGATTAAATTATTTGGCGGCGACGAGTTTTATGGGCTATAATCGCGCCTTCTTTCGGAGAGATGGATGAGCGGTTTAAGTCACCACCCTGGAAAGGTGGCATAGGGGCAACTCTATCGAGGGTTCGAATCCCTCTCTCTCCGCCAGCAGTAAAGTGAAGCCTGTTTTCTGTTACTAATCAATAAGTTGCAGACATCAGGCTTTTTATTTTTACCTTACGCTTTTACCTTACGTTTCGCGTGATGCTCCTTAGCCCGTTGATGTCTTTTTACAACAACATATATAAGGAATCATAATGCAACGCTTAGCAACAACTTTGAACAGTCTTACAGCTTCTTTCGGTCATCTTATAGCCTTTGAGGCCGTAGACACCTCCGGCATTTTCCAGACATGGAAAGAAGAGGGGGCGCGTCATGTGCTGCTTGGAGGGAAGCTTGAGATTATCCTTAGCAGAACTTAAGCATACATAGATACAGACATAAATACCCATATAATCTATGTGGGTATTAAACAAAATAGGTAGCGAGAGAGTCCCTTTAAGAGTCTGCTTTCACTACCTATTATTGTTTCTACTGCTGTGGCGCTAAGAGTTTCTCAAGGTCAATCTTGCCGCCATAAACCTGCTTCAAGAGTGGCTCAATGTCTGCCGCCCAGCGTTTGCCGCTCTCATACATAGCAACGGCCATGGTGTAACCCTCATTGTAGACATCCAGCTTCTCAATGCGGGACTTGAGGAGGTCTCTGATTCTCTCGCCATACTTAGCGACTACATCCTTGGTAGACAAGCCTGTGAGAGCTTTACAGAGATAGCTCTTAAACTGTATGTCTATAGTTATCGCCTTCTTGGGGTTTTGCTTGTAGGCGGCATGAGTAAGCCTATTGTCCAGCTTAACGGGGACTACAGCGCGACTTGTATTGTACTCTGCGAGCTTGAAGACAATGCTTTCCATGTCTAGGAAGTACGTTCTTATTTCTTTTCCCTCGGGAGTCTTGGCCTGCATTGCCAACTCAAGAGAAAGGTTGCGGCTTAGGGTGTAATGTCTGACTGGTCTACCTGCTTTGCTAGAATCTTCAAATGTAGTTATTTCTACATTCGCAGGCTTGGCATTTACAAGGGGCTTGAGGTAATGGTCTGCCCACACATGAAACTGTTTATGGGGCTTCCCAATGTTAGACCATAGACTTCGACCATCAATACATGGTTCGGTTGGGTCTTCCTTGTATGGGAATTTGTTACGGACACGCATTGCGCGCTTAACTGCGGCTTCAGACAATCCAAAATCCATTAGCTGCTTCTCTGGTACGTTGGAATGGTTAAGGGTTAATGAACGTCCATTACGGACAGGTTTTCTTTTGGTGTTACTCATATTGATTACTTCCTTTTGTTGTACCTCTCCTGACTGTCCCTTCTCCCATAGCTTCATCACCAGCCATCAATAAGGGCTAGCTATAGAAGCAATCAAGAAAGGTACGACAGAAAGATGGTGATTAATGAATGATATTTAGCCTAGGGTTAGGCTGGAGGGTGTTGCTTGAGTTGTTGCTATGGTTCGAGTCCTCTCTTGGGAATCAGATATCTAGAGGTGGACTCAAAGGGATTGCTACAGGGTGTTAATTGAATATGTATTACTAATTAAATGATGGTTATGGGTAATGACATCTTGAGTGAACGTCTAACCATTGTTTAAGGCTCGGCCCTAACGGAGAGCTAGGAGGACACTTAAAAGAACACTTAGAGTATTGTCTGAGTGGTTTCTTTCCCATTAGAGGGGGGAATCGAAAGTAGCATTAAGAGTTAGCTTTAGCGTTGCTCTACCACTAGTGCGGGGAATTAGCTTTAACCAGTTAAAGAGTAAGTTTAAGCATGTCTTTACCACTAGTGGGGTAATCCTGAAGTAGCTTAAGGAATAGTTTTAGTGTTGCTCTACCACTAGTGGGGGGAATTGAATGACAGTTAAAGTTAATCTTTTAGGAGTGTTCTCTTACCACTAGGGGGGGAATGGTAAATCATTGTTTTTAATGGAAAATGTGAGTCCTCTTAACCAGCCCTAGAAACGCCTCAAAATCCAGCCAATACCGAAGCCTAGGCCGCTCCAAAATAACGCGCTGGAGGTCGATTCTGAGTGTGGCTTTTGGGGTAAGAGCGGAAGTTATAGCGTTATATAAAAGTGTGAAAACTACTATCAAATACTTTCATTTTGACACGTTTAATAGCCCATTCGGACTATCGTGATTTCCTTCCAGTTTTAATTCTAATTAGGCATAATCGCGAAGAGCGTTATTACGCTTTTTAACAATAATCAAAAATAATCTAGGAGAGGTAGTTGTATGGTTTCAAAGATAACAAAAACAATCTTGGCTGCATCAGTCACATTAATCAGCTTCAATGCTCACGCAACACTCACTTCATACAATCCTAATGGAGTGGATTTAGTTTATAGCTCCGTCAGCAATGTGACATGGACAAAAGACGCTAATTTATTAGGTAGTCTGTTTGCCACTCAAGGCTTTAACACTGTCGTCAATGCCATTATTGCCGCCAGCCCGACCATCAGCAATACACCTAACCATTTTAGCCCCACTGGCATATACACCCTCACAGCCAGTGACTTTTCCAGCAACGGCTCAACTACTTGGTTTGGTGCGCTTGGTTATGTCAACTACCTCAACAGTATCAGCTATGGCGGCAGTAACCAATGGTATTTGCCTACTGACGCCAACACATCATCTGGCTATAACACCCTCGCCAACGGCACAGCTAAGGGTGATGAACTGCTGGAGTTGTTTGTCCACGAGTTAAGCTACGACACTACTTGGTGGAGGGACAGCCCCAAAACTGCCGCCTTTGATAACGTGCAGAATAATGTTTATTGGTATAGCACGGAGTACTCGCAGTATGTTCCTGGGGACGCAAAGTTCTTCGGTGCCTACAGTGGCTACCATAGCTACACCAGTAAGGGCGGCCTATGGTATGCGTGGGCAGTGAGTCCTGGACAAGTCACGGCTGCTACTGTGCCTGAGCCAGAAAACTTAGCAATGCTTCTAGCAGGTTTAGGTTTGCTGGGTGTTGCTGTACGCCGTAATAAACAGGCATAACCGAAACTTCTATATGTAAGGCTGGTTACTCCGGCCTTTATTATTTGTATTACGCACTGGATTAGGTTCCAGTGACAATTTAAGCATGAACTCAACCTGCTTTTGCTCTCGGAATGACCAGATTGCCAATGTAGGCGTGTTGATTGCATCCTCAGTAACTACTCTTTTATATTCGGACTCCAGAATGCCTGGGAGATAAAAGGGGAGGCTAGAAGTGTGTCTACAACTTGATTGAGGGAGTCGGTCTCAACGGAGTTGGCTAGGAGTGTTGCCTCAATCTCGATGCTGTCGGCACCAAACACATGCATTTGTAATTGCTGTACAGGGAAGCTGCCAGCTTCTAGGGTGCTTTCTAGCAATGCCAGGGCGTCCTTCTGGTTCGCTTTGAGGGCAATAACATAGAAGGTGTTGGTAGCTTCAACACGCATGGTGTCAATCGGCTTCCTATTAATCCCATTCACAATTGGTCTAAGCACCGTATTGGTTGCTAAGACGAAGATAGTACCTAGCACGGCTTCAAGGATTAAATCAGCTCCAGCACAAGCACCGACAGCAGCAGACCCCCAAAGGGTTGCAGCGGTGTTTAAGCCACGCACATTACCTTCTTCACGCATAATGACACCAGCACCTAAGAAGCCAATACCAGACACCACATATGCAACAATATGGACTGCTCCCTCATTGCCTGTGAGGCGGTTCCCCATATCGACAAAGATGGCAGCTCCAACGGCTACCAGCACGTTAGTTCTCAGTCCCGCTGTACGTTGTCTGAACTGACGCTCAAAGCCAATCACCGAGCCGCATATAAAGGCCATGGTCAGGCTAATGGAGCTATCTAACAGAGATACCAGGTTGATGTTTTGAATAACTTGTAATGTCATGGCTTATCCCACTATCCGAATCGCAGCTATTATTCTCAGTGCGCATAGTACACGCTGTGGTAACGCTTGGCACTAGCTAAAGGTAATCCTCAGCTCTCGCTAGATAAGGCGCTGTAGGTCGTTCCTGAGCGCTACTTAACCCTCGGCAATGAGCCGCCAGTTCAAGAGTCCTAACTTTGCCAGTTGGCAGGATTTCTCTAAGGTAGTGGGTGTGGTGGGTGAGAAGGCCATTTTATATTTGGAAACTCTAAGAGGAAACGTTCATGCAAAATTGTAGTGTATGCAGAGTAATATTTATCACACTCGGCAGAGAGCCAGTGTGGCGGCGGGCACGTGCCATACGGTGTTGAATATGTACCAATTGAGCAAACATATTCTGATGTGTCTTCAATATAAATATCTATCCTTCGGTCAATAGTGCCACTGTCATATTCCATGATTGCGTAACCGCCACATGAAAGTCTATTGTAGGTGTCTTTGGTAAAGTCTGCGGGGTTGGTGGGAATTACAATCTCTGCTTGAGCTGTATTGAAGCAGACAAAGAGCAACATAAGGCAAAGACCAGATACTGATTTAGACATGTCTTTCACTTCTCCACATCCCTACGATTCGCCATAACGTAGTGGTCTTTAGTACACTCGGCAACCTCATTGTTAAGAGTGTCTGTGTTCAAATCTTTGAGGCAGGTTCGGACATCCTTAGCCCGCACTAAGACTTGTACAGGTTCGTCTAAGCGTCTTTGCTCCTGCGCTTCCTTTTGCTCTTCAAGGCGTTGCTCCATCGTGGCTTGGTGCTTTGCCTGCATCTGCTCAACCCTTTTGACCTGTTTGTCTGCTACTCGCTCCACGACAGAAACCCTTACTACGTAGAGTGTTGTGGCAGTGATGACTATGAATAATATTTTCCCTAGATACTTCTGCATAGTTGCTCTCGTTATTCTTGTTGATTGTCTATGTCACTATTCATTTATGACGGCTGGAGATTAGCAGACTTTAGGTGCCGACGGCATTGCTAATGCAGCCCCTCGGAGACGCTTTAATTCTGACAATCTGGTTGGGGCTTGGGTTTGGGCTGTATCGTGCCCTGTAAAGCTTTCATGACAGATTCTTAGGGTTCTGTGCTGGTACCTACGGGGCTGATATTATGTCGAAAATAAAAGGCAAAAATAGGTGAGGAAACTATGTCTGAGGTATTGTCAGATAAATACAAAGAGCTGTTCCATTACACGACTGCTGAAGGCCTTGAAGGGATTGTAAGAAGTCAGACACTACGAGCCACTCACTACCGATATTTGAATGATAGTGATGAGTTCTCGATTTTCTTCAAAGGCCGTTTGTCAGAACTAATACGTGAAGGTGCCGATGCATTTATCCGTCAGTTTCAGAACGTTAGCAAAGAGCTTGTTGCGTCCGCTGAAGCAGCAGCACGCGTTGCTGAGATAGAGCTATTGAATGCTTACCCGACGGCTTCAAAAGCAATTTACGAACCTTATTTACTATCATTTTGTGGTGTCAGTGCGGATAAAATCTTTGCTGCTGAAAACGGTCTTCTAAGTCAATGGAGGGGCTATGGGCAGGATGGTGGCTACGCTATTGTGTTCGATACGGAACGGCTTCAGGAACGGTTCATGGAAGAGTGTGAGAAATACCTTTATCTTTTTTCTCAGTTTGGATGCGTGGATTATATAGATTCCACTGCTAAACATATGGTTACTAATCCTGAGAGGCTCAGGCACGAAGCTAATGTTAGGCAGGGTATAGCAAACTACTTTACACCAAATACTCAGCAAACATCTGAGGTATTTAATTCGGTTCTTGCTATGTCTTGTAGTCAAAAGCATGTCGGATTCCATGAGGGAAATGAGGTAAGAGCAGTGGTTGTTCCTTTAGCTAAGAAGCTCGCGGCGCCGATTCCTTCAAGCGAAGCTAAGCAATTAGTGGATTATGACTTCAGGGTTCGTAACGGTGTGTTAGTGCCTTATATCACTTTATTCAAATCTAAAGATAAAGAGCCGCCAATAGATAAAAATGAAAGATTGCCTATTAAAAAGATTATTATTGGCCCGCATCCTGACAAAGAGCTAAGAAAGTATTCTGTTGAAAGATTGCTTTTAAAGTATGACATTGATGTAAAAGTGACAGTTTCCGATATTCCTTTTACTGGTATGTGACTCACGACCAATACACCCAATGCCAGAACATGCCAGCCATAAAGGACACCGCTAGCGCACCGCCAATCATTAATGTTCCAATAAGAACGTATTTCATGCTTGTGCCTTCGGTGTGTCACGGATGGTGATAATGCTAGCACGGCTTATCTTGTAATCTCTAGACAACTGGCTCACAGACACACCTTTAGCCAACTGCTCAAGAATCACCTTACGCTCTGCATTAGTGGTCTTTGCTGGTCTGCCCTTGGTCTTGCCTGCTTGCCACGCTTTAGCTTGTCCTGCCAGCGTTCTCTCACGGATTAGTCCGCGTTCAAAGTCTGCCACGGCTGCAAGTATCTTTAAGGTGAATGCTCCGGCTTCGGAAGTCAGGTCTAGGTTGCCTAGCTGCAAGACAATCAACCGAACATCGTTAGCCTTAAACCATTCTACTTGTTGCTGTACGTCGATGGAGTCCCGGCCCAATCGGTCTAGCTTAGTGACAATCAGAGTGTCACCCTTGTCCAGTTTGTCCTTAAGCTTGCTAAAGCCTTCCCTTGAGTCCGCTGGAGTCGCCCCTGAGACCTTCTCAAGGATGACTCGGTGAGACTCAGGCTTGTAGCCTGCCTGCTCAATCTCTAGTAGCTGATTCTCGGGGTCTTGCTCTGCTGTAGATACACGACCATAAACGAATAGACGGGACATGAAACTAACTCCATTAACTGTTGGAAAGTGGTGTCAGTTTATATGGTGGTGTAATTAAATGCAATAGGGTACTTTCCAACATGTTATTTTCAGACTGTTAGAATATGACCACTTTCTGACAGTCACCGTTATTGCAATAACCAAGCGAATCGGCGAAGGGTCTCTAGGCATTCATAATTAGTGTTATCCCAATGAACTCTTAAGTTACCCCTATCATCATGAAACTCTTTAACGCCAATAATGGCATCATGAATAATGTCAATCTCTGCATATGTTCTGCCTAGGGTGGAAGCAACAACCTTGTAAGGAAGTGAGTTTTTAGGATTAGAAGAAATTATGTCTCTGAAACCCAAACGCTGAACATTTAATGGGTCAAACCCGAAGCCCAAGAAGCAAACATGGTCTGCCCATAAAAAAGCTTCTCTAGCTTTAATAAACGTAGCGTCTTCAGCACGGGCTTCAGGAATAACTTTGAGGCTTTTAGTGGAAATTTGAAGAGACAACTCATTAATATCGGGTTTATATGGTCTTGTGTTTTGGGCGCAGTCTTCTTCTAGTCCATAGCCCCCCAAGGAACCATAGACGTGTTGAATATTGAAATACTGTAATGCTTTGAGCGCTTGTTCTTGAGTAGTATTAAAGGTGTGAATAATCGATGTGTGTAGATAATTCTCTAAGGAGCGGTCATAGTTGAAAGTGAAAATCTGTACTTGGTTTTGAGCTAACTCTTCAAGTGAGCTAACGTTAGAAACCAAAGAGTTCCATAGTGCAAAATACCAGTCATCCTGATTGCCGCCATGATTGAATCTACTTACTTGCTCCTGTGGAATAAGGAGAGCTGCAATGATAGCTTTTCCTATATCAGCAAATTCAGTACGCCTTCCCAGAAACGTGTCAATTGAGGATAGACCAGACCACATAAAGCATTTTGCAAAGTCCTTTAAGTTGGCATACGTCACGCCAGTAAAATTGGACACGGCTGCGATATTTGGAAAAATCGCTTGGCTTTGTGCAATTGAACATATTTGCTCTCTGAGCTTCGCACCTGAAGGAAACCCATAAGGGATGCTTGCCCCAGCCCCAAGGATGAACAATGTAGGTTTAGTTATCATGTCTTGTCTTCTTATATGTAACGACAATTACAGGGATTACTAGCAGTCTGGCGCATGTTTGGGGAAAATGGAAGGGCGATGCTCTTAGGCACACCTCAAGACACCCACGGGGGTATTTCGCGCTCCTTAAACTATCAATATCCCCACGAAAATTTGCGGTGAATTTTTATACCTGATTACAGCTTTGGGTCAAACACTTCGAGTCTTCTTATTCTTCTATTCGCGTAATCAATCATACATTGCATGTGCATGCTTGCCGCTGCTGTTCCTGTGGGTGGCAGTAACATTGTCGATTCTGCATAGCAATCTTTTTCTCTAAGCTTAACCCAAGCTTTTTGAGACTCTATAACCGCTTTTTTCGAAACGGAGTATTGCTGAATCTCGTCATCAGGCTCGGACAATATAGAGAGTATCTTCTTATATTTAGCATTTAGTCTTTGCTCGGTCTGCTTAACTGCATTAGACATGCATTCATCCATTTCAATTGTGTTCTTAGACTCCTGACATTCGGGAGTGACAGCATGAGTCGTATTTGAAATGCTTAAGCCAAACCAAAAAAGCACACAAAGCTTCTTCATTGTTTTTCCTTCTAAGCTGATATTGACGGTTGTCTTATGCATAGTAAAGAGTTAAGCCTATCGCACATGACAGCAAAGACACCATTAAGCCCCATTCCGCTAGGTGTGCAAGGTTTGTCCGCTCTAGGTATGCCCTTAGCTTGTTATCAGGTGAGCCGCGCTGGAGTAATAGTCTAAGCAGCAGGAGCGCTCCTAAGAACAGAAGCATGCCCGCAATGTACAGAGAGCTAGAGACAAAGACCTTAAACCAATTCATGAAGTCCTAACAATTCAAACGAAACTAGATGGTCTTACCTACAGCCACAGCTCGAAGGGTGGCACTGGGAGAAGCGGCCCAGCCTAAATCTATCAATGACCTCAAACAAATTTGCTGTGAAATTTTTCAATTACCTATTCATGCCGCAGTTTCTCAATTTCTGCGCGAGCTTTGATTTGGTAGCTATCGACTCTCTGTGAAATAGCATTATATTTGAGATGAAAATTATCATCCCTGGCTATTGCAGGATAGGTTTGTCTAAGCAGCACCAAAAGGCTTAGTGAAATATCCAGCATGAAAGAGCAAGTGTAAGGGATTATATTTCCTTTCGCATGAATGTAGCCAATAGAGACCATGCCCTCAGCGTTAAGTCTGACTAGATTGGAGGTCAGCGCTTCTTTGTTAGGATGTGCGCCGAAGTCAATTGCAATTTGATAGCTTTGCTTAAGTAAAGGCTCTAGGATAGGCTCTTGCTGACCTATTAGTCTTGCGATGTTGGAGAAGTTGAACGTGTTATTCCAAGCCCTGAGTGCGTTCTTATCAGAGGCTTCGGGTTTGTTGAGCCATTGCTGAATGGAATCAGGATGACTCGTTAAATACCAGCCATACACGGCGGTCTCTAGGGTGGCTCGGGCTGTTGGAAACACTGGGAGATATTGCCCGGAGAGGCATAGTCTTGCAGTTGCTCTAAAATGATTATGCGAGCTAATAAATAACAATGCACCTATGTTTGCTTTATCTTGATTCTTTGGGGTTGCTTTGAGTAAGCTTTCAAATATGAATGAGTCGCACTCAGATAGAAGTGAGTTGAATTCTAAGTCGTTAGCATAAGACCAGAGCTCATTTGCAATTGCAGTGTTTTGAAAGCTGGATAACTCATCCTTCCCCCAGCCATCAGGAAATTCATAAACTTGCGCCATTTATCAAGCCTTCATGTAAGTTCAGGAAGAGGGTACACCAGCTTCTCAATGTCCACCTTAAGAACACTCACAGGGGCAGGCTTGTTGTACACCTTGCCTGTAGTGCCAGCCTTCTCATGGCCGACAATGTCTTGGATGTGCGTTAGCTGTACTCCAGCATCGTCTAAGAAGGTGATTAGGGAATGGCGGAAGCTGTGAGTGGATTTATCCTTGGCAAAGCCCAAGCCAGTCTTGAACGTACCGAATCGTTTACCTATGGCATTAGACCTATCACCGTATTTGTTAAAGGTCAGGCCAGGCAACAAGTAGCCATCGGTTGAGTTTTCTTTCAGACGCTTAACTACAGACTCAATCTTGCTGTGAATAGGGATGGCTCTAATACCTGCTTTAGTCTTAGCGTCGGTAATGTTGAAGGCGTCGTGTGTTACATCCTCCACCTTTAGGCTGCATATCTCTTCAATCCTGGCACCTGTGTATGCCGCCAAGGAGATGAGGTCTACAAGCTCTTGCTTGCCTTTGCGGGTGGCTTCCGTCCATAGCGTTAATACTTCCTCTCTCGTCCAAGCGTCTTTAGCGTCCCCTTTGTTTTTCTTGCGCCGTTTATGAGACAGGGCATCTCTGAATGGTTCTACCTCAGCAATCGACTCCTCGTAAGGCTGTATGAATTTCCAGTAGTTACGGCAGGCGCTAAGGTATCTGCCTAAGCCTTTACCCTTGGATTCCAATTTGTCCAGCCACAGCCTCACAGTGCGCGTGCTGACAGCCTCTAATGTGGGAAACTGGATAATGAACTCTTGTATATCACGCCCCCATTGGTCTGCTGTCTTCGCCTTAAGGTTAGCTTCGGCGTATGTCTTCCACTGGTTGAAGTAGGTGGAGGAGGGTGTCTGCTTTGACTGGGCTACGGCATAGAACTCTTTAGCCTTCTCCAGCCCTTGAGCTTTCTCAATCCCCTCAACGTGAGTGATAAGGACTTCTTCTAGCACACGTCTATGCTCGGCATCTCTGGCGTTTTCCCTATCCGCCCTAAATTGCATAGCATCACTTAATACAGACGTATCTGCACCTTTTGCTTGCTCAATGAGTATCTGCCAACCTGCGACATATTGAGATGCTATCTTGCACGCCAAACGCTTATCAGTGGTTCCTGTAGACTTCCTATAGCGTAGGTTAGGAAGACCATACTTTCCCCGTAGCTCCTTTGGCACGGTAAGGACGGCATCCCAGTTGTTGCGGGCAGGTTCTAAATGATTGGGCATAAAATCGGGAGAGAGTAACTATTAAACTCAATTTTACCTTACGTTTTTACCTTACACAAACCCTCTGAAACCCGCTATAATAGGCGCTTCAACGGGTTAAGTGGTGGTTTACTGGGTGTCCCTCTCTCTCCGCCAAATATAAAAAGCACCCCTCGGGGTGCTTTTTTGTTTTCAGAGGTATTATCTCGCAGTGCTATTTCTTTTTATCGCTTTTAAGCGTTTCCGTGGGGAGTGTCTTTTTGCCGCTAATGCTGACATCTTTTTTCAGGTTGGCTAATGTTGCCTGGCCAATACCTGGAACCTGATCCAATTCATCTACAGATTTAAAGCCGCCGCTTTTTTTGCGATATTCAATGATGGCTTGTGCTTTTGCAGGGCCGATGCCATTCAGGCTTTCTAATTCGGCCTGGCTGGCGGTATTGATATCGACAACGGCATAAGCGGCTGGTAACAGAATGAAATACATTAAATAAGCCAGTATGGTTTGCTTCATATATCCTCCGTAGGGTCAAAAATAAAAAACAGGCTCAATGGCCTGTTTTTATTTTACTGACTCGCTATAGATACAAATGCATGCGCGGCTCAATATTGTTAATTTGTATTAAATATTTTTAATTATTGTGTTTAGTGCAACAAGCGGGTCAGCCGCTTGTGTAATGGGGCGACCAATCACCAGGTAGTGTGCGCCTAGTGTTAATGCTTGTTCTGGTGTGACGATTCTGGTTTGATCATCCTGTCTTGCGTCGCGTGGGCGAATGCCAGGCGTCA
>Ga0208510_100495_pt1 | contig 13290 bp, 10 predicted proteins | sample LakWasMet33_HOW6_2_FD_183875 | JGI IMG/M metagenome (GOLD analysis project Ga0208510, IMG submission 183875) | Freshwater sediment methanotrophic microbial communities from Lake Washington under simulated oxygen tension - Sediment Metagenome... | ecosystem: Environmental > Aquatic > Freshwater >...
AAAAACATAAACTTCGTGTCCTTCGTGCCTCGGCAACTGCTCCTGCGTTGCTCTACCTCCTGCATCCATGCAGTCGTTCGTGGTGAATAAAAAATAAATTATGCGAGGTATATTTTTTACCGGACATCGCCTTAGTAGGGCGTTCGTTTTTTAAGCCCGGAAACGCCGGCAAAAACAGATTATTAATGAAACGGCCGATTTGCGGTTGGTTTCATTGCAGGGTGTTGCTGGCCGATCAGGGACCGGATGACGCATTACCGGCACTGCAATGTCGTTTTGCTTGTCCGGCCTGAAATGAGAGCCGCAACGTAACAAGTAGAGACCTTGTTTTGCAAGGTCTTCAACCAATAAGGCGTTGCCATACAGCGTCACTACCGGAGTTAAAAATGGGTTTCAGCGTTACTCACTTATTAGTTGTATTAGCCATCGTCATTGTTGTTTTCGGCACCAAGCGTTTACGCAATATCGGCACCGATCTGGGCGGAGCCATCAAAGGCTTTCGCGCGGCCGTGGCAGAAGGCGGGGAAGACAAGCCTGTCGCAGATAAGGGTGAAGCCATCGAAGGCGAAGTTATTTTCAAAAACGATAAAGTTTAACCTCCATGTTTGATGTAGGGTTCTCGGAACTTTGTCTGATCGGCTTGGTCAGCTTATTGGTCATAGGCCCTGAAAGATTGCCCAAGGTGGCCAGGCTTGCAGGATTCTGGCTGGGTAAAACGCGCAGGATGGCGGATTCCGTCAAGGAAGAAATCAAGCTGGAACTGCAAACCGAGGAATTGCGCCAGATATTCAAGGAGCAGTCCGGGCTGGACGATGCCCGGCATTTGCTTGATGAAACATCCGACGCGCTTAAAGCCACGATTGACCCGTTGCCGACCGATATAACCGGACAATATGAGCTCAAATAATTTTAACGAGGCTGGAGAGCAGCCCTTTATCAGCCATCTGATTGAATTGCGTAACCGCCTGTTGCGAGCGGTTTTATGCGTATTAGTGGTATTTTTGGGGCTGGCTTCATACGCCAATGAAATCTACAGCTTCCTGGCCGGTCCGCTGCTGCAGCACATGCCGAAAAACAGCACCATGATCGCTATTGATGTGGCATCCCCGTTTTTCACGCCGTTTAAACTGGCGCTGGTGTTCTCGGCTTTTATTTCCGTTCCCGTTATTCTTTATCAGTTCTGGGCCTTTGTCGCGCCGGGTTTGTATAAGCGGGAGCGACGCATGATTTTTCCGCTGCTGATCGCCAGCACCCTGCTGTTTTATATGGGCGTGGCCTTTGCCTACTTTGTGGTTTTCCCGCTGGTTTTCGGCTTCTTGACCGCCGCCGCGCCCGATGGCGTAGCGGTAATGACCGATATTGCCAAGTATCTCGATTTTGTTTTAGCCTTGTTTTTTGCGTTTGGCGTTTGCTTTGAAGTGCCGGTATTCACCATCGTATTGGTCTGGACCGGATTGGTAACACCCGAAGGCCTCGCCGATAAACGCCCTTATGTTATCGTCGGCGCGTTTATCGTAGGGGCTGTTTTAACGCCCCCCGATGCCGTCTCGCAAACATTATTAGCGGTGCCGATGTGGATGCTGTTTGAGCTGGGCTTGTTATGTTCCCGGTTTTTTGTACCCAAGCCTGATAGCGATTATCAAGCCGATGATGCCGAAACGGAAGCTCGACTGGATAAGAGAGATCAGCCTCGGAATTTAATGCCTCCGGCTAAATCCTGATATTGCGGGTGTTGCTTAGAAAGAGTTTTACTTCACTGATGTTGCGCAGTTAGGCGAATTAATACTGGTGTCGCTAACGCGACGGTTTATTTGAATCGGGTTTGTCGCACCCGAAGGCGAGTTACTTTCTTTTGCTTAGCCTCGGCAACTGCTCCTGCTCCTGCGTTGCTCTACCTCCTGCATCCATGCAGCGCCCCTACGAGCTTATCCCGTCGAAAGCTGCGGTGCTCAGCGCGGCAACGGGAGAAATACCGCATCGAATCAACAGCTACGACGTCCTGGTCGGGCCATGAATTAAACGAAACAGCCAGATTCCAACGCACATCGCGAACGTGAACAACAAGGCCTCTGTACGGCCATAGCCAATGGCGGCAATGGCCGCTCCCGGACAAAACCCTGACAGTCCCCAGCCCAGCCCAAACAATGCTGATCCTGTCAGCAATCGGGCATCGATGCGTGTCGCATCGGGCAGATGGAAACTTTGTTCCAGTATTGGCGAAGACCTGCGAATAATCAGTCTATAAGCTAGTCCCAGCGTTATCAGGGCGCTTGCCATGACCAGCGCCAAGCTGGGATCCCAGTGTCCTGCAATATCAAGAAACGCGAGCACCTTCTCCGGGTTGACCATTTGCGATATGACCAAACCCAAGCCGAACAAAATGCCACAAAATAAGGTCGATAAATTCTTGATCATCGCTTTAATCCTCAGCGCCGAGCCAGTGGCGCACGATATAAACAGTAATGCCTGCAACCGCCATGAACACGACGGTAGCCGCAGCCGAACGCGGTGAAAGGCGCGCCAGTCCGCATACGCCGTGGCCGCTGGTGCAGCCGTTGCCAAGGCCGGTTCCGTAGCCGACCAAAAGGCCGGCAATTATCAGGATAGGCCATGGCGTATCGATGCCGATATTCGCCGCGTTACCGTCAGCCAACCTTAAAATGAGCGGGCCAAATAACAGACCGGCGAGAAAAAACAGGCGCCAACCGACATCGCCGCGCTGATGAGGCGGGAGCGCTCTACCGATAATGCCGGAAATACCGGCAATTCGGCCGTTTAAAAGCAGCAGCAATGCGGCGGATAATCCGATCAGTGCGCCGCCGGCCAGTGCTGAATAAGGTGTAAAGTTTTCCATTGAAGAGTCCTGTCGGTCAATAAAATAACGGTCTCAGCAGGCTCTAAAATCGTCGCGAATAACCCAGCTGGAACGAGAGCTGATGCATTTCCAGGTCAATAGTCTGGCCTGGGCTCAAAGGATTCGGGCCGCTGACTTTCTTGGTCGGGGAATACATGAAAGCAAAGGTCACATCGTCTTTGTCGGTTATGGTCCGCGTGAATCCTGTCGTCAAATGCCATTCCTGCACGCCGGGCGCCAGGATATTAAACAGCACTTCCGAGCTGCGGATAGGTTGCTCGCCGTAGCTGACACCGCCGCGCCATGTCCAGTCCGCGTTTTGCTTCCATTGCGTGCCGAATTTATAGACCGTCATGTCCTTCCAGCCGAAGCCGGCGCCATTGGTATTGCCAAGTTGGGCTGTTTGCAGATTGGGTAAAAAGGAATTCCCCACCGAATTGACGCTGCTGTAACGAATATGCTCCACATCGAAAGCGGCGGTGACGCTGTCATTGATGTCCCACGCCAGTCCTCCATTAATGCTTTCCGGAACGTCGAAGTCGCCCTGTTCGGCAAAGAGTCCCTCGTAATGACTGAATGGAGACATGAACACGCGGCTTTTATAGGAAACGCCCAGATGAAGGCCGGGAAGCAGCTCCGCTATGCCGCCGACACGAACGCCGGCGCCGTAGGAGTAATTCCGGATGTTGTTGGAAAGATTTTGCGAGTCGCTGGAATATCCCGCGAATGAACTCAGTCCCTGCGCTTTAAAGGATTGAACCGCGAAAATCGGCGCTATACCCACAGAAAACCGATTATTGGCAAAACTCCGGGCGTAACTTGGGCTAATGAACAGTTGCACCAGATCAATGCCGGTACTGCCTCCGCAGAATGTTCCAGTTCCTCCGGGCGCGCAGGTTTGACTGGTAAAACCGGGATAATCGGTGTTCATGCCGCCGTTGCCGAAAACCGTTAGTCCGATGGACTGGTTGCGGTCCAGCTTATGATTCCAGCCTAGCGTAGGGATGGGGAAGAGGTCGCTATCGCTCTTAACCGTTCCGGGGTTTAGCGGAAAAGCGCCCGGTGCCATTGAAGGCGCGCCTTGTACCGTGTATTCACGGTTAGGATTGAATAATTCCATTTCCACATCGAGCCGATTGCCGACAAAAACCATACCCGCCGGATTCACCGCCGCGGCCATCGCGTCTTGAGGCAGGGCGGCGCCCACGCCGGCCATGGCCTTGCTGCGGGCGCCATAGCCGTGAGCAAAATAACCATTGGTTGCTTCCGATACGGCAGGAAATACAAGCATAATTGCGGCAATGCCGGCTGATAATCCCTGTTGTCGTATTGCTTTGCCAAGCGGCTGATTAAAATTTGTTAACAACATAAGCTTGTTTCTCCAAAGTGTTTATATTTCAAATCCTGCAAACAGCTTAAGGTGATTTTTTCGCTTAATAAAACGATATTATTCGATGCTTATATCTAATAAAAAGATAACTAATGTGTCGTTAGGGTGTTCGAGAGAATACAACCATGAGCCTTGACAGAACGTAACGACTTAAAGTACTTTATAAAAAACACAAGCTGACCGGACAACCGGAAGCCAGTGAATCCTAGGGGATCACTGGCTTTTTTTTGGCCAAAATTTGGCTGGCAGCTACTCGAACATTGCTCACCAGGCAGCTTAGCGGCTGAAATCACAGGAGATTCTTATGTCACATTGGTACGAAGACAATTCCCACTCCATCGGCCAGACTCCGTTGGTGCGGCTTAATCGGATCATCGACGGCGCGCCGGTTACCGTGCTGGCAAAAATAGAAGGACGCAATCCCGCCTATTCGGTCAAATGCAGGATCGGTGCGGCGATGATCTGGGATGCCGAGCGTCGCGGCTTGCTGGGTCCCGGCAAGGAACTCGTCGAACCGACCAGCGGTAATACCGGCATTGCGCTGGCGTTCGTCGCAGCGGCGCGGAACATCCCGTTGACTTTGACGATGCCGGAGACCATGAGCCTGGAACGTCGCAAGTTACTGATCGCCTATGGCGCCAAGCTGGTGCTGACGGAAGGCGCCAAAGGCATGAGCGGCGCGATAGCCAAAGCCGAGGAAATCGCCGCGTCGGACCCCGAGCGTTACGTATTGCTACAGCAGTTTAAGAATCCGGCGAACCCTGCTATTCACGAGCAAACCACCGGGCCCGAGATCTGGAACGATACCGATGGCGCTATCGATATTCTGGTTTCCGGCGTCGGTACCGGCGGGACGATTACCGGCGTTTCCCGTTATATCAAGCAGGCTCAGGGCAAGGCTATCATTTCGATTGCGGTCGAGCCTGAGGCGAGTCCGGTACTCACCCAGTACCGTTCCGGGGAGCCGCTAAAACCGGGACCTCATAAAATTCAGGGCATCGGTGCGGGGTTTGTACCGGACGTGCTCGACCTGTCGCTAATCGATGAAATAGAACAGGTCAGCAATGAAGAAGCCATCGCTTTCGCGCGCCGACTCGCCAGGGAAGAAGGCATACTTTCCGGTATTTCCTGCGGCGCTGCGGTGGCTGTCGCGGTGCGTGTCGCCAAGCGCCCCGAGAACGCCGGTAAAACTATTGTCGTAGTGCTGCCGGATTCCGGCGAACGCTATCTGAGCTCGCCTTTGTTTGAAGGTGTTTTCGATGCAGGCGGTTTTGCAGCATGAACAGTCCCGGCTATCAAGATATCAAACAGGATTGGGGTATTGATGAGCTGGTAACAAAATTGCGCCATTTACGCGTGCAATCGCTGGAAACCCGGCATCGACGCGACAGGCCGCCCAAGCTGCCGTCGCGCAAGGAACTGCAAAAAATTCTCGACGGCCTGGGTGCGGTGTTGTTCCCCAACCGGTTGGGGCTGCCCGATTTGAACGACGAGGGCATCGATTACTTTGTCGGCCATACGCTCGACACGCTGTTACGCGAGCTTTACAAGCAAATCCGCCGCGAGCTGCAATTTACTTCAGGACATACGGCTGTCGATGATGCGTACCAACAGGCTGTCGCTATCACCCGCGAGTTTGCCGCGCGTTTGCCGGAGGTAAGGACGCTGCTCGATAGCGATATTCAGGCAGCCTATGAAGGCGATCCGGCGGCAAGAAGTTCCGACGAAGTGCTGGTTTGTTATCCGGGCATTACCGCGATCACTCACCATCGGCTTGCGCATATTCTTTATCAGCTGGGTGCTCCGCTGGTGGCCCGCATTATCTCGGAGCTTGCCCATTCAGCCACCGGTATCGATATTCATCCCGGCGCGAAAATCGGCGAGAGTTTTTTTATCGACCACGGCACCGGCGTGGTCATCGGCGAAACCGCCGTTATCGGGCGGCATGTGCGCGTGTATCAGGCCGTCACCCTGGGAGCGAAGCGTTTCCAGAAGGACGATGACGGCATTCTGGTCAAAGGCAATGCCCGGCATCCTATCGTTGAGGACGATGTGGTCATTTATGCGGGCGCGACGATTTTAGGCCGTATCACCATCGGCCGCGGCTCGACGATCGGCGGCAACGTTTGGCTGACGTATAGCGTGCCGCCCGGCAGCAATATTACTCAGGCGCATGTTCGCAGTGAACTGTTTCATGATGGAGGAGGGATATAGGGGGACAAGGTTCAAGGCGAAAGGCGAAGAAACCGGGGCCGGACGGGGAGTAACCGCTCGTTCCCAAGCTCCAGCTTGGGAATGCCGTCTTGGAAGCTCCAGCTTCCCGAAATATAGAAAGCTGGAGCTTTCTGAACTGGGTTCCCAAGCTGGAGCTTGGGAACCAGCGTAAAGGTGCCTACTGTTGGTGCCAAACGCGACGCCGGAGCGTCACTACTGCATTCCCAGGCCCGGAGCGTGGGAACAATACTACTAATTACACTAACCACAATAGGAAAAAGTCATGTCCGATATTCACGAAGGTCAAACCCATACCGCGCTAGGCGATGTTGCTGCGCGCACCCTGGCAAACGCCACCAAAACCGTCCCTATGCTGTCAACCATCACGCCACGATGGTTGGTTCATCTGCTGCAATGGAAACCGCTTGAAGCCGGTATTTACCGCGTCAATAAAGTTAAAAACGAAACCGGCCTGCTGGTCGATTGTTCCAGTCTCGACGAAAAAGAACTGCCGCAAACTTTCGTCGATTATGAGGAATGGGGCCGCGAGTACCGCTTGAATGCCGTTAATACGGTGCTCGACGTGCATACCCGTATTTCCGATTTATACAGCAGCCCGCACAATCAAATCCATGAGCAGCTGCGTCTGACTATCGAAACCATTAAGGAACGCCAGGAAAGCGAGCTGATCAACAACGCCGAATACGGCTTGTTGAACAACGTCGCCCCAGGATTCAAAGTACAGCCGCGCACCGGCGCGCCGACACCCGACGATATGGATGAATTGATTGCCCGTGTCTGGAAAGAACCGGCGTTTTTCCTGGCCCATCCGCAAGCCATTGCCGCATTCGGACGCGAATGCACCCGTCGCGGCGTACCGCCTGCTATCGTGACCTTGTTCGGTTCGCAGTTTTTGACTTGGCGCGGTCTGCCTATTATCCCATCCGACAAGCTTAAAGTGATCAACGGCAAAAGCAACATCTTGCTGTTACGCACCGGCGAAAGCCGTCAAGGCGTGGTCGGCCTGTACCAGCCCAACCTGACCGGCGAACTGAGCATGGGCCTTTCAGTCCGGTTTATGGGCATCAATCACAAAGCGATTGCCTCTTACTTGATCTCACTGTATTGCTCGCTGGCGGTATTGACTGACGATGCGCTCGGCGTGCTCGAGAATGTCGAAGTGGGCAAGTACCATGAATACAAGTAACAGCGATTTCACACAAAACGCATCATTGCCCGACATAGCGCAATTGACCAAACTGGCCAATGAGCTGTTTACGGCGTTGCCTTGCGATGGATCGCGTATCGGCATCGCTGCTTCGGCAGTGCCGAGCGGCTTGACGTCATCTTTGCCGGGTGCCGATAAATCGGCAATACCGCAAGGTTTCGACTTGCCGGGGGAAGCGGAGCTGCAAAAGTTGTTTGCTCCGCATCAACCGTCTTTCGATAGCGTTCCCGACAGCATTGATACGGGTTCGGTGTTCGGTAATCCGTCTTCGGCGACAACATCGCCGTTGGCGGGTTTGGACAAATCCGTGCTGGCGGGTATTTTGCCGCAAGACTTCGGGCTGCCTGATGAGGCCCAATTGCAACAATTGTTGGTTTCGCGAGTGCCTTCAGGCAGCAACATTCCCGGAAGCGTTGAGGCCGGGTCGATACCTGCCGTGCCGTCTCCGGCGGTCGGTACCGACCCATTAGCCAAAGTAGCCGCTTCACCGCAGGCTAGTGAAGCGGAATTGCAAAAGCTTTTCGCTGCCGGTACAGCGGCTACCGGAAGTGAGGCGGGCACGGCAACGTACGGTTTGGCTGCTTCCTTGACTGATTTTGATGCGTCATTGATCGCGGGACTTTCGCCCCAAGCTTATGGCCTGCCGGGCGAAGCCGAATTGAAAGAACTTTTCGGTTCGTTTTCTGCGCCTTCAGCAGGTATTCCGGCAAGCGCCGAGTCGGGTTCAGCATTTTATTTTCTCGATGAATTGAAAAACGGCGGATTTAATGCGCAAGCGCCAACCTTGGCATCCGCGCATCCGGCTTTTGATGTGCAGGCGGTGCGCCGGGACTTTCCGATACTCAAGGAGCGGGTCAACGGCCAGCCGCTAGTCTGGTTCGATAACGCGGCGACCACCCAAAAACCGCAGGCGGTTATCGATAGGATCTCGTATTTTTATGAGCACGAGAATTCCAACATTCACCGTGCGGCGCATGAACTGGCGGCGCGGTCGACCGACGCTTACGAAAAAGCGCGGGATACCGTTGCCAAGTTTATGAATGCGTCGTCTTCTGCGGAGATTGTTTTTGCGCGGGGCACGACCGAAGCCATCAACCTGGTTGCGCAAAGTTGGGGACGGCAAAATATCGGTGCGGGCGACGAAATCGTGATCACCTGGTTGGAGCATCACGCCAATATCGTGCCGTGGAAACAGCTGTGCGATGCAACGGGCGCCACATTGCGCGTCGTGCCGGTTGATGAAGACGGGCAGGTATTGTTGGGCGAATATCAAAAACTGCTGAATTCGCATACCAAGCTGGTATCGTTCACGCAGGTTTCCAACGCACTGGGCACGGTGACGCCCGCTCGGGAAATGATCGAGATGGCGCATCGGGTCGGTGCGCGGGTGTTGCTGGACGGCGCTCAGTCGGTTTCGCATTTGCGCGTCGATGTACAGGCGCTGGATTGCGACTGGTTCGTGTTTTCCGGGCATAAAATATTCGGCCCTACCGGTATCGGCGTGTTGTACGGCAAAGCGGAATTACTGGAAGCCATGCCGCCGTGGCAAGGCGGCGGTAATATGATCGACGACGTGACCTTTGAAAAAATCGTCTATCAACCCGCACCCGCCCGCTTTGAAGCCGGTACCGGCAATATCGCCGATGCGGTTGGCTTGGGCGCTGCGCTTGAGTATGTGATGAAAATCGGCATCGATAATATCGCCCGTTACGAGCACGAGTTGCTGGTCTATGCGATGGATGCGCTGAGGAGCATATCCGGCTTGCGTTTGATCGGCACTGCTGCTGCAAAAACCAGCGTATTGTCGTTTGTACTGGAAGGACACAGCAACCAGGATATTGGCGTCGCATTAAACCGCGCCGGTATTGCGGTGCGCACTGGCCACCACTGCGCTCAACCCATTTTGCGCCGTTTCGGCCTGGAGAGCACCGTGCGTCCGTCACTGGCGTTTTACAATACCCATGAGGAAGTCGATCTGCTGGTTAAAACAGTGAGACGGATTCAGAGCGGCAAGGATTTTTAGCGGTAAGGAAAGCACCTGTCATTTTAGGGGCTTCAGGCAAGCCCCTGCATCTCAGCGTTAATCATTTTTCACCACGAACGACTGCAAGGATGCAGGAGGTAGAGCAACGCAAGGAGCAGTTGCCGAGGCACGAAGGACACGAAGTTTATGTTTTTTCTTCGCGTTCTTCGTGCCTTCGTGGTGAATAATGGAACGCTTATAACTTACAACCTGCCGCTTGTACACAGCCCCCCGAAGATTCGTCATAATTTATCTGTATAACACTATAGATACGATTCCAGAAAAACGAATACCTTCACCGTCTCAATCATTTAAGAGACAATACGTTCTGATGACTACCCCGGATAGGATTAAACATGTCGCCGACTACATTGAAAACTGAATCCAACTCTACGATAACCATTCCCAGAGGCTACCGGGAAATTCCGTTCAACTACACTTCGGCGGATGATTGGCAGGTCGTGTCTTTCCTGCTGGGGACGGAAATCGCGCTGATTCTGGAGGAATTGCGCGACCGGCGCGTGACCGGACGCTCCGCCCGCTTGCTGATGCGTTTTTTCGGGGAGATCCTGATTTACCGCCGCAATCCTTATCTGTTCCAGGAGCTGGTCAGCTCGGCGGCAAGGCGCAAGCGCATGTTCGAAAATGCCGAAAAGCATTTGGGCATCATCGAGCAGAATATCGGCGACGAAGCCCGAGTGCATAAGGTGCTGGTCGCGTCCCGCCAACTGCTGGACGATTTTCGCAGCGACGTCGAAAAAGTGCCGGGCTTGCGCCGCCGGATGAAAAGAGAGCTGGGCGCTGTGACGGGCGTCAGTAACGTATTGTTCGATCCGTTCACGCTGGTTTCCCATGCCACCGATGCGACCGACTGGCGCTTGTACCTGCCGTTGGCGGTGGTGATGCCTGACAAGGAGGCGCAACTCTCGCCGCTACTCACAGCCATTGCCAAGATGGGGCTCAAAGCGGTGCCGCGCGGCGGCGGTACCGGGCTAACCGGCGGCGCAGTTCCGTTACGGCCGGACTGCGTGGTGATCAACACCGAAAAGCTCGACCGCATCCGCGGCACGCGGGACATGGCATTCAAGCTTTGGGATGGGCAGACCGCCATGGCCCAGGTGCTTGAAGTTGAAGTCGGCGTCATCACCGAAAAAGCACACCAATACGCGGGCAGCCGGGGCTTGGTGTTTGCAACCGACCCGACCAGCGCCTGGGCGTCCTCGATAGGCGGCAATATAGCCGAAAACGCGGGCGGCAAGTGCGCGGTGCGCTGGGGCACCTGCATCGACAACCTGATTTCCTGGCGGATGGCGATGCCCGGCGGTAAGCGTTGGGAAGTGCGCAGAACCGACCATCAGTTGCGTAAAATCCTGCCGGAAGATGACGTGACCTTCGAAGTAGCGGACATGACCAGCGGCGAGTCGATCAAAACCATTGTCTTGAAAGGCTGCGAGATCAGGAAGAAAGGCCTGTGGAAAGACATCACCAACAAGGCCTTGGGCGGCGTTCCGGGACTGCAAAAGGAAGGCACCGACGGCCTCATCACCTCGGCGGAGTTCATCCTTTACCCGAAATTCGAAGCCACGCGCACGATTTGCCTGGAGTTTTTCGGCCAGGACATGGAGGAAGCCAGCCGCGTGATTGTCGAGCTGTCCAAGGCGTTTCCGTTTCCCGACCAGGGCGAGGACACCTTGGTGGCGCTGGAACATTTCGATGACGAATATGTGCGAGCGATCGACTACCAGGTCAAATCGAGCCGATTCAAAACACCGAAAGCCGTGTTGCTGATCGATGTCGCGGGGCATTCTTTAGATCAGGCGCAGCAAGGCATCGACAAGATACGCGCGATTCTCGATCAGTACCCCAATAGCGAACTTTTTGAAGCCCACGATGCGGCCGAGGCCGAGCGATACTGGGCGGACCGCAAAAAATTCGGCGCGATTGCACGGCGCACCAACGCCTTCAAGCTGAACGAGGACGTCGTGATTCCGCTGGAAACGCTGGCCGAATTCGCCTGCTTTATCGACGAAGTCAACGTAGAAGAAGAGCGTTATGCCCAGCTGAAGTTCCTTGACCGGGCGGCCGCATTGTTCCGCGAACCGCCGGTTGAAGACAATAACGATTCATTCGACGCCCGATCAACTGTTGCGCTGGAGCTTGATGCAACCGCCAGAAACGCGCTGGCGACAGCAGACGAAAAAACATTGCGTAGCCTGTCGATCATCAAAGGATTCAAAAAGGAATTCGCCGAGCTGGCGCGCGGCTTTCCCAAGATTATCGCCGCTGTGAACCTTGCCCATCAGGAAGTGCGCGACCGGCGCATCGTGCTGGCGACCCACATGCACGCCGGAGACGGCAACGTGCATGTCAACTTGCCGGTGCTGTCCAACGACCGGGACATGCTGGAACGCTCGGGCGAAGTCATCGACCAAGTCATGTTCAAAGTGGTCGAACTGGGCGGCGTGGTTTCCGGCGAACACGGCATCGGCGTCACCAAACTGAAGTACCTGGAACCGGAGCGCATCGCGGCACTCAGCGCCTATCGTAACGAAGTCGATCCGACCGGCCTGATGAACCCCGGCAAGCTGGATGATTTTGCCGCGCTGGAACATATCTTCACGCCGTCTTTCAACCTGTTGGGGCTGGAAGCGCGTATCCTCCGCCACGGCCAGCTGGAAGAGCTGGCGAATAAAATCGCCCATTGCGTACGCTGCGGAAAATGCAAACCCGATTGCGGCGTTTTTCATCCTGCGGGCAGTCTGTTTTATCATCCGCGCAACAAGAACCTGGCGATCGGCGCGATTATCGAAGCCTTATTGTTCGACGCCCAGCGCGAATATTCGACCAAATTCGAATTGCTGCAATGGCTGGAAGAAGTGTCGGATCATTGCACCACCTGCCACAAGTGCGCCAAACCCTGTCCGGTCGATATAGACTCCGCCGACGTATCGGTGCTGGAGCGCCGGATTCTGGCTGATTGGGGTTATAAGCACACGGCCGCGGCGACCAAGATGACGCTGCGCTATTTGCACAGCGACTCGTCGACCTTCAATAAAGTTTTCCGTTTCGGTGTTCTCAGGGCCGGTTTTGTAGGCCAGCAACTGGGCGCTGTGTTAGCCAAGCCGCTGCAACCGAAAAAAGGCCAATCCAAGCATTACCCGTTGCAATTGCTGAGCTCGCCGATGCCGACCGTACCGTCAAAGACATTGCGCGATTTGCTGCCCAACTGCAAGGAAGATCAGGTTTTGGTATTCGAACCTGACGAAGAAGCCGAACGCACCGTGTTCTATTTTCCCGGTTGCGGTTCCGAGCGCATGGTGTCCGACATATCGATGGCCGCCCTCCATGTCTTGATGGGCTTGAAAACCCGGGTGGTGTTGCCGCCGCCGTTCTTGTGCTGCGGATTTCCGGCCTACGCCAACGGCCAAGCTGAAATGCACTCGCAAAACGGCTTGCGCGTGACCATCCTGCTCAATCAAATCCGGGACATGTTCACCCACCTGGAGTTCGACGGCTGTGTTGTGACCTGCGGAACTTGCCGCGAGGGCTTGAACGAAATGGAAGCGGCCAAACTGTTCGGC
>Ga0208510_100514_pt1 | contig 12928 bp, 18 predicted proteins | sample LakWasMet33_HOW6_2_FD_183875 | JGI IMG/M metagenome (GOLD analysis project Ga0208510, IMG submission 183875) | Freshwater sediment methanotrophic microbial communities from Lake Washington under simulated oxygen tension - Sediment Metagenome... | ecosystem: Environmental > Aquatic > Freshwater >...
CGTGTACCAATGAATCCTGCACAACATAAAGCCCAGCCTTTGCTTTAGACTCTCCGCTTTCAACAAGGCTCGGATTAGGCTTGGTCTCCGCCGCAGATTCGCCAACTTCTCCAAGCTTCGCATCAAGTTCAGTTTCCGTTGTGGATTCGTCCCCTTCGACAAGCCCCGGATTAGGCTTGGTCTCCGCCGCAGACTCGGTAGTTTCTCCAAGCTTCGTATCAAGTTCAGTTTCCGTTATGGGGTCGCCCCCTTCGACAAACCCCGGATTAGGCTTGGTTTCCGCCGCAGACTCGGTAGTTTCTCCAAGCTTTGCATCAAGTTCAGTTTCCGTTGTGGATTCGCCCCCTTCAATAACCCCCGGATTAGACCCGCCACTCACTTTAGGGGGTATTTTCGCCGCCATCTTAAGACACCGCGTTTTGGAAGAAATATCCCAAGTCATTGGCGGGCATAAACTCCTTAACGCCCTCACCGGTTCTAACGCGCACGCCTCCGCGCAGACCGATATCGGAATCAGGAATACTGCCCGCAATGCGCGCCCCGAATTGGGCAGTCAACATAAACGTAGTACCGCGCATGGCATCTGCGTTAGAATCGCGATGAATCAGCGAAACATGCTTACCCCACGCCCTGGACAGAGTTGCAGACTGACCTTTGCGCGCCGTATTAACAAACGACTCGCCGACCAACACCTCTTCCAACTCGAACAACTCTTTCAAAATTTCGCGATTTGCAATGCCTTTGTCATTGCTTGTACCGTAATACGCCTTAACAATATCCGGGTGCCTGATCAGCTTACTGTACGCAAGGCGACCACAAACCATGATATTGCCGCGCATCACCATACCATCCAACGCATCGGTAATCTGATCGATCGGTGCAGACGAAACGTGAGAAAACTGGGACGTACCGGACAAAGTGACTTTATTAGTAGACGCATAGCTGCCGGCATTAAATACCATGTTGGCAACCCGTACCTCACGATCCAACTCGATCAAATTAGTCAAGTATTCAACCGATTTACCCAATGGATTGTAATTCGGCGGAGCGTTATTAATATCCGCCTGAGGAATAGCATCATCCAATCCGTAATCTTCGGTAGAGTCCGTTATTTCGGTGGCCGTAAACTCAACCTGATTCGGCGCAGACTTGCGGCCAACCTTGGTGTCAGGCACGGTAAAGCCCTCAGCCAGATCATGCTTCAGGTATTTAAACTCCTGCTTGCCCACCGGAAACCGGGGCGCAACCAGATCAGCGATCATGCTTTTGTTTTTGTACATCACCGCAATCGCGGTGAGCTCCGGCTGAATGGGAAAGGGTGCCTTACTCATTAGTAGCTCCTTGGGTTACGAAAGCGACCGCATCGGCCACACTGATCGTGCGTCCCGCTTGGCCTTCTGAAAATTGAAATTCTTGGGCGGCCTTGGTGATGTCTTCGACTGTATTCAGAGGTTTGACATCACCACTAAAATCCACCGCCCCCGGCTTAACCGATGCCGGTAACGCCTGTAGCAAGTTCTTCATAAAATCAATCTGACTTGATGACTTTTTTGCACTGCCATCACCGACGCTAAACTCAAACACGCCGGTTTCTTCGCTATCGAGATTCAGCATAAAGTCGGCGGCACCTTCAAGCACTGCCGGTTTAACGCCTCGCTGCAAGTGCCCGGCAACAATCGCTTGAAATTCCGCGCGTTTGTTTTTGCTGCGCTCATCAGCTAACTGCTGCACTAAGGTTTGGTTTTGCGTCGCGAAATCCGAGGCTTTTTGTTCAGCCTCACTCGCCTGTTTTTTAGCTGCGTCTATTTCAGCCTGAGTGGCCATAACATCATCCTGTAGTGGTGAAGAAAAAGAAGAGGGCATACCGGAATCAACCTGCTCAGCTTGCTGCTCAGCCAGTTCCTCCTGGTACTGTTGCTCGGACAATCGATTCAACTCATCGATGTCGTAATTGGATAAAACGGAATCGGCTTTTTCTTGGCCGAATTGGGTAATCAGAAACTCGCGCATATTGCGCATCATCCGTGCCATGATGCCGGTGGGTCGCCAATCAGCCATGCTAAAATCAAACACTTCGTCGGCGCTGGAAAACTGCACCGGCTGCAAACCTGAAACCGCCGCAGGCGATGCACCCAACCAACCGACATGCCCCAACTTAAAGCCGTTAGCACCCTTTAGAATACGAATTGAACGGTTTTTAAGCTTGCCGTCCTTGACCAACTGTTCAAACCCTGAATTAACCTGCTTAAACTTGCCTAACAGCGTATCGCCGTCGCGCTTTAACTGATCAACCCAGCCGTACGCAAACGAACTGGCGTCGTCTTTGGGATGGCCGATAACAATCGGAGCAGCATCGGCGGCATTGTGATTGGCGATAATTTGATCGATAACATCGTTGGACCAAGCCGAAGTCCGGCCCGCATGATCGGTATGCGTGCCGGACTTGAACAGCTCAACGAAGTCGTCAAAGCCTTTGAAATCTGAAGGGAGGTTTTTATTTTTCATGGGTCAATGATACCCATGACTAACGAGGTGCATAAGGCGTGAAATGTTTCACGCCTTATGGGAGTAAGTCTTTTTATAGGCTATGGCAAACCGATATTGCCTGTAAAGTTTTTTTGCAATAGCGTAAACCGTAGGGTGCGCTGTGCGCACCTTTTATGAGTAGTGAAAGGGATGATGGCTGTCTTCAGAAAAACAGCCGAAGCGGTATGTTGAAAAAGTGCGCACAGCGCACTAATACGCAATGATGAAGTTCAGCGCGCAGAACGGGTTAAGCAACGAAACGGGGCTTGCGGACGATGCAGTGTTGGCGTTGACGGCAACCGTACCGGAGCTGGCAGGCACCGACACCGGAAACGGTTTTAATGTGGTATTCGTTGCACTGCTGCTGTAAATGCTGGCCGGTTCCATAGTACCTAAGGAACCGCTAAGATCCGCCAAGCCCACGCCAAGGTTTACCCCTGTGCCTGGTGAATTGGCTGTTGCATCGGCACCGGAAACCGCTGGGATAGCGATATTAACCGAAGTATTGGCACCTGGCGTATATGCAGCCGTGTGGGTGTGCGCAGCCAATGGCGTTTGTGCCGTGGTCAGGGTGGTTGACTCCGCCCCGCCCGTCGTGCCAAGCGCATGTGTTGCGCTTGCGCCCATCGGCAATCTGCCGCATAAATCCGGCAGCGCGACGTGAGTCGTGCCATTACCGCCGTACGTCGTGCCGAGCGCAGCAGCCAACGCCGGGTAAGTGGCTATCTGTACTTGGGAGCCGTCGCAGACCAGCCATCCCGCCGGGGCGGTGGCTCCGGCGTACATGCGTATCTCGCCAGGCACCGCGCTCACGCTCACTTCGGTGCCTGCGGAATTTTTCGAGCGCCAGCCGCCTAGCCTTGGATATAGCAGCGACCTACCGGCGGCAGGGGCGGAGGGCTCGCCCTGTTCTACACTCGCATCGTAAACACTCATAATATATGCAACCTCCCGTTATTTATTAAAGTGCCGCTATTTGTTAATCGCGCGGCTATGATCAGCTGATAGCGCGTTGGTATGGTTACGGTTTCGCCGGGGTCTATGGTGTCGCAAACCATCGGCCACCGCATCAGCTGTTTAATGTCAGCGCCAATGGCATATACCAGCGTTATAATGCGTTGTGATAGTGTCATGGCTACACTTTCGCAGCTGTGTAGTCAGCGACAAAATCATGATCGAGGTTGCCTAAATTGGAGGTCAACGTCGCTAGGTTGGTATTCGCGGTATTGGCCGTGGTTTGCGCGGTGGATACCGCCGCGCTGCTGGCTGCGCCGATATTGTCCCGTGCCTGGGTCTGTTCCGGCGCGGTAAACGTTTGCGCCGCATCAACGCGCACCCGATTGCCCAGCGCTGTTGTAATGGTCGTGGCAAAACTCGGATCATTACCCAATGCCACCGCAAACTCGTTTAGCGTATCCAGCGTCGCCGGTGAAGAAGCCACCAAGGCCGTCACAGCCCCCGCAATCAGGTTAGTGATCTTGTTGGCCGAGTAGGTTTTATCCGTCACGCTCGATGCGGCGAGATCGTCAATCAACCCGACGAGATTGATATTTCCGAGCGCGGCATTAATCTCATTGATTGCCGCGACTAAATTGGTTTTGGCCGTAGTTGTCAGCGTTGCGGTATCGCCGATTTTTGTTGTGTTTGCAGCACTGGCGGCCAGCACTTCATTCACCGCCGCAACCAGACTGGTCTTAGCGGTGGTATTCAGGCTGGCGAGTACGCCGATAGCAGTCGTCAATGTTTTAACGTCGACGCCCAGCGCTTGGGCCAATAATGTCAAACGGGATTCCAAGCTCATGTTCACTCCTAATTTATTTGTACAAGTTATAAATAGTTACCAGATCCACATCAAAACCTGACCCTATCGGCTGAGCGACCAATGACGCCAGCCATTCAGTCTCCGTACCGACGAAGCCATTTAATACCGCTACCTTATACGCACTCGCCCCCGGTTCGCCGGGCGAGGCCGTAAACGCAGCAATGACGACGGTATTGCCTCCTCCGACTATTTTGATAGAAGAGGATGGAAGCAGCGTGAACCGATGCCGGCTCATAGCCGGGTAATAGCCTGCACGACGCTAATCATCAGCGTCTCAGACAGCGCCGAAACACCGGCGACGGTATCTTTTACATCAAAGTACAGTGACCCGACCGGCCAATGCAGCGTGCCTTCAGCAGCGAACAGCCTGTACTTCCCGGCCAATTCATCCACCACGGTAACGGTTAAAGTCGCAATCAACTCGCCTTTTTTGTTCCGCACTTGGCTGGAGATCAGCACGTCGGTTAAAGGCTTGGGAGTAACACCGTCATTGTCCAGATACTCGCAATCGATGCTAAACGGCGCACCTTGCTTAATCTTGAGAGTCGTCGCGGACGATAAAGGGATTGTGTTCATGGGCAAAATCATACCCATGCGGGGGAGTTGCGGTAAGGCGTGAAATATTTCACGGCTTAGGTAAGGCAGGTCGTTTTTATAGACTATGGCAAAAAAAAGCACACTGCAAGCAAAACAGCAAAGTGAGCGCCAGGGTCACATTAAGACCGCATTCAAAACCCGTTCAAAAATTGATTTAAGGGCTTTTAACGGGGTTTTAATGGCTCAGTACGTATAAACACCTAAACGCGGCGGTAACGGCGTATTTTTAAAGCATACGGAAAGATATGAAAGCAGGGTTGATTTTTCGCTGGGGTAGTTTTTGGATCGGGGCGCATTGGTCGCCTTACAACAAGCGGCTTTGCGTTAACCTGCTGCCGTGTGTGACTATCTGGGTGACTACACCGGGCGGCGTTGAGCCGACATTAAACCCATAGCCAAGTAGGGCGTGCCGTGCGCGCTTTCATCTCGTGGAATTTGTAAAAGGCGCGCGCGGCACGCCCTCAGTTAACCAACCTTAAGCCGATGCTCGCCTACATCAAGCACAGGTGCCAGCCAACGTTGATAACACGCCACAGAGGCGTAATGCTCGGCACCGTAACCCATAGCGCGGGCCAGCTCATTGTGGCAAAGCGCATTCAGCACATGCAGCACCGGCGGCTCATCCATTTCAATATCCAGACGCTCTTCCAGCCAAGTAGACAGATTGGCCTCGGTAGGGTCGGGTTGTTTAACCATGGTTTTTTCCAGAGCGATAAAGCGCTTGGCCAAATCATGATGCAAACGGGCCTGCCGCGCCGAACCAACAACCAGGTTAAGCGCCGATAACACCGTGACCAACGCCGCCGCAATTAAGGCGATCTGTGCGCCGCCGCTGTCTTTGACCAAACCATAAACGGTCGCCGACCCTAAAATCAACGATAACGCGCTGCTGGATAAATTAAATCGATCATAAAAATTGCGCCGCCGGTTGTGGTAGCGGACAGAACGGCGGACGCTAAATAAGAGATTGTGCAGGTCATCTTTGTTTTGGGTCATTATTATCATTCCTGTCTTGCTGCCGTGGCGGCGGCTTTAGGGTATCCACCACATACCCCGCTTTTTCGCGGCTCTCGCTAAAATCACCCGGTTTGGGCGGTTGTGGCTTGGGTGGGGTCTTTTTATCAGTCATTATTTAGCGCCTATTAGTTTTAAAAAACAATTGTTTTGTGTGTTGCGACTGTTCGCAGAGCGTACAGTTTAACCCAGTTTCTTTAAAAGGCCACTGAGTTGCTGCTCCATTTTGTTCAACCGTTCCTTTTCCTGAGCAGCTGCGAGTATTTCCCGTTGTTGATCCTCGCTGAGTGCGTCAAACAGGCCAAGCAGTGCGGTGTGGCGCTGGTCAAGCGTGTCTTCAGCGCTCGCTGCGGCTTGGTCGCGATACATTGAGCCTTGATCGGTTAATAGCCAATTTATATCTATGTTCGTTTGTTCACATATCTTTGTTAGCGCCTCTGCTGCGGGCGCTCTGTTATCAGCTAAATACTGTTGCAGCGTTCTATACGGTATGCCTGTTGAAATACTGAACTCCGTAACATTCAATCCACTCATGTCGATTGCCTGCCTTAATCTCTTGCCTATGCTCATTTGTTCATTTACCCCTTGACTGCAGGCTCAATCGTAGTATTATTAAGCTCACTTGAACGTATCGAGCGAATTATACGCCGTTTCGATCAATTGTACCCATTCGAGTGTACGCCATAGCCTACACATAACAGAGACCGATATGACCAAAAACCAAATACTCGCCAAGCTGGTGCTGCAGGACAGCAACTACCGCCGCTTTGCCTTAGCGCATAAGTACGAGCCGCGCACGGTAACTCAGGCGGTTGATCGCTATGTAGGCACCGACAAAAAACCGCGCGGCATTTTGACCTACAAAATCCTGCGCGACTTATCCAAAACCATCGGCGAACCCGTCATTGCCGGGTTGGACGAACTAACCACTTAGGAGCCCCGCCATGAGCCAAGCCACTTTGCAACAGATGCAAGCGCAAATCGATAACCTGACGCAGCGCATTGCCGCCCTGGAAGCCCCATTGCCTCGCCCGGCTACGATTGTCCGTCTACCCGCTGAGACGGTGAGGATTTTGACCGAACGTCGAGCCAAAGCCCAACAAACTCGATTAGATGCTCATATACAGCGACGAGCTCAAGGCGCTCAGGTGTCGCCGCTAAGGCCTCCTGCTCTTCCAGCCAGTCGATCAAATAACTCGGGGCGTTCTGATCCGGGCAGTATGCCAGCAGCCAGCTCAGCACCCGCATCAACGCCTGCTCACGATGGTTAGCCATTTCCGCTGCAAGCTCCAACTTAAGCACCTTGTCTTCAAGCGCAGCTAAACGTTGTTCTATTTGTTGAGACATAACCGTAATCCTTTTTTGAGAGTAAAAACATGAATTTAAACGACAACAACAGTCTAGGCGATCAAGCGGATTTAGTCAGTGGCTAAAGACAAACAATCTTTTACCGGCAATCAGGTGGATATTTTCCAGCAACTGGCGAAAGAGACGGCATTAGAGGCTTCCACAGCGGTTGACCTGGATATAGGCCCGGAGCTGCAGGGGGCAATTAACTTCGGCATCCGCGAGAGCAAAAAGCGCGGATTATCCAGGGAGCGCATTGTCGAACGCATGAACCTGTGCCTGCCTGACCTGGACAAGCCCATAACACTGCGGCAACTCAACGCCTGGACTGCGAGTAGTAAAGAGTTTAGCGAGTTTCCTGCGCGGTTTTTACCGGCATTCAGTTGGGCCTGCGGCTGCACGGTGACGATCCAAGTGCTGGCACAAGCAGTTAATCATGACTTGGTCGACAGGCGGGAAAAAATAGCTTTAGAACTAGGACAAACGTTAGTGCAAAGCGCCAACCTGACGCGCAAGGCTAACGATCTAAAAAAACAATTAACCGGAGACCAATAATGCAAGCACTCCCCTTAAAAATGTACATCCGTTTTTTAGAAGTGATTCAGCTCAACCTGGACGCGCTGTTACATCACGTCAACGACAGCACGTTTTTTAAACACAACGCGCCTATAACTCTGGGGTTTATTCTCAATCTGAGGCTGTCCTACTGTGATCAAGACTGTGACGGATTTTTGCAGATACTGAGTGATTTGCAAAATGAGTTCCCGTGTTTATACAAAAAAGACAGCGACAAAGTAGTACTGCTAACAAACATGAAAACTCGTATTAGAGATTTATTGGAAGTGTTGGTAGACAGGGCGGAGACTGGCCATGCCTAAACCCACAGCAACTGATACTGACCTTGCAACCCAACAATCTGTTGATGTTGCAAAACCGCTAATAAAAGTACGCCAAACACAGGATCGGCGGGCAACGGGTGAACTTTCAAACGCCATGCCGCCTGCACATGTAGCCGCCTTGCTGCAAGCGGAAGGCATGAGCTATGACCCCGCTACATTTGCTGCGATGACTCAGGAACAGCATACCGAGGAAGGATTTAAGGGCTTACGGGTGTCGGTGTTGTCAGCGGTGTATTCGGGTGCGCATTTTGTTCAAGCCATCGATAAATTGAATAGTTCTGAATCGCCCAATCGATTGGGCGATTTTAAATCTACTAAACAATTCATCTTGGCACAGGCCGAACAGCGCGGTGTTGGGTATCAATCTATATACAACATGATTGATGTTTATGAACTCTTCTGCCGCAGTCCTGAGAAATGTGTCAATGCTTTTCCGCATATTGGCATTACCAAGTTAATCGAATTTAAAAACTTTGATCAATCCGACTTGGAGCAACTAGCCGAAGGCCATGAAGTCTACGGCATCACTCTGGAAACCGCGCAAAGCTACAGCGTCCGCGAGTTAAAAAGCGTGTTGCAAAGCCACCGCACCGAAGTCAAAAACCTAAAACAGCGCATTACCGACGCTGAGAAAAAGATGAATACCGAGGCCGACAAATCCGCCGAGCTGCTGGCCGAAAATAGGGAGCTTAAAAAACTCCCAGCTGAACGCCGCTCGTTTTACGCATTGCGCAAGCAGCTGTTTGAAGACATGGAAACCCTGCAAGGCATTGCGGTACGTGCCCGTAAGACGTTCGAGTTATCCAAAAACTTTCAGCAGGATGTGGCGCACGACGCCCAGGAGGCCGTTATCTATCCGTTGATTCATTTGCTCAGCGTGATGCACGGCAACGCCAAGCTGATTATGGACGACTGTTATTTAACTTGGCCGATCAACCCGTCCATCCCGGTTAATCCGCCCCAGCCGGACAGCATGACTCATGAAGAACGCTGGGCGGCTCAGCAATCTGCGGCGTATCAAGCGGCTTTGACCGAGCTGCATTTCCCAACCAAAAAAACTAAAGGAAGCCAGTAATGAATACTGCCGCGCAAGCCTTAAAGTTGCCAGAACCCAAGCAGTCTAAGACCTCGCTATTGCCGACGCGGGTACTGTCCGACCCTTTGACGCCCGCAAAGCGTCAACAAGTCAGCGCCTATCAAGTAGTTTGTGCTTATGTGTTGGAGTGCGCAGGAACCAGCGACTCGGCCCGTATTGATTTATTTCAGCAGGCGTTTCAAGGCGGTCAGCTGCCGGCTCCGGTACTTGAGTCATTAGCGGTATTGCGCGGCAAAAAGCGCGGCCAGTGTCCTGATCGGGCCACGGTGTACCGCTGGCTGGCCGATTTGGCTAAATATAAAAACGGCAATGTATTGGCGCTGACCAAGCAACACACGGGCCGAGTGCGCAAGACTTACGGTTGGGAGCCGAAAGCCATTGAGCTATTTAACCGGCCCAGCAAGCCCGGTTACGCTGATGTGGCGTACTGGCTGCGCACTGATTACGGCTTTGCCTCTGCGACTAACAGCCGAGTGGCCCGGTATATGCGCACTATGCCAGCTACTCTGGGTAAGCAATCGCCAGGACGGATGGGTAAAAACTTTTATAAACATAATCTTGCTCCGCACAAAATCCGCGACAACGACGTGCTGCCGGTCGGCTTCGGTTATGAGGGCGACGGCCATACCGTGGATGCGTATATCGCGCACCCGTCCGGCAAAAAGGTATACCGGCCCGAGTTGACTATCTGGATTGATGTACGCAGCCGCTATGTGGCGGGTTGGTTTATGTCCAATGACGAATCGGCTATCAGTACGCTGTTCGCGCTGTCGCATGCCATGCTCAGCGAGGATCATGTTCCCGCGATGCTGTTCCTGGACAACGGATCGGGTTTTAAGTCGCGGATGATGGCGGATGAAGCCATCGGCTTTTTAAACCGCATGGACATTACGCCTGCGTTTGCGCTGCCCGGAAACTCCAAAGGCAAGGGCTTGGTTGAAGGTTTTTTCAAGATTTTCAGGAATCGCCACGACAAAAAGTTTTTAACTTATTGCGGCGACGATATGGCCCCGGAAATCAACCGCCGGTTATCGGATGAAGTTAAACGAGGGCTGCGCACCTTGCCGTCTTACGCCGAGTACGTCGCATCGGTTAAGCAGTATATCGACGATTACAACAACGAACCGAAAGGCGTGTTAAACGGCGAAACGCCGCGCCAAGTCTGGCTGCGCGATTTAAAACAAGTCCAGGTACACATTGCCGCCGACGCGCTGATTATGCCGCGCGAGATCCGTACTGTTAAACGCTGGCGCATCACGCTGCACAAACGCACCTATCAGGCCCCTGAATTGGCTCAATACAACAATACCGATGTGCTGATTGAATACAGCCTGCATAAGGATGGCGAGATCCGAGTGCTGGATATGCAGGAACGGCTTATTTGTATCGCTACGCTGGTGGGTAAGGTTGATCGCTTGCCGGAGTCGCGCATTGTAGAAGCCGAGCAAAAACGCCTGAACGGGCAAGTCAAACGACTGGAGCTGCATACCAATGAAAAGAAACTACGGGCACAGCCGGTGCTGTCTCTGGAAGAAGGCACGGAGGCCTTGCTGGAATGCTCTGATTTTAACCGTCTGGAACAGACGGCCACTCTGAATTTTAATGCCAATGATGCGATGTATCTCGGCACTAAAGAAGAAGCTGCCGATGATGATTTGGACATCATGGACAGCTTCTAACAACCTGGTACCGGTTGGACGACCGAGCACCTTTTTTAATAACTACAAGAGAGATTATATCGATGAAAACTAAAAAAACAAAAACAAGCCCGCGTTTTGTGGTCAATCGAGCAATCCGGTTTGGTGCCAGAGTATTTACCTGTCCGAAGCTGATCGAAATGGAGAAGACTACGGTTTACATAGGGTACGAGACCTTTAGCGACACCGAGATCGATATTCTTGACGAGAACATGGACGTTATTGCAACAGCTACTTACTGCAAGAAGGTGGCGTAATGGCTAATCTGGATATCACATTTCATGAGTCCTACAGCGATGAAGACAAGCAACTGGTGCAGCGAATTAACGCTTGGCTAGCGGAACCCAACAGAACCGGCGCCGCCTTATCCAAGCTGGCCGATGTTAAGGACGGTACCCGCAGCAGCATCCTGACCGGCGGTTATATCAGTTCGCCGACCCAGTTTCTGCAACGCATGATCGATGCGATTGATCGCGTTGATGAGCGCAACCAAGCCGCCAAGAACGATATCCCTTACACCGAGACCAGTGTGGCTTTGCAGATTGAGGCCGTGTGCAAGCGCACACATGTCGATCGGGATTTCGGTTTCTTTGCCGGAAAAGTGGGCGTGGGTAAGTCGACGGCATTACGTGGCTATGCCCGCAAGACTCAATCAGCCGTGTTGTTAGAGGCATTTGAGGGTATCGACAACTCGACGTTTCTTCAGGAGCTGATTACCGCAACCGGTTCGGTCGCAGTCAAAGGCACTCAGGCGATGCAAATGGCTGGACTGATCCGGGCGCTGAAAGGCACTGACCGGGTGATTTTGGTGGATGAGGCCAACTGGTTACCCAAGCGCAGCTTTGGCGCTCTGCGGCGTATTTCGGACGTTGCCGAGATCGGCGTGGTGTTGGTCGGTACCGCCGAGCTGTTGCCGATGGTGCAAGACCCGGAAGGACGCTTCGGCCAAATCAGCAGCCGTATCGGCTTTTGGCCTGCGTTGGCTAAGCAGATTTCGGAAAAGGACTGTGCGTTGTTGGTATCCAGCTATTGCGCCGCAGAGCTGCCTGACGCAGTTTTGAAGGCATTTTATGGCTGTTGTGAAGGCAGCGCCAGGACGTTGAAGAACCTGTTGAAGAATACTTACCGCTATGCGAACAAGAACAATGTGGAGATTACGCCGGAGCTGGTTAAGCGGATCAATCAACAAGCCATGGCCGGGCGCGGCTTTGTGACGGGAGGTGCATGATGACAACGAAGGAAACGGTAAACGCCAAACAGATCGAGGCGTTGGCAGGTGATAAAGCCACTAAGAATTATGCCAATAACAAGTTGCATACGGACCCGACTTTTCCCCGGCCGATTATCGAACAGAGAGGCGTTGGAGCCTCCGAGTGGTTCAAGCATGAGATTGTCGCTTGGCTGAAAACGCAGAATGCTCAGCCTAAAAAAAGTGGCCAACAAAAGATTGAGCCTCCTGCCGGTATCGATATGGCTCAAGCACAGCAATTTATCCGGACCAGGAGAGCGGTGCCGGTGATCTTGAGTAACCCATTAATTTTTCCACACTGGAGATAAAACATGTTGAACCTTATTAAGCATTTTTCCGCGTTCCTGAGCGCTGCGCTGAGATCTACTGACATACCGGACTGGGTTCCTATGCCCCAGCCCGACTGGCTAACCGTTTATCGTCAGCTCGATATTAAGTACGGTTTGGCGCAGCGCGGTATTAATTGCTACCTGTTCCTGCGTAACCCCGAGCAGCACGAATACTGGATAACGTTTTATTTTACTAATTTGGCGTTGTTTAAAGACCGGGTGGGTCTGCATTTTTTCATCAGCCATGATCCGGAACATATTGTCAAAGTGTTGCTGGAAAACAAGCGGACTCCCTTTGTTTCTGAGTTGATATGCAGCAGCCAGGTGGAGCGCATCAATGACAGCGCATCGT
>Ga0208510_100521_pt1 | contig 12793 bp, 9 predicted proteins | sample LakWasMet33_HOW6_2_FD_183875 | JGI IMG/M metagenome (GOLD analysis project Ga0208510, IMG submission 183875) | Freshwater sediment methanotrophic microbial communities from Lake Washington under simulated oxygen tension - Sediment Metagenome... | ecosystem: Environmental > Aquatic > Freshwater >...
AGAGTAGATAATGCGGCTAGTTATGACACAAACCATCACAACTCAGGGTTGAAATGTTGGCCTCTTTTAGAGGCCAAGTTCTCACAGCCCCATCTTTCGCGGAATTTTGGAAATGATTCCAAAATTCCGATCATGCTTAAAGCCTCCAGTTGTAAATAAGCGGGGCGGTATCAATCGTTTTGAGCTGGATTTGCAATATATCTAAAGCGTATCGGGTTAAAAGCGATAAAAATTGTAACTGGTTAAAGGTTGAATAGCTTATCTGCTTATTGGATGTTGTTTATGCACAGATTGATTTTGTTGTAATAAATATTGAACCACAGCTTGAGGCAGGTGCCGGTTATTAAGGTTTTATAATGGCAACCTATTGATTATTAATTATAATAATTTTTTGTATAAAAATACTACAATTTAACAAAGAAGCAGGTTTTATCGAGGCTGAACGGCGTTATTTATAGCTTATGCACAAAGTTATACACAGGAATTGTGGAAAAGATTGTAGGGGCTTGATTGTTGAATTTGAATGATGAAGAGAGCAGAAAAATTCAAAAAAGGGGAGGCTAAATAAACAATTAAATTTTCCTCTCATAAATAGCCCCATACATCTAAAAGTGGTAGTGGCCTAATAGAAACGGACACCCGATAGGGTTGAGTTGAGTAAATCACCTAAAAACGGGTGTTCTAAAGATGAATAAATTCCCCTAAACTGCTCAAGTCATTTCGTGTTCGTTCTTTAACGAATCAATGCCAAGATTAGCCAGTTCATCTGCCCTGTCGTTATCTTTATGACCTGAATGGCCTTTTACCCAAAACCATTCAATATTGTGCCGTTGAATGGCGGCATCCAGCCTGCGCCACAGGTCTTCATTTTTAACAGGTGTTCTGGAGGCGGTTTTCCAACCGCGTTTTTTCCAGTTGCTTATCCATTCTGTTATGCCCTGCATGACATATTTCGAATCGGTATTGATCTGCACCGAGCAGGGCTTGGTCAGGATTTCCAGCGCCTGGATTGCCGCCATCAACTCCATGCGGTTGTTGGTGGTGTCCGGGTCGCCGCCGTAGATTTCCTTAATAGTTCCCTTGTAGCAGAGTATTACGCCCCAGCCGCCCGGACCAGGATTACCGCGGCAGGCGCCATCGGTGTAAATAATGACGGAATCAGTCATGTTCGTTTAGTTGTGTAGTCGGTGAGTTAAGCGGGTTTGTCAGAATTAAACGGGGGTTTAACGCGCGTACCGGTGTTAATGGAATCAGGTTGTAACGGCGTTTGATAGCCTTAATCGCATAAGCGGTCGATGTGAGCGAGTGCCCTCGGGTTATAAATTTCCCATGAGTCGATTTCACCGTATCCAAATTAAACTCCGACGATACGGTTACTTCAAAATTTAATAGCTTTAGCCAGTCCAAAACTCTTGAGCGGGAAATAAAGTGCCCCCCCCAGGAATCGGCCATTTTTTTATCCCACAAATACTGGTATCGAATCCATAGGCTCCAAGGATTAAAATTCAGTATGACCAATATTCCTTCCGGCTTCAAAACACGTTCTATTTCCCGCATGGTTTGAAACCGAAAGGCATCAAACTCCAATAAATGGGGCACTATAATCATATCAATGCTGTTACTTTGCAAGGGCAGGCTGTATGCTTTGGCCTGGATTTTTCTGGCTTTATTGCAGCCCATGCTTTTAGCATCGAGTACCGTAAAATTTTTGTATAAAGTACAGTCGATAAACTCACTTTCCCAGCCTAATCCGCCAATCTGCAAGATGGTTTGCTGACAACTGACGGTAATGGACCGTTGTAAATAGTCGGCTTCAAGCTGTTGTAGCAGCTTGCCTCTAGGAGTTTGATACCAGGCAAATAAGAAATTACGTTTCATGTGCGAATTCTACACTATCTGACTTTGATGATTTTCAATAAAAACAAGCTATAATAGTAACATTCTAATAATAAACTTCACTCTTAATAGGCTTAGACGATGCGCGTTAACTTTAACAGGTCAGTCAAATTTTTATTAGTGTTGATCTTTTTAATTGCAACAGGCTGCTCTACAACCTCAAAGGACTCTTTTAACGATAGGCCGCCTGCCAGCGCTGAAATGGATAACAGCTATGTGAGACATGCTCTCCATCCGTTCGGCAAACAAAAATACAATGTACCATCAAAATACAAAAATACGGTTTGGGAGCGATTAATATCGTTATATTCGCTACCCGAAATTGAAAACGAGCGGATTGATCGCGAGATAAACTGGTATTTACGACACCCAGCCTATCTTGCCAGAGTTCAGCAACGAGCGGAACCTTATTTGCATCTTATACTCGACGAAGTCGAAGCAAAAAATATCCCCGGCGAACTGGCTTTATTGCCTATCGTTGAGAGCGCCTTTCTGCCGGAAGCCTACTCAAAAAGCGATGCGTCAGGACTCTGGCAATTTATACCGGCTACCGGTCGTCTGTACGGCCTTCAACAAAACGCCTGGTACGACGGTCGCCGCGATGTTTATGCCTCAACCAAAGCGGCAACCTCTTTTCTTAAACACTTGGGCGAGACTTTTGACGGCGACTGGCATCTTGCACTGGCCTCCTACAATTACGGCAAAGGCAATGTAAGAAAAGCGATTGAAAAAAATGAAAACCTCAATCTGGCAACCGATTACTGGTCATTAGATCTTCCCAAGGAAACGGCGGACTATGTGCCGCGGTTGCTGGCTATCGCCAGAATATTTGCCAATGCCGATAAATACAATATTGATTTACAACATATCCCCAATAAGCCTTATTGTGAGCTAGTTGATGTCAAATCCCAACTGGATTTAAATAAAGCTGCCGAACTGGCTAATACGCCGCTGAATGAATTTTTAAAATTAAATCCCGGTTTTAACCACTCAAGCACAGCGCCGCAGGGGCCGCATCACTTACTAATTCCTGTTGCCAAAGCGCAATCATTCAAACAAAACCTGGCTCAACTGCCCTATGATGAACGGGTCGATATGAAGCGTTACCATGACGAGACAATGGCGCAAATTCGACATGATCAAATCCAGACTATCCCAAGCCAACACAAAGTTAAAGCCGGGGAAAGCCTCGTATCTATTGCCGACAAAAATAATACAACGCCCCAGTCAATTCGTCAGACCAATCATTTAACCAGTAATTCCATCCACTCCGGCATGCTTTTAAAAATGCCGACGGCACAAAAATCAGTGGATACCCAACTCGCCGTCAAAACAGCCGGCAATAAACCCGGAAGCGCCCAGACCTATGTCGTAAAACCAGGCGATACATTCTGGAATATCGCGCAGAAGTTTTCGGTTAGCGTTAACGATATAGCGAGCTGGAACAAAATCACTGCAAAATCTGCATTGGTTTCAGGCCAGAAGTTGACCATTAAAGCCGCTAATCAACAGGCTGTAGCGGCATCTGCCGCCGGGATTCGTTCAATTAGTTATACCGTTAAGCAAGGCGATTCGCTGGCACAAATTTCCCGTAAATTTAATGTCTCAATCGCAGACCTGCGTAAATGGAATCCACCAACCATAAGTAATGCGCTTACTCCAGGTAAAAAACTGAAAGTGATTCTTAATACTTGATGGGCGGCTATTCTGTTTACGGCCTGGATCTCGCTTTTTGGAAAGCCTCAACCTATACGACGACATAAGTATCTACACAACTCGGCATCCCTGTTGAGATGATGGTACGTTTGTCTCGATACCCTTAAAGCCGATATTCAATCTTCAATTTAACATGGAGCATTTAGATTCAGCCGTTCGTGGTGAGCTTGTCGAACCATAAACGGCCGAACGACTACTCTTTCGATAAGGCACTCTCTGGCAGCGTCGAAGGACTCAGGACGAACGATTAAGTCTTACGCGCATCCCGCTTTAAGTGGGAAGTCCGATATTCTTCTAGATCAACGCCCGATTAATGCAGTACTTAAGGTATTTACCAAAGCGTCATTGCCGCGGGCTTTGACATAATCAATTACCACCGGGATAAACTGTTGAATCATCGCAGGCGACATGCCCTGCTGCTGAAAAGCGGAAACCACAGAAATCAAATTCCCTGCAGTTCCACCCGAAGCGCCTGCTATAGAAGACAATTGTCCCGCCAAACCACCCTGTTGCGATAGGGCAGGCGCAGCAGCCCCCAGCATTCCCTGCATACCCGGAACCGACTGCTCCAGCTGGGTAAATGAATCCGTCGACATCTTGGTTTTAGCAATCTGAAACAAAGCGCCCGCGCCTCCTTGAGCCTGAGCTCCCGTCACGCCTGTTCGCTGCATTAATAATTCGGCCAGACTGCCGGGCTGCACCGTTTGGGCTGCATTAACAGCCTGTTGACCCTGTTGCAATGCTTGGCCTGTATTATTTGCCTGACCATTGACGTTGCTATTGACAGCATTAAGCATATCTTTCCAATTTGCGGCATCGGCATTGTTGACCAAAGCCACAGAAATAGCCAACGACGCACAGAGCGTTAGAATCGTTTTTTGCTGCATAGTTTCCTCTCATTGAGTTAAGTCAGCGTTTTAAAAGCCGATAGACTACCGGATAAAACTTATATTGAGATTAAGCCGGGGGAGTTTTCGAATGATGCGCCTCGTATTGCTGTAGGTAGGCTTTGCGCCAGCAAACCGTCAACAATGCACAATACCAGAAAAGATAGGGCATATTGGAAAAGTCCGGAGTTAAATGGCCCGTTCATGGCGGATTGCTTAAAGGCGAATCTGCCCAGCTTTATCGCACAATCGCCAGAACAAGCGACAGCGCAAAGAAGCACCAGCCCAATACCCGAAATGTATCAGCAAACCGCTTATAGATTGTTTCATTGTTGATTACAAGACATGCGCAAATAAAAGCGCCATACATAATAACCCATGCGGGAATAGCGTGAAGATGAATGCCTTTGCTTCGCTTGCCCGGAATGTAGAGATCGTTAACCCAAATCCCATAGCTGCCGTAGAGCAACAGGATTATCGAAAATAACGTATTCGTGATCCGTTCATTCGGATGTATGTGATTAGGGGTATATGAGTCGCTCATCATGCATCACGAAAAGCTAACCGGTGCGGTCCGGTTAGCTGAAAAATTAAACGGCATAATAACCTCGCTTCGGTTGAGGGCAAGGTTAGGTATTAGTTTTTACTCTGACTCCAATCAACTTGCAAAAACAGCCCCGGCTTTTCTCATTTATGCAACGACTGGCTTCAACATCGAAGTTTTCCCCACCATAACATCCACCGCTTTCAACAATCTTTTAAAAACGGACTGTTGGAGATAAGGAATGTTATGTTTTTTGCACAACGCCATCACTTGAGGTTGCACTTTTTGATATTGACTTAACGGCATATTGGGCCACAAATGATGCTCGACTTGATAATTCAACCAGCCGTAAAAAAAGTCATTCAAATTAGAACCCGTCGGATAATTCACCGAGCCTAAAATCTGGCGCAGATAAAACTCGCCTTTGCCTTTGGCTTTTTCGTCAAACATCATCACGTCATCCCCGGCATGATTCGGGATCATCACCAGAAAACTGTGCATATTGGTGAAAATTTCCGCCAGAATTGAATTAATCAATACGCTGAGAGCGGCAAAACTTCCCAACGGTAAAAACAGCAAAGGCAGCAACACAAAGCGATAGGCGATGTAAGGCAAAATACTTTGCAGCCAGAATGATCTGCCCTGTTCGGTAAACAGACTCCACGCGCCGATGCGGGTCATCACGGGTTTAGGCTCACCCTGCTGCCTGGCAGAATTTAAGTGCAATTCCTTATGGGTTCTGGGCGTGTAATAAACCAATTTCCATATCCCGGAAAAAAACGCCACGATCACATAGCGTAGCCACATCGGCAGGCCTGATTGTCTTAGCCATTCCATATTGTGTTGCGCATTATTGGGGTCGGCTTTTTCACCCAAACTGTAATGATGCAATACGTCATGCTCATGATGCCAGCCCGCGACAGTAAACCAGTCCGGCCAATCCATAAAGCGTCGCCAACCTTGTGCGAATTTTTTGCTGGTGTAATTTTTATCGACACCTTCAACTTTGTCGTAGGCTCTATGAACAATCGGATGCCCTACCTGTGTCCAGCGCGTGAAACTGCCTTGGCTGATTAACAGCGCGGAAATTGGATTGGGGAAAATCCAGGCCGTGCCGTAGCCAATGATGGAACAAATTTTCCCCCAGCGTTCCATTCTTGTTAAATGCTCAAAATCGTCAATGCCGATATTGGCTAAAGCTTGTTGGTGAATTTCGCCGATGTCCTTGGCTAATTGCTCGCGATCTACCGATTGATAACTGTGTAAACTCAAAACTTGCTGCCCCTGTAAGTGCAATTGGTGGGAGGTTTAATAACATCGCTGCTGCGGTGAAGTTTGTGACGGGTTGAAAAACCGACCAGAATAGGGCTTTATTGGTTATTTACCTAATTATATTGTCGTCCCGGCGCTCGGCGGCGCTATTCACGGTTAGGAATTTATAATTTTATTTTCAACAAGATATTTTGCGGGGGGTAACTTTTCATTAGTTACCGGTAATTTAGACACGTAGCCTGTATGGAGCGTAGCGGAATACAGGATAATCGGAGTCACAAAGCCCTGTATTCCACAAGCTTCATCCAGGCTACTTGCTGTTTCGATTGTGATTATGTCATCCCGATTATGTGGCGGATTGCTAGCGCGAATCCGTATTGCAGCTCTCATGAGCAAAGAAAATATCAGAGTCCCTTCTTTATATGGTCAAGCGCTGCGGTCACTCCCAGAATATCGAAACGTTCCCGGTAGGTGATGCGGAACAATGAAAGGGTACAGACACCCACTTGGGCCAAAGTCTTTAACAATAGTCTAAGTTGATCAGAGTCTCCTTCGAGGTAGACAGTCTTGAACTCGATTAGATCAGTCTCGTGTTTGATCTGAAGAGATTGCATTAACGCACGCTCGTTAGGATGGGCGCCGTAGTCTATAGTCCGTTCGTAAAGTGATGCGGCCACTTCGCCCACCGACTGATCAACAGTTTTCGCCAGCTTCAAAAACGTTCCGATTTTGAACTCATCTTTAACTTTCTTCTTGTCGGCGTCACTATCGTGGCGGCGAAGCCAAGTCTCGCGCGAACCGGGATTGCGGGCCAGGTATAACCCATACAACGCGTTCTCCAAACACGAGCGCAGGACTGCGTAGCTCTCTGGAATTTGGCCTGACCACGATAAGCGACAAGCCGCTAGGAAATTGGAGTGAGCCCGCAAAAGGAAAAATCCGGCAAACCACTCCTTTGTATGATTGAGCCCATCAATCGCTTTTCGGTATGAAATATCAATGTCCATCAAGCGGTGAATATCGTCTTTCAGATTTGCGTAAGTGGCGAATTCATTGTTACGCGAAGCGTCGATGAACTTTGATATTTCATCGGTCTCCCAATTTGGCGGTGGTGTGGGGAGCGGCATCGATGTCCTCTAGGGTTGCCTAACGTGGAGTCAGGTCGGGCAACTTCTTTTCGTTGCCCGACATTTTGGCGGCATGCGGAACCTACAAACGAAGCATTAACGAAACTCGTCTGAACGCTCTGTTAGGTGGGTTGACGCTTTCGCCACTTCCAACAGATAGCGTAGCGCTTTATTCACAGCTTCGTCGTTTGGAAAGGCTTGCGCAACATCGGGTTCTAGCAGCACGACATTGGTTTCATCCTTGATGCTGTTTGCGTATTTACCACGGACAAGCTCGCCAAAATCCGACTTTTTATATTCCGGTCTCAGCTCGTCTGTTATTTCTGATTTAACCTTTTTCATAGATTTGCCTTTCAGTGTTGGTTGCTGTTCGTGCGGATATAATGTGAACCGCATCTCCTCGATCAGTGTGTGAAACCGTAAGCAATCGGTTCTGCGAGGAAACGCCGAATGTTATAAACCGTTCCTCGTCTTCCGAGTGTTCAGGGTCGTGAGCTGTAGCGGAAAATGGATCGCGCAATGCACTGGATGCTTCCGCAAAGGTAACGCCATGCTTACGTCGGTTTGATACGGCTTTTTTTCGATTCCAGTCAAAATGCATCCGATGTACCTATGCGCCTTGCCACTAATTAGACAGCACTCTACGGTTATTCAATATTGATGGCAAACTTTTTATGCCGGAATTCAATGCCTCAAAATAACAGTTGCTGTCACCGACTGGTATGCTCAATATGCAAATAACTCTCCGACTGCATATCAATCAACCTCGACACCGTCCGTTCGAATTCAAACGAGCCTTCGCCGGAGGTATAAAGTTCCTGGGCCGATACTTCGGCGGTGCAGATCAGTTTCACTTTATGCTCGTACAGCGCATCAATCAGTGTGACGAACCGCTTGGCTTCGTTGCATTTTTCGATGGTCAGTTTGGGAATGTCAGCCAGAATTACGATGTCGAAGCGGTTGCCGATTTCCAGATAATCGGCCGGGCCTAAGGCATGCATGCACAGTTCGTCAAAGGAGGTCAGGGCGACATTGCCGTGTACCGCTGACAGCGCTACTTTTCTGCCTAATACCTCCACAACGCCCGGTTTCAGCGGGGCAAAATTAGTCAATTCGTTATAACTTTGCCGTATGAAGTTGGCGGCCTGCTCATCCAGCGGATAATAATAAGTGTTCTTCAGCGCGTGTAAATGGCTGAGTCGGTAATCCCGGTTTGCAACCAGTTCTATGACTTTGGCTTTTTCTTGCAGGAGTCCGACAAAAGGCAGGAACAACTCCCGTTGCAGGCCGTCATGATAGAGTTCGTTGGGATGGCAGTTGGAGGTGATCACGACCACGATGTCCAATTCGAACAGCCTGCGGAACAGCCGCACCAAAATCATTGCGTCGGCTATGTCGGAGACATGAAACTCGTCGAAGCAAAGCAGCAGTTCCGATTCTCTGATATGTTTTGCCAAGGCGGAAATGGCATCGGTATTGTTTTTCCTGCGCCATTGGTGGATGAAGGCGTGGACTTCCAGCATGAATGCGTGAAAATGCACCCGGCGTTTTTGGCGGATCGGGCAGGCCTCGAAAAACAAATCCATTAGCATGGACTTGCCTCGGCCTACGTTGCCGAATATATACAGGCTTTGGAAGTTGGCAGGTCTGGGTAGGATGAATTTAAGTAGTGTTGATTTTTGCTCGTACTCGACAGTTGCCAGCAAGTTGTCTAGTAAGGTTTGCAGGTGGTGTAAGGCAGTGATTTGCATGGACTCGTGTTGGATGTGGCCTTGCGCTACTAGGCCGTTGTATTGCTTTTCCAGCAAGCCGGGGTTGTCTTGGGACAGTTTTGTGATTGTTTGTTGAAAGGTTATTTCTGGCATGGTTGCTTTTGCAAGTGGAAGAGCATGTTTCCCTGCGAGGGGTACAGATAACAATGTAGCTCGTCATCCCGGCAGGGAATGCCGGGATCCACGACTGCATGGATGCAGGAGGTAGAGCAATGCATGGAGCAATTGCCGAGCTGCCAGGGATGGCAACCCCAGATCAGGCGACACGTCTTGCCACATGGGATTGCTTAATTCGATCAACCGTTTTTCAGCCACGCGAGACCAGTTTTTGAGTTGTTTCTCCCGAAAAATGGCGCTTTCCATTTGTTCGTGCACTTCGTACCAGACCAAATTATGTACATCGTAACGTTGGGTAAACCCGGCGATCTGTTTCTGACGGTGTTGATAAACGCGCCCGATTAGATTGGATGTGACGCCAATATAAAGTGTCCCATTAGGGCGACTGGCAAGAATATAAACACAGGGTTGTTTTTCCATACATTCATTCTAGCACGTCCCTGTGTTCTGGTTCCCGGCAATCCCTGCCGGGATGACGTTGATACAAATTGTGCGATACATCACTAATTACCTCGTTCCCACGCGGCGCCTGGAAACGAGAAAACCCTGCGAGAATCAGCCAGCCTTTTCCCGATAACTATCCATCCGGTCAAAGTTCAAATAGCGATAAGTATCCTCGGCGCTTTCGTTAATCTGACTTGCATAATGCATATATTCATCAAAAGTCGGAATTTTACCCAGGATCGAACATACTGACGCCAGCTCAGCCGATGATAGATACACATTCGCGCCATTGCCCAGACGGTTCGGGAAGTTCCGTGTTGAAGTGGAAACCACGGTAGCGTTTTCGGCGACCCGCGCCTGATTACCCATGCATAATGAACACCCCGGCATTTCGGTGCGCGCACCGGCTTTACCGAAGGTGCTGTAATAGCCTTCCTCGGTTAATTGGGTTTGATCCATTTTAGTCGGCGGGGCTACCCACAATTGGGTCGGCAATTCGCCTTGATGTTTTTCCAGCAATTTACCGGCGGCGCGGAAATGACCGATATTGGTCATGCAGGAACCCAAAAACACTTCGTCGATTTTAGTCCCGGCCACAGCAGACAGCGTTTTCACGTCATCAGGGTCATTCGGGCAGGCCAGCAGCGGCTCCTTGATTTCACTCATGTCGATTTCGATGATTTCAAAGTATTCCGCATCGGCATCCGGCTCCAGCAATACCGGATTAGCCAGCCATTCTTCCATGGCTTTGATCCTGCGTTCGATGGTGCGCACATCGCCGTAACCTTCGGCTATCATCCATTTCAGCAGGGTGATGTTCGAGTTCAAATACTCGCGGATCGGCGCTTCGTTCAAGCGCACCGTGCAGCCACCGGCAGAACGCTCGGCCGATGCATCGGACAATTCAAAAGCCTGCTCCACTTTCAAATCCGGCAAGCCTTCGATTTCCAGGATGCGGCCTGAAAACACGTTCTTCTTGCCCTGCTTTTCAACGGTCAGTAAGCCGCGTTGTATCGCCACGTAAGGAATCGCATTGACCAGATCGCGCAGGGTAATGCCCGGTTGCATCTCGCCTTTAAAGCGGACCAGCACAGATTCGGGCATATCCAGCGGCATCACGCCGGTGGCTGCTGCGAACGCCACCAGCCCGGAACCGGCAGGGAATGAGATGCCGATAGGGAAGCGGGTATGCGAATCGCCGCCGGTGCCGACGGTATCAGGTAACAACATCCGGTTCAGCCAGGAATGGATAATGCCGTCGCCGGGACGAAGCGACACGCCGCCCCGGTTCATGATGAAATCCGGCAGCGTATGTTGCATCGTGACATCGATCGGCTTGGGATACGCCGCGGTATGGCAGAACGATTGCAATACCAGATCGGCCGAAAAACCCAAACAGGCCAAGTCTTTCAACTCGTCGCGAGTCATGGGCCCGGTGGTGTCCTGGGAACCCACGGTGGTCATGTGCGGTTCGCAATAAGTATTGGGACGAACGCCCGCAACGCCGCAGGCCTTGCCGACCATCTTTTGCGCCAGCGTATAACCTTTGCCGCTGTCTTTGGCGTCAACCGGACGGCTAAAAACCGTGGATGCGGCCAAGCCCAGCACCTTACGCGCACGGTCAGTCAAACCCCGGCCGATAATTAACGGAATGCGTCCACCGGCGCGTACTTCGTCCAGGATCACATCGGTTTTCAGTTCGAATTTGCAGATCAGTTCGCCGTTGTCATGACGCTTAACTTCGCCTGCATACGGATAAATGTCGATCACATCGCCCATCGCCATTTTGGTAACGTCGCATTCAAAGGGCAGGGCGCCTGAGTCTTCCATCGTATTAAAGAAAATCGGCGCGATTTTGCCGCCGATGCAAACGCCGCCTTCGCGCTTGTTCGGAATGTACGGAATATCATTGCCCATGAACCACAATACCGAATTGGTCGCCGATTTGCGTGAAGAACCGGTGCCGACCACGTCGCCCACATAAGCCACCGGGAAACCTTTTTGCTTGAGTTCGACGATTTGTTGTTCGGCGTTGGTAATGCCATCGCGCGGCATTTTCAGCATCGCTTTGGCATGCAACGGAATGTCCGGTCTGGACCAGGCATCGGGAGCCGGTGACAAATCGTCGGTATTGGTTTCGCCGGTTACTTTGAACACGGTGACCGTCAGTTTTTCAGGCATTTTGGGCTTGCTGGTGAACCATTCCGCTTCCGCCCAGGCATTAAGCACCTGCTTGGCGAATGGGTTCCCTGCATCGGCTTTTTCCTGCACATCGTGGAAAGCATCGAATATCAGCAGGGTATGGGAAAGCGCTTTGGCGGCAATCGGAGCCAACGCTTGGTTATCCAGCAATTCGATTAACGGTGCGATGTTATAACCGCCCAGCATGGTGCCCAGTAATTCGGTGGCGCGCGCCGCATCCAGAATTGGTGAGCTGATTTCGCCTTTTGCGATGGCTGCCAGGAATCCCGCTTTAACATAAGCTGCTTCGTCAACACCGGCAGGAACGCGGTTAGCCAACAGATCGAGTACGAATTGCTCTTCTCCTGCGGGCGGTTGTTTAATCAGCTCGACCAAAGCGGCAACCTGCTCTGCATCAAGCGGCTTGGGTACGATGCCTTCGGCGGCGCGTTCTGCTACGTGTTTGCGGTATTGTTCTAGCATGGGGAGTTCCTGGAAGAGGGTTTAAAACATTTTATCGTTCCCACGCTCCGGCGTGGGAATGTGGTAAGCGATGCTCCAGCGTCGCATTCAACATCGGTAGTGGACGCTGGAGCGTCCATGATTGCGTTCCCACGCCGGAGCGTGGGAACGATGCTGTTTTACTTCATCGCCTCAACAATCGCATTGCCCATTTCAATGGTTCCGCATTTGGATTGCGGATTTAGATCCGGCGTAACAAACTTGCCTTCATTAACCACTTTTTCAACCGCTGCTTTTATTTTAGCGGCCGCTTCGTGTTCGCCGAGATGATCCAGCATCATCACGCCGGCCATGATCACGGCGGTAGGATTAGCC
>Ga0208510_100523_pt1 | contig 12762 bp, 10 predicted proteins | sample LakWasMet33_HOW6_2_FD_183875 | JGI IMG/M metagenome (GOLD analysis project Ga0208510, IMG submission 183875) | Freshwater sediment methanotrophic microbial communities from Lake Washington under simulated oxygen tension - Sediment Metagenome... | ecosystem: Environmental > Aquatic > Freshwater >...
GAAACACAAGCGCTGGTAGTCGCTACATTGGGTACTGGCCGTGATGAGCAAATCATTGACGCACTGTCTGGTGAGTACACTGACCGCTTTATGTTGCACTACAACATGCCTCCGTATGCGACTGGTGAAACAGGCCGTGTGGGTACACCTAAGCGCCGCGAAATCGGCCACGGTAACCTGGCTAAACGTGCTTTGAAAGCAGTACTGCCTAAAAAAGAAGACTTTGACTACACCATGCGTGTGGTGTCAGAGATCACTGAGTCTAACGGTTCCAGCTCCATGGCGTCTGTCTGTGGTGGTTGCTTGTCCCTGCTGGATGCTGGTGTGCCATTGACTGCACACGTCGCTGGCGTGGCAATGGGCCTGATCAAAGAAGGCAACCGCGTGGCTGTACTGACCGACATTCTGGGTGACGAAGACCACCTGGGTGATATGGACTTTAAAGTGGCTGGTACCGACAAAGGCGTGACCGCCCTGCAAATGGACATCAAAATCACCGGTATTACAGCACAAATCATGCAAGTGGCACTGGCGCAAGCCAAAGAAGGCCGCGCGCACATTCTGGGCTTGATGAAAGAGGCTGTGTCAGGTGTTAACACCGAAATGTCACAGTTTGCACCACGCATCATCAGCATGAAGATCAATCCGGACAAAATCCGTGACGTGATCGGTAAAGGTGGCGCAGTGATTCAAGCACTGACCAAAGAAACCAACACCAGCATCGACATCGAAGATGACGGTACCGTGAAAATTGCATGTACCAATGCGGATGAAGGTGCTGAAGCCCAACGTCGTATTGCACAGATCACCGCTGAAGTTGAAGTCGGCCAGATCTACGAAGGCCCAGTGGTCAAGATTCTTGATTTCGGTGCTGTCGTGACTTTGTTGCCAGGTAAAGATGGCCTGGTACACATTTCACAAATCGCCCACGAACGCGTCAAAGCAGTGAGCGATTACCTCAAAGAAGGTGACATCGTGAAAGTGAAAGTGGTTGAGCTGGATGACAAGGGCAAAGTGCGTTTGAGCATGAAAGCTTTGATCGATCCACCTGCAAGAGAAGAAGCGCCAGCGGCTGAATAAGTCGTCTGTTGTTAAAAAAAGCCCGCGTCAGCGGGCTTTTTTGTGCCTGTCTCTCATGCCATCGCGGATAAAAATATGTTTGCGTCAATATACGTATAGGTCATTGTGGTCCACTGCTTCATAATGCCGTCGTATGAATAATAAAAAAAAAATCATACGATAGAGGATATGTACACCGATGACAAAATATTCAAAGATTGCCATGGCGATGGCAGGGTTGTTTGCCAGCGTACCCACGCTGGCTAATGAGTCTATAGACTTGGAGGAAATCCAGGTGCGCGCGCATTACGACAACGCTGTTGGTTCATCAGATGCGGCCAGTGAAGGTAAAGTCAACGCTAGCCTGATTAAGAACCGGCCAATTGCACGCATTGGCGAGATACTTGAATTCGTGCCGGGCATGATCGTGACCCAGCATAGCGGCAGCGGTAAAGCCAACCAGTTTTACCTGCGTGGTTTTAACCTCGACCACGGCACAGACTTTGCCACTTATGTGGACGAAATGCCGGTGAATATGCGCACCCATGCGCACGGCCAGGGCTATACCGATTTGAACTTCCTGATCCCCGAGCTGGTCAGCCATTTGCATTACAAAAAAGGCCCTTACTCGGCAGAAGAGGGTGACTTTTCATCGGCGGGCGCGGCGCATTTGCATTTGCTGAATCAGTTGCCACAGGGGATCGCCAGCCTGACGGTCGGGAGCTACGATTACCAGCGCATGCTGCTGGCAAACTCTGTGGCTTTGCAACAAGGCCATTTACTCTATGCGCTGGATGTCAATCACTATGATGGCCCCTGGCAGGTGGTAGAGGGCGTCAGGAAATACAATGGCTTGCTGCGTTACAGCGAGGGCGATGCACGAGATGGTATGACGCTGACTGCAATGGCGTATAAGAACCGCTGGAATTCGACCGACCAGATTCCATTGCGTGCTGTACGCAGCGATCAAATCGGGCGTTTTGACGCGATTGACCCGAGTGATGGCGGCGACTCGTCACGTTACAGCCTGTCGTTTGCGAAGCACCACCGTGATCAGCATGGTGGCTGGCAAATTAATGCGTATGCCGTCCGCTCCAAGCTCGATTTATTCGGTAACTTTACCTATTTTCTAAGTGATCCCGTCAATGGTGACCAGACTGACCAAAGTGAACAGCGCACCATGCTGGGCCTCAACCTCAGCAAGTCGTGGCTAGGTGAAGTTGCCGGCATGGCGATGGACAATAAACTGGGCTTGCAAACACGGTATGACAAGTTGTCACCAGTGGCGCTCTACAAGACGGCACAAACGCAGCGCTTGTCACAAATACGGTCAGATAAGGTAGAGGAAAGCAGTGCCGGTGTTTATGCTGAAAACACGCTATGGTGGCATGAGAAGCTGCGCACAGTGGCAGGCTTACGTTATGATCGCTATCAGTTCGATGTCAAAAGCAGCCTGGCAGGTAACGCCGGTCATGTCGACGATGGCATTACCTCACCCAAGTTTTCGGTCATTTTCGGGCCGTGGGCGAATACAGAATTCTTCTACAATATTGGCAAAGGCTTTCATAGCAACGATGCGCGCGCTGCTACACAAACCCGCCTGCTAGATGGTTCTGCTGCCTTGCCTGTTACCCCTTTGGTGAGCACTCGCGGCAGCGAGATCGGCGTCAGAAGCGAGTGGGTACCTGGCCTGCAAAGCTCGTTGGCCATCTGGCAATTGGATATGGACTCCGAATTATTATTTGTTGGCGATGCCGGTGAAACCGAACCCAGCCGCGCCAGCCGCCGCTATGGTGTGGAGTGGAATAACCATTATGTCGTCAACGACTGGCTATTGCTCGATATGGATATTGCACTCTCCAAAGCCCGCTTCAGAGACCACGACCCAGCAGGGCAATACATCCCCGGCGCAATTAACAAAGTGGCCTCCCTGGGGGCGACAGTGACAAACTGGGGCAACTGGTTTGGCAGCATGCAATTACGTTACTTTGGCCCCAGGGCGCTGATAGAAGATAATTCTGTGCGCTCAAACGCCACGTTCCTTACCTATGCCCGCATCGGCTACCGGTATAATCAACGCACCAGCCTGACACTGGATGTGTTTAATCTGTTTGACCGCAAGGCCAGCGATATCGACTATTACTATGAGTCGCAACTCAAGGGTGAGGCTGCACCGGTCAATGATATTCACTTTCACCCGGTAGAACCCAGAGCTGCACGACTCACATTGACCTATCAGTTTTAACGAGGACTTAGCCCATGCGACGCATCACGATTTCAGTTGAGGACGACCTGGCCGACGCCTTTGACCAACTGGTGGCCGTCAAAGCTTATGTTAATCGCTCAGAAGCCTTTCGTGACCTCGTGCGCAAAGCCCTTGATGAGGACGTGATGCAAAACAATAACCACGCCCAGGCCGATTGCGTTGCATCGCTCAGCTATGTTTACAACCATCACGAGCGCCAACTCGCCAGCCGCGTGAACCAGTTACAGCATGCACACCACCACGTGATTATTACCGCACAGCATGTGCATTTGGATCATGACAACTGTATGGAAACGGTCATATTGAAAGGCAAGATCGCCGAAGTGGAGGAGTGCGTGAATGCTATCTCGTCACAAACAGGTGTGACGCATGCGAAGGTGCATATTATTCCGCGGTAAGGTAAAAGTGCTTATTCTGCTCGGGTAGTGAGCCACTTATACATTACCAATGCATCCACATAGCCCTTGTATGGATGATTAAACGCCTTCGGCAATCTACCTGCGATTTCAAATCCTAATTTAGTCCATAACCTCACGGCACCCTCGTTGCTTGAGGCGACAAAGTTAAATTGCATGGCGAGATAGCCTAGTGATTTGGCAACTTGTTGCGAGTGCTCACACATAGTGGTGGCCAGGCCGCGGCCCCGCGCTTCGGACGAGACCATATAACCACAGTTACACACATGATCACCAGGGCCCTGCTGGTTGGTTTTGATGTAATAGGTGCCGAGAATCTGATCATTCTCCTCAGCAACAAAGGTTTTTCTGGGCGTTTCCAGCCACAGATTAATGGCTTGCTCGCGTGTGGTTTCGCGCGGGTAGGCGTAGGTGTCGCCTGCTGCGACAATCTCCTGAAAGATCGGCCAGATCTGGTCAAAGTCAGCAAGGGTGGCTTCACGGATGTGCATAGTGTACTTTGTGCCGGTGTTAGAGTAGTTTGGTGCCAAGCGGGACGTCGTGCTCGGGTACGCATAAGGTGACTTGCCCCTGGACATCGTGGAAGCCGGTCACTAGGCATTCGGAAATAAAGGGCCCAATTTGCTTGGGCGGAAAATTAATCACGGCGACCACCAGTTTGCCGATCAGGCTTTCTGGTGTGTAGTGCGCTGTAATCTGCGCGCTGGATTTACGCATACCGATCTCGGGGCCAAAGTCGATTTGTAGTTTGTAGGCTGGCTTGCGTGCTTCTGCAAATACCTCTGCCGAAATCACCCGGCCAACGCGCAATTCAATCTTGGTGAAGTCATTCCATTCGATTTTATTCATATGCCCAGGCTTTTAATTAGATCACCCTTTGTGAGTTAGGCTAGAGTGAGATTTGATTAACCTGATTAGCTGCCATCTTTTTCCTGATCAGAAGAATTATCAATGCAATTAAATTAATTATAAAGATGCTAAAAAGACCGAACATCAAAGTGAACATTAAGCCAACAATTGTTGTAGAGATTAAAACAAGTATTACGATTTGAGATAAAAATAACTTCAATGCCAGATTGCCAGCATTCATCCTTAAAGTCATAAATCCCCAAATGCATGGAGTCAAAATTAGAGGTAAAACCCAGAATATGATTAATATAGTTCCTTTGTCCATTTGTTCCTTCCACAATCTAACATAGGCATCAGAGACTAACGAATCAGCGCCGATACTGCCTTGAACTGCGCATGCGTGGCGCTCTGCATGGGTTCAAACAGCATGGATTCGGTATTGGTGATGATGCAACCGGCCGCGCGCAGGCGTTCGATGGCATTGTTGCGATTGGCAATATCGCGCGAAATAATGGCATCTTCAACAATAAACACCTGCTTGCCTGCGGCGAGTGCATCGAGTGCTGTCTGCAACACGCAGATATGGGTTTCTAGCCCGAACAGCACGACTTGTGGCGCAACACTGATGGAGGATTCCTGCAAAGTGGGTTCATGCCAGGCGGAGAAGGCGAGTTTTGCGTATCTGGGTGTGTAATCAGGCAATAAAGATTGCAATTCTGGTAAGGTCTCGCCCAGTTTTTCTGGGTATTGCTCGGTGACCCACAGCGGAATATTCAGTAATTGCGCTGCTTGCAGCAAGCGTTGGATATTCTTGCTCACCGTTGCCATGGCAGCTTCTGGCATCACGGAGCATAGCCGCGTTTGTACATCAATCAACATCCAAACAGCATCTGTGCTGGCTATGGCAGATTTCATGGCTATCTCTTGGTGAGTTGCTGGTCTATGTCCTGCAGGTCGGCTTCGTTGATAATGCCGCTGGCCGTTTTGAGGCGGATGATGCTGACCAGGTAGTTGTAGCGGGCCTGCAATAAATCGCGTTTGGCGCTAAAGTGTTGTTGTCTGGCATTAAGCAGGTCTACGCTGGTGCGGATGCCGACTTCATAGCCGAGCTTGGTAGCGTCTAGCTGGCTCTGGCTGCTTTGCAAGGCCTGTTCCAGTGCCTTGATTTGTGCAATGCTGCTACTCAAGCCCAGGTAAGCACGTTGTGTTTCCAACATGGTCTGTCGGTGGACGTTTTCGAGGTCATCCTGTGCCTTCTGCTTGTTATACGACGCCTGCCTGATGCGAGAGTCTACCGCGCCACCCAGATAAATCGGCACGTTGAGTTCTACGCCGATCACCGCATTTTGCAGGTCTGTCCCAAAGCGGTTCTGGCTACCGTTGTAGTGGCTGTCGGTGTAGCTGGCGACCGCATCCAGGGTCGGATAGTGTCCGGATTGGGCGATGCTGATATTGCGGTCACTGATTTCAATCTGTGCCTGCTGGATCTGAATATTCAGGTTGCTGGCGGCAGTCACAGTTTGCCAGTCTTGCATGGGCTTGAGGGCCGGTGTGATTTGCAGGTCGTCACGCACTTTTGCCAGCGTTTGTGGCGGGTTGCCTATGATGGCTTGCAGGCTATGCTGCGCCACAGCTTGCTCATTTTCTGCCGCAATTTCCTGGGCCACGATCAGGTCGTAGCGTGCCTGCGCTTCGTGTAGGTCAGTAACGGTCGTGATCCCGGTCTCAAAGCTGGCTTTGGCCTGTTGCAGCTGTTGCTGGATGGCTTGTTTTTGCGCGGCCAGCAATTCTATGCGATCTTGTGCCTGCAGCACATCAAAATAGGCCTGTGTGGTGCGCAGCATCAGTTGTTGCTGGGTCAGGTGTAGCTGCTTGTCGGTGACGCTGACCTGCACCTTGCTTAAGTCTATGCGCTCAAGATTTTCTTTGCGGTAGATGGGCTGTCGCGCTTCCACTTTGGCGGCATAGCCTTCAAAGCGGTTGACGCCTGCTGGCAGCGGTACATTGGCGGTGTTGTACTTAAGGTCGGTGTGATTGGCCGTGGTGCTGGCACTGAGTGCCACGTTGGGGCGGTAGCCTGCCTTGGCTTGCTCAATCAGCTCTTGTGCCGCCAGGTTGCCATGACCAGCCGCAGCCAGTTGCGGGTCGTTTTGCTTGGCTTGCAGATAAACATCAAACAGGCTTTGCGGCGCGGCTTCTGCCCATGGCCCCAGCCAAAGGCTGCTTAGGAGGAATATCCAGTGAGCGGGGCGGCTGAAAGTCATAGGCGTCTTGGGTGTAATGGCTGAGAGGTTTAAAAGCTGAATGCCTGTGCCTGAGGGGCATTTTGCATTTCTACCAGGCTGGTTTCAAACAGCACATCCTGTTTGTAACTATGCTCTGCTAGGCGCTGAATCAGGGTGGCTTGCATCACTGGTGCCTGACCCAGCACGATCAGCAGGCGGCCGCCGATGCTGAGCTGGTAGCGCACACCTTCTGGCTCCACCGGGCTGGACGCAGTAAACACAATCGCGTCGTAAGGGGCTTGTGATTCGTAACCGTTGTGGCCGTCTAACTCAATCACCTGCACATTTTGAATGCCTTGTTTGGTCAGCGATTGCGTCGCTTGTGCGCATAACTCGGGGAAGATTTCCAGCGCAGTCACTTGTGCGCAATGCTGTGCCATCAGTGCCGCCAGGTAGCCACTGCCGGCGCCTACCAGCAACACTTTATCTTTGGCTTGCAGTTGCAGCGCCTGCAAAAAACGGCCTTCCACTTTAGGGCTGAGCATTTGCTGGCCATGTGCCAATGGGATCTCGATATCGGCAAATGCCAGCCCGCGATAGGCTTCCGGGACAAAGGCTTCGCGTGGCATATTGTTTAACGTCGCCAGTACCTGCGGGTCCAGCACCTCCCAGGTGCGAATCTGTTGCTCAATCATGTTAAAACGTGCGGTTGCCTGATCTGTCATGTCTTGAATCCCAATGGTCGATAATTGATAGCCGTATTATAGTTTATTGCGCCGTGATTGCATGGTTCTTGCCGTGAATCCCGCCCAGAATGTATACAGTGCGGGCACGAACAAAATGGTCAGGATGGTTGCTGCTGCCAGACCGCCCATAATCGCTACTGCCATCGGGCCAAAAAACACGCTGCGTGTGAGCGGAATCATGGCGAGGATGGCCGCGGCGGCCGTTAGTACAATCGGCCGGAAGCGGCGCACGGTGGATTGCACTACCGCTTGCTCCAGCGAGGCGCCTTCGGCAATATCCTGCTTGATCTGGTCGACCAGGATCACCGAGTTGCGCATGATCATGCCAGACAGCGCAATGCTGCCCAGCATAGCAACAAAGCCAAACGGCATATTGAAAATGAGCAGCGCAAAGGTGATGCCTATCATACCCAGCGGCGCAGTGAGCACGACCAGGATGACGTTGGAAATACTGCGAAGTTGCAACATGAGCAGGGTAAACACCACGGCCAAAAACAGCGGTGCGCCTTTGGCCACCGATGTGGCGCCCTTGGCTGCCTCTTCAATCGCACCACCAGTTTCAACCGTGACCCCGGGAGGAAGCTTTTCCAAAATGGGCGCAATCGCTTGTTGAATTTGAGTAGACACCACCGGCGCCTGCATATTGCCGCGTAAATGCGCACGTACGGTGAGCGAAGGCACACGGTTGCGTCGCCAGATCACGCCCTCTTCAAAACCATGGTGGATATTGGCTACCTGTGCCAGTGGTACGCGCTCGCCACGCTGGCTTAACACCGTTAATTGCGCCAGTTGTGATAGCTGGGCATGCTGTTCATTACTGCTGCGCATGACCAGGTCTATGCGCTCATTGCCTTCCCTGAACTCGCTGACCACTTGTTCGAAATATTGCGTATTCAGCAATTGCGCAATGTCTGCTGAACTGACGCCTAATAACCTGGCCTTGTGCTGGTCGATATCGACATGAATGACCTTGCTCGGCTCTTCCCAGCCCAGTTGCACATTACGCAAATGCGAGTTGGCGCGCATGGCATCGGCAATTTTGTGTGCGACGTCGCGGATGGCTGGCAGGTTCTGTCCATCGACCCGGAACTGTACCGGGAAGCCCACCGGCGGGCCGTTTTCCAGGCGCAGCACAGAGCCGCGCAATTGCGGGAAATCGTGTTCAAACAGTGCCAGCAGATCGTTGCGCAAGGCTTCGCGCTGTGCCAGGTTATTGGTCAGAATCACCAGCTGGGCAAAGGCGCGATGCGGTAACTGCACATCCAGCGGCAGGTAGTAGCGTGGGGCGCCCGAGCCCACATAGGACACCACGTTTTGCAGTGCGCCATGCTGTTTCTGCCAGTGTTGCAGCCATTGTTCCAGTTGGCTGACGGCAGCATCAGTAGACTGGTCGCTGGCGTTTTCGGCCAGGCGTAAATCAACCACAACCTCAAGCCGGGTGGAGTCCGGGAAGAACTGTTGCTGCACCTTGCCGAAACTCAACATGGCCACTACAAACAGGGCGATGGTGGCCAGGATGACACTGCCCTTGTGCTGCACGCACCAAGTGACAATGCGTTGTAGTCGCAGGTAGAACCTTGTTTCATAGAGTGATGCCGGATGGTGAGCACTTGCTTCGCTGGTGGCATGCTTAGCTTTAGGGAGTAAGTGATAGCCTAAAAATGGGATCACAATCACCGCGGCGATCCAGGACAGTGTTAGTGCAATAGCCGAGACCTGGAAAATAGAACGTGTGTATTCGCCAGTTGACGATACGGCGGTAGCAATCGGCAAGAAGCCCGCCACCGTGACCAGTGTGCCGGTCAGCATGGGCATGGCCGTGGACGTATAGGCAAACGATGCCGCTTGCATGCGGTCCCAGCCTTGCTCCATTTTGGCGGCCATCATTTCAACCGCAATAATCGCGTCATCCACCAGCAGGCCGAGTGCCAGAATCAGCGCGCCCAGCGAGATTTTGTGTAGGCCGATGTCCAGCCAGTCCATGAGCAGAAAGGCGCCTGCCAGCACAATGGGAATCGCCACTGCGACTACAATGCCTGTGCGCCAGCCCAGTGAGAGCAGGCTCACGGCCAGTACGATAATCAGCGCTTCGCTGAGCGAGCGTACAAAGTCATGTACCGAGTGTTGCACGATGTCTGGTTGCGAGGTGACCAGTTGCAACTGCACCCCCACCGGCAATTGCTTTTGTACGCTGGTGATGGTTTGCTGCATGGCTTTGCCCAGGGCGATGACGTCGCCGCCCTGTTGCATGCTGACGCCAATCAATAAAGCAGCGGTGCCGTTAAAGTGGATGCGTTGCGCAGGCGGATTGGCATAACCATGTCTGATGGTGGCAATATCTCCCAGGGTCAGGTTCTGGCTGCCAGCCCGAATCGGGAATTGGCGCAGGTCTTCCAGGGTTTGTAAGCGGCCACTCACATCCAGCCGGATTCTTTCCGGGCCCGTATCGAAGGTGCCTGCGCCCGTGACTGCGTTTTGCTGTTGCAGCAGTTGCGCTAATTGCGCCGGACTGATACCCAGGGAAGTCAGTTTCTGGTTGGAAATTTCAATGATGATTTTTTGTGGTTGTTCGCCAAATAAATCGACTTTCTCTACGTCGGGCAATTTGAGCAGGCGCGCCCGTACCCATTCCGCTTGTCGTTTTAATTGTTGCGGATTGAGGCCGTCAGCGGTGATGGCGTACATGGTGCCGTAGACATCACTGAATTCGTCATTAAAGGTCAGGCTTTGCAAGTCTTTGGGGAAAGTGTGGCGGATATCACCGATTTTCTTGCGTACCTGATACCACAGGTCCGGGATTTTCTCCGAAAACGTATTGTCGCGAATGACGATAAACACCACTGATTCGCCGGGCCGGGAGTAGCTGCTGGTGTAGTCGATAGACGGGATTTCTTGCAGCTTTTTCTCGATTTTGTCCGTGACTTGCTGCTCGACTTCCTGGGCTGAGGCGCCAGGCCAGCTGCTGCGAATCAGCATGACTTTAAAGGTAAACGGTGGGTCTTCGGACTGGCCCAGGTGTGTGTAGGCGAAAATACCGCCTAACAAGGTCAGTACAATAAAATATAGCACCAGTGCCTGGTTTTTAAGCGCCCAGGTCGACAGGTTAAAGTCTTGCGTGGCTTGTGCTTCGTCACTGTGGTGTGGCGTGCTCATTAGCGCAATACCTCTTGGCCGGGCGCGACAGGTTGTACCAGCATGCCTTCGGTCAACGTATGGATGCCGATGGTGGCGATGGTTTCCTGCGCCTGTAAGCCACTGGTAATCTCAATACCGCTTTCTGTGAGTGTGCCTGTGGTCACCTGGCGCAGATGGGCCTGGTGTTTGGCGTCAATCACCCACACACTGGCCTGCTCGCCATGGCGGGTGACGGCGGTGCTAGGGACGATTAAGGTTTTGGCTGTCGTGGCTTGCTCAAAACTGACTTGTGCCGTCATGCCCAGTTTAATGCGCTGATCGCTATTGAGTAATTGAATACGCAGGTCAAACGCGTGGGTTTGGCTATTGGCCGCAGGGGAGATTTCACGGATGCGCCCTTGGTACGTTTGCGGCACATCATTCAGGCTGACGCGCGCGCTATCGCCCACATGCAGGCTATCTATCAGTGTTTCAGGCACTGCAATCAGAATTTCCAGCGTCTGCAAATCATAAATTTGCGCAATGGTTTGTCCGGCCGCCACTACTTGGCCTGGCTCGGCCTGAATCATGCCGATGACGCCGGAACGGTCGGCTAGCAGTTGCGTGTAGCCAGTCTGGTGCTGGCTGACTGTGGCTTGCGACTGGGTTTGTGCCAGGCGTGCCTGCGCTGTCTTCACCTGGGTTTCGTAACTATCCAGTGCAGATTTTGAAATAAATGTTTGGCTATATAGCTGCTGACGCCGTGCCAGTTCAGCTTGTGCCAATGCCAGATTGGCTTGCGCTGTTTGTACTTCGGCATTGGCAGCCTGTGCATTTAAACGGCTGTCATTGGGGTCTAGCTGCGCGATCAATTGGCCTTTTTTTACCAGCTCTCCGACGTTGACTGCGCGGGCAGTAATCTTGCCTGCAATGCGAAAGCCAATGTTGGACTCGTAGCGTGACTTCACTTCACCGGTATAACTGGCCGCAGCGTGCGTGTCGCTGTTGCCGACGGACATGACCCAGACCGGGCGCGGTGCTGCGGCTTCTTCAGGTGCTTGATGGCAGGCGCTTACCAGTAAGGCAAGGCAGGTGCTGCTGACAATAATGAATGATTTATGCATGCGGAGATTCTTTCATTAATCCATGCAGGCACATCTCCAACATGGCTTGCATACGAGACTCAAGGGGGCGCCAATTGATCCAGGCATCATCTGCCAGGTTGATTTGCAGTGCACATAAGCCATGCATGGCTGCCCATACCGTTTGTGCGATCAGTGCCGGGTCGGTCAGGGTGGGCTTGAATACACCTGCATGCCAGGCGCTGGTCACCACGCCTATCAGTTGTGAATACGCATCCTGCTCCGGGTTGTTTTGTTCAATGCTGGAAAATGCCGGATCGCAAGGAGGATGCTGGGTCATCATCATCATGCGGTAATGGTTGGGGTTGGTCAGCGCAAATTGCACATAATGTTGCCCGAATTGCACAAAGCGCTGTAGCGGATCGCTGATGCTGAGCGTGGATTTTAAGGCTTGCGCCAGTTTGATCACATCCGCATCCACCACCGCTCTTAGTAACTGCTCTTTATCGCTAAAATAAAGGTAAAGGCTGGTGGCTGAATAGCCCACGCGTTGTGCCACGGCACGCATGGTGACGGCTTCTACACCCTGGTGAATAAACAGCTCTCTCGCCGCATCCATAATGGCGATGCGCACGGTCTGTTTTTCAGCGTCAGTTTTAACCTTGGGAGGCATTCAGCGGTTTTATTTATAAAAATAACATCGTTAACTTAACACTGTTATTTTTAAATGTCAAATCATGCTGGTGTTTCTGCGCGGAATGGTGCAGAGTAACATATGTGATACACAGGTGGTCAGAAACGCGGCTGAGTCGCTGGGTAGTCAATACGGAGGAATCTGTCACCGGCATGCATCATACCGATGCCTGTAGCGTCCATAAGGCGATAGGCAGCGCGTTCAAACATGACAAGGAGCGATCAGTATGAATGTACGGCAGCGTTGGGTCAGTTTTGCAGGGCGGGTTTTGTTGTCTCTGATTTTTATTATTAGTGGCATTGCCAAGATCA
>Ga0208510_100524_pt1 | contig 12743 bp, 10 predicted proteins | sample LakWasMet33_HOW6_2_FD_183875 | JGI IMG/M metagenome (GOLD analysis project Ga0208510, IMG submission 183875) | Freshwater sediment methanotrophic microbial communities from Lake Washington under simulated oxygen tension - Sediment Metagenome... | ecosystem: Environmental > Aquatic > Freshwater >...
CACACGGAACCTAATCATGTCGAATTTATTTACAATCAGTCCAGATTTTTCCCCTGATCGCATTTCCGGTTGGTATATTTTTAACACCTGGTTTCAAAAGCAGACAGGAGAAGCCATCCATTTGAAAATGTATGACAATTTTCATAGTCAGATAGCGGCTATCAAAAATGATGAAATTGATTTAATTTATGCAAATCCCTTTGATGCCGCCATGCTGGTGCGTGAAAAAGGCTTTTTACCCTTAGTAAAACCCTTTGGCAAAACTGATGAAGCTATTATTGCCGTCAACGCCAAAAATACTGTAGAAGACGTGGCCCATTTGTCACCCGGTATCCGGGTTGCCGTTACTGAAGACCCCGATGTTCACTTGATGGGCATGATCATGCTGGAGCCTGGCGATTTGGATGCCAACAATATGAATATCGATATTTACGATACCTATGTTCTAGTTGCAAAACATTTGTTACGCGGGGATGCCGATGTAGGCATTTTCCTGGCTGAAGCTTATGATGATTTATCGAATATGATTAAAAGCCAACTGAAAATTTTAGTTCGCAGCCAGATTAGCGTTATTCATCACTCACTGATGATCGGGCCGAAACTGGCCGGAAAACGGGATGAATTTCAAAGCCTGCTAGTAAAAATGAGCAATGATGCAAAAGGAAAAGGCGTTTTGGAAGGCTTGGGGTTTGATGCCTGGATTGGTATTGAAGATGAGGAGATGGAATTTATGATCGATCTTATGGATACATTGAATACTTAAAAATAACGTCAACCGCTATTCGTTATGGAAACGAGCATCAGAGAACTAATAACAACGAGCCCGGGGACAAATTATAGCGACTCCAAAAACAAAGTGGATGCTAAGAAACGGACACAAAAATGCATATTGGGGTGGATGCTCCATGCATCACTTAAGAGAATGAGGGAATGTGAAAAAAGCAGGCGTTCAACAACTACACAGTTGAACGCCTGCTTATACCTTCGTCCCGCTTAAATCTATGCGCATAGGGTTCACTGCTCAGGTTGATTGTAATGGCTTAGACTTGACCTCATAAACAACACAAGCAAGACTACCCAAACCTACGCCCGGCTACTCAATTATCTTTAGTTTTAATAAGTGTACGCGCCGGCTATCCGCCCTGATCACTTCAAATTTCATGGCGCCCACGACAAGACTCTCGCCTTTTTTTGGCATGTGTTCAAGCTGACTGACAATAAAACCGCCGATCGTATCATATTCATCAGTTGCCAGATGCGTGGAAAAGTATTCGTCAAACTCATCCATAGGCGTCAGCGCTTTAATCATATATTCATTTGAACTACGCTGAAAAATATAGCCTTCGTCTTCATGATCGTCGTGTTCGTCTTCAATCTCGCCGACGATTTGTTCTAACACATCTTCAATGGTGACCAAACCTGCCGACTGGCCGTACTCATCGACAACAATAGCCATGTGATTACCGTTGGTACGCAATTCTTTAAGCAGCACATTCAAGCGCTTGCTTTCCGGCACAACACAGGAAGGCCGCATTATTTCATGTACTTTCAGGGTTTTATTTTCCAAGATGCGGGCCAGCAAATCCTTGGCTAACAGGACGCCAACCACCTTGCTCCGGTCTCCGTCAATGACCGGGTAGCGCGAATGTCCAAACTCGGTAACCAACGGCATGATGGTCTCCAGCTCGGCATCTTTAGGTACGACAACCATTTGAACGCGGGGAATCATAATATCCCTGACCCGCATTTGAGACACCTGCAAAACGCCTTCAATCATGGATAACGCATCCGTATCCAACAAACGTTTTTCCCGTGCTTCTCTTAATATTTCAAGTAGATCTTCAAGGTCTTGCGGCTCCCCAGTCAGTAAATGGCTGATTTTATCAACCCAGCTTTTCTGCGGGGAGTTTCTACTTGGGGGTTGTTCATCACTCATTTATCGTTTACCTCTGTATAGGGATTATTTATATGTAATTTGTTTAAAATGGCTATTTCTTTGTTTTCCATAAGCTCGGCCTCATCATCGTCGATGTGATCGTAACCTAATAAATGCAACACACCATGCACAATGATATGCGCCCAATGGTGCGCTAATAGCTTGTCCTGTTCCAGCGCTTCTTTTTCCAGTACCGGGGCGCATATAACCAAGTCGCCCAGTAAATCCAGCTCAATACCTTCAGGCAGGTCAACCGGAAAACTGAGGATATTGGTCGGACCTGATTTATGGCGATACTGTTCATTGAGTTCGGCGCTTTCCTGTTCATCGACAATGCGCACCACAATCTCGGTGTCCTGCTCATAATCGTCCAACGCCGTATCGACCCAAAGCTGGATTTGTTGCTGATCCGGCTGGCCTGCCGATTCAAAAACAGCCTGAATGTCTATTTGATTCACGACTCGGCCTTGTGTGCCTTCTCATAGGCCTCATAAGCACACACAATGCGCTGCACCAAGGGATGCCTGACCACATCACGCGCCTCAAAAAAGGTAAAACTGATGCCTTCCACATTTTTTAATACTTCAAGCACATGCCGCAAACCGGACATTTTTTCCGAGGGTAAATCGATTTGGGTCACATCGCCGGTCACCACCGCCGTCGAGCCGAAGCCCACGCGGGTCAGGAACATCTTGATCTGCTCGACGGTGGTATTTTGCGCCTCATCCAGGATAATAAAACTATCATTAAGCGTCCGTCCGCGCATAAAAGCCAACGGCGCAACCTCGATAATGCCTTTATCGATCATTTTCTCAACTCGCTCAAAACCGAGCATGTCGTACAACGCGTCATACAAAGGCCGCAAATAGGGATCGACTTTTTGCGCCATATCGCCCGGCAGAAAGCCCAGCTTTTCACCGGCTTCTACGGCAGGACGTACCAGAATGATTTTCCTGACCTTTTCGCTTTGCAATGCCTCAATGGCACAAGCGACCGCCAGATAGGTTTTGCCGGTTCCGGCCGGTCCCACGCCGAAATTGATATCATGAGTCACAATTTTCCTCAGATATTCTTGCTGGTTAAGCCCTCTCCCCCTGATCATCCCGCATTTGGTCTTGATACTTACGTTTTGCTGGGACGACGTTGCCGGAGCATCCAATAATTCATCGATGGATGAATCCTGCATGGCTAAATGAACCGATTCGGCAGTCAGGTGTTCTTTTTCGGTGCTGGCAAATAATTTCTGCATAACGGCACAGGCCGCCTTGACCGAACTGTCCAAGCCCGTCACCTTAAACTGATTGCCGCGATTGGCGATCTCGACCTGAAGACGCGACTCAATCTGCCGTAAATGCTCATCAAACTGGCCGCAAAAATTAGATAACCGGCTATTATCGGCTGGAGCCAGGGAAATTTCCTGTGAAATCATAAATCAATTGTTACCAACAATTTTATCAACGGAAGCATCAACCATACGGCCTCGTAAAGAATTGGGCAAAGCCTCGGCAATCAGCACATCGACAAACTGTCCGGCCAACCGGGGATGCCCGATAAAGTTAACGACCCGATTATTCTCTGTTCTGCCCTGCATTTGCAACGGATTCTTTTTAGACTGCCCTTCAACCAAAACGGTTTGCACGGTGCCGATCATGCTCTCGGAAATGGCCGCCGTCATTTCGTTAATGCGATTTTGAAAACGTTCCAAGCGCTGTTTTTTAACGTCCGCAGGCACATCATCCGGCAAATCGGCCGCCGGTGTTCCAGGGCGCTGACTATAAACAAAACTGAAGGATAAATCGAAGCCGATTTCTTCGATGAACGACATGGTTTCTTCAAACTCGGCATCGGTTTCGCCGGGGAAGCCGATAATAAAATCCGATGACAGGTAAATATTGGGTCGCACCGCACGCAACTTGCGGATGATTTCAATGTAGTCGGCTCGCGCATGACCGCGCTTCATCATTTTCAAGATATGATCGCTGCCGCTTTGTACCGGCAAATGCAGATGGTCGACCAATTGCGGAATTTCGGCAAAGGCCTCAATCAACTCATCAGTAAATTCCATCGGGTGCGAGGTGGTAAAACGAATGCGATCTATGCCCTCCACCGCCGCCACATAATGCAGCAATAAGGCAAAGTCGGCGATGTCTCCATCGTCCATTTCGCCGCGATAGGCATTAACGTTTTGGCCTAACAGATTGATTTCCCGTACGCCTTGTTTGGCCAATGAGGTAATTTCGGCGATCACGTCGTCCAACGGACGGCTGATTTCTTCGCCTCGCGTATAAGGCACCACGCAGAACGTACAATACTTGCTGCAACCTTCCATCACCGAAACAAAGGCTTTCGGGCCTTCCGCTCTGGGTTCAGGCAGCGCATCGAATTTTTCTATTTCAGGGAAGGAAACATCGACCACCGGCTTTTGCTGGCTACGCGCCTGATCGAGCAACTGAGGCAAACGATGCAGGGTTTGCGGCCCGAATACTATATCCACAAAAGGAGCCCGCTTTTGAATCGCTGCACCTTCCTGACTGGCGACACAACCGCCAACGCCGATAATCACGTCGGGACGCTTGTCTTTAATCTTGCGCCATTTACCCAAAGCCGAAAATACTTTTTCCTGCGCTTTTTCGCGTATCGAACAGGTATTCAGCAACAAAACATCGGCTTGTTTAGGGTCGTCAATTAATTCAAATCCATGTGAAGCGTTGAGTACATCCCGCATTTTATCGGAATCGTACTCGTTCATCTGGCATCCGTTGGTTTGAATATATAGTTTTTGTGTCATATTTTTAATAGTCAATCATCCAAAAATCACTGAGGCCACACCCCCGATTCTAAAGTCCGCTTCTTGATTTTATTGAGACGGAACGGCGGTGCTAAGCCACCTTATAGTAATGAAAAAAGCCCGGGACAATCGGCCAGGGCTTAGTAAGTAACGGCTATTATAACCTGAACACTGTTTAAACAGAAAGCATGCACGGGACTGGTGTTTCCGGGCGCACTCAAACAGGCTAATCCCTGCCTGCAGAGTTAGCAACTATCAATCCACTTAAAACTCTTCCCATTCATCGCTGCCGGCTGGCTGTAACGGTTTTGCCTTGACCGGCATTGGACTTTTATTGACCGCCGGCATTATCCGGGCAGGAGGTTGTAAACTATTCGATCTACTGTCAACAGTAAAGCGTCCAACTGTAACCGACAAACTCTGCGCCTGTTCTTCCAGCGATTCCGCGGCAGCGGCAGCCTGTTCGACCAAGGCTGCATTTTGCTGAGTCACTTCATCCATTTGACCGATGGCCTGATTAACCTGTTCGATGCCGGAAGTTTGTTCAACAGAGGCATTTCTAATCTCGGACATGATGACAGTAACGCCGCGAATCGCACCCACAATTTCTTCCATGGTTTTCCCGGCTTGAGCAACCAATTTGGTGCCGTCCTCAACCTTTTCTACCGAATCGCTAATCAAGTTCTTGATTTCTCCTGCGGCAGCGGCGGCGCGCTGGGCAAGATTGCGCACTTCTCCAGCCACCACGGCAAAACCCCGCCCTTGCTCACCGGCGCGAGCCGCTTCTACTGCGGCATTGAGGGCAAGAATATTGGTTTGGAAAGCAATGCCGTCAATCACCGTGATGATGTCCACAATCTTGCGTGAAGATTCATTAATACCTTCCATCGTCGTTACCACCTGATCAACTACGGCAACGCCCTTGCCCGCAATATCGGTCGCGCCGACAGCAAGCTGGTTGGCATATTGGGCATTTTTTGCATTCAACTGTACCGTGGAAGTCAGCTCCTCCATACTGGCGGCAGTTTCTTCCAAACTGGCTGCCTGCTCTTCGGTGCGGTGCGACAAGTCATTGTTGCCCGCAGCAATTTCTTTGGCGGCAGTATTGATATTGTTGGTGGAATCCTTGATCTCTTCTACCAGACTCCTGAGGTTTTCCACGGTGCCATTCATGCCGACAATCACTGCGCCGAAGGTGCCGGGGTAGTCCTTGCTGATCGTTTTAGTCAGGTCGCCTTCAGACAATGCACTCGCAATAATCGATATATCATCCAAACTACCCAGAGCATCAAGCGAAAGGTTAATATCGTCTTTTAACTTACCGAGGTCGCCACGCCCTTCGGCCCGAACGCGCTGACTGATGTCGCCTTGCGCAACACCGCCCATAACGTTGCCGACATCGCCCAGCATAGATTGCATAGCCTGCATGGCTTGCATGGCACGGTCTACAGCAAGCCGGTATTCGCCTTCGACATTAACATCAACCCTTTTATTAAAGTCGCCCTCAGCAATGGCGTTCATCAATTCAGTGATGGCGCTTGTGGTGGCAGACAACGTTTTTGCGACAGCATTAAGCTGCTTCAGCGCCGTCGCAAATCCGCCATGCAACCCTTCAGGGTAGCTCTTCCGAGAAAAATCGCCATAGATGACATAGGCCAGAGAATAATACATATCTGTCTGTGCAGTTTCCACCTGATCCATCAAATCGTTCAGCAACCAGGCGAGCTGTTGAAGCGGCCGCTCTTTTCCGCCGATATAGGTAACTCTGACATCGACAGATCCCTGCCTCCATTCATGGCTTGCACTCAGCAACTTCTTCAACAGCAGCTGGTCGCCTGCTCTTGATGTACGCCACCAAACGACCGACAAAACCGATGCCAGCGTCAACAAAGACGGCACGATCACACTGCCACCGTCCAAAACAGGTAGCCACCCGTAAACCAGGGAACCAGCCCAGCAAAAAGCAACTACCGCTAACGCGGCAGCTTCATTATTCTTAAAGCGACTGTAAAACATTGATAAGCTCCTCGTAAGTAACGCCTTTATCTTTTAATACATTACCCAATACTGCGCCTGAAGCAGCCATAGCGTCTTTCGGCCCCGCGTTACGTTCGGCATCCAGCATGGCTCGATACACATCCGTCACAATCGGAATGGCTTTGGGGTTAGGCATGCGGCGCACAGAGCTGTAGCCTATCTTTTGTTTGTTTTTATCTTTCATTGGTGCAACATGGGTAAACACCCAGTAAAACCCGCCATCTTTCGACATGTTTTTGACGTAGGCAAAGATCTCCTTGTCTTCCGCCAGATAATCCCACAGCAACTTAAACACCACCCTCGGCATATCAGGGTGGCGAATGATATTGTGCTGGCTACCCAGAAGCTCGTGCTCCTCGTACCCCGAAAACTCGATAAAAATATCGTTCCCGTAAGTAATCCGCCCAGTCAGGTCAGTTTTGGAAACGATGAAATCCTGCTCCCGCATCAACCGCTCCTTACTTGTCGGGATTATATCTTTTCTCTTCATTACTCTTCCTCGGTAATTGCTCTATGCCTACGCAATCGTCAGTTAATTATTCGACTAACAAAGCATTTGCCGTTCTTTAGCAAACTTGTCAGTCAGTTTATTTTTACCAAACGTCAGATAAATAATCATATCCGTATTCTAAAAACCTGATTGCTCCCAATCCAGTCACTATTTTTCCACAACTTGTCTGTGCCCACTTCTTAAAATCACATCGCTATAACCCTGGCAAAGCAGCTGACGGTTAACTAACAAACGCCCGGGCATCGAAAACTCTTCTCGGACCTCTATCCTGACCTTCCCTTAATAACATAAAAAAACCTGTCACTCCAATTTTTCAACTCCTGCGCTTAGGCGTAGTTTTATAAAGGGCTTATTTTTACGACCACCCCGAATTTTGGATGATCCAGGTAATAAAGCTCGTTCAGTTTAATGAATCGCTTTTCATTTAACCGGTAAATCACCGCCTTCCCGGGACCACCGTCAAAATCAGAGCCCAGCTCCAAATCAACCGTCATTTGCAAGCCTTGGTCATGCTGCAGCTGGAGATAGCCATCCAACTTGCCGTCGGCACCCTGAATATGAACAGGCGCGATTACCCCTCCGCCTTCAATCGGCTGAACCCAGGCAACATGCAAGATAGGCCGGTAAGCCGAATCTTTAGCTAATGCCGCATAACTGTCATCCAGCGTTGTAGCATCCGGTTTTTTATAGGCCGTCAATTCAGTCAACGCGGATGGCCACTTAATTTGACTGGCGATCTGCTCAAACACCTCGGTATTGGACATCGCTTGCGAAAATATGATCAGCTCTATTTGATAAGCGCCGCCTTCAGCTAAAAGCTGACTGCTGAAAAGCCCCAGCATTGCCGCCAAACCGTAAGCCATTATTCTAATCATCGTCATTTTTTAGCGGCCGGTTTAAGGGTTAATTTATCCAGCAACTCGGTGATAAACTCAAGCTTCTGCTCGATCGTTTCAAACGGCTTGATAAACCTTAACTTATCCGCGCCATCGAATTTATAAACCTGCGCCTGGGTTTGTATCAGGGAAATCAGCTGATCGGTATTAATATTGGGCGTCGCAGAAAAAATAATACGCCCGCCGCCGGCATTGGCCTCTATTTTCTTGATGCCCATTTTTTCGGCCTGCTGCTTTAATTCGGCCACGCTGAACAACGTTTTTACCGGCTCCGGGAATAAGCCGAAACGGTCGATCATTTCCACCTGCAACTCGCGCAAATCGTCCTTGGTTTCGGTGTTGGAGATGCGCTTGTACAGCACCAGACGGCCATGAATATCCGGCAGATAATCTTCCGGAATCAGCGCAGAAGTTTGCAGATCGACTTCCGGGCCTCTGTCCATCGGCGCATCAAGTTCCGGCTGATTGCCGGATTTTAGCGCATTGACCGCGCGCTCCAGCAGCTCGGTATACAGGGTAAAGCCGATCTCCTGAATCTGCCCGCTTTGGTCATCGCCGAGCAATTCGCCCGCGCCGCGAATTTCCATGTCATGCGATGACAGCATAAAACCGGCACCCAAATCGCCGGAGGCCTCAACCGCTTCCAACCGTTTAACCGCATCTTTGCTCAATAAGGTAAGCGGCGGCACGACAAAATACGCATAAGCCCGGTGATGCGAACGCCCGACCCGGCCCCGCAACTGGTGCAACTGCGCCAGCCCCAATTTATCGGCGCGATTGATAATAATGGTATTGGCGCTGGGTATGTCGATGCCGCTTTCAATAATGGTGGAACATAACAGCAGGTTAAAGCGCTGATGGTAAAAATCCAGCATGATGCGTTCCAGCTCGCGCTCCGGCATTTGACCGTGGGCGATCTCGATCCGCGCTTCGGGCACCAACGCTTCCAGCTCCCTGGCCATTTTCTCCATCGATTTAACATCGTTATGCAGGAAGAACACCTGTCCGCCGCGCTTGATTTCACGCAAACAGGCTTCCCTGATCTGGGCATCTATCCATTGGCTGATAAAGGTCTTGATCGCATGACGATTAGGCGGTGGGCTGGCGATAATGGAAATATCCCTCAAGCCCGACATCGCCATATTCAAGGTGCGTGGAATCGGCGTTGCGGTCAGGGTCAGCATGTCCAGCTCATTGCGCAGCTTTTTGAAATGTTCTTTTTGGGTCACGCCGAAACGGTGTTCTTCATCGATCACCACCAATCCCAGCGCTTTATACTTGATCTCTTTCGACAATAACTTGTGCGTGCCGATCACTATATCGACCTTGCCTTGTTCCAGATCATCGGTAATCTCTTTTTGCTGCTTGGTGCTGACAAAGCGCGACAGCACCTCGACACGCACCGGCCAGTCGGCAAAGCGGTCGCGAAAATTCTGGTAATGCTGCTGGGCCAGCAACGTGGTCGGCACCAATACCGCCACCTGCTTGCCGTTTTGCACGGCAATAAACGCCGCCCGCATCGACACCTCGGTTTTGCCGAAACCGACATCGCCGCAAATCACCCGGTCCATCGGATGCGGGCTGGCCATGTCTTCGAGTATCGCTTCGATGGCGGTCTGTTGATCCGGCGTTTCTTCAAACGGGAACGCATCGGCAAACGCCGCATATTCGACATTTTCAACCGCAAAGGCATGGCCTTGCTTAACCGCTCTTTTGGCATGAATCTCCAGTAACTCGGCGGCAACGTCCCGGATGCGCTTAATGGCTTTTTGCTTGACTTTGCCCCACTGGTCGCCGCCCAGTTTATGCAGCGGCGCATTTTCCGCGCTCATGCCGGTATAACGGCCGATTACATGCAGCGATGAAACCGGCACATAAAGCTTGTCGTGATTGGCGTATTCCAGCGTCAAAAATTCCGACGCGATGCCGCCAATCTCCAAAGTCTGCAAACCTAAATAGCGACCCACGCCATGCTCCTGATGCACGACCGGCGAACCGATGGTCAGTTCATTCAGGTTATTGACGATATTTTCCAGCTCATGCGCCGCGGACTTGCGCCGTCTGCGCCGTTGCTGCACTTTTTCGCCGGATAGCAGCGTTTCGGTGATGATGGCGATGGCAGGATTTTCAAGCCACAAGCCATGATCCATCGGCGCAACCAGCAGGCACGGCGACACTTCGGACTGAAGAAACTTGTCCCAGCTTTCAACCTGCTTCACGGTAATCTTGTACTGCCTTAATTTTTCCATTAAGGCTTCGCGACGGCCCGCCGATTCCGAGACAAACAAAATCTTGCCGGCAAAACCGTTCACAAACTGCTGCAACGCCTGAGCCGGCTGCTCCAGCTTGGCGTCTATGGTGACATTGGGCAGCGAACGGCAGTTGAACGCAATACTGCCGGCGTCTTCGGCAGTATTGCCGCCGAGTGAAATACGGGCGAAGGCCCCGGTTCTTTGCGCCAGCTCATCGGTCGATAAGAACAGCAGTTCCGGCTTCAACAGCGGCCTGTCCACATCGTATTTCCGTTGCTGAAACCGGTCCTCGGCTTCGGCATAAAAAGCCTGCGCGGTCGCGTCAAATGTATCCGCCGTCACCAAAACCGCCGATTTCGGCAGGTAATCGAACAATGACGCCATTTGATCTACAAACAGCGGCAAATAATATTCAATGCCGCCGGGCGTGATGCCTTTGCTGACATCCATATAAAAATGGTTTTTAGGCGATGTTTCCGGAAAAGCATCCCTGAAAGCTTGGCGAAAATGCTTGATCGCCTCATCGGTAAACGGAAACTCGCGGGCCGGAAACAGCTGGATCAGGTCGATCTTTTCCAATGACCGCTGCGTTTCAGGATCGAAGGTGCGGATCGATTCGATTTCTTCATCGAACAATTCAATGCGATACGGCGCTTTACTGCCCATCGGGAACAAATCGACTATCGAACCCCTGACCGCAAACTCGCCGTGCTGGTAGACCTGCGAAACGCAATGATAGCCGACGCTTTCCAGCTTGATCCGGTTCAGCTCCAGATTAAAATCATCGCCGACCTTAACCGCAAAGCTGTTAGCCAGCACATGCTCCCGGGGCGCCAACCGATGCATCAGCGTCGTCACTGAAACCACCAGCGCGCCACGTTTCACCTGCGGCAACAAGGCCAGCGTTTTCAGCCGTTCCGAGATGATTTCCGGCAGCGGCGAGAACACATCGTAAGGCAAGGTTTCCCAATCGGGAAAATTCAAAATGGGGTATTCGCCCCGCAAGAAGAACGCCAACTCATGCTCAAGCCGCAATGCGGTCTGATTATCCCGCGTGATCATAACAAACAGGCGATCTTCATTTTTAATGGCCGAAGCCAACGCCAGCGAATCGCCGCAGCCGGTCAAACCCGTCCAGATCAGTGATTGGTCTTGTTTTTGCGGAATTTTCGGAGAGAAAATTAAATTGTTAGCCATTAAAAATCTTATATCTCGTTGCCACATGCCACGTGGAATCTGTAGTTAAGACGCACTGCGCCACGAATCGCAACCAGTCCGTACAGACCGGAATCATTTCAGCATTATAGCCGCATAAGCGGGCTAATGTACGAGCGATAAACAAGATACCAACTCATTGCTTGTATACAGGTAATTCATCGCCTCGCCTTTTAGTAACGGCTTGCAATAAGGTACAATAATTTCCAGTTGTGCCAAGTACATCCCAAGACGACATGAACAGCAACAAACCATCACCTGCTACCATGTTGTTCGAATTTTAATCAAACAAGAGGTAACATCATGAAAAAAAGTTTGTTTCTGACTATTGCGCTGCTGGTTTCCGGCAACGCATTCGCCGCAACCGATCATTATGTATTGCGCGATGGCGATTATGTTCGTCACTTAAAAGTCACCAAAATCAGCGACGATTATACTGTCGATGCTAATGTGGACTTTGAGTCTGCCGCCGACGGCGCACACTGCTCAGAGGCTATTTCCGGCAAAGCCAAAAGCACCGGCGAAAACGAATTGCTGATGAAAAAGCATTCTGAAAGCGCGGCCAGTTTCTGTGAACTGAAAATCAAACTCAGCCCGAACGGCGCGAAGATTGAAGAATCCAAAGATTGCAGCACCTTCACCGTAGGCAAATGTCATTTTTCCAGCGGCGACAAGGAGCTGGTTAAAGTTAAGTAGTTCGGCAGGTTGGATTGCGAAAAGTTGCAATCCAACCTACACCCTAAAATGCCGGATAATATTACGCACGGCTTCATCCTGGCGGTAACCGTTACCACCTCCGCATACAGCCAATACCCCGCTATACCATCAATATCAGCGCTTGTTGCCGTGCAATAGGATAGACTGACAAAGGAGGAAGACCATCACCTCAAATACATTATCGCATCGTTCAGCATAAGGCCCGTTAATGATCACTGAACTTGCTGTTACCACTATTGCCCATGCCATTCAGCTTGCTGTGGCGCCCGTGTTTTTGCTGACCGGCGTTGCCGCTATCCTATCGGTACTGACCAACCGTTTAGGGCGCATTATCGATAGATCGCGATTTTTGCATGGCGGATCGTTGTCGGCTGTTGAAATAAACCAAGCT
>Ga0208510_100525_pt1 | contig 12687 bp, 10 predicted proteins | sample LakWasMet33_HOW6_2_FD_183875 | JGI IMG/M metagenome (GOLD analysis project Ga0208510, IMG submission 183875) | Freshwater sediment methanotrophic microbial communities from Lake Washington under simulated oxygen tension - Sediment Metagenome... | ecosystem: Environmental > Aquatic > Freshwater >...
AGCATCTTGTATGCCATGAAGAATAGGTAAAAGTGCGCCGGGCTTGTCTTTGAGTGCGGCGATTATTTCTTGCACGGTTGATTGCGTGGAGCCTGATTCTGTCATGGTCGTCTCAATATGGAGAATCCATCCTGATTAAAACAACGGCTGTTCCTGACTGTTGCATATTTAAGTGTGCCGGGTAGCATAGCACAAGATATTTTGGGTGTAAAAATGCTATAAAATAGACAAAAATATAAGTGTTTTGAAAGTATCGGTTATGTCTCTATTTATAATGGATATTTTTTAAACACAGTACGTTAAAAAGATTTATCCGTTTTTAAGCAATGCACTGTTCACGCATAGACTCATATTGGTGATATTTTTTGATAGGTTTTTTTGCGGAATATAATTTAAGGGTGACCGAGGTCACCCTTTTTATCGTCTCGGCACAACCGCTATGCAGATTTTGCATGGAGTAAAAAAAATCTGTCCATGCGGTCGTAAAGCGAGTCTTTCTATTTCACAAAGCAGCTTTTTTCCGCAGATTGTTCAGCTTCTTTAAGCCGTTTTCTCAAATCTTTGGATTGAACCGGGTCGCGCATGGCCGCCGCGGCATCGCCGGTTTGACCTTTGGTTAAATAGGTAAAGGTTTTCGCGGCTTCGTATTCGGCGAAGTTCAGTTTTTCAGCTATTTTGTCGATTTTACAGCCGCAGGCATATTGGGTGATATAAGTCAGGCCTCCATGTTGTGCAACGCAATTTAAAACATATTCAACGCGGTCGCGGGTAGGATAGTCGCTGACAAACGGTGCAGGCTCGGCTTGTTCAACCGGTTTTTCCGGCGCCGTGGCGCAGCCTGAAATAACGACAACTAACGCAAAACCGAGAATGGCGGGTGTGTATTTAATTTTCATTGATGATTTTTTAGTCCCATAAGTCAGTAAAGTGAAAAAGGTTGCGTAGCTTGCAATAAACAACAGGCTTGCGAGAATAGCCGTTCGGTTGAACGATTTTGACCATTACCCACGATATTCAAAGCTTACCATTATGAACAGTCAAACAAAAGTAGCAGGCGTGATTCTTGCCGGAGGCCGTGCCCGGCGCATGAATAATCAGGATAAAGGCCTGGTGAACTTTAATGGCCGCCCGATGGTCAGTTACGCCATTGCCGCGTTGGCTCCCGTTGTGGACGGTGTGTTTATAAATGCCAATCGGAATATTGATCAATACCGGCAATTCGGCTGGCCGGTTATTAGCGATCAAACCGACAGTTTTGACGGTCCTTTGGCAGGCATATTAACTGCAATGATTCATGCCGATGCCGATGTCTTGGTGGTCATTCCTTGTGATTCGCCGTTAATTAAAACGGAACACCTGCAGAAACTGTTATTAGCCCGTGCGGAACATAATGCTGATGTTGCCGTCGCTTTTGATGGAACAAGGTTGCATCCGGTTTTCTTGGCGATAAAGACCGCATTGCAAACCAGCCTGCAAGAGTATTTAGCGGATGGTCAGCGTAAAGTCGAGGTTTGGCTGGCTCAGCAGAACTGGGTTCGAGTGGATTTTAGTAACGAAACGGAAATATTCAGCAACATTAATACCATGATGGAGTTATCTGTGCTGGAGGAAACTAAGCGTTTCAGTTAGAATCGGGCATCGTTATCCTGCGTAAGCGCTCGATAAAAATATTTGCTCACCGACTTAATTTAAAACAGTAACGGGATGTTCGATCAGGAAGAATGTGTCATCAGTCCCATGTTTACAATGGATTTGGCTTTTTGCCGCCATACCATGTTCAGATGTCGTGAATTAAGGAAATAAAGAACAATGAATAAGCTGTTTGCCCCTGCTATTGCCCTGATGAACCGGCTGGATTACACCAGAAAATTCATGGTGCTGGGGCTGATATATCTCGTCGCGATTACCGTGGTCGTGTACAGTCTTTACGCGAGTCTTAATCAGGTTGCCCGTACCTCGCAGCGACAATTGGAAGGTCTTGAATTGATCAAGCCCATTTCCAGCGGCGTGCAATTTATGCAACAGCACCGTGGGTTGTCGACAGGCGTTCTCGGCGGCAATGAAGCGATGCGCAATCAATGCGATGCCAAGGAAATTGAAACAGCTGCGGCTTTTGACGCGATAGAACGGAGGCTATCTACCGGCCTGGTTTTAAGCGAAGACTGGGTGCGCCTTAAAGCCGATTGGAATAGTTTACAAAAAGGTTGGTCTCTCTGGACGGTGGACGAAAACTTCAGCACACATACCGACTTGATCGACCGGATGCTGGTATTTGAGGTGCGCGTCGCTGATGACTATGCGCTGACCTTCGACTCGGATGCCGATGCGTTTTACTTGATCGATACGACCATCAATAAACTGCCGCTGGCACTTGAGAGGCTCGGGCGGATACGCGCCTTCGGCACCGGTATTTTGACCCAAAAGCAGATCTCGGCCTATCAGCAAGCCGAGATGATTGCCCTGATTGCCGAACTTCGTCACGCGCTTAAGTTTCTTGCGATCAATCTTGAGAAGACCGGTCAATTCAATCCTGAAATACAAAATCCGCTGCTGGCCGCAACCGAAGATATAGTCGATTCGGCGCGTCAGATTGTCGATCTTGTGCAGTCGGATATTATCACCGAGCATTTTGTCACGAGTTCTGAAGAGTTCTTTAAGATGGCCACGGCAGCTATCGATAAAGGTTATCGGCAGATGGATCAGACCTTGCTGCCAAAGACGGAAGCGTTGATTACTGCGCGCATTCAACATACAAAAAATAAATTGCACGTTAGTGTCGGTATTGCCGTCCTGTTGTTACTGGTGGTGCATTATTTTCTGATAGGTATTTATTACGCCATGGTCGGCAGTATTCAGTCGCTTACCCGGTCGGCGCGCGTGTTCGCCGGTGGTGATATGCGCGAACGTATTAATCTGGGTACGCGCGACGAACTTCGTCAGGTTGGCGACAGCTTCAACGAAATGGCCGATGGTTTTAATGCGCTGCTTGCGGCTCGCCTTGAAGACAAGGCCAGCGAAACAAGGCTGCGCTCAATCATTGATGCTTCCCCGGTCCCCATGGTGCTGAATGATGACCAGCAAAACATCACCTTCCTGAATCCTGCGTTTATTCAAACCTTCGGTTACACGTTGGAGGATATTCCAACCCTGACTGATTGGTGGGCAAAGGCAAGCCCGGACCCGGAATACCGGGAATGGATGGCGGCTACCTGGCAAACAACGCTGGAAACAGTGTTGCATGATGACAGTCAATTCAATCCTGTAGAGCTCAATATACGGTGTCATAGCGGATCGACTAAAACCGTGCTGGCGAATGCCTCGTCCATCAAGCAGTCCTTGGGGAGTGTTCATCTGGTTGTGTTATATGACATCAATGAGCGCAAGAAGGCCGAGCAGAAGGTACTGGAGCGCGAGGCGCGATACCGGGCGGTGACCTATTCCGCCAGCGATGCCATTATTACAACCAATAGTGCGGGAAATATTACCGGCTGGAACCGGGGCGCTGAGACTATCTTTGGTTATACGGAAACCGAAGTTAGCGGTCAGCCGTTGACCTTACTGATGCCGCCTCGATACCGTGATCCGCATCTTATCGGTATGGAGCGGGTGTTATCGGGCGGAGTGTCGCACATTAACGACAAGACAGTCGAATTGGCAGGACTGCGTAAGGATGGGAGCGAATTTCCGCTGGAACTTTCGCTGGCAAAGTGGGAGGCTTCTGAAGGTTGGTTCGTCACCGGTATCATTCGCGACATAACCGAGCGCAAACAGGCTGAAGCCGATCTTCGTATTGCCGCTATCGCCTTCGAGACTCAGGAGGCCATGATGATCACTGATACCCATCAGGTTATTCTCAAGGTCAATCAGGCATTTGTCCGGATCACCGGGTACAGCGCCGAAGAAGCCATCGGCCAGACGCCTGCATTGCTCAAGTCCGGTTATCAGGATGCGAAGTTTTATCAAACCATGTGGGAAAGCTTGGTTCGTGACGGATACTGGCAGTCCGAAATCTGGAATCGACGCAAGTGCGGTGATGTCTATCCCGAACGGATTACCATTACCGCCGTGACCAATGCTGAGGGCAATGTGGTCAATTACGTTGGGACTTTTGATGACATTTCCCAGCATAAAAAGGCGGAGGAAACTATTCACGACCTGGTTTTCTATGACTCGCTGACCAAGTTGCCCAACCGTCGTCTGCTGCTGGAGCGATTGAAACACAGCATCGAAGTGGAGCGACGCGACGGCAAACAACTTGCGTTGATGATGCTGGATTTGGATCGATTCAAAGTGATTAACGACAGTTTAGGGTATCTGGCCGGTGACGAATTGCTGCAACAAGTCGCTACACGAATAGCGACCCGGTTGCGTAAAGTAGACATAGTTGCCAGATTACGTAAAGTGGACTTGCTTGCCCACCTGGGTGGCGATGAGTTTATCATGCTGCTGGAAGACATTACGCACACGGAAGATGCTGCGCGGGTGGCTGAACAGGTTATCGCTATTTTGAGCAAGCCTTTCTATTTAAGCCAAGGCGATGAGATACACATTACTGCCAGCGTTGGTATCAGCCTGTATCCTCAGCACGGCGACAACCCCGACACGTTGATCAGCTACGCCGATGCGGCGCTGAATAAAGCCAAGGCGGAAGGACGCGGCTGTTTTGCCTATTATTCCGAAGACCTGACCTTGGCGGCCCGTCAGCGCATCGCGCTGGAAGCCCGGTTACGCAAAGCCATTGAGCAGCAGGAATTGCGGGTTTTCTACCAGCCGCAGGTTGATATTGTCACAGGACGCATCATCGGAGCGGAAGCGTTAGTGCGCTGGCTGGATCCGATTGAGGGACTGATTGCGCCGATTCATTTTATCCCCCTTGCCGAAGAAACCGGCCTGATTTTGGAGATTGGCGCATGGGTATTGCGGGAAACCTGTCGCCAAGGCAGGCAATGGCTGGATGCGGGTTTACCGCCGTTAACTTTGGCAGTCAACGTATCCGCTCACCAATTCCGCCGGTCTGACATTGGTGCTTTGGTTACTACGGTACTGAATGAAACCGGTTTTCCGGCGGAGCAGCTGGAGCTGGAAATGACTGAAAGCGGACTGATGGAAAGCCAAAGTAAGGTTATGGGACTCCTGAATGATTTACGTTCCCAGGGGGTGCGTTTCGCTATTGACGACTTCGGCACCGGTTATTCGTCATTGGCTTATCTCAAGCATTTTCCTTTGGACTCGTTGAAAATAGACAAGAGCTTTATCGATGATATTCCCCATCTTCAAGACGATATGGAAATTGCCGCCACTATTATCGCTATGGGACATATGCTGGGCTTTAAAGTCCTGGCGGAAGGCGTGGAGACGGTCGAGCAATTGGCGTTCTTACAGGACAAAGGCTGCGACGCTTACCAAGGCTATCTCAAAAGCAAACCTGTACCGGCTGACGAGTTTGTCAGGTTATTGCTGGAATAATAGTTCGAATAAGACGCAGATTGTTAATGCAAATTTTTTTGCATCAGTTGCAATGAACTCCCCGTACTTTTAATCACGCCTGCGTTACTGCCGAAACCTGTATTTTCAGGTATAATTTGCAACATTTTTAACTCAGGGTATAGGTGTTATGTCGGAAATCAATAAAGTTGTATTAGCTTATTCCGGAGGTCTGGATACTTCCGTTATTCTTAAGTGGTTACAGGACGTTTATGACTGTGAAGTGGTTACTTTTACAGCTGATTTGGGGCAGGGCGAAGAAGTGGAACCTGCGCGAGCCAAAGCGCAAGCGATGGGCATTAAAGATATTTACATTGAAGATTTGCGCGAAGACTTTGCGCGCGATTATGTTTTTCCGATGTTTCGCGCCAATACGGTTTACGAGGGCGAATATTTACTGGGCACATCAATTGCCCGTCCTTTAATCGCCAAGCGGCTCATCGAAATCGCCAATGAAACCGGTGCGAATGCCATTTCTCACGGCGCAACAGGCAAAGGTAACGACCAGGTACGCTTTGAACTGGGCGCTTACGCACTGCGTCCCGATATAAAGGTGATTGCACCCTGGCGGGAATGGGATTTAACCTCGCGTCAAACCCTGCTGGCTTATGCTGAAAAACATAATATCCCGGTGGAAATGAAAAAAGGTAAAACGTCGCCTTATTCAATGGATGCCAACTTACTGCATATTTCTTACGAGGGCCGGGTTCTGGAAGATCCTTGGGCGGAGCCTGAAGAAGATATGTGGCGCTGGACGGTTTCGCCTGAATCCGCACCCGATCAAGCAACTTACATTGAGCTGACTTACCGTCAGGGCGATATTATCGCCATTGATGACGTACCTTGCTCGCCTGCAACAGTGATGGAGCAATTAAACAAAATTGCAGGCGCCAACGGTATTGGTCGACTGGATATTGTGGAAAATCGCTATGTCGGCATGAAATCGCGCGGCTGTTATGAAACACCGGCCGGTACGGTGATGCTCAAAGCGCATCGTGCGATTGAATCGTTAACGCTGGACAGGGAAGTGGCGCATTTAAAGGATGAGCTGATGCCGCGCTATGCCTCTTTAGTCTATAACGGTTACTGGTGGAGTCCTGAGCGGGAAATGATGCAAACCATGATAGATGCGTCTCAGGCGAACGTTAACGGCAAAGTCAGGCTCAAGCTTTATAAGGGCAATGTAGTCGTTGTCGGTCGCGCTTCCGATACCGACAGCCTGTTTGATGAAAGCATTGCGACGTTTGAAGATGATGGCGGCGCCTATAATCAAAAAGATGCCGAGGGCTTTATCAAGTTAAACGCGCTGAGAATGAGAATAGCCGCTGCCAAGCGACTACGCTAATGCGGCAGGCAGCATAAGGTTTGAAATCTTATGCTGCCTTTTTATTTAAATAAAATGCAGAATTTGTCCATTAAACTTGTATAATCGCGAGTCAGGTAAGCACTACTGCCGATATGGTTTGTTATAAAAATAATAATTGTTCGGGCAGGATGGTTGGTTGCCATGGGTTCCTGGTTCGAGAGGAAGTAATTAATGAGTGATAAAGATAAGATAAATTCAGTAGTAGAGGGATTGCCTGGCAATGCTTCTACGGTTCTGCAAAGAATACCTTCGCATCATGCATTAATGAAAGTTAACAGATTGTTGCTGACTATAATCTGTTCCTTGATGGTTGTTGTTTTGATAGGGGGCTTTTTATTGTTCCCAACCGATAACTTCTTAAATCGCTATAAAAACGCCACGGCTACCGAGACCTATGCGGCTGAGATGAATCCCGTGATGTCAGCGGAAGTTAACGCCCTGAAAGGACAGCTTGTCGGCTTGGTCAGTGGTTCAATTGAAAGCAAATTGAACGCCTTGGAAGAGAGTCTCCGGGTGGGTTCCGTTTCCAGTTCTATAGGGACCATAGAAGATTTGAAGAATGACCTTAAAGTTCTCCGTTCCTATTCAGAGTCCACCAAGAAGGGAAAGGCGGTCGTTTCCAATGAGCAGCTAATGCAGGAAATGTCCCAATTAAAACGTCTGATCTATTTGACTATTGCTTCTTGCGGGTTGATGCTGGCGGCAGTTGCGGGTATCTGGATTAAAAATCGCAACCGATTACCTTATAAAGAAAGCAAAACAAGTTATTTGGGTAAGGATTAATTTTCGGTTTTTCGGACACAAAAAAAGCCGCCCCGGTTTATATAGTGGGGCGGCTTTTTTATGGTCTGTCGATCCAGGTTTTAGTTGCCGCCCAGATATTTGTACAGAGCATCAACAGCTTGGTCTTCGCCGTATCCAGCTTTAACAACGGCTGGATTTTTCATGATTTCAGCGATAGCTTTCGGCATGCCGCCTTTACCTTCTTTCAGAACGGTTTCGAATTTCGCTCTATCCAATTGGCCTGCTTTAATTAAAGCAGTTAACTGTGGATTTGAAGCGATATCGTGGCAAGTGCCGCAACCGCGACCAAAAGCGCGTTCATAAATTTTCTTACCAACATCGCTAGCTTCGTCGGCAAATACTTGTCCACTTAAAGCGAGTAAAGCGATACCAGCTAGTGTACCTAATGTTTTTTTCATGTTGACCTCTCCTCTTGGTAGTAAAAAAAGAACTGCTGTTTATTGTTGAAGAAAATAACAGTTCGATTAAAAGTTAAACCGTGAAAGCATAGGGAATTTGGCGGGAAAATTCAATTGTTTTATTTATTTATTTTCCCTGAGTTATATTATCGACAACGGCTATGAATGATAACTGAATCGTTTAATCGGCCTTTAAGTTAAGGTAATAGTTAATCAAGTCGGCGGGTCTGAAACCAGCTCAGCTTGTCATGAAGGGTTACTACCGTGCCGATAATAATCAAAGTGGGCGGCTTGATGTCCTGACCGGCAACTTTATCCGGTAATGTCTCCAGGGTGCCGGTAATCACCCGCTGGTTGGACGTGGTGCCTTGTTGAACAAGGGCAATAGGTAAATCTTTGGGACTACCGTGCGCAATTAAAGACTGGCAGATTTTTTCCAGACCGGCCAGCCCCATATAGATGACGATGGTTTGATTAGGCGCTGCAAGTTGCGTCCAGTTTAAATTGACGGAATTATCCTTCAGGTGGCCGGTGACGAAGGTGCAGGATTGGGCATGATCCCGGTGGGTTAGCGGGATGCCCGAGTAGGTTGCACAGCCGGAAGCGGCGGTAATGCCGGGAACGACCTGAAAATTAATGCCTTGCTGCATCAATGTTTCAATTTCTTCGCCGCCGCGGCCGAATATGAACGGATCGCCGCCTTTTAAGCGCACCACCCGTTTTCCTGCCTTAGCCAAATCAGCCAGCAGGGTATTGATGGATTCCTGCGGAAGCGCATGATATTGCCGTTGTTTGCCGACATAAATCTTTTCGGCATCCCGGCGGGCCAAATTGAGAATTTCCGGCGAAACCAGTCGGTCATAGACAACGACATCGGCCTGTTGCATCAACCGTAGTGCGCGGAAAGTCAACAAGTCAGGTGCGCCTGGGCCGGCGCCAACCAGATAGACTTCGCCGAGGTTAGAGTTTTCTTTTTGCTTGAGCAGGGTCTGCTCTAATTGCTGTTCGGCCTCCTGCTCCTTGCCGGAGAAGACCAGTTCAGCGATCGAGCCCTGCAAGACATTTTCCCAGAAGATCCTGCGTTGTGCGGGTTGCTTAATATGCTGTTTGACCTTATCCCTGAACTTGTCAGCCAGACCGGCAAGTCGACCATAGGCGGGAGGAATCACGGTTTCTATTTTAGCCCTGAGCAAACGGGCTAATACCGGTGCGGCACCGCCGGAGGATACCGCGGCAATAATCGGCGAGCGGTCGATAATGGCCGGAAAAATGAAGCTGCACAGCTCGGGATTATCGACCACGTTGACAGGGATATTTTGGTCCGTCGCCGTTTTGGCAACCAGGCAATTGGTCTCCGTATTATCGGTTGCCGATACCACCAGCCTGAATTCGCCAAGATCGGCAGGGGAGAATGACTTTTGCAGCAGCGTTAAGTTATGCGTCGCTTGCAGGCTTAATACCGTGGGACTTATCTCCCTGGCTATCACGGTGATTTTTGCACCGGCTCGTGCCAACAATTCAATTTTCCGGGCAGCGATTTCGCCCGCACCAACAACCAGGCAAGGCTGGTCTTTAAGCTTTAAAAATACAGGGAAATAATCCATTTAGTTATGATGATTCTTGGATTTAAAAGAGGATGGTATTATAAGCGCACCAAACTTAGTTAAGAAAACTTAAAATAAGCCTATGATCGAATTTAACCTGGAAGTAGATGCCAGCGGTTTGAATTGTCCATTACCCTTGTTGCGCCTGAAAAAAGCCTTGATGGACATGGCCAGCGGCGATGTCGTTAAAGTGATCGCAACCGATCCGGCTGCGCACTTGGATTTTGGCGTTTATGCCGACCAGACCGGGCATCAAATTATTCAATTGATAAGAGAATCCAATAAGCAGGTTTTCTATTTCAAAAAGAAATAGCGTCGTTGGAATAAGACCACCCCATACACATTAGCTTAAGCGACAAGTCCGTGTATTCAGTCAATAAAACGCAAGTAGATTAATTCACCACGAAGGCACGAAGGACGCGAAGTTTTTCGTGTCCTTCGTGGTTTTATACTTTAAAGCTGATGCCTATAGAGTTTTTGGGACTCAGTGCCGCTTGCCATGCCTGAAGCTTTTGTTCATAGGAAAGAGAGGCATGCGCCGGACTGGTCGATGGGAGACGCATGTAGCTGACAGCAGCGGTGCTGACGGTAGGCAAAACATACTGCCGGTACGCCGACTCCGCCTTGGCCCCGTTGAAGAACACCGCACGGATCTTGTCGTGCGTACGAAAGAAGCTCTGAAAGTCATTTACAGTGATGGAGCCGCTGTCAATTTTTGCGTCCAAGCTACCGACTCGCGTACAGGATTGCAACACATCCCAGAGTGCGATGCGGGCTGTTTTCAGCACGTGTAGCCGATCTTCATATGCAGCGTCCGGATCAAACCCAAGCAATTGCGCCATGATTTTCCAGAAGGCATTGCGTCGATTCGCATAATACTGACTCGCCGCCAAAGACTCCTGTCCCGGCATGCTGCCCAGAATCAATATCTCGGCATTCGAATCTGCGATCGGTTCGAAGCACAATAAAAGTGGTTTTGTCATTTCGGTCTACCGGGCTTAAAGCATAAAACCACGAAGCATACGAAGAAAAATCAAGATAAAAACTTCGTGTCTTCGAGAGATTTATTAAATGGCTGACAGAATAACCGAAACGGTGCAATTAATCAGGCTGCTTTTAAAGTTGGATTTATAATGCCGTCAGAAGTAAGCGCAAGTAATCAACATAAATCTCCCCAATACAATCTTGAGTTTAAGCAAAATGGTTAAACGTAGTATTTTTAGAAAGCTGCTCGTTACGATGGTGGGTTTAATTATCGCCTTGTTGATGCTGTTAACCTTTATTCAGATTGAGTTTCAAAAAGATGTGTTCGAGAAGGAACTGGAAAAGCGCATTGCGCTGATGAAAGGACGGCTAATCGATAGAGGGCAGATTCTATCCGATAATTTATCCGGTCAAGTTAAGAATGGCATCGCTTCCGTCAACCTTTCCCTGGTTGCCGACCAGTTAAGAAATGCGGTGCAGGAAAATAAAGAGCTTCGTTACATCATATTAATGCAAGCCTCAGGGAGGGCGTATATTCATACGCTAAAGCCGCAGTTGGAAATGGGGATTTTATCCGAAAAAGAGGACTTGTTTGCAGCGGGTCAAAAGACGGCAACGGTTAATGAGTATGTAAGCAACGGTGAATCCTTTATGGAATTTATCATGCCGATTCAAGTGAGTGCGAGGCCTTGGGGCGTTCTCCGGTTGGGTTTTTCCCTGGACCTCCTTAATCAGGAGATCGTTAATTCCCGAGAGGAGAGTATTAGTCAAATCGGCGAAATGATAACGCGGCTATTAATAACCGCAGCCATTTTTATCCTGATTGGCGCGTGTATCGTATTGTTCGTGTCTGAGCGTCTGTCCAGGCCGCTAATGCACTTGACCCAATTGGCAAATGAGTTGGCTCAAGGTAATTTTGCGGTCAGCGACAATGTTAAAAAAATTCACCCGGATGGCGAAATCGGGGCGCTAACTACAGCGTTTTCTCAAATGGCCCGGAATCTGAAGATTTCTTACGATAAGCTTGAAGAATACAGTCGGACGTTAGAGCAAAAAGTAATAAACCGCACGTCCGAATTGGCCGAGGCGCGAGATCAGGCCGTTGCGGCCGATAAAAGCAAATCAGAGTTTCTTTCGATGATGAGTCATGAAATCCGGACGCCGATGAATGCGATCATCGGTATGACCCGGTTGGCTTTGCAGACGGATCTGACTGCAAAACAGCAGGATTATTTGACCAAGGTTCAGATTTCTTCACGCGCATTACTCGAAATCATTAACGATATTCTGGATTTCTCCAAAATCGAAGCCGGGAAGCTGGAGCTGGAAACGATCGCATTTAATCTGGATGACGTGCTGAACGATCTTTTCAGTTTGATGAGTGACAAAGCGGAAGAAAAAGGTCTACAGATACGATTTATTACCGCCGACGATGTGCCTTCGGATTTGATAGGCGATCCGCTAAGGCTGGGCCAAGTGTTACTTAATTTAGTCAACAACGCGGTAAAATTTACCAGCCGCGGCGGCGATGTCGATATTAAAATCGCGTTAGCGGAAGGCGCCGAACAAGCAAAAAAAGCCGACCAAATTAGGCTTGAGTTTTCTGTTAAAGATACCGGCATAGGCTTGACCACAGAACAAATAGGCGGGCTATTTCAGTCCTTTAATCAAGCCGATAAATCGACCACCCGCAAATACGGCGGAACCGGTCTGGGCCTGGCCATTTGCAAGCGAATGGTGGATATGATGGGTGGAGCCATTACGGTAAACAGTGAAATAGGGCAGGGGAGTACTTTTATTTTTACCGCCATCTTTGGGCAACCCTATGAGGTAAGTCAAAAATACTCGGCATCGCAAGATGCTTTTCGCGGCGTAAAAGCATTAGTGGTGGATAGCGACGAGACATCGCGGAATGCCTTGTGCTTGCATTTGGAAAGCCTTTTTTTCCAAGTGACGTCCGTCAGCTCGGGTGAGCAAGCCATTCAGCTGCTGGAAAACGCCTGCGCTGAAGATCCTTATCGGCTTGTACTCATGGACTGGAATTTAC
>Ga0208510_100526_pt1 | contig 12618 bp, 10 predicted proteins | sample LakWasMet33_HOW6_2_FD_183875 | JGI IMG/M metagenome (GOLD analysis project Ga0208510, IMG submission 183875) | Freshwater sediment methanotrophic microbial communities from Lake Washington under simulated oxygen tension - Sediment Metagenome... | ecosystem: Environmental > Aquatic > Freshwater >...
CCGCTTACTTCCTGCGCTCCTCGCTTTTATCGAGGGTCAGCAGAAGGGGCTCCTGCCCCTCTGCTGACGCGCGGCATCCCTGCCGCGCCCCTAACGGGCTGTTCTCGATAAAAGCTCCGGTGCTCGGCGCGGCAAACGGGAGAAATACCATCCGTGCGTAACATCAGTTTATCAGTGAAAATTGCCATATCTTTATGGCTACCCAGACTTGGGGGTTGAGCAGGGAAGGTTGCAGGGGGAGATTCCAGTCAAGCACATGGGAAATTAAACTAATGTGGCAAGGCTTTTCCGGGCGCAACGCTCTGCGTTCGTTATTCTTGGCTAGACTGCTCATCGGCTCGATTTGAGTTACCTGCCGATGCTACACAAGTCGCAAAAGGCACCACGAAGACACGAAGTTTTATATTTTTTCTTCGTGCCTTCGTGGTAAAAATTTCCTAGCCATTGCGTAACATCAATTATCTGTTTTGCTCAAATCAATGTTCGATTCCCAGCCGCCGCCCAAAGCCTTGTAAAGTGCCGCCAGCGCCGTCGCTGTGGCGGTTTGGCTCTGGGCTAGGCGATCCTGGTCTTGCAACAGGCGCAATTCGGTATCCAGTACCGTCAGAAAATCGCTCACGCCTTCCGCAAAACGCAGATGAGCCAGTTCATGGGCTCTTTCGCTGGCTTGGGCCGCCGAAGTTAGCAAAGCTCTCCGGCTTCGCTCGCGGTTGTAATTCACCAGCGCGTTTTCGGTTTCTTCCAAAGCGCTCAGCACTGTCTGCTCGTATTGAGCCAGACTGGCCTCGGCACGGGCATCGGCGGCCTTAATGCGGGCATATACGCGGCCCAGATCCAAGGCGGCCCAACTGATCTTCGGGCCAACTGAATAGGCATCCGATCCTACGGCGCCGACTCCCGACAGAGTGGTGGCTTCAAGGGAGAGGGTGCCCACAAAAGTTACCCGGGGGAAAAGATCGGCGGTGGCAACGCCGATGCGAGCGGTAGCCGCCGCCAGCCCCCGTTCGGCGATGCGGATGTCGGGGCGGCGGCGCAACAGCTCCGCCGGCCGACCGATGTTGATGGTCTTGGGGATTTTAGGCAGCGGCGCGGGCTGCGACAGCTTCTCGGTCAATGTGCCCGGAAGCTGCCCGGTGAGTACGCTGAGTCGATGCATAGCCTGATGAATGGCGTTATCCAGAGGCGGGATGGTGGACAAGGTGGAATCAAGCTGGGCGGTTGCCCTCGAAGTGTCGAGTTCGGTTCCACGACCGCCTTCGAGTCTGACGCGAGTTATTTCCAGCGTTTGGGCCTGGTTTCCAGCGTTCTTTTTCGCCACGGCCAATTGCTGTTGCAGGCCCCGCAATTCGAAATAGTTTCTGGCCACTTCAGCGATCAGGCTGACACCGAGATCCCGAAGGTTGGCTTCCTGCGCATCGACTTCGTCGCTGCTCGCCTCTACGTTACGGCGCACCCGGCCAAAGAAATCGACTTCCCAAAAAGCATCGAAACCCGCGCTATAGAGTTTCAGTTCGCGCGGCGCGTAAGTCAAGTTGTTCAAAGCGCCGACACTGCGTTTCTGCTCCGTATAATTGGCATGCGAGGTTACGGTTGGGGCCAAATTCAGCCCTGCATCCAGATATAGGGCCCGTGCCTCACGAAGATTGGCGCGGGCAGCCTGGAGATTGCGGTTGTGCCGCACGGTCTGATCGACAAGCTCGGTTAGGCCCTTGTCTTCAAACAGTTTCCACCACACCACTTCCACGCCTTGCTCGGAGAATTCCGGATGACCGATATTGGCGAAGGCTTGGCCGGCATCGGTTGCCGGGGTTTTATAATCGGGACCTACCGCGCAGGCGCTTAGTGCAGTGGCGCAGAGGAAGGCCAGGCCCAAAGCGCTGCTTCGTTCAAACGCAATGAATAAGGTATTGCCAAGTTGCATGACAGGGTGAGATTCTGCAGAGTGCATCTTTATTCCATGGTTCATAAATCGTGGCCGGAAGAAGGTTCATGAGGCAACACGTTCGGAGCCTTGTGCCGGGAGGCTTGCCAGCGTTGCGCCAAGGACTGCGCAACCACGTAGAATACCGGCGTTAACAGGAGACCGAACACCGTCACGCCCAACATGCCGCTAAACACGGCGGTGCCCAGCAATCGCCGCGATTCCGCTCCCGCCCCTTGGGCGATGACCAGCGGAAACACGCCCATGATGAAGGCGAATGAAGTCATCAAAATGGGCCGTAGCCGAATCCGCGCCGCTTCCACCGCCGCATCGAAACGGCTAAGGCCTCCCTCTTGACGCCGCTTGGCGAATTCCACAATAAGAATGGCGTTCTTGCTGGCCAAGCCCACCAGTACAATGAATCCGATCTGGGTGAAGATGTTGTTGTCCATGTCGCTCAACCATACGCCTGCCAGAGAGGACAGAATGCACATGGGTACGATCAGGATTACTGCAAACGGTAACGACCAGCTTTCATACTGGGCCGCCAAGGCCAAAAACACGAAGATCACGCTCAAGGGAAAAACCAGCAGTGCGACATTTCCGGCCAACACTTGTTGCAGGCTGAGTTCGGTCCATTCAAAGTCGAATCCCGGCGGCAGCTCAGCACCCAGCAGTTTGTTCATGACGGTAATCGCCTGGCCGGAGCTGACTCCGGGCAAGGTGCTGCCGTTAATTTCCGCCGCAGGATACATGTTGTAGCGGGTGATTTTGTCGGGTCCGTTAATTTCCTTAACCGACATCAGAGACCCGAGCGGCACCATGCCGCCTTGAAGATTACGCGTCTTCAGCTTGGCGATGTCCGCCGGTTTCATGCGAAACTCCGAATCGGCCTGTGCCACTACCTGGTAAGTTCTGCCAAAGCTGTTGAAATCATTGACATACATCGAACCCAGATAGATCTGCAAGGTGTCGAACACTTCTTTCAAGGGGACATCCATAGACTTGGCTCGGGTACGGTCCACGTCCAGAAAAAGTTGCGGAACTCCCGCGCGAAAGGTCGTAAACAGCCCGGTCAGGCCCGGTTGCTGATTGCCTTTGGCGAGCAGCTCGTTGACAGTGCCCTGTAACGCGTCAATACCGGCATTGGAGCGATCCTGGATTTGCAGCTTGAAGCCGCCGACCGAACTCATCCCCCGGATCGGGGGCGGGGCAAATACCGCAATGTGAGCGCCTTCGACCTGGGCGAGCCGCTGCTGAAGACTTTTGATCACCGCATCGGCGTGAAGCTCCGGGTGCCCCGCGCGCAGGTCGAAATCATCGAGTCGGGCGAACATCGTGGCGACGTTGGACTGACTGGAACCGCTCAAGATCGAAAAGCCGGCATAGGCATTCAGATGCTTGACGCCTTTCGTTTCGAGAACGATGCGGGTGGCCTGCTGAACCATTTCCTCGGTGCGCGCCAGAGAGGCTGCGTCGGGCAGCTGCGCATACAAAATCAGGTAACCCTGATCCTGCTGGGGAATGAAACCCGTCGGCACTTTCTCAAAGGCCAGGAAGTTGAGCCCGTTGAGTCCCACATAGAGCACCAGCACCACCGCCGTCATGCGGATCAGCCTGCCGACCAGGCGCGCGTAACCTTCGCTGAACGAATCGAAGAACCGGTTGAAAACGGTAAAAAAACGGCCGAACAGACGATCGAAGAGCCGCGTGAACCCGTCCTTATCGCCGTGCGCCCGATCCAGCAACAGCGCGCACAAGGCGGGACTCAGGGTCAGCGAATTGAACGCCGAGATTACCGTGGAAACCGCGATAGTCAACGCAAACTGCTTATAGAAGGCCCCCGAAACACCGGTGATGAAGGCGGTGGGTACAAATACGGCGACCAGAACCAGTGCCGTAGCAATGATGGGGCCTACCACTTCTTCCATGGCCTTCCGGGTGGCATCCCGGGCCGATAATCCCATCGCAATATGGCGTTCCACGTTTTCTACCACCACGATGGCGTCATCCACGACGATACCGATAGCCAGCACCAGGCCGAATAACGATAAGGTATTCAGCGACAAGCCCATTGCCGCCATCACCGCGAAAGTGCCGATCAAAGAAACCGGCACAGCCAGCAGCGGAATGACGGTGGCGCGCCAGTTCTGCAAAAATAACACAACCACCAGTACGACCAGCAGGATGGCTTCAAACAGGGTCTTGGACACCGCGTCGATGGATTGCTGTACGAACACAACGGTATCGTAGACCATGTTGTAATCAAGGCCTTCAGGAAAGCGCGTCTTCAGCTTTTCCATCGTGTCGACCACCGCCTTCTTGGTTTCCAGCGCGTTGGAACCGGGCAACTGGAAGATGGCAAGACCTACCGTGGGCTCGCCGTCCAGGAACAGCCCCGAATTGTAATCCTTGGCGCCCAGCTCGATGCGAGCCACGTCCTTGAGGCGGGTGACCTGGCCGTCAGCCCCTTTTTTTATCACGATATCGGCGAACTGTTCGGCCTCCATAAGCCGACCCAGCGTACTGACCGTGTATTGGAAATCGGTGCTCTCCTTGGTGGGTTGCTGGCCCACCACGCCCGCCGCTACCTGGATATTCTGTTCCCGCATGGCGTTGACCACATCGGTGGCCGTCAGATTACGCGCGGCAACTTTCTCCGGATTCAGCCACAGGCGCATGCTGTAGTCGCGGGCGCCGAAAACGATAATGTCGCCCACTCCCGGCAGCCGCGCCAGGGTATCCTTGATTTGCAGCAGCGCGTAATTGCTCAGATAAACACTGTCATAGCGCTTGTCAGGGGAGATCAGGTTGACCACCAGACTCAAGTCAGGGCTGCGTTTCTTGACACTGATGCCTTGTCGGCTCACTTCCTGAGGCAGCTTGGGTTCGGCCAGCGCCACCCGGTTCTGCACCAATACCTGGGCTTTATCCAGATCGGTACCCGGCTTGAAAGTAATGGTCAGCGCCATGCTGCCGCTGTTGGTGGACTGGGAGGACATGTACAGCATATCCTCGACGCCGTTCACTTCCTGCTCGATAGGCGTCGCCAAGGTTTCGGCTACCACCGTGGCGTTGGCGCCGGGATAGACTGCACTCACTACCACAGTAGGGGGGGCGATCTCGGGATATTGGGCAATAGGCAGGCCAATGAGCGCTAACCCTCCAACCAGGACAATGACGATGGATAATACCGATGCGAAAATCGGACGGTCGATGAAAAAGTGTGTGAATCGATTCATGGCTTATTTTTCTCCATCGCGCCCGGTGAGCGAGATGCGTTCCGGATTTACCTTGGCGCCCGGCTTGAGCTTTTGAATGCCTTCGATAACCGCCCATTCTTCAGGCTTCAATCCTTCGGTAATCACGCGGGACTGGCCGATATGAGCGCCGAGCTCCACCTTGCGATATTCCACCTGGTTTTCCTGGTTCACCACCCAGATGAAGCGTTGCGCCTGATCCGTGCCGATGGCCCGATCGGGAAGCAGGATAGCGGGGTACGGAGCGCTTCCGCGAACCCGCATGCGGGCAAAAAAACCGGGGCTTAACAATTCGTCCGGATTGGCGAACACGCCCCGCAACGTCACGGTGCCGGTCGCCGCATCTTCGCGCGGCGATTCATAATCGAGATGGCCTTGATGCGGAAAATTAACCTCATCAGCCACAGCCAACTCCACCGGGGTCCGTTCGTCGCCCAGACTGCCCCGGCCCCCTTTTTGGGCCTGACGCCGATATTTCAGCGCCGAGCGTTCGTCCGCATCCACGTAAACATAGACCGGGTCGGTGGAAACGATGAAGGTCAACAATGTTGCATCGCCTCCGCCACCGTTGACCAAATTGCCCGCCGTGATTAATTCGCGACCGATCCGTCCGTCTATCGGGGAGCGTACTTGGGTAAAGTCCAGGTTCAACCGAGCCGTATAAACATTGGCTTGTGCAGACTGAACTGCCGCAACCGTCTCCCGAAGTCCCTTGCTACGCGCATCGTGTTCTTCTTCGGAGATTGCTTTGGCGAGAAATAAACGCTCGGCCCGGGCTAAGTCATTTTTTGCCAGTTCGTGCCGGGATTTAGCGCGTTCCAGTTCGGCTTCGGCAAAGTTAAGTTGGGCTGTAAAGGGTTTCGGATCAACCAGGAATAAAAGATCGCCTTTATGTACTTTGTCTCCAGCCTTGAAATTCACTTTCTCCAGATAGCCGCTCACCCGGGCGCGCACGTCTACCGAATTGACGGCCTCGATGCGGCCTGTGTATTCGTCCCATTCAGTCACTTCTTGCGACAGGGGTTGTGCGATTTTGACATTGGGCGATTGGCCCTGCTGAGAACCGGAACCGTCATGGTTTCCGCACCCGGTCACTGCCATCAGGGCTATGGAGACCAACAGGCCGACTCGTGCATGCTGTATTAATGTCCCGTCATTCGAAGGAACGCTTCGAGGCCACGATCCGTGAAAGACTTCAGGGCTCGGCTTTCTCAATGGACTTAAACGATGGGGGACAACCGACATGAGAGTTTCTTTTTGCATCCTTTTATACCCGGCTTTTTTTAAGGAAAAAAATGGTAAGACATATTACCATTAATTTAAGGTATGATCACAATAATTTAAGTTAATGAATTTCGTGAGTATTACGCAATGATTAAATGTGGACGACCTCGCAAAGGAGAGGAGCTCCTAAGCCGTGATCGCTTACTGGATACGGCCTTCACCCTTTTTCTTGAATTCGGTTACGGCAACCTCAGTCTGGAAACCATTGCTCGGGATGCGCGCGTGTCAATGCGTACCATTTATAACCAGTTTGGCGGTAAAGCCGGACTATTCGGTGCTGTGATAAGGCGTTGCAGCGACCAATTCGTCACCGGCCTGTCGGAAGAGTACGCACTGAAATCTTCTCCGGAAGAAGCGCTGGTCTTTTTTGCCAAGCAGTTTCTGTACAGCATCACGCGGCCGAATGCGGTGCGCATACGTGCCATACTCATTGGCGAATCGCTACGCTTCCCCGATCTCGCCACTCAATTCTATGAACAAGGACCGCAGCGCACCCTCGATCATCTCGCCCAGTTTTTCGCCCGGCAGCAGAAAACGGGCTGTTTTGCCGAAATGGAGCCGCGTTTTCTCGCCGACCAATTTTTGAGTGCATTACGTAATGAACGGTTTCAAAAACTGCAACTCGGTTTGGAACCGACGCCGGACGAAGCGGAAATTGATGTCTGGGTGCGACAGGCCATTGGCTTTTTTCTGCGCGGCAGCCTGAAAAACAGGCGCGACGGTACGAACGATATTGTGGATGAACCGTCCGACCGGAATCGTTAATTCGTTTGTAGTATTAAGGAATGCGTCACGCTATGGGTTAAATTCAGGATTGATCCTTATTTTCCGGAGCCGGAATCCGGTAAACACCCCCTTCAGGGTTGGCGGATGGCCGGCTAAATCAATCGGCTCCGGATGTCTTGGTGAATAAAGTCTTCAGTAATAAACCATTCACTAAGTCTATAAAATCTGAATCAAATGATTTCAAAAGAGAAAACCACCGTAATTAGTGTCATTGAAATTAACCCTAATAAGAAAATCATTTCAGCCCAACGCTCCAGACCTTCAGTGCACCGGTCTAAACGAAGCGATGAAAATGAAAGCAGGGCGCTAATCATGAACAATAAACTATCAATAGCTAAGGCTTTATCGATTAAGTAGTTGGCTAGTCCTGGAGCCATGCTTTTAACGATACTGATGACCATGATACAGACGCCAACCATGGTCGCAGAATTCGGTAAGATGTGGTGAGAGAGATCACTGGAATTATTGTTTTTCATCATTTAAGATATGGCCGGTCCTAGCCGGTTCTTCGCCATAATAAAAGCGGTATGAGGGACATGTAAAAGGTCTGCGATTTTTCGCACCAGGTATTCTTCGTTCATATCCAATACGCCATCAATAAAAGCAATTTTCCATAGCGATTCAATTAATCGAACTTTTTGCTCCAGACTGTATTCCTTATTGATTAAGGAAGTAAATTGAAAATAATCAGTCGCCTGTTTTCTTTGTTGTTCGGCTAATTCAATTAAAGCAGTTGCCTGTTCAGCGGTTAAGGAAAAATTCTGATGGACCAAGGATAAAATAACGTCCTGTTCTTTTGGGTCAACTTTATCATCCATATACATCATTTCCAGGAATAAGACGACGATCGCAAGTTGCAGTTTTTCTTCTAAAGTGTTTTCCGGTGCTGAAAGTGCAATATGTTGCGTGAAAAAGAGTTTGATCTGGTTAAGCATTTTTAAATAATTCCATTGCCATCGCGATATTTACTTCGCTGAATTCATGACATCAAGATTACTTTGTGCCGCAGAATGCCCATGATCTGCGGCTTGCTGGTATAACTCAAGCGCTTTGGCTTCATCCCTGGGTACGCCCAGCCCATTTTCATAAATATAAGCGAGGTTGTATTGCGCATCAGGATCCCCCGCTTGAGCTTCTCTTTGCCACTGGGCAATCCTGTCTTCCGACACGATTGCCACAGGGGGCACCGTTTTTTTTGCCTGGGTGTTGTCTGCGGCCTTTTCAGTACAAGCTACGAGTGACATCGCAGTTACTACAATGATGGCAATGGGAATGAGGTTTATGGGTTTGTGAAGTAAGGTCATGGTTTAGCTCCGTTAAAGAATCGAAATCAACACAGTGGAATTTGCCGGTAACTTATTGTTGGGTTTACGGTTTAAATTTAGCGGTATTATTCCTGTTGTTCATATTGGCGAGAATAGGTGTTTTTGCCTATGTAGCCAGAAGTACAATAGCTTCTCCTCGGAAAAGAGAAGCTAATCATACAACGAGTAGAACGCTGGAATCACCGGTTAGATCTGACAAACACCTACGACTAATACCTGATTATTACAATACCTGGAAAATAAGATTGCCAACCTCGCAATACTAAGTCCAGTCGTCACCGCTACTGTCACCGCCATCGCTGTTCCCATCGTCATCCCATGAGGACGCATCGGCGATACCAAAGTCTGTACCGCCCATATCGTCATTTTCGCTTACGCTGCTGGGTGTGCTCCATGGAGAGGTGTCATGGTGCGGCGGTTCGGGGATAACGTTATTCTTATCGCCGTCGATAAAGTGGTGCATCAGCGCTTCGCCTGCTACGACACCGGCACCCAAAGCGGCTCCCGTTGCCAGATTTCCCATAATACCTGAACCCGTTCCGCCTGTAGCGGGTTGACCCATTGCTGAACCGGTTCCATTCGCGCCGACAGGCGGGATGTTTGAGCCGGAGCCATTGCCGGTATAGCTATTGGCGGGAAGCGTATTGGAATTTCGCCGACTTATGAATCCAATTAACACAATGATTAAACCAATGCCCAAGAGCAAAAGAATCGCCGGCATCCAATCTTTAACGGTGGACGGTATACTCTGACCGCCGGTACTGGGCTGCACGGCTCCATTTGACACGGAAGAAATGCGACTCTTAAGGCTCTTGACCGCCTCCGGCTTGGCAAAGGGCAATCCAGGCTGTAAGCGTTCAGCGGTATTCAGTTCAACACCTGCGCTGCTGAACATGCCTTGTTTTGCCAGTAATTCGGCTTCGACAAAGTGCGCCTTGGCGCTGTTGGGATGATCGTGCAGCACCTTATCCATCATCGACTGCGCCTCATTAAATTTCCCTGCTTCGGCCGCCAAATAGACTTGATGCATAGTGGGATCGTCTTCGGCAAAAGCAGGCGCCGCCAATAACAGCAGTGCGAGGGTAATAATGGAACGTTTTAACATTGTTCAACTCCTAATTCTGGTGAGTGGTTTATAAATTTGGCGCGGCAATGAAAATAATGCCGCTTGCTTATAAGTGATGCGCTAATACTTTCACAGTCCGGCGCTTAAGGCAAAGCCGGAAGCGAAAAGTATTTTTGTAAATCCTTCAAACGCGGCTGATCCAGGTAAACATCATCAGGGTAATAACCGATATGATGAACGCCCAGTTTTCTCAATAATTCCAGCTGTTCAATAAAAAACGGCGAGGGGATTTTCTCCCGCGTCTTCCAATTGACTGTTTGCAACTCAAATACGGATTTCTTCAGCCCTTCGGGGTAATGAGCCGCAGCCGCAACTAATCCAGTCAACCATTGGCCGGGTTTTTTTGCTTCCTCCATCAACGGCATGGCTTCAATGGCAACGTAATTGTAATGCGCTAAAAAGGATTTGAACGATTGGGCATACCATTCTTCGCTATCCGGTTTTAACAAGGGCAGGGCGTATAAATTTCGCGCTGTTTTTATACCGGGGCGATTATCCCGTACCCTATTCGCCAGCTCATCGGTAAATTGACTAATCAGCTCGGTTTTGTGCCGAGTCCATGCCAAGCGCATTTTGGGGCTTGCATGCAATTTTTCAAATTGATCGGGCAGTCCCCAGACATCACGGCCAAAAGATAACGCTACCGGCGATACGTCTTCATGATCGGATAAAATGCCGTCGTCATGAAATAGAATCCCGTCAACATTGCAATATCGGCCTAAATCCTCATAGATTTCGGTTACATAATGCCGCGCTTCAGGCTGAAAAACCGAAAGCCGCGTGTAAATATGACTGGATTTTTGCGCTTTACCGTCTCGCCATTCCTGCACATACCAGGAATCCGGCAGATTGTTCCGGTAAGCAAAAATCGGCAGCCACGCATAAACATTGACGCCTGCGCGCGTTTTCAGCTGCCAGGCGACGTGGCTGAACAAATCCTGTTTAACCGGCAAATGCCGGTTAGGGAAATACAATGCATCTGCATTGCCGTCGCCGTCAGAATCCGAGTAGGCTTGCAGAAACACCGTATCAATGCGCATGTTTGCAATGCGCCGGATCTCGGCTTCTATATTACGCTCGGTCTGTTTCGGGTCTTCGTCGTAGAGAAAATCCATATCCACATGCGCTATCCGCAAAGACCTGTCGGTACGCAGTTTACTCACAATTTCAGCAAATTGACGGACATCCGGGTTATCAGTCATGATCAAACGGCGCAACACATCGATATTGGCCACGGTATTAAAGCCGTCAATCAAGCCCATAGTCATCGACATTCCGGCTTCGCGCGACGCTTCCAGGGCAATATTATTGTATTCCCCATACGGCCAAACCATGACTCTGGGCCACACGCCCGCATGTTGAAAAATGAACTCGGCGCTTTTCCTTAGGGCGAGATGGATACGCTCCCGATACTGTTCATCGGTTTCATAACGCCCCGTCGTAAAGTCGTATAAACGGGTGACCGTCGCAGCCTGGCTGTCGCCTTGCGGATTGGCGACAGCGCTTTTGTGCAGGTCATAAGTATGCGAAGCCATTTCTACCAGGCCGGATTTCACCATTTCCCGCACTTGATCCCAAGTAAGCAATTGCTTGCCTGCTTCGTCCGGGGTATCAATGCCGTCTATCCAGGTGCCTATCAAAGCGACAGTCGCCGGGTAATGATATTTTTTTAGAATCGGGAAGACTCGGGTATAAAAACTCTGATAACCGTCATCAAAAGTTAACAACACCGATTTATCCGCTATCGAATTTTTGCCTGCCGCCGCATCAAGCACGTTCTGCACGCTGACGATTTTATAGCCGTTTTTCTTCAGCCAAGCCAAGTGTTCTTCAAAATGATCGACGCTGACATCCATCGAATTTAGCGAAGATTTTGCGCTGCCGGCCTTCACTATATCGTGGTAATTGAGCACCAAAAAGTGATGTTCTTCGGCGTAAGCCATCCCTGTGATATTCATCAGAAAAATAAATACAAACAGTTTCTTAAGCCACTGAGGCGCCATAATGATATTTGACTGAAACATAACACCCTGCTTTTATGGTTATGAAGCTTACGAACACTTGTTTTATAGGCAAAACGTTGATTTTTCAATCCCACATTGAACTGTACGAAGAATCAGCATGGCTAAACGAGTCATTATGATCCAAGCATCCGACTAACTACTTAGACTTTTCCATGGTTTCATGGATGGCTGCTGCTTGTTGGTGTTCCTTCGACAAGGCTTCATGATGGGCGGCCATCGCTTCGTGGTGCTTTTTTAAATCGGCATGTCCGCCTTTTTCATATTCTGCGGCCATTAACGATTTATAATGCTCAACCATGGCTTTATGATGCGCCGCTTTTTCCATATGAAGCGCGGCGGCTTCTATATGTGCTGCACTCGATTCGGCGGGAACAATAATATTAGCAGGCTGCCCAGGAGCAGGTTGGGTCTCCGCCAACAAGGGTGCAGAAATAACACTCATGCAAGCAGTCAAAGCCAAACCCAGGTAAGTATTTTTTTTCATAATCGTTTTTCCTCGTGATAATCGTTACAAACAATTACTTCTACATTCTTAAAAGCAGCATTTTTATCTCCCTCTTTTCGGTACCGGATTGCTTGTATCGGCGTTGTTAAAGGTCAGTTATTGCAAAACCTGTTTATTGAGATACGTTTTGTATAAAGCAAATTGTAGGCCACTAAAAACAAGTTAATATAATTCATATAATAAGCAGGTGTTTACGATCAATCAGAGCATCCTAAAAGGGGAAAATAAACCAGGCGTAGCCGGTTTTACGGTGCAAAACAACCGGTGGCTAAATTGATGAGGCGTATCAAAAACGCTAAAGCATTATCCACTTGAATCAATGACAGCTTTGCAATGGGATGAGTGTCAATCTTGAACCGGAATACGCTAAAAGCAGATTGAAGCCCG
>Ga0208510_100529_pt1 | contig 12547 bp, 4 predicted proteins | sample LakWasMet33_HOW6_2_FD_183875 | JGI IMG/M metagenome (GOLD analysis project Ga0208510, IMG submission 183875) | Freshwater sediment methanotrophic microbial communities from Lake Washington under simulated oxygen tension - Sediment Metagenome... | ecosystem: Environmental > Aquatic > Freshwater >...
AAAAATCACAACTCCCGCGTCGCGCTAAATTTAATGTCCGGCCAGCGCTCTTGCGTTAATTGCAGATTGACCCGGCTATTGGCCAAATACACCAAATAGCCGCCGCCGTCTTCTGCCAGATTATCAAACGCCTTTTTCTTAAACTCTTCCAGCTTGGCCGGTTTGTCTGAACTTATCCAGCGAACGGTTGAAATGGCGACACTGTCATAAACACATTCCACGTTATATTCGCCCTTAAGCCGGAACGCCGTCACATCAAACTGCAACACACCGACCGCACCCAAAATCAGGTCATTATTTCTTAATGGCCGGAACAACTGAGTCGCGCCCTCTTCGGTTAATTGCACCAGGCCTTTTTGCAAGGCTTTCGATCTTAACGGATCTTTTAACACCACGCGCCGGAACAACTCCGGGGCAAAGTAAGGTATGCCGCCGTATTTAAGCGTTTCGCCTAACGAAAACGTATCGCCCACCTGAATAGTGCCGTGGTTATGCAGACCGATAATGTCACCGGCATAAGCTTCTTCAACACTTTTGCGGGTATCGGCCTGGAAAGTGATGGCATTGGCAACCTGGATATTTTTACCCAATCGCACATGATAAATCTTCATGCCCTTGTCAAACTTACCGGAACACACCCTTAAAAACGCCACCCGATCTCGATGCGCCGGGTCCATGTTGGCTTGGATTTTGAAGACAAACCCTGTGAATTTATCTTCTTCCGGCTCAACCACACGTTGCTCAGCTTTTCTGGGTTGTGGCGATGGCGCATATTCGGCAAAGGCGTCCAGCAGCTCCAATATACCGAAATTGTTGATCGCAGAGCCGAAGAACACCGGCGTGAGCTCGCCTGCCAAATAGTCTTCCAAATCAAACTCATGACTGGCGCCTTTGACTAAATCGATTTCATCACGCAATTCTTGTGCTTGATCATCAAGCAGCTCATCCAACTTGGGATTATTCAAGCCTTTAATCACTTCAGCTTCGGCAATCCTGCCGCCGTGCTGAGCGCTGAACAGGTGAATCTCATCCTTATATAAATGATAAACCCCCTTAAAACGCTTACCCATACCTATCGGCCAAGTCATCGGCGCGCATTTGATTTTTAAAACCGTTTCAACTTCGTCCAACAACTCAATCGGCTCGCGCCCTTCCCGGTCCAACTTGTTGATAAAGGTCAGAATCGGCGTAGTGCGCAAGCGGCACACTTCCATTAAATTAATGGTACGTTCTTCAACGCCTTTAGCCACGTCGATCACCATCAACGCAGAATCCACCGCCGTCAAAGTGCGGTAAGTATCTTCAGAAAAGTCTTCGTGTCCCGGTGTATCGAGCAGGTTAAGAATGCAGTCATTATGCTCAAACTGCATCACCGAGGTCGTGACCGAAATGCCCCGCTCTTTTTCCATCTCCATCCAGTCGGAAGTCGCATGGCGCGCCGCTTTACGCCCCTTTACCGATCCCGCGAGCTGAATAGCGCCCCCGAATAACAACAGTTTTTCAGTAATCGTGGTTTTACCCGCATCAGGATGCGAGATGATGGCGAAAGACCTTCGCCTCTTTATTTCCGCAAGCTGTGCGGCTTCCAGGTAATCTGTCATGTGTGTTTGTGTGCTCGATTAGTTACGCAATTAAAAAGTTACCCAGCAATTAGTAATCTACTAAGAAACGAAATCAGCCCGGTATTATATCGAGTAGTTCTACTATCAACACGCTTTGACTTGGAAAGTTAAGGAATAACAGGGTTTTGCGCAGCTAAGCTATGTGTTCGGCAATGTATTTCATCGGTTTCATCCCCGCGGGTGCGGGGAACGCACACCTTGCAGCGCGACGTGCATGGTGTCCAACGGTTCATCCCCGCGGGTGCGGGGAACGCTATCCAACGACACTGGCCACCACTGATAATCCTGGTTCATCCCCGCGGGTGCGGGGAACGCAGTCGGCAAGGCGTGCAATCTGATTTCGTTGGCGGTTCATCCCCGCGGGTGCGGGGAACGCGCCGGTGGGCATAGAACAGAAGCTGTAAAAGACGGTTCATCCCCGCGGGTGCGGGGAACGCTTTGGATCGCATCGCGCAATCCTTCAACAGTGCGGTTCATCCCCGCGGGTGCGGGGAACGCACTTGTGGTGAGAACTTGGAGCATACGTTCTACGGTTCATCCCCGCGGGTGCGGGGAACGCATCCATGTTAAAGACCCCAATGTGGCTGCATTCGGTTCATCCCCGCGGGTGCGGGGAACGCGAGCGCGACACGCTTAAAACCCGAGTAGACACCGGTTCATCCCCGCGGGTGCGGGGAACGCGTGTCTGCCCAATAAGCGGATATGCGCGATTTACGGTTCATCCCCGCGGGTGCGGGGAACGCTCTTTTTCAAGTATTTCTTTTTTTAATGCCTCCGGTTCATCCCCGCGGGTGCGGGGAACGCTATAAATGCTCATGTGGAAAGCGCTCTCACGCCGGTTCATCCCCGCGGGTGCGGGGAACGCTCCAAGATCGACCCAACTGGTGCCGTTCCAGCCGGTTCATCCCCGCGGGTGCGGGGAACGCAGTTCCCTGAATATGCCAGTGATGGCTGGGGACGGTTCATCCCCGCGGGTGCGGGGAACGCATACCTGAGTTTTGCTCTAGTGTCGGCGGGGTCGGTTCATCCCCGCGGGTGCGGGGAACGCACAATAGCTTTTTGCAAAACTACCATGCAGGACGGTTCATCCCCGCGGGTGCGGGGAACGCCCTTAACGGCGACAAAATCAACCATTTCCACACGGTTCATCCCCGCGGGTGCGGGGAACGCTGCCATGGAGTTACTAGGTTTGTCATCGCCAACGGTTCATCCCCGCGGGTGCGGGGAACGCGCAGTTTTAATTCCTGCAATCACTGATAGCGACGGTTCATCCCCGCGGGTGCGGGGAACGCGGCCACATCATGCACCCCCATAAACCAATTATCGGTTCATCCCCGCGGGTGCGGGGAACGCGTCGTTGCATCTAAAAATCATGCACAGGTATTGCGGTTCATCCCCGCGGGTGCGGGGAACGCCCAAAGGGGACGGGTATTACGTTCTTGGCAAGCGGTTCATCCCCGCGGGTGCGGGGAACGCGCCGCCCACCATTGCCGCCGCCGTGGCGGTAGCGGTTCATCCCCGCGGGTGCGGGGAACGCCGGTCAACCATTAGTTTGGTTGGGTCATCATTCGGTTCATCCCCGCGGGTGCGGGGAACGCATGGAAAAGCGTTATAGAGATAGTGGGAATAACGGTTCATCCCCGCGGGTGCGGGGAACGCGCGCCTAATCCTACAGATGCATGTTGGCGCAGGGGTTCATCCCCGCGGGTGCGGGGAACGCTATAGGCGCTTTTATTAGCGCCTTTTTTTTGTCGGTTCATCCCCGCGGGTGCGGGGAACGCCATGTATGATGAAATAGTACATATTGGTTTAGCGGTTCATCCCCGCGGGTGCGGGGAACGCTATCTATGTTGTTTTGCTTTCGTTATAGCTTGCGGTTCATCCCCGCGGGTGCGGGGAACGCGTTGTAACCGCGATAAATGTCCGGGGCCAGGCCGGTTCATCCCCGCGGGTGCGGGGAACGCGAAGAAGGCACCGTTGAGGTTGAGTTTGTTGGCGGTTCATCCCCGCGGGTGCGGGGAACGCTCCCACTTAAAGTTCGGAAGCAGCTGCGATGGCGGTTCATCCCCGCGGGTGCGGGGAACGCGAAGAAGGCACGGTTGAAATTGAGTTTGTTGGCGGTTCATCCCCGCGGGTGCGGGGAACGCTTTTGACGTCTGAGCCTCATGGAACTGAAAGCCGGTTCATCCCCGCGGGTGCGGGGAACGCTCGATGGTCTTTATGCGCAAATCAATTCATTGGCGGTTCATCGGAACGCATTGATTATCGCCGCTTTGTTGTCGCCCGTGGCGGTTCATCCCCGCGGGTGCGGGGAACGCGCCCGACGATGTGCTACCCATGTTGGTGCTGGCGGTTCATCCCCGCGGGTGCGGGGAACGCGGTGCCGATGTTTAAAAACGCCGGGTAAAATTCGGTTCATCCCCGCGGGTGCGGGGAACGCATATTCTCATCCAATATCGCGAACAATCACATCGGTTCATCCCCGCGGGTGCGGGGAACGCCACACCTAAGCCGCCCCACGGAGTGGTTTCGTCGGTTCATCCCCGCGGGTGCGGGGAACGCTTGCATTGTTTGGAGTTGTTTTTTTAGCTCATCGGTTCATCCCCGCGGGTGCGGGGAACGCGGATAGCGGGTTGTATTCAATCCCGCCGCTGACGGTTCATCCCCGCGGGTGCGGGGAACGCTTTGCGCTGGGTGTCGTCGGCCTTAACGATTGCGGTTCATCCCCGCGGGTGCGGGGAACGCTAACAAGCGTTGGTTGGCTGCGGGCTCTCCGGCGGTTCATCCCCGCGGGTGCGGGGAACGCATATTCTCATCCAATATCGCGAACAATCACATCGGTTCATCCCCGCGGGTGCGGGGAACGCCAAGACATGGGGCGCGCCACACGTAATATCAGCGGTTCATCCCCGCGGGTGCGGGGAACGCGATTGCTTGCAGTTCTTCGGTGAAGTCCTCTTCGGTTCATCCCCGCGGGTGCGGGGAACGCACCTGAGCTTTGCCATGTTCGCAAAAGCCCGGCGGTTCATCCCCGCGGGTGCGGGGAACGCTCCATGCGCTGCTTGATGCTGTCATGACAAGGCGGTTCATCCCCGCGGGTGCGGGGAACGCACCTGCAAATTCAAAATCAGCAGCTGTTGCGCCGGTTCATCCCCGCGGGTGCGGGGAACGCCGGTGATTTGTTTTCCAATTTATAACGCCAGACGGTTCATCCCCGCGGGTGCGGGGAACGCCAGAATTCGAATTTTATTTTATTAATTTCTGGCGGTTCATCCCCGCGGGTGCGGGGAACGCGACTTGAATAAGAACACGCTTTAATTCAATGACGGTTCATCCCCGCGGGTGCGGGGAACGCCAAGCTGTTGCCCGCGTCGTTCCGAAAAATCCCGGTTCATCCCCGCGGGTGCGGGGAACGCTAATGCCGAGAAGGTCAAGGCCGGAAAAGCAGCGGTTCATCCCCGCGGGTGCGGGGAACGCCGGGGCACTAGCCGTGCGCACTTTGGACAAGGCGGTTCATCCCCGCGGGTGCGGGGAACGCATGAAAATCCGGGTCGTAAAAATCGACCCGGTCGGTTCATCCCCGCGGGTGCGGGGAACGCGAGTTGGCTATTGTTATTCATTATGATGGTTCCGGTTCATCCCCGCGGGTGCGGGGAACGCGACCTGGTAAAAGCCGCTTTAACCGACGGCCGCGGTTCATCCCCGCGGGTGCGGGGAACGCTTCGCCGTCGTGGCGGGCGTTTGTATGCCGGCCGGTTCATCCCCGCGGGTGCGGGGAACGCAAAAAGATAGCATCCGGGTTGGCGGGTATCACCGGTTCATCCCCGCGGGTGCGGGGAACGCGCCCTGGTTCCATCCTGGTTTCGTAACGTTAATGGTTCATCCCCGCGGGTGCGGGGAACGCCAGAAAACGGCCATGCCGATAGGTTTTGGGGGCGGTTCATCCCCGCGGGTGCGGGGAACGCCCACGCCTCAAAAAAGTAATTTTAAAACGTTGCGGTTCATCCCCGCGGGTGCGGGGAACGCATGGGTTGTCTGTGTGCCAAACAATAGATTATCGGTTCATCCCCGCGGGTGCGGGGAACGCTGCAAAAAGTGAGAATTTAAAATGAAAAATTTCGGTTCATCCCCGCGGGTGCGGGGAACGCCAGGGGCTAAGCTTCCTGATGATATATCTAGGCGGTTCATCCCCGCGGGTGCGGGGAACGCGCTTTGCATGACATACCCGCAATTGACTGAACGCGGTTCATCCCCGCGGGTGCGGGGAACGCTGGACCCGATCGCAATCTGGCCTGGATTCAGACGGTTCATCCCCGCGGGTGCGGGGAACGCCATGGCCGGGTTTTCTAATTTTGCATTTTCTGCGGTTCATCCCCGCGGGTGCGGGGAACGCCACTATTAATCCTTCGACGGGGGCTATTACGCCGGTTCATCCCCGCGGGTGCGGGGAACGCTCAACAAACGGCGCTTGTGTTCACGAAATTGGCGGTTCATCCCCGCGGGTGCGGGGAACGCAAACTATCCTACGTCTAAAAATGATTTAGAATCGGTTCATCCCCGCGGGTGCGGGGAACGCTAAATATATGGATTTTTTACCGACAAATAATCCGGTTCATCCCCGCGGGTGCGGGGAACGCTGGTTTCACTGCGTTACAAACTGACGCGTTGGCGGTTCATCCCCGCGGGTGCGGGGAACGCCAAACCGCCCATGAAGATTAATTGCGATAAATCGGTTCATCCCCGCGGGTGCGGGGAACGCTACCTTTTGGGTTTCGATTGCCGATAAAACGACGGTTCATCCCCGCGGGTGCGGGGAACGCCGATCCATACGCCTTTGCGGCGCAAAATCCGTGCGGTTCATCCCCGCGGGTGCGGGGAACGCCCTCACTGGGGCGGTTTTGGCGGTGGTATGGGCCGGTTCATCCCCGCGGGTGCGGGGAACGCACGTTACTACTAAAAGACCGCGAGGCCGAAGCGGGTTCATCCCCGCGGGTGCGGGGAACGCCGTCATCACCAACGTTGGACATTAACACCTGACGGTTCATCCCCGCGGGTGCGGGGAACGCATAGCGCTTCATATCGGCTTCATTTATGGCGGCGGTTCATCCCCGCGGGTGCGGGGAACGCTTCCAAAGACGACACTAGTTTGTATGGTGGCGCGGTTCATCCCCGCGGGTGCGGGGAACGCGGCTGACGGTGCGGGCCTGGTTGATCGTTACACGGTTCATCCCCGCGGGTGCGGGGAACGCGCCAGAACCGGCGATTGCCCGGAAATAGACGCCGGTTCATCCCCGCGGGTGCGGGGAACGCGGAATTCCAGCGTTCGACGGTTCGCTTGTTTACGGTTCATCCCCGCGGGTGCGGGGAACGCCATATCTCACAAAACAAATTTATGTTGATCGGCGGTTCATCCCCGCGGGTGCGGGGAACGCTTTACGCAAAATTGGCATCGACATTTTAAAGCCGGTTCATCCCCGCGGGTGCGGGGAACGCGCATGACCCAGGACCAGACGTTATAAACAATACGGTTCATCCCCGCGGGTGCGGGGAACGCTAAAGCACTGGGCTGTGCTGTGGTGACCAAACCGGTTCATCCCCGCGGGTGCGGGGAACGCTAAAATTTATCAGCGGCGTTGCCGAACAGGCGCGGTTCATCCCCGCGGGTGCGGGGAACGCCAGCATGGAGCCGCGACCAAATAAGGCAATGGCGGTTCATCCCCGCGGGTGCGGGGAACGCATCTTCTTAATGTGCTTTTCAAGGCCAACCAGCGGTTCATCCCCGCGGGTGCGGGGAACGCTATTTCTGTGCCATTACCTCTGAGGGTGAATGCGGTTCATCCCCGCGGGTGCGGGGAACGCTAGGCTCTCGCTCACGTCTATTAAAATCAGGTCGGTTCATCCCCGCGGGTGCGGGGAACGCGAGCCAAGGTTCTGGAAATGTCAATCTCCCAACGGTTCATCCCCGCGGGTGCGGGGAACGCGGTAATAAATGCCTCAACGATTATTTTTGCTGCGGTTCATCCCCGCGGGTGCGGGGAACGCTGTAATGCTTGACGCTCCTCCGCTAATGCGCCCGGTTCATCCCCGCGGGTGCGGGGAACGCCCAGACTAAAGCGGTTTCAGTTGCTACAACATCGGTTCATCCCCGCGGGTGCGGGGAACGCGCCAACGCCAGAACAACAAGAGATGATGCGCAAGGTTCATCCCCGCGGGTGCGGGGAACGCACTGTTTAAAGCTGTCCCACATTGCGCCGACACGGTTCATCCCCGCGGGTGCGGGGAACGCGACAACAGTTTTAAGGATTGCAGAGACAGCGCCGGTTCATCCCCGCGGGTGCGGGGAACGCACATCATAACTATTAGCGACACAAATACCGTACGGTTCATCCCCGCGGGTGCGGGGAACGCAGTTGATGACCATTTGTCATTACGCATCAAAAGCGGTTCATCCCCGCGGGTGCGGGGAACGCTTGTCGCTGTGCCGCCTGTGTTAGCGGTTATTCGGTTCATCCCCGCGGGTGCGGGGAACGCTAGGTCTGGTAAGTTAGGAACGGTTATTAATGCGGTTCATCCCCGCGGGTGCGGGGAACGCAGCAGCTATCCATCACCAACCGACTGCACAGGCGGTTCATCCCCGCGGGTGCGGGGAACGCGGTCTATTTTGACAACGCCAGCATTACCGCTGAGGTTCATCCCCGCGGGTGCGGGGAACGCTAATCAATAAAATAACTATCTTTTTCTGTCACCGGTTCATCCCCGCGGGTGCGGGGAACGCTTATCTATGTTATTGTTCTGAGGATTATCATCCGGTTCATCCCCGCGGGTGCGGGGAACGCCACATGAAAACGAATTAGACATTTTATTGATCCGGTTCATCCCCGCGGGTGCGGGGAACGCACCAACGGCCCACATCGACGTATAGTCAGATCCGGTTCATCCCCGCGGGTGCGGGGAACGCCCGTTGGCTATCGCATAGTCCAGCGCGTCACACGGTTCATCCCCGCGGGTGCGGGGAACGCGCTTTTATTGTCGAAGAATGGAAGAAAGACGACGGTTCATCCCCGCGGGTGCGGGGAACGCTTCTTTGTCGGCTCGATAGTTACTGTCCAATCCGGTTCATCCCCGCGGGTGCGGGGAACGCCAATGGTTAGATGCTCATTAGAAGGAAATACGCGGTTCATCCCCGCGGGTGCGGGGAACGCTTTTGTTGTCGAGCCGACCATTTTTAACTTTCCGGTTCATCCCCGCGGGTGCGGGGAACGCGGCAACTTGTGGAACAATTGCGTTTCCGTAACCGGTTCATCCCCGCGGGTGCGGGGAACGCAGTAGTAAGCAATTTCAGCCGTGTTGTTTGCACGGTTCATCCCCGCGGGTGCGGGGAACGCTATTTGAAGAGGCTGCATTGGCAACTAACACGCGGTTCATCCCCGCGGGTGCGGGGAACGCGCTTGCCGTTAGATTAGGCGGTTAATCAATATGCGGTTCATCCCCGCGGGTGCGGGGAACGCGAGTGACTGACGCCGACACACTGCTGAATAGGCGGTTCATCCCCGCGGGTGCGGGGAACGCCCGACCGGGACACCTTGCGATGGTGAATCACACGGTTCATCCCCGCGGGTGCGGGGAACGCCTTGTTGTTCTCGACTAGGTGCTAGTAAAGGGCGGTTCATCCCCGCGGGTGCGGGGAACGCGGCCTGATCCATTTCCGGTGTGTAATTGATGGCGGTTCATCCCCGCGGGTGCGGGGAACGCATCGGAACCAAATGACCATCATCAACCATTTGCGGTTCATCCCCGCGGGTGCGGGGAACGCAATATGCCACTAGGCGCAGTTATTCAGTATTGCGGTTCATCCCCGCGGGTGCGGGGAACGCTCAATACAAGTCAAAGTTCAACATACAGCCACCGGTTCATCCCCGCGGGTGCGGGGAACGCACATATGACCTTCATCAACGATGCATAGATCTGCGGTTCATCCCCGCCGGTGCGGGGAACGCGGCTAGCGTATCAGGTGGCACTTGTTATGCCACGGTTCATCCCCGCGGGTGCGGGGAACGCATCTTGATAGGCCGCTGCAACAATGCCAAACTCGGTTCATCCCCGCGGGTGCGGGGAACGCGATAAAAGCGGTGTTGTTTTTAAATTGTCCGGCGGTTCATCCCCGCGGGTGCGGGGAACGCCTTACTGGTTGTGTAACTGGCATGTCTTACCCCGGTTCATCCCCGCGGGTGCGGGGAACGCCTATCTATGATACTGAGCAGGTCGTTCAAGTGCGGTTCATCCCCGCGGGTGCGGGGAACGCTAGCATAGGTATAGATTTTGATGAAAATTCCCCGGTTCATCCCCGCGGGTGCGGGGAACGCTAAATAATATTGATACAGTTGATGTTATTTATCGGTTCATCCCCGCGGGTGCGGGGAACGCGTTTTTAGTTTTCCAAGTGAGTAGATCATCGCCGGTTCATCCCCGCGGGTGCGGGGAACGCCTGCGCTTCACTTGTCTGATTTCGGTGGCTCCCGGTTCATCCCCGCGGGTGCGGGGAACGCCCGCCTAGCCAACAGGCTGTTGGTTAAAAGTTCGGTTCATCCCCGCGGGTGCGGGGAACGCACTAGCGGTGCTCTTAATGGTGGCTCTCAAACCGGTTCATCCCCGCGGGTGCGGGGAACGCATTTCATGCTAGGCCAGTTCACCACCTACCGCCGGTTCATCCCCGCGGGTGCGGGGAACGCCAGCCATGAGGTTTACTATCCTGAAAAAAGTGCGGTTCATCCCCGCGGGTGCGGGGAACGCACGGCAAGCCAACTCTACCGCCTGACGCATTGCGGTTCATCCCCGCGGGTGCGGGGAACGCATTAGCGAGCTGTTGAGTTAGCGCGTCTTGATCGGTTCATCCCCGCGGGTGCGGGGAACGCTTACCAAGCCTCACATCAAGAAAGCGCCAAAGCGGTTCATCCCCGCGGGTGCGGGGAACGCGGCCACTGCATAGAGTTCTGCCCATTGCTGCGCGGTTCATCCCCGCGGGTGCGGGGAACGCAATTCTGGAAGAGTGGAAATATAAGCTGGACGCGGTTCATCCCCGCGGGTGCGGGGAACGCACCAGTCTAACGACGGAACGACTAAAACCAGTCGGTTCATCCCCGCGGGTGCGGGGAACGCCAGAGAGGAAAAGTTTCATCGTGGCATTGATCCGGTTCATCCCCGCGGGTGCGGGGAACGCCAAGGACTCGTGCAGAGTTTTTAAGCTCTGCACGGTTCATCCCCGCGGGTGCGGGGAACGCATAGGCTTAGCTTGTCTGCAAGTTCTGACTGGCGGTTCATCCCCGCGGGTGCGGGGAACGCCTTGCTGCTGATCTAGCTCAACCATTGAGTCGCGGTTCATCCCCGCGGGTGCGGGGAACGCACAAATACCGATTGCGGCGTTATCCATATGATCGGTTCATCCCCGCGGGTGCGGGGAACGCTATTAAAGGCATCTTTCATTGGGTCGCCGTTTCGGTTCATCCCCGCGGGTGCGGGGAACGCAATCCAAAAACGACGCCGGTTTTTCTGCTCGGCGGTTCATCCCCGCGGGTGCGGGGAACGCTAACACTCCGTACCCTATTTCGCCGTCATTAGCGGTTCATCCCCGCGGGTGCGGGGAACGCTTCTCATTGCCGACCTCGATACAACCATTGTTCGGTTCATCCCCGCGGGTGCGGGGAACGCACCCGCCGATCGGCTGGCGTATTGGTGACAAACGGTTCATCCCCGCGGGTGCGGGGAACGCTTCTCGCTGTCTTTCCGGTCATCACGGTAACGCGGTTCATCCCCGCGGGTGCGGGGAACGCTGCAACTATCCAAAAAGCAATGAACAAAGTTGCGGTTCATCCCCGCGGGTGCGGGGAACGCACCCCCGCAGTCAGCCTTGGTGACTCCATTACCGGTTCATCCCCGCGGGTGCGGGGAACGCTACACAGACGACAAGCCAAACGGCGATGAAAACGGTTCATCCCCGCGGGTGCGGGGAACGCTCTGGGATGCTTAACACGCCCGACGCTGAGTTCGGTTCATCCCCGCGGGTGCGGGGAACGCCTCGTCGTGACATTGATTAGATTCAACCTTTTCGGTTCATCCCCGCGGGTGCGGGGAACGCGTAAGTTTTTCCACCATTCCCGCACCTAAGCACGGTTCATCCCCGCGGGTGCGGGGAACGCGAGATATTCCGCAAGATTGCCAACATGGATGACGGTTCATCCCCGCGGGTGCGGGGAACGCTGTTTTTTTGTCAATTTAACGCGATCATTAGGCGGTTCATCCCCGCGGGTGCGGGGAACGCTTATCAAAGAGCCTCAGAAATAGGCGCGGATACGGTTCATCCCCGCGGGTGCGGGGAACGCTTTGGCAACCGGAGGCGGAGCGGCAACAATGCCGGTTCATCCCCGCGGGTGCGGGGAACGCGGGGAGCGACGCAAGCGCCTGTAGTGGAATTACGGTTCATCCCCGCGGGTGCGGGGAACGCTTCTGGCTGCCTGCGTTCGTTGTGGTCCTGGGCGGTTCATCCCCGCGGGTGCGGGGAACGCTCCTTTATTCGATCGCCATCGTAGAAGTCTATCGGTTCATCCCCGCGGGTGCGGGGAACGCCATTTACGATAATCCGCATTAGTGACACTGTCCGGTTCATCCCCGCGGGTGCGGGGAACGCGACTTCAAGATCAGCTTGGAACGCCTTCAGTACGGTTCATCCCCGCGGGTGCGGGGAACGCCTTAACGTTACGAAACCAGGATGGAACCAGGGCGGTTCATCCCCGCGGGTGCGGGGTGTAGTGGTCTAATAAAAACGGACACATTGATAGGTTGGTAAAATTCATCAATCTATTTAAAAGGAACCCGATCATGAGTCAACCCCGTCGCCAATTTGATAGCGTCTTTAAATTACAAGTCGTGCA
>Ga0208510_100536_pt1 | contig 12452 bp, 20 predicted proteins | sample LakWasMet33_HOW6_2_FD_183875 | JGI IMG/M metagenome (GOLD analysis project Ga0208510, IMG submission 183875) | Freshwater sediment methanotrophic microbial communities from Lake Washington under simulated oxygen tension - Sediment Metagenome... | ecosystem: Environmental > Aquatic > Freshwater >...
ATAGGGTTGCCGATAGATAGGCCGGTATCCATAACCAGGCCGATATCCATAGTTATCGCGATCTCCACGCCATTCCCTAGGGCCGTAACCGTCGTGTCGGTTACCACCCCGTCCATGGCCGTGGTCATGATCTGCGAGCGCCGACGATATAGAACAAATGCTGATCGCCAAAGCAAAAATGAGTGTCATCACGACCTTGTTGCCGGTTGAGCCGAAGCACCTAAGTTGCTGTATTAAAGATTTCATATTGACCTGCCTTTTCTGGAATGCTTGATACGATTACGAACTACGTGTTGGAACTGCTTGGTCCAGGCATAACCGTACTCGTAATTATTTGCCACCCGATTTCTTGTGGCTGTGCTTGTGCTCACCATGGCGGAACAAGGTATCCGCTTCCTTTTTCTGTGCGTCCGACATGCCGGCATAGAGGTCGGTAAACAACGGCGTCAGTTTTTTGATTCCGGCTGCATGGGCATCGGCGATTTCGCCATAGGATTTGAGATCGTCGACAGCCGTCATGTCCTTGGCATGATCAATCCTTGCCTGAGTAAGCGTGTCCATGGTTTTGGCATCGTCGAGCATTGCCTGGGCGACCTTGCCCCACTGCTCTTCCTGAGCGGGCGTGATCTTGAGCTTGGCGTGCAGGTCTTTGATGCGTAATTCGACGCGATCCTCGCGAGCATTTTTATCGGTGGCGAGCGCTACTCCCGGCGCGAGAACCATAGTGACGGCTAGAGTCGCTGCCGCAATAAGGCGAGCGCTTGTATAAGTAAATTGATTGCCGCTTAGTTTCATAGGTGTTATCCAGGTTTATTTAAATTTTGGCGCACATACAAATTACAGGGTGCGCCATTCGAAAATCACTATATCCGGTAGCCTGGCGGCACTCTGTTCGTTAGGGCACATAGAGCAAAACAATACTGAATTAACTGATGTTACGCACGGATGGTATTTCTCCCGATTGCCGGCATCGACACGATGGCTGGTCGTCAATTGAATCGTCGTGTGGAAATAATCCTCTCCGACGCAAACGGTAACATCACTCCACGCTAGGCAGGATCTGTCTCGGGCGATGTTTTTATGTTCGATACCGTACAGACTCAGTTCAATCTTGCCTATAAACTTTAATCTGACTTAACTTAAAGGATAACGCTGATGAATATTGCAATCGAACCCTTACTGGCGCTGGTGATGGGCATATTAATTTTGCTGGTTCCGAGATTTTTAAATTATTTCGTGGCTGTGTATTTGATCGTTGTGGGTATTTTGGGGCTTACGCACCATACCCTGACGTGAGTGGTTATTCCCACGGGTTAAGGCTGCGCCGTTTAGGTACGGTTTTCAGTTAACGTTCTTTCTCAAACAGGAGCACTATCATGTCAATTGGCACAATCTTACTCATAATTCTTGTTCTGATGCTTGTTGGCGTCCTTCCAACTTGGCCACACAGCCGGGAGTGGGGTTATGGACCCACCGGTGGACTCAGTCTGGTGCTGATCATTTTACTGGTTCTGGTGCTATTGGGTAGAATCTAGCGAGGAAGTAGTTCCGTTATGATTGCATCTTTAGATTCAAAGCCGATACGAGTTTTCGCTGGTTATCTATGTGCGGTGCCGCACCGACTGTGTTCAGCTTTACTTGTATTGTGAGTGAGCAAGGGAAAATCGCCCATGCTTAGGTCATAGAAAAATTAATTATCAGGAGAAGCTCATGAACAAAGATCAAATGAAAGGCCGGGTCGAAGAAGCCAAAGGTAAAGTTAAGGAAGCCGCCGGTGTGTTGCTGGACGACGAAGGTATGGAAGTAAAAGGAAATATCCAAAAGAATGTCGGCAAGGTTCAAAAGGCCTTTGGCGATCTCAAGGAAGATCTCAAGGATAAACTTGACGACTGACGCGAGCGCTGTTTTGAGTTGTGCAGCAGTCCTGCCGAGTTGGACTGCTGCACAACTGCAACGGGATGCTCTTAGCTACCTTCTTACAGGCGATGAACTGGAACTCGCCGTTGATGGGTTAGCATCGTTTTGACCTTCGGCCAACCTTCATAGGTTTATCTGTGGTTTATATTGCCGTCAATTGACGGCCTCTTACGGAGACGCACAAATGTTAGAAACTCTCGCAATCCTCCTGGTCATCCTCTGGATATTTGGTTTGGTCTCCTCATACACACTGGGTGGGTTTATTCACATTCTGTTGGTTATCGCGATTATCGTTATCGTGCTGCGGATCATTCAAGGGCGACGTATCTGAGCCTATGCAAAGCGTTATCGGCCGGGACGATCCGGATCAGGCAGCGTGGAAACCCGTATTCAGGCTTCGCAATAATGGTTTTCCGGTTCCCAAGCCGGAGAGACTGGGAAAGTATTATCCAAATTAGGCTAAAAACATTTTTCACCACGAAGGCACGAAGAGCACGAAGTTTCCAATATATTGAATTAAAACGATTGTTTTTCTTCGTGTCCTTCGTGCCTTCGTGGTGAATTCTTTGATTTTTTCTAAAAACGAATACTTTCACAGCCTCCGGAGCTTGGGAACCAGCAATTGTAAGTAACCGATGGATATTGGCGCTGTCATAAGTCTGTTAGTAAATGACGTCAATTTTATAGTAAGTACCGCCTACTTAGGCCGAGTACACAGAAGTATCATTTAAAGGAGAATCAAGATGGGCGCAATCAAGATGATGGCCATTGTACTGATCATAGCCGGCCTGTTGGGGCTGGTGTATGGTCAATTCAGCTATACCAAGGAAACGCAGGAAGCCAAGTTAGGCCCTTTAGAACTGTCGGTTAAAGATACCGAGACAGTCAATATTCCGGTCTGGGCCTGTGTCGGGGCGATAGTGGCAGGCAGCGGGCTTCTGCTTTTTGCCAGCAGGAAGAGCTAGAGCTGTATCAACCTAAGACTTTCGCAATAGTTGCGGATCCGAGAAAGGCGCTTCGTTAAATGAATATGGAGGTCGACAATTAGAATGCAGAGCATCCATCAAATTAACACTGCGGACGCATCAGTCGATGCCTAGAACTACGCCGCATAATAAGAATAAGGTGTATTTTGTCGGAAGCGGTATCGCTTCTCTCGCGGGTGCGGCTTTTCTTATTCGGGACGGTCTCATCCCAGGCGATAATATTCATATTTTAGAAGAACTTGAAATCACCGGCGGCAGTCTGGATGGAGCCGGTTCAGCGGACGAAGGTTATGTCATTCGTGGTGGCCGAATGATGGAAGAACACTATGTCTGCACCTACGATCTGTTTGCAAGCATTCCTTCGCTGACTGATTCAGCCAAAAGCGTCAAAGATGAAATTGTCGAGTTTAGCCGCAAATACGTCAGCGCCTCCAGATGTCGATTGGTCAGGGACGGTAAAAAAGTCGATGTTTCATCGTTTGAGCTGAGTGAAAATGATCGCCTGGATTTATTCGCCCTGCTTATCCATTCTGAAGATTCGATTGGCGATAAGAGCATTGAAGACTGGTTTTCGCCCTCGTTTTTTGAGCATAATTTCTGGCTGATGTGGGCGACGATGTTCGCGTTCCAACCCTGGCATAGCGCGGTCGAACTCAAGCGCTATGTTCGTTGCCGCACCGAACACATTCAGGTTTACGTGTATTGTTTTCTGCAAGCGATGGGAAAACATTATTCCACGCTTTGCTTTGGGCATGGCAATGTGGCCATGGTTAACTTAATTATCAGGAGACACTCATGAACAAAGATCAAGTAAAGGGCAGAGTCGAAGAAGTCAAAGGTAAAGTCAAGGAAGTCGCCGGTAAGGTACTGGACGACAAAGGTATGGAGATAGAAGGAAAAGTCCAAAAGAACGTTGGCAAGGCCCGCGCAGGCCTTGGCGATCTCAAGGAAGACGTCAAGGATGAACTTGAGAACGACTAAAACAAGCGCTACTGAGAGCTGTGCAGTTGAGTCCGGACAAGCCGGTTCAGCTGTATAGTCTTAGCGGGACATTCACGAACCGCTTTTTTACAGGAAATGAATATGAAACTGACTAACATGAAAAGCACCGGCTTATTGACAGCTGTCTTTTTGACCTTCTGTTCGTTTGGCGCTTATGCCGAAGAAAGCAAAATTAAGACCAACGTGAACGAAGATCAGGTAAAAGGCCGCGTCGAAGAAGGCAAAGGCAAAGTCAAGGAAATCACCGGCAAGGTACTGGACGACAAAGGTATGGAGATAGAAGGCAATGTCCAAAAGAATCTCGGCAAGGCCCGGGCGGGCTATGGCGATCTAAAAAAGGACATTAAGGACAATAAATAACGCCGGAATTATTGAGCTGCGCAGGCACTGGCCTGCTGCCCGATAGCATCGAGATACTCTTAAACTTTTATAGGAAATTGATATGAAACTGACTAACATGAAACACACCGGCTTATTGGCGGCTATCCTTTTGACCTTCTGTTCGTTTGGCGCTTATGCCGCAGAAAGTCACATGGAGCAAGCGCTTAAGCACGCAGAGGCTGCGGCCAAAGCTGATGATGGAAAGACTATTGCCGAACATGCGGAAGCAGCGAAGACCCATGCGAAAACTGCCGATGAACACTTGGATGCCGGCATCAAGAGCTTGAATGATGCTATCGATCACGGCAAGATGAAGCATCCCGAAGCAGCAAAGAAATCCGCCGAAGAGGCTATAACACATCTGAAAGCCGCGCAATAAACGACCATCGTTTTTTCGGTATCACAAAGAACGGCGGGGTATTTGCCCGCCGTTAATTCCAGATAAGGCAATGATTTATAAATAAAATAAAAACTATAAATCATTGATTGGCGGTCAACTGGCGGCATTAATCGCCGGATTAATTCAATACGCGCCATTTTTAACTTCAGATTTTAAGCACCCACGCTTAACAATTTCGCTACTTCAGCACCAACTTCTGTTTCAAAATGTATTTCACTTAAAATTTTTTCTGCAAAAACCGCGCGGGTGAGGAGGAGTGGTTTTGGGCGGGGGCGGGCTTGTCTGGGATTTGCTGCGTGGCGGTGCTGGAGTCTGGCTGTTGGTGGGTTAGTGTAGGGTTGCGGCCAAATCTTTGATCAGGGTGTTGAGTAGGCAGTAGATTTGAGTCGCGGTGATGGTCTGTTGATCTACAGCGGCGCTGATGCCTTGGGCTGCACCGTTTAATGCTTCGATGAGTTGTTCTTGTTCTTCTGTCATCGTCCTCTCCTTATTGCGTAAGCTTGGCTTGCGAGTCATCGAACAGGGCTACCTGGTTGCAGTCCTTTGCTATCCAATCGTCCAGCGGTATCGGCTGGTTGACGATGTTGCACAGTCGGTGCAACGGGTCTTGCAGCAACTTTCTTCTGAAAGCATTGGAGTTATTTACGATTTGTAAGGATATGCTTTCAATCTGCTTTGATATATTAATCCGAACTTTAATGCTGAGAGTGCCGAAGAAGCCGGTTTTGCGGATCTCGGACAGGACGGTTTCACAAGTCCAGTTGGCGAACTCTTTGGCTTTGGGTTTGTTAGAGCGAAAGATCAGGTGATAAAGGCTGGCTTTGTTGATGAAATAGGCGTCTCTTTCGCCTTTTATGGTGATGAGATTTATCACCATAAACCAGTTTTCCGGCATGTTTTCGAGCGTCATACTTGACCAAGCAATATCAAGTGCCGCGCAAACATCTTTAGCCCAGAACCAGACCTCGCTGTGTTCGTCGGTGGCGGTGCGGATATCCAGATCGTCGAACTGGAACGGATTGGCTAAGGTTTTTAAATCCATGTTACACCTCCCGAGTTAAAGCCGGTGGCAACAGTTGGGCACGCAACACACGCTTAGCGCGTTGGTAGCGGATTTGAAACAGACGGGCAGAGATTTATTACCATTTTTGTTTTAAGTCATAAGGAACTACGTTGAAAATAAATAAGATAGAAGTCAAAAAACTATTTGGCGTGTTTGACCATGAAATTTCTCTTAGAAATGAAAGTAATATAACAATTGTTATTGGTGAAAATGGACTAGGAAAGACTGTTATTTTAGAAGCAATCAATTCTTTTTTTAGTGGTGAATATTATTTTTTCGTTTGTCTGGAGTTTGAGGTATTTAAATTTTATTTCGACAACAATGAAATTTGGAGTTTAACAAAATCAAAATATCCTGATTATTGCGCGTTATATATAAGTAGAAATAATCCAGAAAATGCAGGAGCTAGAGAAAAAAGATTTAGAATATACAGCGAAGAGATTTCTAATAAGAATCGACTTGGTTTACGTGATGAGGAACTTCAGCTGAGAGAGCTTTCATGGAATACACATAATATATGGTGGCGTAATAATAATGGTTTAAATATTGACGATTCATTGTATCTACAACAATTAAGATATGAGCAAATAAAACAATTAAATCTACATAAAGATACTAGCAAATCTCCAAGCCCTCCCCAGTGGTTTGTTGAGAATGTAAAAAAAATACATGTAAAGCTAATCGAAACACAGCGAATAATTACCGCTAAAGAAAGAGGTAGTGACGCTTACGTAAGCGCAGTAAATAAATGCTCAGAAGAAATCAAGGATATGATTTTAAAAGCTATTAAAGGATCTTCTGAAGTCACATTAATTCTAGACAGTACTTATCCAACTAGGCTGGTTAAAAAGTTAATACAAGGATCAGATGATTCATTAGTAGAGCTTAATACAGCGCTGGCTAATTTGGATAATCGAAGACGACTTTTTTCATCTGTTGGATTAGTTGTTGATTCTAAAGATACAGATATATTACAGATTGATGAAGATCAAAAACACCTAATTAATGTCTTGAAATTATACATTGACGATAGCCACAAAAAGCTAGACCCATATCAGGAGCTATTTGAAAAAATAAAGCTCTTTAAGGAAATTATCAATAAACGTTTTAAACACAAGAAACTTAATATATTGAAAGATAAAGGACTTATCTTTAATTCTACAGTAATAAAAAATGATGAAGATAAATTTGAAGAAATTCCGGCAGAGAAGCTATCTTCAGGTGAGCAGAATGAACTGATTCTTTTTTATAGATTAATTTTCCATTCTCAAAGCGGTGATATGATCCTTATAGATGAACCAGAGCTATCGCTGCACATTTCATGGCAGAATAAATTTATAAATGACTTGAAAGACGTAACTTCGATTAATGGAGTTTCAATAATAATTGCAACTCATTCTCCTGATATTATAAATGATAACTGGGATCTTAAAGTTGAGCTATTGGGTGTGGAATAATGGAAGATTCAATGACACCAGCAAGAATTGCTAATTCAATACAGCTAGACAGATCATTTTTAGGTACATATCTTCTTCTTGAAGGTAAAAAGGATATAAAGCTATTTAAGAAACTATTTTGTGAGAAAAACACTCAACTTAAGCCTACATTTGGAAAGCATAAAATGAGGGAGGTCTATACAATTCTTTCTGAAAGAGGCTTTAATAGAAAGGTCGGTATTCGTGATGCAGATTACCTTAGATTAGATGGGAATGAAAAATATGTTGATAGCTATGAGCATAATATATTTATCACTGATTATCACGATTCGGAAGGAATGGTTATAAATAGCCAAGCTTTAAATGATTTCATTCATATTATTAGCGACAGTGAAAAAGTTAAAAATTTTGAACGAAATTATGGAAACATTAAAGAGCTTATATATAGGCTTTGCTATCCATTGGCGTGCCTTAGACTTGTGAATAAAGTAGATAATTTAGGTTTGTCATTTAAACCAGCTAATCCTGAAGGAAATAAATTGAAGTATAGGAAGTTTATATCTGAATCAAACTTTAGTTATCTTGGACACGAAAAGTTAATAAATACTGTTGTAGAGTATTCGACTAATAGAGGTTCAGTCATAGCAAAACGGGAAGTTATTATTGAGTCTCTTGAAGCGTCAATAATAAAAAATCATCCCGTCGAAGAAGTAGTAAATGGCCATGACCTCGCTGAAATACTATATTTGGTGGGTAAAAAAGGGTTAAATAGCACAAGCAAAACTCTACAAGATGCCTCTTGCATAGAAGAATCGTTATGTCTTGCTTACAATATAAATTATTTTTCAAGCACAGATTTATTTAATAAATTGAAAGAGTGGCAGATAACTAATAATATGGTTTTAATAAAATAAAGCTGTAAGGTGGATTCGCCGTTAGGCAATCCACCACACTGCGACAGGCTGAAATCGCCGTTGTGCGTATGTGGCCGGTTTGCTACGCGAAACCGCCTTACGGGTTACGGGTTACCGGAAATAATGCGGTACATCCAGGAGAAATGTCTGACGAAGATTTTGACCATGTTGCATCCAAAATGTTCGACCTTCTTAATTTCATAGTTAAAAAAGGTATTTCTGAGCCTGCCGAGCTTGAAGCTCTTTATACAAAGACGCCTGAAGGTCCAAGAAAGGATGCAGAGACAAAAGATGCTAAGGCAAAAAAGAAAAATGCTTAACGCTGTAAATCGGCACCCAAAAATAAAATAACAACGGTATATGTATGACAACGCACGCAATGGACATTAAATCAGAAGAAAATGCATGGGAGTTTATTTCTAAAGCTTTAGAGGGAGTTTATGATAATGAGGTTATTGAACTAAAGTTTGAAAATTGGCCTATATTAGCCATTAATATCAAGGGCCAGCGTTATGATTCGACTTTGCCTTCTTCATTAATGCGATCTTTGGTCGATTTTCAAGGACACTTAAATCGGGTTTATGCTGAGGTTATTTACGGAAAGACAGCCAAATCGTTAACTACGGAAGAAAGGGCGGCGCTTGAGATTGTCTTTAAGGTAGAAAAGGGCAGTTCTGATATATTCGCTGATTTAAGCGGCTTCTTTACTGAGTTAGGTAAAAATGCAATGGATAAGATGACTGGCAGGCAAGTTGTGGCAATTGTATTGGGCAGCGCTGTGCTTTATACGGCAAGTTCAAAATTTGATTCTTATCTCGAATTTAAGAAGGAATCTGAAGCCGAGAATAATCGCCATGCAATCACGATGCAATTGATGCAACAGCAACCCAAGCTGCTGGAAATTCAAAATGAAACGGTGGCGAATCTCACCAATATTCTTAAAGCAGTGCCGGATGCTGATAAAGTGAAACTAAACAATACGACACTGAGCAAAGCCCATATCGAAGCCATTACCAAGCAAGATCGTCAGCCTACCGAGCTGAAACGCATTGACGATGAATATTTAATTTCGTCTTTGAAAATTAAGTCCGACAGTTACAGGATTGAAATTATTCGCATGTCCGACGGCAAATCAATTCCAACTGAGCTTTTGAAAGGCCATTTGGGCATTAATGAAATGGATTCCATTATGAAGGCATTTACAACGGAAAAGCCGATATTGTTGAACGTAGTTGGACGGGTAAAAGGCGAGGTGATTACAACCGCTAACATAGTTGGCGTTAAGAATGTCGCGAATGGTTCGACGCTTGGTGCGGTGATTCCAACTTTCAAGCTAGGGGTGGACCATTCGAGTCTAGCTAATAATACGCTGGCTCTTCCTGATGATAGTAAGTAGTTATTGAAGCAGTGCTGTAGATTGGGCTGAGGTACGAAGCCCAGCATTTTTCGTCGCCGATGCGTTGGGCTTCCTCGTGTCGGCTCAAGGCTGTAAGGTGGATTCGCCGTTAGGCAATCCACCACACGACGACAGGCTGTAGTCGGCGTTGTGCAAACCCAAACAAATATCCATCTGAATTGTGAATCAATCCTTTAGAACTTAAGAATTAAACTTACGATGATTGAAAACTTAGCTATGTTTCTTGGGTTAAACTCCAGTGCGTTAATTGGTGTATTGATTGGTGTAGTGTTTGGGATTATTCCAATTGTTAAGGATACTGCTGAAAGCAATTGGAGAAAACGCTTTCGAGAGCAGGTTAAAAAAGGGATTATAAACGAGCAACTGAAACCTGAGGACATGCAGCATCTTTATGAGCGCTGGGAACAGGATAGAAAATCTGTGCTTCAAAGTCTTAGGACAATGCTTTCAGAGGCTATTTCTGGAGAAGACGACAACCTCAAAGACAAAGCAGATGACATAAGAGATCTTATTGCCAAGCATGAAGAGCGTGAGCCATTTTCAGAGCTGCCTGAGAATATTAGCCTTCAACTGAACGGATTAAAAAATGAAAATCCAGATATGGAGAAGCCAATTACTCAATTAGCGGCCTCATTGAATGAGCTTTATTCTTCAAATAAAGCTGAATTAGCAAAGCAAAAGAAGTTTAGTTTTTTTGGTTTTATTATAGGTATTTTAGGTATTCTTATTACTATCGCTAGCTTATTTTACCAGAAGTAACCTAAAGCTGTAAGGTGGATTCTCCGCGAGGCAATCCACCACACTACGACAGGTTGTCATCGGCGTTGTGCGTATGCTTCGGATTAGGCAATCCCCCCGACAGGCTTACGATTCCGAACGCTGTCGTTGGTAAGCGCATCATGGATGGGGTCAGTATGCTGCAAGCTTGGCGTGAATACTTGATGCTGACTCAAACCGACATGGCAGAACGCATGGGTATTAGCCAATCAGGTTACGCGCAGATTGAGGCCGCCAAGCGTCCACGCAAAGCCACACTGCAAAAAGCCGCTGATGCCTTGGGCATTACGCTGGAGCAGTTGGCGTATTGAGTTCGTTGGGCTGAGATACGATGCCCAACACTATTCAGCCCCGATCTGAGGCGCATTTTATGAGCAGTTTGGGGCGGAGAGAAGACTTGACGCACTAAATAAACGTATATACAGTTATTAGCATGAAAAAGAAACTCACCTGGGACGAAACCAAACGGCAAGCCAACCTGCAAAAGCATGGATTGGACTTTGCCGATGCCGGGGAAGTGTTCAAATCGCGTTATCGTTTGGATTTAATGGTCGAGAGAAATGGCGAGCAGCGCCTACAGTCTTTTTCGTATGTGATGAATCGGCTGGCGGTTTTATCCTTGGTTCATTTGGATCGCAACAATACGCGGTGCGAGTCGTCAGCTTTCGGCCTGCAAGCCAACCAGAATCGGAGATGTATTATGAGTGGCTCGAAAACAACGTCAATGAGTCGTGAGCAAATTCTTGAAGCGATGAAAACGCCACCACCCGGCGGGTATTACGTTTGGGACGGTGTTGATGAAGATGATCGCCCAGCGACTGAGGAAGAATTACGTGCAGGTATTGCGTTAGCGCGAAGCCGTGGGCGTCCGGCTGGTTCAGATAAAACCCAGATTGCATTGCGTGTTGATAATAGTGTGTTAGAGGCTTTCCGTTCCACGGGTAAGGGCTGGCAAACACGCATGAACGAGGCATTGAAAGAATGGCTTAAAGAACATGCTGCGTAGTCATGTAGCCCGTATGGAGCTAGCGGAATACGGGATAATCCGAGTTCTAAAGCTGTAAGCCGGTTTCGCGCAAGCAATCTACCTACAACCTTATTGGTGGATTGAAAGCTGTAAGGTGGTTTGCTACTCGAAACCACCCATAAATAAGGCTATTTCGCCTATTTGGAAGACCCTTGCGAATCGCCGCTAGATCCACATTCACCGATGCTTCTGACATTATTTACTTGCTTGCCGATACACTTGTATTCCGGGTTAATTTTCGTAGCCTGTTTTTTACAGATTATGGTACTACTGACCACCGTATAAGGGTCACCGACCCCAGTTACGCCCGTTTTTCCAGAAGATTCCAACTGTATTTGAGCCCTAGCATCAGCTTCTGTGTCCGCATTTCCAGTAGCTGTTACGATGTGCTTACAACTATGCCTCTTCTGAGAATCATTAAAGCCAGCTTGTCTCTTTTCTTCGAGTTTTTGCCTTTCCTCGCCTTCAGCTATTTCTTTTTCTTTTTGAGCTTTTTCAGCAGCAAGTTGCGTCTTTTTTTCGGCGTCTAATTTTTTCTGCTCGTCGCCAATAATCCCAATCTTCTTTTTACTTGTCGGCACAAGATCTTGTGAAACTGCGGATGCATTTTTCTCTCGCTTTTTTTGTGGTTGAACCGGTTTCTGGGTGTTTTCAGTCAATTGCGAACCATCACTGTACGAGTATGGGAATTCACACTCATACTGTTGCTCCATCGATACGGTATCGAGTGTTTTGCATGTACATTCCCCGATGCTGATCAACTTGTTGGGGCCTGAGGAAAAAGAATCGATAACTTCAGGTATATGCCTCTGGCACCACGTACTAACTTGTTTTTTATCGAGTGTTGATGAATAGGCTAGTTCCTTAACAATCCGCCCCGTATCTTTTAATTTTGCTTCTTTATCAGCCTTTTCCTTATGAACCAGGTCTGAGGAGGGAACGGTGGGGTTTGTATCAACAGGTCCAGCATTAGAGACGCTTGAAATTACAAGCAACAACAAAACAGCGAATATTCTCATTTAAGAGCTCTTTAAATTTAATAAACAAAAACCTAAACGAATAAGAAGGCATTCGCCCAGGCCAATTAAGCCTAATTTTAACGGTTAGCGTCGGCCATTACAAAGCTGTAAGC
>Ga0208510_100543_pt1 | contig 12306 bp, 8 predicted proteins | sample LakWasMet33_HOW6_2_FD_183875 | JGI IMG/M metagenome (GOLD analysis project Ga0208510, IMG submission 183875) | Freshwater sediment methanotrophic microbial communities from Lake Washington under simulated oxygen tension - Sediment Metagenome... | ecosystem: Environmental > Aquatic > Freshwater >...
CGATGCTCATGAAGTCGTGGGCTTGGCAGTGCGCTTAGGGTTGGAAAGCAAACGCGATTTATCGGAACTGTCCCTGCCAGAGCTACAGCATTTTTCGGGTTTGATTACCGATGATGTTTTCGATTATTTAACGCTGGAAGGCTCGGTTTCGGCTCGTAAACACATTGGCGGCACGGCTCCCGGTACGGTTAGGCTCGCCATCCAGAAAGCACGGGCAACACTGGAGCACGAACAACTAAGTCTGCTAAATACTCACCACAAAACCGGCACGGCAGCACCTGGATTGTAATATTTGTTAGCGTCCGGATCTTCGTATCTCGGCGGTACGCTTTGTTAAAAGACTCCTGGTTATCGACTTAGTTTCAGTTTAAAAATAATGCTTTCACCATGATAAGACCACATCCAGAGCCTGCCATCCATTTAGGCTCACCCGGCGAAGAAATCAGCATACAAGACCTTCAAACGATTAAATACCGATTTAAACGCTTGAATCAGCTACGCGAACAACGGGTCCAGGATTTTTTGCAACCTCGCCAACAAACATTCCTGGACTTATTACCCCTGCTTTTCCATTGCAACTTCCCGATGTTACCGGGATTTATTTCTTCGACAACTCCCGCAGGAATACCCGAATACAACCCTGGCATCCAGACAATAAATGCCGCCAGGCAACTTGCAAAAAACTTCACTTATGCCCGCGCGGCATCACAGACTTACCCTATTGAAGGTCTGTTCTTGATGGGCAGCGTCGGCAGCATCGCATTTTCCAAAACCAGCGATATGGACATTTGGTTATGCCATCAATCCGACTTATTGTCCGGCGCCATTGCCGAGCTGCAAAAAAAAGCCACCGCAATAGAGATTTGGGCGGCATCGCTAGGACTGGAAGTGCATTTCTTCCTGATGGACAGCAAACAATTCCTGCTCGGTGAAAACACGCCCATTTCCACGGAAAGCAGCGGCCAAACCCAGCATTATCTACTGCTTGAAGAGTTTTACCGGACGGCAATTTATATTGCCGGAAAAAGCCCTGCATGGTGGCTGGTCCCCCCGCATGAAGAAAGAAACTACACAGCCTATATCAAGCACTTAATAGCTAACCGGTTCATTCCCGAACATGAGCTTATCGATTTCGGCGGCTTCGACGCTGTCCCGGCTGAAGAATTTACCAGCGCAACCCTTTGGCATCTTTATAAAGCGCTGCATTCACCGCATAAATCGCTATTGAAACTGCTGTTAATGGAATGCTATGCCAGCGAATATCCTCAGACTGAATGGTTGTGTCAGGACATAAAAAAGGCTGTTTATCAGGGCGACTATATGACGACCGATCTCGACCCGTATTTGCTCATTTACCAAAAAGTCGAAAAATATCTGCAAAAAGCACATAGCCACGGAAGATTGGCCTTGGCTCGTCAATACTTTTATTTAAAAGTCATGGGTTCGTCCGACAACACCATGGATTCCCAGACCAGAGCCACCAGGGAAAAATATATGCACTCTATTGCTAATAACTGGAATTGGCCCGCCTCCACTATTGATAACCTTAAATATCAGCGACTCTGGGATATAAAAAAAGCAACGTCGGAACATGCCGTTATCGTGCAGCAATTGACCCACTGCTACCGCATGATTATGGGGTTCGCCAGAGACCATGTCGCCCAAAACCAGGAAAACAGCAACGACCTGAAATTGATAGGCAGAAAGCTTCATTCTTTTTTGGAAAAAAAGCCGGGCAAGATTGAAATCATTACGACTCGCTCGGAAGTCCACTCAAAAGAAAATACCTTGTCTATCGTAGAAAACCGTCTTCCCGGCGGCGATGGCTGGGCTATGTACCTGAAAAACGTACAGATGACTAACGCCGCAGATTTCGAACCCATACAAAAATGTCGGTCTTTAATCGAAATCCTTTGCTGGCTGATCATCAACGGACTCTATCACAAACAGCTACAGCTCCAGTTCAGTTCGCATTCACTTAAAATGCCGAATGAAGAGTTGCATTCAACACTGACGCAGATCAACCTTTTTTTAACCCAGAGCTTTAACTACGACCCTCCGCTGGAAACCTACCAAACTCTCAAAGCTCAGCTGAATTCACTGCTTATTATCAACATGGGCATATCGGATGATGACGGCCTGTGCGTTATGAGTGAGCGTTCCGATGCGTTAAGTTACGGCATGAACCGCCAGTGTTTTATTCAAACTATCAACAGGATTTCACTGTCCAGCTGGGGCGAAATCACAACCAGCCAGGATGAAGGCATAGAAGGGCTATTTAACTGTTTAGCGGATGCCGTTAATAACAGTAAAAAACCGTTATCCTTGAGTAGCCTGAAGTTTGTTTGCCATACTCCGGCTCGGGCCAAAGGCATTATTCTCCGCGTTGAAGCGGTATTTAATACCCTGGTTAAACTTTTTTCCAAGCAACATTATAATCGCTCACCCCGTTATATTTTGCCTGGCGGAACTTCGTTTTATGTCTTCCAATCCGCAAATAAAACCCTGAGCTACAAACAGCTGGCAACCAGAAAACAGCTACTAAGCGAATTAGCAAGCCCTCAGGAACAGTTCAGCACCATTCATTTCGACCCAGCGGTGCTCGAAAACACACCCATTCATCTTATTTATTCCCTGAACAGGCCGCAAGTGATTCAGCTTTTTTACTATGAAAGCAAGACGGACACCAGTGTCTATATTGTTGATGAAAAGGGCGCTTTGTATATCCAGCCGCATAGCAAAGCAAAGCCGAGCCAACTGCTAAAACAATATGCCATTTTTTTAGAATCTATCCTCAACCGTAATCTTTTTGAAACGCTTTTGACCATTGAATATTACGAGATCACGAAAAGTCCTGCCGGCATCTTTTCTTATACCCCTGTACAACTGAAAGCAACCGCATCAAACCAGGAATTAAGCTTGCGCATTACCGGGGAAGATACCCACAAGGGCATTATCTATTCGATCTACTGCAATGAAAAAGAGTTTTCCTCGCTAGACCACGGCAATCAAGTCTTTTATGCCGCTTACCAACACATACTCCAATTTCGGAACGGTAAGATTAATTATCCGATTCATATTACCGATATAGACCTGCCCCTTTCTGCGTTCCGCATCGACAACCCGGAGCAATTGCAAACCATCCATTATTTAAACTACAAACAAAAAATAGAGGATAAATTCAACATTTAATCTTACCTGTCGCTTTCGACTGGCTTTTTTGGAAAGGAATCGTCTGCCTGGAGCAGCACGACAAAATCATCCGCCGGCAGCGGGTGACTTTTGAGATAGCCTTGGTATAAGTCGCAACTTTGCTCTTGCAGGAAAGCCAGCTGTTCCAGCGTTTCCACGCCTTCCGCCAGCACTTTGAAACCCAAGATATGCCCCATCGCCACGATGGTCGCTGCAATTTCCATGTCGTCTTTATTATGGGGAATATCGTCGATAAAACTCTTATCGATTTTCAGTACGTCCAGAGGAAAGTGTTTGAGATAGGTCAGCGACGAATAACCGGTGCCGAAATCGTCAATGGCAAGATGAACGCCTTGGGCATGCAGGCTGTTGAGAATGTTGGTCGTTTTGTCCTGGTTTTCCATCAGCCCGCTTTCGGTTATTTCCAATTCCAGCTGCCCTGCCGAAAAACCGGTGTCGCGCAGTACCTTTGCAACCAAGGCGTTAATGTCGCTGCGCCGGAATTGGTGCGGGGAAACATTAACCGCCAGGGTTAACGGCGGCAACCCCATATCCAGCCACTGCCGACCCTGCCTACAGGTTTCGCGCAGCACCCATTCGCCAATCTCCACAATCAAATTGGTTTCTTCGGCAATGGGAATAAAGCGGCAAGGGGGAATCAATCCTTCGACAGGATCTTGCCAGCGCACTAACGCCTCAGCACCGACAATACGACCGCTGGCAATATCCATTTGCGGCTGGTAAAACACACGCAGCTCCTGTTGTTTAATCGCTTTTCGCAAACGGACTTCTAACGCAATACGCTCACGGACAGCAATAGTCAGGTCTTCGGAAAAATAGGCGAAGCAGCCGCGCCCATTATCTTTAGCGTGGTATAACGCTGTATCAGCGTGATCCAGTAACATTTCAGGGTTGTCTGCGTGTTGCGGATACAGGCTGATACCAATACTCACGCCAATCTGTACATCGTCACTTTGGGGAAGCTGAAAGGATTTGCTTAAGTCTGCGATAATTCCTTCAGCGACCCGCGCGGCATCGTCGGGGTGTGTAATATCTTCCAGCAACACGATAAATTCATCGCCGCCCAAACGGGCAACCATGTCTACCTCTCGCAACCGGCTTGTTATTCTGCGGGCGACTTGTTGCAGCAACTCGTCACCCGCCTGATGCCCAAAGCTGTCGTTGACGGCTTTAAATCGATCCAGGTCGAGCATCAGCAATGCCAGCTGCTTGCCTTCGCGTCGTTCTACCTCAATACCGTGCTTCAAGCGTTCCAGCAACAACCGGCGGTTGGGAAGCTGGGTAAGCGAGTCATGGAAGGCCAGATGCTGGATCTCATATTCCGCCGTCTTACGTTCGGTGATGTCGGAAAAGGATGCAACATAGTTGGTGACATGGCCACCCTCATCGGTTACGGCGGTAATGTTGAGCCATTCGGGGTACACCTCGCCGTTCTTGCGTCGGTTCCAGATTTCGCCCTGCCAGTGCCCATCCCGAGACAGGCTTTTCCACATCGCCTGATAGAACGAGGCATCCTGCCTCCCGGACTTGAGCAGGGCCGGCGTTTTACCAACAGCCTCTTCAACGCTATATCCGGTAACCCGGACAAAAGCCTGATTGACCCGGAGGATGACTTGATCCTTATCGGTGATGGCCATGGCTTCCTGGGATTCGAAGGCGGTAGAGGCGATGCGCAGATCCGTCTCAGACAACTTACGCCGGGTAATATCGATACAGGAGCCGATGTAACCCAAGAATGTGTCTTGCTCGTCATAAAGCGGCACCCCATGATCGAGCAGCCAGCGGTATTCTCCATCAAAGCGGCGCAAACGATATTCCATGCTGAATTCATGACGGGCATCGAAAGAGGTGACGTAGGTATTGAAGCAACGTTGGAAGTCTTCCGGATGTACGTTAGCTATCCAACCATTGCCTATTTCCTGCTCCATTGCCCGCCCGGTAAATTCCAGCCAGCCCTTATTAAAATAGTGGAAAAACTTGTCAGGTCTGGCGATCCAGATCAGCACAGGCGCACTATCCGCCATAGTGCGGAAACGGGCTTCACTCTCCAACAACGACGCCGTCGCCCGTTTGCGCTCAGTCACATCGGTGATGAAGCCGTGCCAAAGCACCGAGCCATCCGCTTCCCGTTGCGGCAATGAGTTGCCGAACAGCCAACGCACCGTACCATCGTCAAACTTCACACGATACTCATGCCGCCAAGGGGTCAAACGCCGTGCCGACGCTTGAATGGAGGCGACGATACTGTCATAGTCGTCGGGATGCAGGACGGCATATACCCTGGATGCATCATCTCGTACATCCTCAGGACTGACCCGATAGATATCGCGGATCGCTTCACTGGCGAAAGGAAAGCAGGAACTGCCATCGGGGCGCATCTGAAATTGGAATACAAGTCCGGGCACCCGACTGGCAATTTTCTGAAGACGATCCAACGCTTCTTGTAGTGCCGTTTCCGATGCTTTGAGCTCGGTAATGTCGCGAGTAACGGCGAGCAATGCAGTAATATGACCATGTGAATCGCGTAAGGGAACCGCATGGGTATCCATCCAGCGATATGTACCCTTGAGCCCACGCATCTCGAATTTCAGATTGCCGGACTTGCCCTCAAACACGCGCTTTGTCAACGCTATAAAGGCGCCCTGATATTCCGCTGTCATAAGTTGCGGTATCTGCTGACCGAGGACTTGATCCAAAGAATCCGCTTCGATCATGCTCAACCCGGCACGGTTCATCTGCAGCAACGTTCCGTCTGCTGCCACCAGCTTTACGCACTCAGGTTCGGCTTCAATGATGGCGTATAGTTACAGCTGGCTCTCTGTGAGTTTTTCAAGAAAATAGCCCAGCATAGCCACGATCAAAGAAGCCACAAAACACGATGCAACTAACCCGGTAAGCAGGTAATCGGGAGGCACTTCTCCCTTTAGCAATAACCCCATGACAGCAACAATGACCTCAGTCAACAACACCGAGAGGATCACTGAGAACAACCACAACTGCCATACTTTAAGGCGCTGAAGCAGCGGGAGAGGATTTATTTTCAAGTTAGCCCTTTACTGTTTATTGTGGTATGCATAATCCTGGATTCAAACTTTAAATTAAGCCGCCCCACATTATCTCTGCTTACCTTCAAGTAAACTCTGAGACCATGAACAATCAATAGTAATCTCTTATCCTTAACGATTTATCAGTACAGCAACATGCTTATAGCCACAATAGCTGTCTTCTACGTCAATAGACTAACCCTCTTAATTTTTGGTACAATTAAACGGATTCTCGGAGACTTTAGGGTTATCCGTTTTTGTAAGTTTTCATTTCATCAATCTGGAGAAAATCTATGCCAATTAAAGTTGCAATCAATGGTTATGGTCGTATTGGACGTAATATCGTTCGCGCATTATACGAAGCAGGCCGTACCAATGAAATTCAAATTGTTGCAATCAATGATTTAGGCGACGCTGCAACGAATGCGCACCTGACTCAATATGATTCAGTGCATGGAAAATTTCCTTTCGAAGTAAGTGTTGATGGCGACTACATCGTGATCAACGGCGATAAGATCAAGGTTTTCTCGGAAAGAGATCCATCAAAACTACCTTGGGCAGAGCTGGGCATTGATGCCGTTCACGAATGCACCGGTTTATTCACCAGCAAAGCCAAAGCATCCGCGCACATTGCTGCCGGCGCAAAAAAGGTTATTATCTCCGCACCCGGCGGCAACGATGTTGATGCAACCATTGTCTATGGCGTAAATCATGATGTCCTGAAAGCTTCAGATACCGTCATTTCTAATGCCTCATGCACAACCAACTGCCTATCGCCATTAGTTAAGCCACTGCTCGACACCGTTGGCGTGGTACATGGCTTAATGACTACTATTCACTCTTACACCAACGACCAGGTTCTGACTGACGTTTATCACAGCGACTTACACCGCGCCCGCTCAGCTACGCAATCAATGATCCCTACTAAAACCGGTGCGGCCGCTGCTGTTGGTTTAGTATTGCCTGAACTGGTTGGCAAAATGGATGGTTTCGCAATGCGCGTACCCACCATTAACGTTTCTGTTGTCGATTTAACCTTCCAAGCAGCCAGAAATACCAGCAAGGAAGAAATCGACCAAATCCTGAAAACAGCCTCCGAAGGTCCTTTAAAAGGCATTCTGGAGTTCAACAGCTTACCACTGGTTTCAATCGACTTTAATCATAATCCGGCGTCATCAATTTATGACTCAGCATTAACTAAAGTCATGAATGGCAACCTTGTAAAGGTTCTATCCTGGTATGACAACGAATGGGGCTTCTCAAACCGTATGCTGGATACGACAATTGCTTTAGTCAACGCGAAATAACGGATTCCCTACATAATGTTAAGAAGAACCAAAATTTTAGCAACGCTGGGCCCTGCTACAGACAAGCCCGGCGTACTTGAAGGCATGTTTGCAGCAGGCCTTGACTTTGTTCGCATGAACTTTTCACATGGTTCTGCTCAAGACCACATCAATAGAGCCAACGCTGTCCGTGAACTTAGCTTAAAAACCGGCAGACTGGTAGGTATTTTAGCCGACTTGCAAGGCCCCAAAATTCGCATCGCCCGCTTTAAAGATACCAAGGTATTTTTACACGAGGGGCAGAATTTTGCTCTGGACATCAATTTTGACCCGATGGCCGGCGACAATACTCAAGTTGGCATTACTTACGAACCTCTAGCTTTAGAAGTCAAACCAGGCAGCAGACTGCTACTGGATGATGGACGTATCGTGCTTGACGTGGTCAATGTTGAAAACATGCGCGTTAACTGTACTGTTATCGTTGGCGGCGACCTGTCCAATAACAAGGGCATCAACCTGCTGGGCGGCGGTTTATCTGCGGCCGCATTAACCGACAAAGACAAAGAAGATATTAAAACGATTGCGATAATGAAATGCGATTATGTCGCCATTTCTTTTCCGCGCACCGCCGAGGATCTTCATGAAGCGCGCCGTTTGCTGGTTGCCGAAGGCTGCCATGCAGGTATCGTGTCCAAAGTTGAGCGGGCCGAAGCCCTGGATGTTATTGACGAAATCATTCTGGCATCGGACGCAGTCATGGTTGCTCGTGGCGATCTCGGTGTCGAAATTGGTGACGCCAACCTGCCTGCCGTGCAAAAAATGTTGATTAAACGCACCAGAGAACTCAATCGTGTTGCGATTACCGCCACGCAAATGATGGAGTCAATGATCGACAACCCTATTCCTACTCGCGCTGAAGTTTTTGACGTTGCCAATGCAGTTTACGATGGCACCGATGTCATTATGCTATCTGCAGAAACAGCATCGGGTAAACACCCGATTAAAGCGATTGAAGCAATGAATCGCGTTTGTGTTGAAGCGGAAAAACAACCCAAAGTTCGTGTCTCAGGACATCGTGTTGAGCTTCAATTTGAGCGCGTCGATGAAGCCATTGCAATGTCTGCGATGTATCTGGCTAACCATACCAAAATTCATGGTATTGCTGCGTTAACCGAATCAGGTTCTACAACTTTATGGATGTCCAGAATCAGCTCGGGTATTCCAATTTTTGCGCTCAGCCCTCACCCAGAAACGCTTGGCAAAGTCACTTTATACCGCGGTGTTTTCCCGGTACTTTTCATTCATGACCTTAGCGATCACGATGAAGTAAACAGGGCTATCATTGCAGAACTAAAAAGGCGCGGTGTTGCCGTTGAAGGTGATACATTCATCATCACTCAAGGTGACAGGGAAGGGATAGCGGGCGGCACCAACGCTTTAAAAGTTATCACTGTTGGACAAAAATAACTCCTTGAATCTTTGATTGACCCGCTTGATGGTTCTCAGCCCGAGAATTACACTTTCAACAACGATTGCATCTTAATGGCCTGAAAAACTAAAATTTTTTAGGCCATTATTTCTGCTGGATACATTCAACTGCCATAGTTACATGGAAGATTTTTATCTTTAGCTCAACTCATAATTCATAGCCCACCTTCCAATCAGGAATGGCGACAACGCAATACATTGAACCCAACCCTCAAAATCACATATTTCGTAATAACGTTCACTTTATTTTTATAGTCTTCAGCTTCCGTCTTTATTTTTGTAAAACGGCTTGAATATGCTTTTAACTATTTGTTCAAGGCACAGTGCATACCCTCAACCAGCGACTACATTATTCGGATTAAATTCGCGCTACCAAACAAGCCAAAATGCCAGATAGATATATCCACTCTTTTGGCGTCGCAACTCCAAGCACTTTGCTTTATAACAAAACGAGCATTGGCACACTCAATAAGATCTTATCCGCCCACGCCCACCATGATCATGGATACGATTAAATCAGCCATACAAAAATTCCAACATCACCGATTAAAGTCAATAATCAAATAAACTGAACTTTTCTGGGTAGCTGCATGTAAAAAACCAGACTCATGTTCTTTGAATTTCTGATTTTTCCCTTCCCCTTCTGCCGCATCCGTGTAAATTCAAGTATATAGCGAACCATGTTGGCGTTAATTTTTAGTTATCACTCAAGCGCGATAGATTTATTAACCTAGATTCAACTCATAAGTGCCAATCGACAAGGAGCGGAAAAAAGGTTAGCTAATATAGTTTCACACTTTTTCAAGCCGACCAATGACGAGAAAGCGGCAAGAGAAACTGTAAACATCTAAGCCAAGCGCAAAGATACAGATTGGTATATTAAAAATGGCAGAGTTGTTGTGCTGATCATCCACCGTGTATCGGAAGGCTTAACCGCTAAAATGACCGAAGAAGTGATATTGATGATTAAACACTAGGACTGAAACCTTGAGCAAGTTCGAAAGTTAAAAACTCCCATCAGCCATGAATACATTTATCAACACTCTGGGTAAGCGTAATGACGGCTCATCGTATAAGCACCTCCGGCAAAGCCTAAAAGCAATACCGATAAAGGGAAAAATCCGGTCAGATAAAACTCTGGAGAATATTGGACATCGTTGCGCAAAAAACCACATCCGCTATTAGGAAATCAACAGCGCAATAGGCAAGAACCATCAAGACGACTTAGTAACGATTAGTGGACCGATTCCCGAAGCTGACTAGCGCAAAACATAAAGAAGGAGGGTGTAAGAATTTTTGTGTAAACGGTCGGTATGCAGGAAACTACTACTTTGTAAGGAGTCAAAATGACCGTATCAAACCCCATCCCTACCGACCTCATTGATAGTTTATTGTCAGGCTATAAAAAACCCGAAGACCTGAACGGCGAAAACGGCCTGCTGAAGCAATTGACCAAAGCCTTGGTCGAAAACGGGTATTGGAAGCCGAAATGACCGAACACCTAGGGCATCCCGTTATCAATCCCACAGGCAATACCCGCGCCAAAAGACGCTCAAGGGCGACTTCGGCGAATTGCCGATCGAGATTCCTCGCGATCGCCACGGCAGTTTTGAACCGCAAATCGTCGCCAAACACCAATCGCGCTGGACGGGTTTCGATGACAAGATCATCTCGCTCTATGCGCGCGGCCTGACCGTTCGAGAAATCCAGAGCCATTTGGAAGAGCTATATGGTACCGAAGTATCACCCTCGTTGATTTCCTCGGTGACCGATGCCGTGGCCGATGAAGTCAAAGCCTGGCAGTCCCGGCCGCTTGAACCGATTTATCCGATTGTGTATCTCGACTGCATCCACGTCAAAGTGCGCGACAGCGGCGCGGTACGGGTCAAAGCGGTGTATCTGGCGATTGGCATTAATATGAGCGGCGAAAAGGAGGTGTTGGGTTCTGGATCGCCCAAACCGAAGGTGCCAAATTCTGGGTGCAGGTGGTCACAGAACTGAAGAATCGCGGCGTGCAGGACATCTTCATCGCCTGCGTCGATGGCTTGAAGGGTTTTCCTGAAGCCATTGAAACGGTCTATCCGCAAACGGCGGTGCAACTGTGCATCGTGCATTTGGTGCGCAATAGCCTGAACTATGTTGGTTGAAAAATGCGCAAACAGATCGCAGCCGATCTCAAGCAGATTTACCAGTCGGCCACTGTCGATGAGGCCGAGCAGCGGCTAACTGAATTCGAGACCCAATGGAATGATACTTACCCGCCCATTGCCCAGATCTGGCGGCGCAACTGGAACCGTATCATTTACACCACCAACGCCATCGAGTCGGTGAATATGAGTCTGCGGAAGATCACCAAGAATCGAGGCTCGTTTCCCAGTGATGAGGCATTGTCGAAACTGTTCTATTTGGCACCGATGAACATCAGTAAAAATGGACCATGCCTTTACATGACTGGAAAGCTGCTTTGAATCGGTTTAGTATTCAATTTGACGATCGAATGCCGAACCATTAATAAACTCCGTTTACACAAAATTCAGGACTAAAGTGGCCCCCGACATCCGGACATTAGTTTAAGCTACGCTCTGACCTGAATTAGAGGCCGAAAATGAGTGAAAAGAAACGGAAGATTTTTACCGGGGCGCAAAAAGCCAAGGTTGCCTTAGAAGCCGTCAAAGGCATGAAGACGATCAATGAAATTACTCAAGAACATGGCGTACACCCGAACCAGGTAAGTCAATGGAAAAAAGAGTTGTTGGAGAATGCGGGCAGCCTGTTTGAAGGCAAGCGAGGACCGAAACCGATCAACGCGGAAAGCAACCCTGACCGGTTATATGCCAAGATTGGGCAATTGAACATGGAGTTGGATTGGCTGAAAAAAAAGTCTGGGATCAGTCTTTAAACGAACGCCAGAGCTGGATAGAACCGAATGCCTCTGTCCCGTTATCAACGCAATGCAAGCTTCTCAAGGTCACGCGTTCAGTCATTTATGAGCAGAAAAAGCACTTGCTGAAAGAAACGGATAAGGACGAACTCGTGTTATTGCGTTTGTTGGATGAAGAGTACACAAGGCACCCGTTTTATGGCTCGCGCCGCATAAAGAAATACCTGGGTGAATGCGGCTATAGCGTCAATCGCAAGCGGGTGCAGCGATTGATGCAAAAGTTAGGCTTGGTCGGCATGTCGCCCGGCCCGAATACCAGCAAACCGCATCCGCAGCACAAAATTTACCCGTACCGACTCCGTGGCGTTGACATTATTCAGCCCAACCAGGTGTG
>Ga0208510_100546_pt1 | contig 12248 bp, 11 predicted proteins | sample LakWasMet33_HOW6_2_FD_183875 | JGI IMG/M metagenome (GOLD analysis project Ga0208510, IMG submission 183875) | Freshwater sediment methanotrophic microbial communities from Lake Washington under simulated oxygen tension - Sediment Metagenome... | ecosystem: Environmental > Aquatic > Freshwater >...
GCATCCAATGCCTGGAGCGCCGCAAAAGCGTCCAATATTCCTGAGCCGCAGCCATCCACATGAGGTCCTGAGAACGCTGCCGTCGACTCGACGAGCAAGCGTCTTACCTGAACACTGTCAAGCGGTGATGAACGTCTTTGTGCACGCGCCACTAATAGCGCGGCTGTTGCCGCCGTAAAGGGCGCGGCAAAACTGGTGCCGGTAGCCTGTTGGTAGCCATCCAGGCTCAATGTCAATATCCGCTCTCCCGGTGCGCAAAGCGCAACATGATCGCCGCGTGTAGAAAAATGACAAGGCCGGGCGTTGGCATCGGCCGCACCGACTGCAATGACGCCTGGATAGGCCGCCGGCCAGTACAGGGTCTCACTGCCGTTGTTGCCGCTGGCCGCCACCAAAACACAGCCGCGCTCCAAAGCATAGGCAACTACATCGGCATGGGGCTTGGGCGTGCCGGGATCTAGCGCAGAATCATCAGTGCCAAAACTCATATTAATGATCTTGGCGCCAAGATCGACCGCCATCTTCATTGCCATATCGAGATCTGTAGTAGCGCCTATGCCTACTGCTTGCGTCTTGCCGGGGAAACGTGCCGCGCCCAGCGCCCGTAAAGGCAGTATCTGGGTATTTCCCGCCAACCCCGGTGGCATGGATTGTCCGAGCGCACCGATGATGCCGGCGCAGCCCATGCCGTGCCCCACAAAGAGATCGGTGGGATTGGTATCAACCCGCGTACTATCGCCGAGCAATTCAAGCCCGAGGGCCAGGTCCGATTTACCCAACTGAACAGTATCGAAACCTGGACGTAACCGCCCAGCCAATTCCGGGTGTTGGGAGGCGATCCCGGTGTCTACAATCGCTACTATTACCGCAGGATCGCCCGGCTCATAGGCAAGCGCTTCATGCGCGCGGATGATTTGCCAAGGAGTGTAGTCAATGTCCTGCACCACCGGCATTGCACTTCCGAAGGGGGTGACACAAACATGATTAGGCATAGCCGCTTCGACCGTCGGTATCTGATTCAGCGAATCAATCAACGGGCCAATCGGCGTGCCAAATGGAACATCGAAACGAAAAGTACGCGCCAGCCCCAGAATCTGTTCGCGGTCATTAAAATGCAGATGCCGTGTATCGGGCTGCAAGATCCTCGCAGCAGCGGTATGTACGTGCGCGACGCGGATGTCCCCGGCAAAACGGTTTATGATTCTGTCAATAACACCGCCGTCCAGGCTTTGTGCAGCCGCAAGCCGACCACGGCGGACATCCGCCGCAGCCGGTATTGAATCAGGTGCTTCACCCAAAGCCATTTTCACGACGATGCTGCCGGGAAGACAGTAGCCATGTTTAGCTGGTGCCCAAGGCATAGCAAGTTGTGCTGCTGTCATGTAGCACCTCCTTTGTCCTTGGCGCTTTCATTACGTGTGTTTTTATTTACGTCCTGTTGCCGCCAGAAGGGGCGCAGATCGAAGGCCATCGCTGTGACGATTTGCGGCGACGGTGCTATGGTCAATTCGCCTGCCATTTGATGTTCCTGCGGTGCAATTACAACTTCCCTGTCAGTTGCCCGCACAACGCTGACCGGTTCACCGCTGATCATTACGCCAGGGAGAGACTTCTGCATCAAATTGCGGCCCCGAATGCGCAACAAATTGGGCAGATCAGGCGAATCATCCGGTGTTCGCTCGACCGGTAGGATGTGTTCAACCAGCGGAGCAGATGCACGGTCTAGCGCACGTTTCAGCCTTTCCACCGGCAGATTCGTGACACGGCCCACGGTTCTCGATGCTCCCTGCTCTTCCATCTCCCGCAATTTCGATACAGTGCGCACACCGGCCCATTCAAGCCTGCGTCTTTCCTCGTCCGATAGATCGTCTTTGAGTTCATCGAGAGAACGATCTTCCGGATCTTCGGAAAAAGCGATGGCATTTTCTTCGATCATCGGGCGAGTGATAGCGGTAAAAACCAGATGAAAGACACTGGCTTCTTTATCGCTCGGACCGGCAGGCCGGATGCGGATCTCCGAGCGAGCGAACTCGACATGTGCTCGCAGGTCAAGCGAAATGTCCTTGATCGCGAAAGTGAGAGGAAGATTCAAGTTGCGAGCTTTAACCGCCATTGCCGTTTGCGCATTATCAAGCTGGCTTTGGACAGCTTGTATAAAATGTTCGAGCGGCAGGCTGGTTTCGGTTGTCATGAGAGTTCTTCTATCTCCCAGACGACTTCGATGCGTCCGGGCTGGAGATCAAACGCGGTACGCGTGACCGACTGTGGTATATCGCCGATAAGCTGAACTTCATCACCTATTTGGCGTAGGCTCAACTCCACCGGCAGAGTAACCTCGATCCGGTTGACCCTAAGATCAGGTGCACTGCCGAGAGCCTCTAACGTGCCGGAAGCGACCTCGCTCAGCATTTCACCCAAGGGGCGGCGACCGCTCATTGTCTTCCTCCCGTAGTTGACGGCGGTAAGGGGGCTGTCTCGGGCGACGGGGTCGTTGGGACCGTCGGAACCGAGGCAATCGGCGCTGTAGCAGCGGGCGTGGTCGCCGGTGGCGCCACCAATGCGGGCCGCGCCGGCGCGACGCTTGATGACCTAGCGTGACGTTCAAGGAGAGTGCGCTTCGCCTCATCGACGAACCGGTCCAGCGGTACCGTCTCGCTGGCGAAGTTGATTTTCACCTCGCCGAAGAGCTCGGCCTTGAGTTCACTATCGGACTGAACGTTGACCCCGACGGTTGAGACCTTGACACTGGGCACGGAATAGGTGCGGCTTCCCCGTTGCCCCCATTCAGCGCTTCCGCCACCCGGGTCGTCGGACACCGCGTAGTCGACCTTCGCTTGATCCGCCGCCGCCGCACGGAAACGCAGGCGTGCGGCGATGGTACCGTCTTTTACGACCACCCGGTTCATACCGAGCAGTACCATGGTGGCGAGAGTTTGGAGCCGGTTTCGCGCGACCCGCTCGCGGGCCAGCGGCAACAACTGTTCCTCGACGAATTCCGGCGTCAGTTCCTCACCGGAAAAGCCGAAATCGTCCAGCCAATCCGGCGATTGCGGTTCGCTATCGCTGCCAGGCAATACTCGGGGAACCACCCGGAACGACTCCGCGTCTCGGGCCATCGCCAAATCCCGGGGATACTGCTCCACCAACCAATCGCGAGCCTGATTGGGAGTCACGTTCTCTTGGGTGAACTGGTCTATAGGTTTGGCGACGGCGCTTACCAAGTCGGCGAAGCTCTCCATCTGCCGAATTGAAGAATCGACGATAGCATCGAAAGTACCGTGCACCAAGGTGGCTACGAACTCGGGAAAATCGAGCTCGTCGCTGAGTGCTCCGGCCCGGCGGCCTATAGATTCGGTGGCCGCTTCGCGGCGCGGCTTTCCGTCGTCGCCATTGGCCAGCGGGTCGAATGGCTGATTAGGTGGCTGATTAGGCTGTTGCTCGGGCTGCACGATCTCGCGCCCAAAGGCGTCTCGGGCAAGTGTGCGGACGCTTGCCAAGCCAGTTGAGCCTCCCGCGCTTGGGGCGGGAGCTGGTGGCAAATGATTGATCGGACGCTGGGCTGTCACGGCAATTGACTCCTCAACTCATTTTAGGCGGCGGCGATCTGTGGGGGCAGGTCCCAACGGTTTTGTCGCTCGTACCTGCCGTCGCCGTAGAGTGTAACCTCGACAACTGCAACGTGACTTGGCTCACCTGGACGGCTGAACTCATGGCGGATAACAATCCTGAGCGCCGCGACCGTAGCAGTATCTGGTCCGTCGGAGATGTCGGCAGTCACCTTAAGCGCGCATCCGTCATTAGCCATCGACAGCGGTACTGCGATCTGCACCTCACCGACCCTGCCACTCTCGTGTCTCCAATCAATCAGCACTGTCGCATGGGTTCGCCCGGTCGGGCCGTCTAAATACGGCCAGTCGGAGAGGTTGATGGTGGGGCCTGCTACGGGTGTCACTGTACCGGTAACGACCATGGCGGCAGGCGCCTTCATCTCATCGTACTGGTCGAGTTCCCAGGAAACTTCCGCGTTGCCCCCCCTGACTCGTCGTCGCGAGGGCTGGGTGGAAGATACCGCCGGAGCATCGAAAGCGTGAGCCTTGGGCGGTAGCGGGATGCGCATTGGTAATGGCGCTCCCTCCGAGTGCACAGCTGGCCGCGGTATACTGCGGCCTTCGCCCCTCGCCCGCACCTGAGAAGCCGACAGTGACAGCGCGAAGGGCGCTGCAGTGGCTGGACTGCGGCCCTCTGCGCTGGCAGCATGTAAGATCTGCACGTCGACCACGCCGCCACTCTCGGTCATGCGGCCCTCGTAGAGCTGTACAAACTCGTTGAAGGGCATGCGGATGCGCCCCGCGCTGTCGGGCCACGGGTCGTAGAGAAACATCGTGGTGTCGGAGCCGTCGTCCGCGCCACCGCTTTCCATTCCGACTAGCACACGTGCATGGCCACCGCCCTGATGGTCCCAGTTCATGCCCACATACAGCGGGCCGTAGTCGGCCAGCATGAGCCGGAAACCCTCGATGGTGTAAGATGCCGGCGACTCGGTCACCAGACCCCAGGCATCGGCCAGGGCTCGGCGTTCAGATGGCGGCAGGCCATTGCGGTAGGCATCGATCGCCGGCACGTGGGCGGCGATCTCCGAGTCAGCGATGCAAACACGATCGCGCCAGCCCACCACCATTGCGGCGGTCGCTGCCCAGCACGAGGCAGTCGAACTCTGCGGCTGATAGGGCGTGTCGTCCCAGTGTAGCGAAAAGGACTGGAACGACAGCGACTGCGCCACAGTGCCATGACCGTAAAGAATGTCAACCACCTTGGGGTGGAAGCGTTCGCTGAAGGGCGTGAGCGCGATCGCGCTGCCACCGTTGGCATTGACCCAGTCGCTGAACTTATTCTGGAAACTTTTCCACAGCCGGTCTGCGCCAAAGAAGGCGATACTTTCACCGATGCCATCGGTCGCACGGTCGGCACCGCGGGTGTAGACAACAAACGTACCATCGGCATCGGTGCGCACGCCGAATTCACGGTGACCGCTCACTGGGTGGTCGCCGGACCATTCGGTGTGGATTGTTGTGAAGCGCCAGCGCTTTGCCTCGACCAGACTTGTAACCACCGCCGCGTTGTCGGGGCCGACGATGTCGATCTTGAAGACCGTACCCACCGGGGACGAGGAAGTCCACTTCACGTCATCGTCACCGACGGCGTAGGGAATGAACTCGCTATAATCAGTATCGAGGAAGTCGTTCAGGTGCGTGCGTACATGCTCGAGCAACGACTCGTCCGTCCAGTCCACGGGCACCTGGGTAATGCGCACCTCATAGCGGTCGAGGTTGAGCGCGCCTGCGGCATCGGCGATACGCTGTACGCTCATGTTGCGACCTGCGAGGTAGCCATGAATCCAGTCGGGGACGCTCCAGTTGAAAAGATCGGCCCACTGTGGCGCATAGCGCTGCGCCTGTTCCACATCTTCAGGGCCGATGACCATGGCGCGGACGCGCGGCGCGGCATAAGCGGCGGGTCGCGCGAAAGCAGTGGCTCGACCTTCAATCCAGTCGATCTTGTTCGGCGTGATAAAGCAGCCGCGGTTCAGCCCCTGCTCCGCCGGCTCGCCGGTGACGTGCACTGCGCACACCAGCGCCTGCAAGGCTCCGCTACCGCCGTCCAGGTTGTAGACCGGAGAGCCGCTGTTACCTTTAAGCGTGAGTAGCGGATACTCAATGACCTCAAGGTTGCTCTGGTTGGTGGCGTAGCCACCGTGCAAGTGCTGCTTATCACCGTCGATCGCCTGAGTGAGCTCGGGGATGGTGACCGACTCCTTGGCATAGCCACACACTACGATGGGCATACGGTCCGAAGGCGTGGCATTGAGGAAGCCGAACCACAGGGCATTGGGAGCGGCTATGGGCACGTTGTCAATCACCGCAAGGTCGTTCTCCCAGTTGCCGGAGCCGGTGTAGGCCGGCGCAATGCGCCACGATGAGGACTGCACAGTGCATTGGCCGAATGGACTGTCTGTGCCGTTGCGCCCCGGAATGATGGTCACACTGGACATCTGGTCCAGGTTGTGGGCACAGGTGAGGACGCGGTTGGAACCAATGTAGAAGCCGGTCCCAATGTAGCGCCTGCCGTCGGGCGCCGTCATGAGCAGCTGGCAGATCGCTGAATGCGGGAATATGGTTGTGTTAGGCACGCCCGCAAACCACTCTTCGCGCGCCAGGCTGAAGGCATCGTTCTGGCAAGTCAATGCCGAAATTGGATCGGCTGGATCGTAGAATGGAGTAATGATCTCTTGTGCACGTGCCAGTGGAGTCCGGTGTCGCGTGCCGAACGCTTGTGTTTGTGCCTGAGGTGCATAGCCTGATTGATTTTCATGGGATAATGAGCTTACACACTCTGTAGAACCATAATACGACTGCGTTGCAACAGGTGCTATGGGTTGCTTCATTGCTGATTGCTGCCCTCCAGAACTTTTATCTGCGGGTGAGGACGGTGGGAGCGGCCCGAATCCATCATCGTAGTCGTGGTCGCCCCCGTTCTGCACGGTCTTGCCCCCAGTAACAATGCCATCTGATGGTGCAGGTATCGGGATAGTACCTTTGGTCAGTGTTTCCTGGCCCGGAGTAGCCGTATCGCCAGCCCATTCAAGCGCACTCTGCCCATCAATTCCATAGCCTGCGGCTCGTTGTTGCCGGCTCGGCAATAGTCGGACACGTTTAAGGCTCCGTCCTGTTAAACCTTTCAGTGATATATAGGGGCTGGCTTCGGTAGGTAAAACTTCTACGACCGGTATTGCGCCTGTGCGATCGGCCATAGCCGCCAAGGCAACATAAAGCCGATCATTTCCAACAAAGCGTGCAAGAACTTCCGATGGAACAACGTAGACTGCTTCACCTTTCGGGACCGAAAGCGGTCCACCCGCACGACTCGAATAGAAATTCGTTAATGTGCGTTGGGCTTTATTGGCTGCACTGAATAATTTCGTATCCGTTGCAATAGCAACTTCGGCACGCTGTGGCGTTCCGTCAGTACGTATCGTGAACCCCAGCATTGGAAAGCGATCAGTGACTTCAAGCCTGTTGGCACGGATCTGAGCATTCATCTTCAGTCACCTCTTTTTTAGTTATTGCTTGAATAAACTTTATTACCGTTATGATTGTTATTACATTTTACGACTGACTTCGAGCCCAGATAATTGAGGGCTTGCTGAACGATTAAACTCGATACCTCGGTCCCTTGTTCTAGCAACCACCATTTTGTGATGCCTTCGATTGTATCTGCTGCTTTTGGATGTTTTTTCAAATAACATTCAATTTGATCGGCTATTTGCTTCACATCAGAATCGTTGAATTTAGGCATTTTCTGACCCGACTTTAATCTTTCTCTAAAGTATCAAACAATTATCATGCCAAAATATATATAACTGATTTTATTAGTAATCAATATGATTGACTGGAAGAATCGGGTTAATTATGACCCGGTTGTTTTGATGAAATAAGCCATATCCTTATGATTGTTAATGCTTTTATATGGTTGACCCAGAAAAGGATCAAGTGGGTTAGTTTTTACCCACCACTAACGACCTATCAGTCAAATACCGGCTTGGCAATTCCCGCCATGCAGTAATGGTTAAGGGTTTTAAAAGAACGCACAAAACATACCCTCTGTTAGCCTCTTATCAGCCAAGTCTTAACATTTTTTAATGCAAATTGAGTTTATTAGTGTAAAAATTACTGCGCCGTAAGAGCTTGAACCTGCAAAGGTTATTTCATTTAAATCTGCCAAAGCAGAAACATATTGGGGAACGTGAATCGACGAATCTCCTAAAATCCCCGTACAGACGAGAATCTTTTTTTGCCCCAAAATACGTTGTCTCTTGGTTCCGGCTTGTCCGGGTTTGGAGTGTATATACTGAGACATGAGGGAAGGTGAATAGATAAATTTGTGGAGTTAACCATAAATAATAAATCTCATCTTACTTGTTAACAAGATGGCGAAAATCCCACAGTATTCAAGTAGTTTTGAATAAACTCATATCAGTTTCCGCGATACTGAATAGGATTAATATCATGTTTTTTCAGCAGCTTGCCTAAAGCTCTACGCTCTTTTTGCGCTATTTCTGCCGCTTGCGTTACATTGCCTTTAGAGCTGGATATGAGCCAGGTAAGATAGTGTCGTTCAAACTGATTGATGACATGATTTTTCGCTTCGTTGAACACAGCATCAAATTTGAAGTTTTGTCTACGCTCAAATAATTTTCTGCGTGAACGGAGTTGCGCATCATCATAATGATGAATATCGGTTGGAATAATTTCAACATCCTGCGACATAAGAAAAGACCTGTGAACAAAATTCTCAAGCTCACGCACATTTCCAGGCCAATGATAATCGTTCATCCATGTAACCGCATCAGGATGAAACCGTTTGTCCGGTTGTTGATACTTGCACCGGTATTTTTGCATAAAATGTTCTGCAAGAGGCTGAATATCAGCTTTACGATTCCTGAGCGACGGCAAGTTCAGATGCAAAAGGTTTAATCGAAAAAATAAATCCTGCCGGAATAGGCCTTGGGCAACAAGTTCGGATAAACAAACATTACTTGCGGCAATAATTCTAACATTCACTTTCCTGCTTTTTATTGCTCCCAAGGGCTTGATCACATTATCTTCAATAAAACGTAATAAGGCTACCTGACCTTTAGCTGACAAGGCTTCAATCTCATCAAGAAACAATGTTCCACCGTCTGCTTGCTCTGTTAACCCTGCCTGACTTTGTTTTGCATCGGTATAAGCACCTCTTTCATGCCCAAATAACTCATTTTCAATTAATTGATCAGGTATAGCTCCACAATTCATAGGGATAAAAGGAAAATCTTTACGGCATCCCAAATAATGAATAGCTCTTGCAGCCACCTCTTTTCCGCAACCGGTTTCGCCCTCTATAAGAACCGGCGCATTACATTCGGAGGCTTTTTTTATGAATGAAAGGGTATCAAGGAAAATTGATGATTGACCGATTAAATTCAAATTCTTCCACGCTACCGTTTCCATATCAAATTTACTCAAATCAAACGAGTTACTATGCTTCGATGACAATCGATCCAAACGAAATGCAAGTTCGAATGGATCACAAGGCCAACAGCAACAATCGCTGCATGCATTCAATATCGGACTTACTTTATCGTTTAATGGTAGAAAAAAAATAGCGAGATAATGAGAATTTGGAGTTGCCAATATGGCCTTGACGATTCTATCAACCATCAAATTTTTTTCGGGTAAAATAAGAATTACTAGAGAGTTAGATTCTTTAATTTGGCCTTCTAACCAACACTTGGAATCTATAATTGAAAGGGTATCACCTAACTCTTGAAATACGCAGACTACGGATTCTAGATAGTCCTTCGAACGTAAACAAACTAGCTGAATATTGTTGACGGTCCTTTGCATTTTGCTAACACCTCAAATTTTATTTTCGTAAGAAATTATGTATAAGGAGCCGATTCTAAATGATAAAAAACCATCCTTTTCTATTATTAAGCACTTTTTGAGCATTACTCAACTTTAAACGCACGTAACACCACCCGCGGGTTCTTTCGCAAAGTTTGTCAGTTTGAACAACAATTGACCAATTTTTGTAATTGAAAAATCCAATGATTAGTTTTAAAGGCGTCCATTTTCCTGTCAAAGAGCGTTGAAAATTTTCCAGTATTATTATAGGGTTATTAGTCTTCAACTGCCTTTTTTTCGCTGCTTGAACCGATAGGAATCGTTACCCGTTTCCAGAATGTCGCAATAATGAGTAATGCGATCCAACAAGGCAGTCGTCATTTTGGCATCACCAAACACCTGTACCCATTCGGCGAAGTTCAGATTGGTGGCGATGATCAACGAGGTTTTCTCATATAACTGACTGATCAGATGAAAAAGCAAAGCGCCACCCGATGCCGGGAACGGCAGGTAGCCCAGTTCATCGAGAATGACTGCATCGCTATGCGTTAACCGCTTGGCCAGAGTGCAGGCTTTGCCCAACCGCTTTTCCTTGTCCAGCTGATTGACCAGATCGACAGCGTTATAAAAACGCACGCGTTTGCCTTGGTGAATGGCTGCTACGCCCAGGGCAGTCGCCAAATGGGTTTTGCCCGTGCCAGTCCCGCCCACCAGTATCAAGTTGGTGGCTTGCTCCATGAAGCCGGCCGTTGCCAACTGCTCAATCCGCGCTTGTTCCAAAGGCGTTTCCTGCCAATCAAAGCTCATCAGGTCGCGGTGATGAGGAAAGCGTGCGGCTTTGAGCTGGTAACTTAAGCTTCGGGCCTGTCGGTCGGCCTGTTCCGCTTCAATCAGGCGATCCAGCCAGACTTCCGGCGTCACCGGCTTTTGCTGACTGCTGTATTCGACTTGCCATTCGCTCCAGGCCGCGGCCATACCGTAGAGATGAAGCTCTTTCAATCGCATCGCACGGTCAATGGGCATGACGTGAGCTCCGGAAGGTATCGTAGCGGCTGCAATCGGCCACCGGTTCCAGGGTCGGCGTGGTGGGTGATGGGTCAGTCAATGGTTTAAGCCTGGCCGCATCAGTTAACCGGCGCATTTCATTGAGCACAATCGCGGCGCTGATGATCCCGGTTTGTAAGGTCAGATCGCACGCCACTTCCAATGTCTCCAGGCCGTTCTCGCCCAATGACCTGGCCATCAGCAACAGATCGACAAACGCCCGGTCGCCTTGATCCTGTTTCAGAATACGGTCCCGGACGACGCGGATGGCGGCTGGCAAATCCCATTGCTGAAACGGTGCGCCATGCCGCAGGGCCCCCGGCTTTTTCTCCAAGACGGGCAGATAATGCCAAGGATCACAGATCAGTTGGTCACGACCAAAGCGCCGGGCGTATTCGGCAATGAGCTGACCCTCGGCTACCAGGCCGCTAAAGTGGACCACGACATCCGGACATTAGTTTAAGCTACGCTCTGACCTAAATTAGAGACCGAAAATGAGTGAAAAGAAACGGAAGATTTTTACCGGAGCGCAAAAAGCCAAGGTTGCCTTAGAAGCCGTCAAAGGCATGAAGACGATCAATGAAATTGCTCAAGAACATGGCGTACACCCGAACCAGGTAAGTCAATGGAAAAAAGAGTTGTTGGAGAATGCGGACAGCCTGTTTAAAGGCAAGCGAGGACCGAAACCGATCAACGCGGAAAGCAACCCTGACCGCTTATACGCCAAGATTGGGCAATTGAACATGGAGTTGGATTGGCTGAAAAAAAAGTCTGGGATCAGTCTTTAAACGAACGCCAGAGCTGGATAGAACCGAATGCTTTTGTCCCGTTATCAACGCAATGCAAGCTTCTCAAAGTCACGCGTTCAGTCATTTATGAGCAGAAAAAGCACTTGCTGAAAGAAACGGGGTAATGGGTTAAATATGTAATTTTCCCGTATAATACTCCTATGACCTGTTATCAAGAAATTACCTGCCCGGCTTGTGGCAGCAACCAAATTATGAAGTCTGGCCGTAGTGCAGAGGGTACACAGCGTTATCGCTGTCAAAATCCAGATTGCAACACTAAAACGTTCATGCTGGATTACCGCTATAAGGCGTGCGAGCCGGGCATCAAGGAGCAAGTTGTGGACATGGCCATTAATGGTAGTGGCATCCGTGATACAGCGCGAGTTCTCAAGATCAACAAAAACACAGTCATTAGCACGTTAAAAAAAGTCGAGCCGCTTAGTCCAGGTAAATCCCAACATTCAGACCTTAAATTCAGGAGGAAATGTGGAGGTGAGATTGGAACTCGCGTGTGAAGCCGCTGAAATGGATGAACAGTGGTCATTTGTCGGCAACAAGTCCAATCAACGCTGGCTCTGGTATGCCGTTGATCATGCGACGAATAGCGTACTGGCTTATGTGTTTGGCAAACGCAAGGATGGGGTGTTCAAAAAGCTGAAAGCATTGCTTGAGCCCTTTGGCATTAGCCGTTATTACACCGATGATTGGGGCGCTTATGAACGTCACCTTGAAGCCGATAAGCATCAGGTAGGCAAGCGTAATACCCAAAAAATTGAACGCAAGAAATCAGGTAGGCAAGCGTAATACCCAAAAAATTGAACGCAAGAATCTGAATTTCAGAACCTGGATTAAGCGGCTCACACGAAAAACAATTTGCTTTTCGAAATTAGAGACTCTGCATGATACGGTTATAGGATTGCTGATTAACAAGGTCGAGTTTGGCTTGGATATTCATGCCTAATTACAGATTTAACCC
>Ga0208510_100562_pt1 | contig 12040 bp, 11 predicted proteins | sample LakWasMet33_HOW6_2_FD_183875 | JGI IMG/M metagenome (GOLD analysis project Ga0208510, IMG submission 183875) | Freshwater sediment methanotrophic microbial communities from Lake Washington under simulated oxygen tension - Sediment Metagenome... | ecosystem: Environmental > Aquatic > Freshwater >...
TTACCAGCCAAAAATAATGTACGACAGCCGTTAACCCCGCCACATAGACTAGCTGGTGCAGTTTTATCCAGCTTCGTCCCAATCTTTTCTGCATTTTTTTTGTTGAAGTGACGGCTAAAGGAAACAGCAACAAATAAGTCAGCAAGCCCATCAGTATATAAGGACTTTTCGGCACCTCGTCTTTAAATGCCTCCCAGGAAAGCGACAAATCAAGCACGATAAAAACCAGCAAATGCAGACTGGCGTAAAAAAAAGCGAACAAGCCCATCATGCGCCTAAAGCGCATCGGCCAATTCTGCCCCGTTACTGTTTTACTGGGCGACAGCGCCAAGCCTATGCACAAAAACCGTAAAGCCCAATCGCCAAAGCCGAAATGCAGGGTTTCTATTGGATTCGCGCCAAGTTGATCGTTGATCGCATCCTTCAACAGCAAGCCGAAAGGTGCCAAACTCAGTAAAAAAACAATGATTTTTATGGCCGCCCAGCCTTTTTTTCCGGGTAACATCAAAAATACTGCTTTAGATCCATATCGGAATAAAGCGCCGCGACCTCCGCACCATAGCCGTTAAATTTTTCCGTATCGCGCTTCGGGGTAAAAAGACTGCTGCCCAGCACCCGCTCGCGGCTTTGACTCCATCGGGGATGGGATACGTCAGGATTAACATTGGCGTAAAAGCCATACTCATTAGGCGCGCTTTTATGCCACGCGGTTTCCGGCATATTTTCGATAAAGCGTATTTTGACAATCGCCTTGATACTTTTGAATCCGTACTTCCACGGCACAATCAAGCGCAACGGCGCGCCATTCTGATTGGGCAGCTCATCGCCATACATGCCGGTAACCATCATCGTTAACGGATGCATGGCTTCATCGATGCGCAACCCTTCCACATAAGGCCAGTCTAAGCCACCGGAGCGCTGACCGATCATGACTTCCGGATTATAAATCGTGGTAAATTCGACAAACTTTGCTTTTGAAGTAGGCTTAAACCGCTTCAGCATTTCGCCCAAGGGAAAGCCTATCCACGGCACCACCATAGACCAGGCTTCCACGCACCGGAAGCGATAAATACGTTCCTGCACAGAATTGTCTTTTAGAATATCTTCCAGATTGTAAACGCCCGGCTTTTCGACCTCGCCCGCCACTTCCACACTCCACGGCTTGGTTTTTAAGGCCCTGGCTAAAACAGTCGAATCTTTTTTATTCGAGGAGAACTCGTAGTAATTGGTATAGCTGGTAACATCCTCGCGACCGGTGACCGGTAACTTTGCGGAATAAGGCCCGACAGGCACATCGGCGTATTTTCCCGTTTCTGCATGCCCTGAACTCGGCAACATAATCCCCGCTGAAAATATGGTTGCCGCTTTAATGAACTCCCGTCGGGATTCAAAAACCGCCCGGTCGGTGATTTCGCTGCTTAAGATGTTTGATTTGGTTTTAATTAACATGCTCAACTCCTTTGTTCCGAACGTTTACCCTATGGAGCTTAAATAATACATCAAACCGTTTTAATATCGTTAATATTGACAACCGGAAAGCCAATTTCAGTCAACGCGGTTTCTTTAGCCCAGTAGATCGGGCAGCCGGTGGAACCGCGTATGTTGAGGTTAACAATGGCTAACGTTTAAGTTCATTTCTCTTATTTATTGTAAGTGTTTATACTTATCCATTGCGCGAAGCATTGATGCTTTGACGCATAACAAGTTAATGCGTACACAAGCACACATGCTTCGCGGCTAGGTTTGATTTTTTCATCGCATTTTTTGGCGAGTCCACCTAACAAAGTTATCAGCTATCATGAGCAATAAATTCAAAGCGATATTCAACACAGTACCGCAAGCTGCGTCTAACGTCCGTTCGAGCGGACATTGTTCGTTTTCACTCACAATACCGCTCAACTTTGTTAGTTAGCCGCCATGAATAACATTTTCGAGCCTTCGTCAGAAATTATCTGTGCATACTGTGGCGCGGATGCCCCAGAAACCGCCGATCACATTCCTCCGAAGAATTTATTTCCAAGACCTTTTCCGGAAGACCTTCTTACTGTTCCATGCTGCGAGCGCTGTCGAATAGGATGGAGCATGGATGATGAGTATTTTCGCATTGCCCTCCTGAGTTCATCCAACCTTGCCGATGTACCTGCCGTTCAGTCTGTCATTGACACAATTTTTCGTTCTCTCCGTCGACCACAGGCGCGCGGTTTGGCGAGCCTTGTTGAAACCAGCCTTGTCGACATTGAGCAACGCACGGAGGAAGGAATTGTTGCTGGAACCGTCCCCGCTTTCAAAGTTCAGGGACCTCGCCTCGAACGATTTGGAGGCCGAATCGTCCGTGCGCTGTTCTTCAAGGAATTCAACCAGCCACTCCCCGCCACGCATGTGGCAAAAGCGTCAATTCAACAATTTGGCCTCGATAATCTCTGGCCGCTGATAAAGGAAGTACAATTCGCGGAGCCCCTCTCCTTTGCGGCAGATTCCTTCCACTACACTTATGCCACCGTTCCGGATGATCCGTTTTCATCGATCTGGCTCATCAACTTCTTTGATCGCTTACCTATGGTTGGCTTCACCCTTTCCGCCACACGTAATCGGATACTCCATGGCGGCTAACTCTACGTTCGAGCGGGACGGCGCAAAAGCGCGCCGCCCCTCAACTTCACGTTAGGCTATTAATCAAATATCGAAGAGTATAAATAATTATGGAATTACCAAAATTTAATGAGACATTTATTCCAATCCTCGATATTTTAAGCGATGGAAATATCATCACTGGCCGTGAGTTAATAAGGCGGGTAGAGGAAAAATTCTATTCAAACCTACCAGAGGAGCAATTACAGGCGTTAACAAAAAGCGGAGAAAGATTAATTGAAAATAGAATTGCATGGGGAAAATCATATTTAAAGAAAGGCGGCCTTGTTCATTATCCAACTAGAGGCCACGTTCAAATTACTGAAAAGGGAAGTAAGGCAAAATTAGAGAACGTAAATCTCCAAGATTTAAGCTCCGATGTTATTACATTCTACGAGCCTGAAAACCCTAGTTCATTAACTCAGCAAATTAGTAACTCTAGCCCACAAGATCTGATAGATACTGGCTTTAAATCAATTGAATCAGACGTTAAACATGAACTTCTTGCAAAATTGAAAGAGGTATGCCCGTATTCATTTGAAAAAATAATATTAATTTTGCTTAACAAAATGGGATATGGGGACTTTATTGAAACGTCAAAATCACGAGATGGCGGCATAGATGGAATAATTAATGAAGACCAATTAGGCCTTGAAAAAATATATATACAGGCCAAGAGATACTCTGAGAATAAAGTAAGGGAAACAGACATTAGAAACTTTATTGGCGCCATGAGTGGAGATACTAGAAAAGGAATTTTTGTTACCACATCATCATTTGACGAAAATGCTCAAAGAAAGGCAAAAGAGGCGCATCATACAATTATCTTGGTCGACGGAGTTAAGCTAGTAGAGTTAATGCACAAATTTGGTGTTGGAGTCCAAGTAAAAAATGTTTATGAAGTTAAAGTAGTAGACCACGAGTTTTTTGAAAGTGAAGAGTTATAGTCTCTCAAAGAGATCATTTTAAGTAATTGATATACAATAATATTTTATGAGTGTCTTTTAAACACCTTCCGGCTTTAGGTGGTTACTTCGCTAACAAGTCACTCAAGGCCGCCGCTGCGCGGCTAGACAGCCCCAATCGGCGCATGCTTCGCATTTTATGCGCCGCTTGTGCTGCCCCTTAACGCTGTAAGGCGGTTCATTTGTAGGGCGAATTCGCCACAGGCAACCCGCCGCAACTTCAACAGGCTGTCATCGGCGTTGTGCATGTGTGGCGGTTTGCTGCGCGAAACCGCCCTACAGCCCTATATCAATATCCTTATTGAGAAACCTACCATGCAGCTTAAAAAACTTCCGTGCCGCGCCCGGTTGCTTTACGTTAGGCTTGGGGATAGACAACCGCAATAAAACAGGTATGCCAAACGCCCGTCAAGCCGCCACGCGGACATTCATCTTCAACGCCTTGATGATGCGCTGCACCGTATCCCATTTTGGCTGGCTTTTGCCGGACAGGGCTTTATACAGATTCTCCCTGTTCAGTCCGGTGTCGCTGGCAAGCTGGGCAATGCCTTTGTGTTTGGCGATGTGCCCCAGTGCGATAATAAACATATCAGGGTCTTCATCCATAAAGGCTTGGGTCAAATACTCGCCCATATCGGCTTCGGTTAGCAGATGGTTAAATGGGTTGTAGGGTTTAGTTTCGGTTTTCATGGCGCTGCCTCACAGGTTTTTAACCAATTCTTTGGCTGTTTTGATGTCGCGCTGTTGAGACGACTTATCGCCGCCGCACAGCAAAATAACTAACTCGCCACCGCGCAGTGTGAAATACAGCCGGTAGCCTTGGCCGACGAAAATCCGCATTTCACTGACACCGTCGCCAATGCTTTTGACATCGCCCAAGTTGCCGTTGGCTGCCCTATCCAAACGATTGGCAATCGCAAACGCAGCTTGTTTATCCTTGATGCGGGCAGACCATTGGTCAAAAACATCTGTGGTGTGAATTTCGTAATTCATAATTCTATTGTGGCCTGCAAGCTACAATAAGTCAAGCCGGTATTGACAACCGCTGCAAACCTCAGAGCAATCGCGCTTAAATTACCCTGCGGATGCGAAACGCTGTAAGGCGGTTCATTTGTAGGGCGGATTCGCCACAGGCAATCCGCCACAACTTCGTCAGGTTGTCATCGGCATTGTGCGTGTGTGGCGGTTTGCTGCGCGAAACCGCCCTACAGCCCTTCTTCATCATCAGTAACATGCCCGATAAGCGGCTGTTCGGTTAGCATCAATAAAGCTTTTTTTATTCTTTCGGAAACCATTTTAGAAGCGGTAGGATTTTCCTTGGAAATGTATTGTTTAATTTCCATTAAATCTTCTTTTGCGGATGGCAGTAAAACAAACCTCATGTTTACTTGTTAGGAAATATATCGGGTTCCGGTGCCGGCAGTTCGTTTTCATTCCCCCATGAATCCAACCAATCCAGGGTAGCTTCTTGAGAGACAAAAATACCTTTGTCCGCTTCTTGCTTGGCTTCTTGTATGGATTTAAGCTTCCATTCGGTTTTTTTCACATATTCGGCTATTGCTTTAGTTGCAATTTGCGCTTGCGAACGATGAGAAATTTTACTGATTGTCTCAAGGCTTTTCTTTAGATCATCCGAAAGCCTGATTGAAAATTGCGTAGTCGTCATAGTGTTTATACCGAATGTGGTTAAATTGTAAGACACTCGCCTACACTGTCGGTTTTTTTTATCGTAGTCAACTGTATTTTTCTAAATGAGTGTTTTCAGGCAAAGCTCGGGAAATCGAATATTCATGTAAACGCTTTAAGCGAACATTGGTAACGTCTGATCGAGATCACAAGCCGACTTTGATCGACCAAAGCAAGCTTTGGATTCCAATATCGGAGTTCAAAGCTTGCTTTGCAACACCAAAAATCACTCAGCTTTTTTTGTCAGATACAGCTCTTCAACCTGCTTTCTAGCCCACTCGGTCTTTCTCAAAAACTTCAAACTCGATTTGATGCTGGGGTCGTTATTAAAACATCGGATGTCAATCAATCTGCCCAATTCGGCCCAGCCGTAATCAGCTACCAACTCGGTAAGCATCCTTTCCAAAGTAACGCCATGCAATGGATTTCCCGGTTGTTTGTCACTCATAGCCTAATCTTCATGCTCATAACGTCGCTGTATCGCTTCATCCCGCGCATCATTGATTTCCCGCATGATACTGCGAACATCGGCTATTTTATTACTAGCCTTAAATCGACCGGTCAATTCAACTTGCGGAGTCAAATCACCTGTCTCATAGAGCTTCCAGATCTCTTTGCCGTATTCGGTTTTGAGCAGCTCAGGCGCAAAACGGCCAAAATAATCGGCCAGATTGTCGACATCGCGCTCCAGCATTCTGGCGGCATTATTGTTCGCTGCCGCATCAACCGCCTGGGGCAGATCAATGATGACCGGGCCGTTGGCGTCAACCAGTATGTTGTATTCGGAAAGATCGCCGTGTACCAGTCCGGCGCAAAGCATCCTGACCACTTCCTTAATCAGCAAGCCATGATATTCAAGGGCTTGCTCCCGGCTCAATTCAAGATCGTTCAGTCTGGGCGCGGCGCTGCCATGTTCATCCGTAACCAATTCCATCAACAACACGCCTTCGACGAAATTGTAGGGCTGCGGAACGCGCACACCGGCGGCGGCGAGACGGTATAACGCATCCACTTCGGCGTTTTGCCACACCTCTTCCTGCTGCTGCCGCCCAAACCGGCTGTTTTTCTCCATTGCGCGCGCCTGACGGCTGTTTCTCACCTTGCGCCCTTCCTGGTACTGGGCCTGCTTGTGGAAACCGCGTTGATTAACATCTTTATAGACTTTAGCGCAACGTATCTCGCCTTCGGAGAGTACCACGTAGACAGCCGCCTCTTTACCGCTCTTTAACGGACGAAGTACCTCATCAACGAGGCCGTCCCGCACCAGCGGTTCAATACTTTTTGGAGTTTTCATAGCCGCCCTTGTACGCTATCCTGGTAAAAGTTAAAAACACTTGCGACCTTTTTCTTCGACATAGACTTTGATCCGGTAATTCTTTTGTTAGTATTTTAGTTTATTTTATGATGCTGACAGCGATTTGCCTTCGCTCTGCAACCAAGCCAATACGCCCTCCCCTGCAACACGCCCGCCGGCAAAACAGGCAGTTAACAAATAGCCGCCGGTCGGCGCTTCCCAGTCCAGCATTTCACCGGCGCAGAATACGCCCGGCGCGGAACGTATCATTAAATACTCGTCGAGCGCCTCAAAGGTAACGCCGCCCGCGCTACTGATCGCCTCATCAATCGGCCTTGCGGCAAGCAGTTTAACCGGCAGCGCCTTGATAGTTTCGCAAAGACGAACCGGATCATCGAAATCCTCCTTCGATAAAGCTTCCCTCAGCAAGCCGGCCTTTAAGCTATCGATACCGATTCGCTTACGAAGATGGTTTGCCATGCTGTGCTTGCCGCGCGGCTGCGAAATCCTGTCGATAAGAAACTGTTTGTCCTTGCCGGGAGCGAGATCAAGATAAATCAACGCCGTTCCCGATGCCGCAATCTGTTCACGCAGCAGTGCAGACATCTTGTAAATCAAACTCCCCTCAACGCCATCCGCAGTAACCACCAACTCGCCCAGCTGACAAAATTCAGCTCCGGTCGAATTGGAAAAAGACGCTTGCACTGACTTCAAAGGCTGTCCGGCAAAACGACTGCGAAAAAACTCGCTCCAAGTTACGTCGAACCCGCAATTCGAGGGCTGTAGCGGCTCAACCGAAATTCCTCGCCGAGCCAGCAGCGGCACCCACGCACCTGTAGAACCCAGTCGCGCCCAGCTACCGCCGCCCAAAGCCAGAACCACGGCATCGGCGCTGACTTTCTTCTCACCCTCCGGCGTTAAAAAACGCAGCATCCCATCATCCCAGCCTAACCATTGATGGCGCATATAAAAATTGACACCATTTGCGCGCAATCGATGTAACCATGCACGTAACAAAGGCGCGGCTTTCATATCGACAGGAAACACCTTTCCTGACGAACCGATGAAAGTCGCAATGCCCAAACCCTGTACCCATGCTCTTAAAGCCTCGGGTCCGAACGTATCAAGCATCGGTTTAATATAGGATTGACGGGAGCCGTAGCGGGACAAAAACTTATCGAACGGTTCGGAGTGAGTAATGTTCATTCCGCCCTTCCCTGCCATCAAAAATTTCCGTCCCACCGAAGGCATGGCATCGTAAAGATCAACCTTCACACCCGCTTGGCTTAAAACTTCCGCTGCCATCAATCCGGCCGGGCCGCCGCCGATAATCGCAACGGTCCAGTGGTTACCCTGATTCCCCGTTAGGCTTATCAATGTATTACTGATTGCCTTGCTCTCTACAATTAAATTGATTCATAGCTCGAAGTTTCCATTACTTACAGAGTATCCAAAATAACTATTATACAATACCATTTTGTCATTGAATTCATAAAATAAACCCCACTATCGCCCCAAAAAGCAGATGAATCCTGTTAACGCCAACATTTTTAAAAACATACCGGATCAATTACCGGAAGAACTCATTGAATGCATTTTCAAGCGGGATAACATTCAAATTGAACGCATTATATCCCAGGGTCATATTACCCCGGCAGGACAATGGTACGATCAAGACAGGGATGAATGGGTAATGCTGCTTCAAGGAGAGGCAACACTCCTTTACGAAAAAGACCGTCAAACCTTTCATTTAATTGCCGGTGATTATCTGCTGATTCCCGCACATACCCGACACCGGGTTGAATGGACTCCGCCCGGCCTTCACACCATCTGGCTGGCCGCTCATCTGCGCTGAGGTAACGTAGCAGCCTCATTCGAACTTTCGACACACCGCGCAACACTGATCCTGCATTGTCTCAACTAAGATTCATTTAACAAAATACAATCATAAAAACAGTATAAACGGTATATACTGTTTTTTTATTTAAGTATGATTGAGAACAATGATGGCCACAAGACAACCTAAATCCCAAAAAACCGCAACTAAACAGCCGGAAAATCAACCGATTACCGAATCATTAACGGAGCATAAAGTAACCAAAAAACCCTTAAGAAAGCCTGCAATAGTTAAAGCCGGCAATACTGCTGAAGTCAAAGAAGCCGTTGAGGTACCTGAAAAAGAAGCGGAAACGTCGGTTAAAAAAAGAAAATCCATTAAAGAAAAAGTAATCAGGGATAGCTTTTCTTTTCCTGAACACGATTACCTGAAAATTTCAGAGCTCAAGCAAACCTGCCTGGCAGAGGGAATCCACGTTAAAAAAGGCGAACTTCTTCGTGCGGGACTCCAGTTGCTTACCCAACTGAGCCTTGCCGAACTCAAACAAGCCGTCGAACAGGTTGAAAAAGTTAAAACAGGCCGTCCGAATTCTTCAAAAAAATAATGGATTAATCACACTGTAATAAAGCCGTCAAAAAGCAAAGTTATACTTTTTGACTATGAAAAAAGACAAGATCAAAAAACATAAGCTTTTACTTCGGCATCTGACTCTTGACGATTACGATAATATTGCGGTTTTAATGGAGCATGTCTACGGTAATTTAGGCGGGGCCTGGAAGAAAGACCAGTATACGTCCCAAATTACCCGTTTTCCTCAAGGGCAGATTGTCATTGAAGATAATGGCCAGTTAGTAGCCGCGGCATTAAGCATGGTCGTTGATTATGCCCGCTTTGGCGATGTCCACACCTACGCTCAAATTACCAGCAATGGTTACCTGACCCATCACGACCCGCACGGCGACACCTTGTACGGCGTCGATATTTTTGTCCATCCAAAATATCGCGGCCTGCGCTTGGGCCGACGGTTGTACGATGCGCGCAAAGAGTTATGCCGCAACCTGAATTTACGTCGCTTTATTGCCGGTGGACGGATTCCCGGTTATGCCAAATACGCCGATACGCTAACGCCGGTGCGTTATATCGAAGAGGTCAAGAATCGGGAAATTTATGACCCGGTACTTTCGTTCCAGCTGTTTAACGGTTTCCATGTACGCAAGCTGTTAACCGGCTACCTTCCTGTAGATCTCGACTCGAAGGGCTATGCTACCCTGCTTGAATGGGTCAATCTTGATTATGTCGATAAAACGCCATCGCTAGGCAGCTCCAAAAATATCATCCGCTTAGGCGTTGTGCAATGGCAGATGCGAACCTTGACCAGCGTCGAAGAATTGCTCAAGCATGCCGAATTTTTCATTGATGCGGTAGCGGGTTACCATGCCGACTTTGTGCTCTTTCCCGAGTATATGAGTGCGCCGCTGATGGGCTTGTTTAATGATAAAAGCCCTCCCGATGCCATTCGCGCCTTGGCGGGTTTTACCAGTGAAATCCGCAATGGCTTATTGGAAATGGCCATGTCTTACAATATCAATATTATTGCCGGTTCCATGCCCGAGTATAGCGCCCATGAACTCTATAACGTGTCGTGGCTGCTCAGGCGCGACGGCACCTTTGAAGCCCAATACAAAATCCATGTCACGATTGACGAAGTCAGTTGTTGGGGCGTTAAAGGCGGCGATGCGTTAAAAGTGTTCGATACCGATTGCGGCAAAATCGCGGTATTAATCTGTTACGATTCCGAATTCCCCGAACTTGCCCGCTTGGCGACCATTCAGGGCGCGCAAATCATTTTTGTCCCCTTCTGGACCGACACCAAGAATGCCTACCAACGGGTACGCTATTGCTCTCATGCCCGCGCCATTGAAAATGAATGTTTTGTAGCGATTACCGGCAGTGTCGGGAATCTACCGTATGCTGAAAATATGGACATCCAATACGCGCAAGCGGCCATTTTCAGTCCCAGCGATTTTTCATTTCCGCATGATGCGATCTTAGCGGAAGCGACGCCAAACACCGAAATGACCTTGATTGCCGATGTTAACCTGGATTTATTAAAACAAGTCCGTACTCGCGGCGCCGCTCGTAATCTTGCCAATCGACGTCCTGATTTGTATCGCCTGGAGTGGTTTTAAAAAATCGTTGCGGTTTAAAATCCCCAATTAACAGCGGTCCTTCCTCAAATACTACGCGTAGCGGCAATCACCGCCTGCCCTAATGCCAAACCGCCGTCGTTCATCGGATAGCGTTGCGGCGACAGCACCGTTTTGCCGCATTGCCGTAATTCCCCGGACACCCCTTCCAACAGCAACCGATTTTGAAAGACGCCGCCGCTGAGCACTATCCTGTCGATACCGGTTTGGCGGCTAAGCTCGCTCAGAAGCTCGACTGTCGCGGCAATCAAGCTATGATGAATGCGGGCAGCAATGCGGGCTTTATCGGCACCGCGCTTAAGATCAGTCAGTACGGCCAGCCATAATCCTTGCCAACTTAATACCGGCAACTCGCCGCTACGGTCGATTGCCCAGGCTTGCGGATACGCTTGCTCATCCGCAAACAACGGCGTAGCCAGAATTTCCAGCGCAATCGCAGCCTGGCCCTCGTAATGAACCTGTTCGCTGTGCAAGCCGAGCGTAGCGGCGAAGGCATCGAACCAGCGACCGCAACTGGTACTGGGCGGGGAATTGAGATTTTTGGAGATCATCGTCGTCAGCATCGCAAGCGGCTTGCTTGCCAGCAATTTGATGATGTCCAGATCGGCAAAGTCCCGTTGCAGCGTTTGCCAGTCGAAATAATACGAGAGTTGCGCATACGAATTGCGCCAGGGTTCGCGCATGGCCTGTGTGCTGCCGGGCAAGGCGATAGGCTGAAAATGGCCGAGCCGGGTGTAGCCTCTATAATCGCCCAACAGAAATTCGCCGCCCCATAGCGTACCGTCATCGCCCAAGCCTAAACCGTCGAAGATGGCAGCCAATACCGGCGGTGCATTCAACGCGACGCCGTGCTCGGCCAGACAAGCGGCCAGATGCGCATGATGATGCTGCACCGGCACTAAAACTGCCGCTTCGTATTCGGCCAATGTTTGTCCGTATTGGGTCGATAGATAGCCCGGATGATTATCGATGGCGATGCACTGGGGTTTGAAGCCGTAAAGATTCTTGTACAAATCGATAGCATTGCGGTAATCGCGCTGAACAGCGGCATTTTCCAGATCACCGATATGCTGGGAAACGACAGCTTGGCCGTTTTTCAGCAAACAAAAACTGTTCTTAAGCTCCGTGCCCATCGCCAAGATAGTGTCGGTTTGCTCGAAACCGGGCGGCAGCAGCAGCGCTTCCGGGCTGTAACCTCGCGCCCGGCGCAACAAGCGCATTTTTCCGTCCATCAACCGCGCCACCGAATCGTCCAGCCGGTTGACGATGGGCCGATCATGCAGCAGCAAATAATCAGCAATATCGGCCAGTTTTTCCCGCGCCTCATCGTTGTCCGTGCATTGAGGTTCGTCGCTGATATTGCCGGAGGTCAGCACGATCGGCTCATCCAGCGCTTGCAACAACAGCGTGTGCAACGGTGTGT
>Ga0208510_100567_pt1 | contig 11925 bp, 8 predicted proteins | sample LakWasMet33_HOW6_2_FD_183875 | JGI IMG/M metagenome (GOLD analysis project Ga0208510, IMG submission 183875) | Freshwater sediment methanotrophic microbial communities from Lake Washington under simulated oxygen tension - Sediment Metagenome... | ecosystem: Environmental > Aquatic > Freshwater >...
GTTTTGGACCCACGGCGGCCAGACATTGGGCCTCCGCGCTTGGAAAATCAAAGTATTAACGCTCGATAAACAAGTCATCAGTTGGCCTCAAGCAGGCTTGCGCTTTGCTTTTGCCGTGTTATCTTGGATGGCCTTAGGTTGCGGTTTTCTGTGGATCTTCATCGACAAAAATAAACGCAGCTGGCACGATCATTTATCTAAAACCGCGATATTTTTTGAAGAATAAATTCTTTCTTTCTCGCCATTGCCCATCTGGTAACGCCATGCAAAATCCATTATTAGCCAACAGCCCATTACCGCTATTTTCACAGATTAAACCCGAGCACGTACTTCCCGCGATAGAGCAATTATTGGCCGACGCGCGTGCCGAGGTGCAACTTCGCCTGGAAGCTACCGATTATTACACCTGGGATAACCTTGTCGAACCGCTGGAAAATGTTGAAGACAAGCTGAATAAGGCTTGGTCGCCGGTCAGTCATATGAATTCCGTGCTCAATTCTGATGCGCTGCGTGACGCTTATAACGCCTGCTTGCCGCTGTTAAGCGATTACTCCACCGAAATGGGGCAAAACGAGCAATTGTTTAACGCCTACCGTTTTATTGCTGACAGCAAAGAATTCGCAGCACTTAATACTGCCCAGCAAAAAATTATCAATAACGCATTAAGAGACTTCAAGTTATCCGGCATCGGCCTGGATGAGGCCAAAAAACAGCGCTATAAAGAAATCAGCCAAGAATTATCGCAACTAACCAGCAAATACGAAGAAAACGTGCTGGATGCCACCAATGCCTGGAGCAAATTGATTACGGATGTCAACGATTTGGCAGGGTTACCGGAATCGGCGTTAGCTCAAGCAAGGCAGGCCGCTGAACATGAAGATCAACAAGGTTGGCTGATTACCTTACAATTTCCGTCTTATATTTCGGTACTGACTTACGCAGACAACCGGGAATTACGTCGCGAACATTACGAAGCCTTTGCCACCCGGGCATCCGATCAAGGACCGCAAGCAGGCCAATTTGATAACAGCGACATCATGGAAAAAATCCTGCAGCTGCGTCATGAAAAAGCCCAGCTGCTTGGCTTTAACAATTACGCGGAATTGTCGCTGTCCACCAAAATGGCCGACCGGCCCGATGATGTCGTGCAGTTTTTGGAAGATTTGGCCGCGAAATCTCTGCCGCAAGCACGTACTGATCTGGCGCAACTGCGTTCCTTTGCCAAACAATTCGACGGCAGTGATGATTTGCAATCTTGGGATATGACTTACTACTCCGAGAAGATGCGCCAGCATGAATACCAACTGTCTCAAGAAGAAGTAAAAGCCTACTTCCCGATTACCCGCGTATTGCCCGGCCTATTTGCCGTTGTGCAACGGCTTTACGGTTTAAACATTAACGAAATAAAAGGCTTCGACAGCTGGCACCCGGATATCCAGTTTTTTGAAATTCACGACAAAACCGGCCAATTACGCGGCAGGTTTTATATAGACCTGTACGCTCGCGCCAAAAAACGCGGTGGCGCCTGGATGGATGATTGTGTTGGCCGTAAAAAGACCGATGACGGAATTCAAATTCCGGTTGCTTACTTAACGTGTAACTTCACCCCGCCTGCGGGAGAGGTTCCAAGCCTATTAACGCACGACGATGTCACCACCTTATTCCACGAATTTGGTCACGGCCTGCATCACATGCTCACTTTGGTTGATCATCTGAGCGTTTCCGGCATCAGCGGTGTGGAATGGGATGCGGTCGAATTGCCTAGCCAATTTATGGAAAACTGGTGTTGGGAACAAGAAGCCCTGGCATTAATTTCAGGGCATTTTCAAACCGGTGAACCGTTGCCGGATGCGTTGTTCAGCAAGATGCTGGCTGCGAAAAATTTCCAGGCCGGTATGGTCATGGTTAGACAAATAGAATTCAGCCTATTCGATTTCAAAATCCACCAAGATTATGATCCGGCTCAAGGCGGGCGCATCTACGATATTCTCGACCAAGTTAGACAACAAGTCGCTGTTGTAACGCCACCCAAAATCAACCGGTTTGCGCACAGTTTTGGGCACATTTTTGCCGGTGGTTATGCGGCTGGTTACTACAGTTACAAGTGGGCGGAAGTGCTATCCAGTGATGCATTTTCCATGTTTGAAGAAAACGGCATTTTCGATCCGGAAACTGGGCACGCATTTTTAACTAATATTCTGGAGCAAGGCGGCAGCCAAAACGCGATGGAGTTATTCGTTAACTTCCGTGGCCGTAAACCTAGCATTGATGCATTGCTCAGACATTGTGGTATCGAAACCCAACCGGCAGCAGGAGTTACGGCGGGATGAAATACCACGATCTACGAGACTTCATCAAACAACTGGAAAAACAAGGCGAACTCAAGCGCATTACTGTGCCGGTTAGTCCCAACTTGGAAATGACTGAAATTGCTGATCGTGTCTTAAAACAGGCAGGGCCAGCATTATTGTTTGAGAATCCGGTGGGATATAACATCCCGGTGCTGGCCAACTTGTTCGGCACGCCACGCCGGGTTGCAATGGGTATGGGCGCGCAGTCGGTCAGCGAACTTCGCGGTATTGGCGAATTGCTGGCCTACCTGAAAGAACCCGAACCGCCCAAAGGCATGAAAGACGCCTGGGAAAAGTTTCCGGTATTTAAACAAGTCCTGAATATGGCACCTAGGCTGATTAGCTCGCCACCCTGTCAGGAGCTGATCAGAATCGGCGATGAAATCGACCTTAGCGAATATCCCATTCAAACCTGTTGGCCGGAAGATGCGGCGCCATTAATTACTTGGCCCTTAGTCATCACGAAAGGCCCGCATAAAACCCGCCAGAACTTGGGCATTTATCGCCAGCAAGTCATTGGTAAAAATAAAGTCATTATGCGCTGGCTGGCGCATCGAGGCGGTGCGTTAGATTTTAAGGAATGGCAAATCGCTTATCCTGACAAACCGTTTCCGGTGTCTGTTGCCTTGGGTGCTGATCCTGCAACCATTCTTGCCGCCGTTACACCGGTGCCGGATACCTTGTCTGAATACGCCTTTGCCGGCTTATTACGAGGCAGCAAAACCGAACTTGCCAAGTCGATGATGAACGATTTGCAAGTCCCGGCCAGTGCTGAAATTGTTCTGGAAGGCTTTATTTATCCCGGTGAAACCGCACCGGAAGGGCCTTATGGTGACCACACCGGCTACTACAATGAAGTGGCTGAGTTTCCGGTATTCACCATTGAAAGAATTACCCAGCGCCAAGCGCCGATCTACCACAGCACATACACTGGCAAGCCGCCCGATGAACCTGCCATCTTGGGCGTGGCCTTAAACGAAGTGTTCGTGCCGATCCTACAAAAACAGTTCCCGGAAATTATCGATTTTTACTTGCCGCCCGAAGGTTGCTCATATCGCATGGCGGTGATCAGCATGAAAAAACAATATGCCGGTCATGCCAAACGGGTCATGCTGGGGACGTGGTCTTATTTGCGCCAGTTTATGTACACCAAATTTGTGATTGTGGTCGATGACGATATTGATGTGCGCAATTGGCAAGAAGTTATTTGGGCTATGACTACACGCATGGACCCGGCCAGAGACTTAACCATCCTGGAAAATACACCGATTGATTATTTAGATTTTGCCTCGCCGGTGTCCGGCTTGGGCTCTAAAGTTGGTTTCGATGCCACCAACAAATGGCCCGGCGAAACCAACCGCGAGTGGGGTAGAACAATTGTGATGTCTCCCGATGTGATCAAAAAAGTCGATGCAATGTGGGATAGCTTGTTTTAGCGCAATATTTAAAGATGGCCTTTGCCTACAAGAAACTTACCAAGGCCATCGGAGCAAACGATAAAAGGTGAGCAGAAACCAAGTATTAACTGACTGCTTACCAGCAATCTGCTGCGGTGATTCCGGTATCGGCACCTGTCACTCCTTTAACGCCTGTATTAGTTAACGTTAAAGAGCCGCATTTATCGTTAGCTTGGGCACCCGTTCTAGCCGCGCTTAATGTGTAACTGCTGGCAGTGGCAGCGCTAATCGTTACCGTATAAAAGCTAGTGGTCTCAGTGGGAATGGTAAATATCCGGGGCGCTCCAGTGTCTGCTGGTGTGCCTGATGTGCCTGCAGCGCCCACATAGCTATTTGTTTCCGTATACCGCCGTTCCATCGCATTCGCTAAGCCCAGCAAAACTCCCTTTGCATCCGCTCGCCGAGATTTCATTACGCTATCTTGATAACTTGGATAAGCAACGCTGGCCAAGATACCAACAATTGCCACGGTTACCATCAATTCTATTAACGTAAAGCCTAGTTGGGTCTGTTTCATATCGTTTATTCCTTAATTCTTGAAAGCATTTAGATGCAATAGCCCTGACATCTACAAATTATTTTAATTGTCGCCATGATGCTCGTTTACCAGTGCCGCCACTAATCAAGGTAAGTTTAGCAATGCCACCGCTGGAACCTGACGCAAAGCCAAAGTTACTGATTATGCTTAGGCTGTCGTGTATATCTATTCCTAAATCCAATCCGGTTGCGACAAACATCGTGCCGCCTACATCGACCAGGTCATCAGTGTTTACTTTGCCATCGGCTGTTGTGCTCCCAGTGCCAAATATATCGAAAGTACTTGCAGCAGGGCGTTTACCTGTTAATGCTTCCAGTATCATCACTCGGCTTTTGCCGCCGCCTTCACAGGGGTCGGTACTTGGGATGAGTGTTGAAAATAAAATCAGATCTCTATACATCACCGGCGTACTAACAACGCGTTCGCCTTGGGCAATAGTTGGAGGCGTTGCAGGAGTGGCTGTATTTGGAATTTCCAAATTCATTGCCCAGCCTTTTTTAAGGTTGGTAGAACTACAGGTGATTAATGGCGTGTCATCATTGGACAAGGCCACCGTGGCGAGTGAGTAACAAACAGTTTTTCTTGAAGAGACTCGAATCAAGCCGGTTTTTATTGTACCAGCTGAATTTTTAGGCGTGCCTTCAAAGTTAATGGTTTGCTCCTGCAGCTTTGCACGATCGTTGATCGTTCCAGTATCGTCATCCCAAATACCATAAAACGATTGCACTTGTGGATTTGTTCCGACGATATTATCCGTTGATTCAAAATATTTGCCGGTGCCAAAATAAACCATCACACCACTAGCCTGACTAGCCCCAACTTTGCCAATACTAGGTTTGGCAGTAATGGGTTGAAGATTTCCACTTGCGCAGCTCGTTCCAGTAGTTGTGCAGGCTACAAACAAAGGTGATCCGCTATTAGCAACACTCCAACTGCCAGCAGTTGCTGAACTTACGTCGAACTCCCACAAATTACCTTTTAAATCGCCGGCATAAATCGTATCGACAATATTGTCGCCGTTTAAATCAGCGGCTACAGGAGATGAAAGGCCGTTGCCACCTGTTGCGAGCGTATCAATTTTTTGAATGACATCACCTGTTTCGGCATCAAGAACAAACAGCACTGCTGAGCCATTACTGCTGCCGTAACCATTGGCCACAATTACTGCCCATTTGTCATTGTGCATTCTGGCAATAACAGGTTGCGACAAGGTGTAACCCAAGTCAGCGCCGTAAGTAGTATCGTTACTGGTAAATTCCCATAATGTGCTGGCGGCACCAAATGTATCAGGGTTGGTTACATCTAATGCAAATACTGCTTTACCACCTGCACCGGTAACACCTGCCACCAATGTGTGCCATTCTGAACTGTAATAAACATCTCCAGCAGTAGCCGCACCATCAACAAAGTATTGATGGGAATAAGTGGGTGACGTCAGCTTGCTAAGCTCAGGGAACAATGCATTCGGCACATAGGCAAAAACTTCAGCACCGCCAGTGGTGACAGAGCCAGAGTTTTCTCTGGCATCAAAACCATGCAACATACCGTCATTGGCACCGACGTAGAGCATAGGCCTGCGGTTTTTGTATGTAGTTGAGGCTCTAAACGTTGTGTAACCACTACCCTCAACACCTGGCAAATCACTGTAGCCAAGGTCGGTAGTACCCACATAAATCGGGTCAGAGTTGACGATGTCGCCTAGGTGGTTGGTTTTAATACTTGCCGTACTAAGCTCAGTCGGGTCAGTAATAAAAGAGCCATTGGCATCAAATAACTTAATTCTATTTCTAAAACTGCCGCCTAAGCGTTTTTCATTGGCATTGTCACCGCGTAACCAATTAAGCCTATCCTGGCCTTTTGCATCAGCAATGCCGCCCAATTGGTTTAGATAAGCTTGTTGAGCTGTTGTGATGATTGGGGTAGAAGGTGTGTTCCATTTAAACTCAATGCCGCGAGAACCAGCTGTCGCACTAGGATCATAGGTATAAATTTTGCGACTCGCTGCTGCCGGTAATAATTCAGCCGCCTCCCAACTCGGAGTTGTGGTATTAACAACCCCGGTTGTTTCATTCACTGTTAAAGCCAGTAATTGACCACTCCAGTCTCTGGGGTCGAATCTAGCCTGATACAACAACGTGCCAGTATCTAACCGAGTGGTATTAGCCGCCACTGCAGACGCCGAGCTGACATTATTAAGTAATTTGGCGAAGGCTTTACCCAGTTGTTCAGGCAGTTTGCCGGCATTGGTCACCAGAAAGTAGCCATCGGGTACGCCGTCGCTATCGTCATCCCATTCGTTAGTATCAAGATTACTATCACTATCTTTATCTGCTACTCCCCATTTTGCCGCGTACCAGAGAGGATCGTGTTTGATAAAACTTGCAGATGTTGAAGTCCCTACGTCAAAGGTTCTTGAGGCAGTGAGTGGTAACCCAGGGAGAGAATAATTGTCGGGCGGCGTGTCCAGAAAATAATCAGTATCGGTGACGGTATCTTTATCACGAACTTCCAGATAGAGACCATCATCCGTTGTGCCAGAGATAACATAGCCCATGTGCTGCACAATGCCGCCAGCTGCATAGGTTGAATTAAGCTCAACAACCAACTCATTTGAAGAATTAACTGAAACCGTATACTCAACAATCGCATCCATATCATGGTCGGCGGCTTGCTCCACGTCTTCATAGTTAATCCTAAACTTAACGTAAGGGCGACCATAATATTTAGGATCGGTGTCCATATTGCCAGCGGTAGTAGCATCTGCGGCGATTGTGTTGACAAATTTTTCCACATAAAAATCGACTATCTGGTTGGTAGGTTGAAATTTGTCTGACCCCGACTCAATACTTGACCCAGCTACCGATTTTGCAAACGGCACGATAGTTATTTTTTTGCCATTTACGGGTATTTCAATGCGTGGCAGCGGGGATGCCAGCGCAACTGCCAAGGTGTCGGCTTTTTGGTCTTTTTTATATGTAGATGTTGCCGTGTCGCCCGCCGTATTTAAATCGGTCCTAGCGCCATGGAGAGCAACGCTACCGGCATAAAAACCACCTAACTTGGTCGGCTCCTCTGGTGCCAAACCACGAATATTTTTAAAACTGCTTGCCGCTTTTACGGTGGGCGCGCCATCACTAAGCGTACCTGATTGACCGATAAATACGTTACTGGCTTCAGACTCACCAGCCCAGATAGTATCTGCTAATGTTGAAACATCCAGCCCGCTTAAGTCGCCGGAAAAAGTATTGAAATAACTGCCAGGTAATTGATCAGTATCATAAGAAGCGTTGATGTCACTGATTACCAGCTGCATGGGCTTGGCACAGCTTAAATAGCCGCCGCCAGAGGGTGAAGCCGCATAAGGATCAAGCCAATTTGGTAGTGGTAAGCCCAGCGTCGCATCGGGTGCATCCGTCGACGCTATAGAAAAAGCAGTGGTTGGGCTGGCTTTACCAGCAAAATAGCGTAAACCCTCGTACATCATCTCGCCGATAGGGTTACCCCATTCCGCCGCTTCACCTTCATCGATAGCTCTAGTGGTAATCCAGCCAGAAGCATATTCGTGGCTTGAATAACTAAATGTACTGATACGCAATTTATTGATTGTGCTAACAATGCCATTGGCGCTGGTGAAAATACCAGTATTTGGATCAACCTCGTTTTTAAATGACTCGATATTTTTCCTAAGTACTCCACCCGATATGTTTTTCTTGTACGACCCAGTTAATAAACCAAAGGCCATAGAGTCATTTTCGCCATAGGTATGCAATAATCCGGTTGGTTTATTCGTAGTAACAGTGCCATTTTTATAAGCTTTGCAATTGGCTTCTAACTTGCCGGCTTCGCAGACTTTAACGTTGACGCTGTAGTCTGTTATTGTCGGGCTTGGGGCTGCAGGCCTTCGCCAAAATAATATAAAACTGTCCCCACCAGTGCGTTCTTCATGGCGGAATTCAATTGGGTAATTGGTGCCAGCTGTCAGGGTAATCGTCCCACTATGACTATCGCATTTACAAGCGCCGTGACCATCGTACCATCCTGCAACTACAGTATTATTAATGATGACTTCTACCGCATCATCGCCATCCACTGAAAATGTGTAGCTGCCAGTCGTTGGCACTTTAATTGTTCCTTTGACAACAGTTAGATAGTTATCATCGGCACCGTAAGGATTATTGTCGTTACCATAGAGTGTAGCCATTGCTCCACTACCAAACTTTCTTGCTGCAACTGCATAGTCATGGACCCAATCTTCAAAATCATTATGATCATGTGGGTGTCCGCTACCTGTGCCTGAAGAAATGTCATAAGTAGTGCGTACCAAACTACTACTAAAAGCACTTGTACTAAAAGCACTTGCTGGCACGGTCTGTAAGGTACAGTCTGGCCCGGAGCCACCATGCAAACATTTTGTACCGGCCACTGGTCTTTCAATTGACACCCATTCCCATATTCGATAATCGCTATTACTGAGTACGCGCAGTAGCGGTTGCCCGGTATAGCTTAATGAGACATTGGCAAAAAGATGACTTGTGCCGAGTGCCGGTTGGCTCAAGGGCGTATAGTCTGAAATGAGATAGCCAGGATTGCTGGCGGGGTTATATTCTTTCCCCCAGGAATGCGCATCTTGAGGAATGAATGAACGCTTAAGCACTGTTGACGTCCCTGTATCCTCGCTTCGATAACCGCCGTAAAGTACCTTGCGCAACGCATCTATGCGAGCGGTGGTGATGTAGTTAAGAAAATCTCCGCTCCAATCACCCGCTACTGATGAACAGGTTTTATTTAACGTAGCGTCTTTAGGTTCAAAGTATCCAGCGCTGTTGTAGTCGTAGCAGCGGTGGGAGTCAAAGTAGCCGTAGTAATCGATTCCAGGTTTATAGCCCACATCAATCAAACCATCGCCATTAAGGTCTGAGGCATCGTTATAAGCTTCGTAATAAAGCTTATGGTCTCTGCCCATCGTCAACATAACGATAGGCGGTACGCTAGAGGTAAGGAAAAGCGGCTGTTGAGCAATTGCCGCGATGCTGATATTTGCCGATAGTCCAAGCAATAAACTGAGCACCAGTCTGGGTAGAAAACCTGTTGGGTTTACATCATGTTTAGGCTTAAAGGTGTTCATTGAATAATCTCCGATGAGATAATTGCGATTGCCTAGTGTAGGTGGTCGCTTGGATTGTTATGGACCGAAGCCAGCGTGATAAAAGTTAAGACTGCACGTATATAGATTGCAAAATCACCACCGCATTGGTGGAACCGCCGGTCGCTCTGACGGTAATCTTGTAAGGTGTTGGCAATACCCCGGAACAAGGTGTGATTACACAGGCAGCCGGTAATTGCTGGATAATGTATTTCGGCGTGGATGCGGTTCCCAATGATGTCACTGTTGACGTTGCCACCGGGTTTGAAGTCCAAAAATTGTCGGCCAACACTGCCGTGTCAGTAGGGATAGTTGAGGTGCTTGAATAAAGCCCCCCTGTGCCAGCAGTAGAAAAATTTAGTATTGCTGATGAATCCAGTATGGCCTCCGCAGATTTAAGGGCTGACTCGGCGGCCTGAAATGCTAAGTCTTTATCACGTATGTTCCCGGCCATTTTTTCTTCCAGTGAAGTCGTTTGCATAGCAGTAGTGCTTATTAATGTCAGCAATAGCAACATCACCAAGCTAACTACAAGAACAGCGCCGGTTTGGCGTTTCGGTGTATTAAGCGGAATCGGATGTGTATTCATAAGGCCTCTGTTATCGCAACCGGTTACGCACGGCAATTGTGGTATTAAAAACCCGTCTAATTTTGCGGTCGGTGGGTGTGATGTTGTTGGTACCGTTGTAGGAGTATTTGATGGATTCTGAAGTCAAATTATTGTCAAGACTGGCAGCCAACAAGCTAATGCGAATGCTGACGACATTGGCCATGTTGGTTACATTATTTGCTGTTTCATAGTAATTGGCTGTGCCGTCCGCCGTCGCATCGGTATCTTCGCCATATAAAATCTGTATTTGTTCGATGCCTTCCACTAATTCCTCAGCATCACTTGAGCCAACTTTGCGATAAAGCGAGGGCTGACCGCTGGTGCCTGTTCTTACGTAATAACTGATTGTGTTGATTTGATAGACTTGCGCACCGACATAGGTTTTACCTAAATCGTTAGTTAAATTACAGGGTACGCAAGGCGAGGCATTAGCGGCGATGGCATGAGCAAGAGCGGTTCCGGTTATACCTGTCACTTGAAAGACTGAGGCAGCAGAGCAATCGGAAACTACTGCAACTTTGTAATTATTAGTGCCGTCAGATTTCAAAAAACCTGCGGTTTTTAAATCGGCGGTGGTGGCATCCAGCGTAAGATCTGAGGTAGCTGTTGCATGCGTGGTCACATTAAAACTTTGATCATCTGCGCGGCGAATGGTGATGACATCAGAGCCGCCGAGCGGAGAGGTAATGGCGGCGTTTATGGTCGGCGTCCAAGCGCTTGTTGACGTTGATTCAAACCCTTGAATTGCAGTTTGGAAATCGTATAAGAAACTGGTGGGTGAATTGAGTGTATTTGGCGTTTTAGCGGGTGTGGTGGTGTTGGTTAGCGAGGCTCTACTGTTACAACCGATAAATCCAGCCATGCGGATGTCATTGGCTAAAAAATCCAGTGCAAAACGGCCGTTTTCCTGCAAGCGGGATAAGCCCTCCTGCATTCTGTAGGTTTGTTTGCTGTTTATAAAAATTTGCATCACACCCCCCAACAAAAATGCACCGATCAGTAAGGCAATCATGATTTCTATCAGCGTCATGCCGGTTTGATGAGATGTGTTTTTCATAGCTGAAAGCTCGTTTGAAAATTGGGATTATTAGTAGCAACGCCATCGTGGTCGTCATCCCAGGTGATTGCAATGGTATATACCCCGGTGGTAACGGTTATGGTGCCAGTTCCATTGGGTAAGGCTGCAATAACCGCATCACTCCATTGTTTGAGATCGTTTTCAGCCATATCGGCCGGGGTACAGCCGGTTGTATTTTTGCAATTTGCCTTAGCTGTCGCGTTGCTTATTGGCGAGATGCTCGTGTAAGTAGCTTTTCCAGCAACATTAGCCCGCATTCTGTCGGCCAAGTCATAAGCCAATTGAGTTGCTTGGCTGCGGTTGTAGGCGCTCTGGTTATTTCTAAGGCTGGTAGCTTGCATGCCGGCCAAACCAAGCAAGCCGACTGCTAGCACTAGCATGGCTATCAAGACTTCTATTAATGTGAATCCGTTATTATTTTTCATGGTTCAGTCAATTAAGGAGTGCAAGATGTAATGTTGGAAGCAGTGCTTGATGTGCTATCTGTGTTGGGGATCCCATCATTATTCGCATCTAAACCCATACGCACACGTCCGAGTGAATTAACAATGATAAGTCTGGATGTATTGGCTTCTGGTAACCCATTGCCATCGCTGTTATCGCAAATTACAAAACTGCCGTTAGTATTACTTTGTCCAGAGGGTGTATAGCGAATGTAGCCAGAAAAGTTATTGCTTCTTAGGGTATAAGATCCGGAAAGTGCCGCATAAACTCTTAGCTCAATATCCGTTCCCGTATCAAGTACGTT
>Ga0208510_100576_pt1 | contig 11796 bp, 12 predicted proteins | sample LakWasMet33_HOW6_2_FD_183875 | JGI IMG/M metagenome (GOLD analysis project Ga0208510, IMG submission 183875) | Freshwater sediment methanotrophic microbial communities from Lake Washington under simulated oxygen tension - Sediment Metagenome... | ecosystem: Environmental > Aquatic > Freshwater >...
GCCTTCTATGCCGCGCAGTTGTTCGACGCTACGCCGTTCCGGCGGCTTTTCGCCAAAGCGGATTTCGTACATTTTACGGACCACTTTTAACCGCGCCACATCGTCCAAGGCCAATTTGGCCTGATACAGCAAGCGATCCGAACGCGCGCCGCCCGGCTGGCCGGACGCATAAAGCCGCACCCCGGCCTCGCCGACCCAAACCAGCAAGGTTCCGGCTCTGGCGGCCAAGCTGACGGCCTGATGAGAAACACGCGTCCCCGGTTCGAGCATGATGCAGGCGATACTCCCGACCGGGATATGAGTTCTGATGCCGGTTTCATCGATGACGACGAAAGCGCCGTCTTTAACGTCAACCTGGCCTTTTTCGATAAAAGCCATGGAGACGCGCTCTTTCATGGTGATGGGTTTTAGGGGGGGAAGCATAGTTATTCCGTCAATAAGATATTTGCTCGTTCCCAAGCTCCAGCTGTCATCGTTATGCACAAGTGTCTGCGAGACAGCGTCGTCCCGGCAGGGATTGCCGGGATCCACGACTGCACGGATGCAGGAGGTAGAGCAACGCAGGAGCAGTTGCCGAGAGCACCGGGATGTGAAACTTTCGGTTGGCACTTAAAACAGCTATGTCTTATTGCCTTTTCTGTATTGCCATCCGTGGCTTCTAGATTCCGGCAATCCCTGCCGGAATGACGTACTTTTAAATATTTGCGTATAACGATGAGAGCGCCAGCTTGGAAACAAGCGGAATGAACAGACGGAACCTCACCCACGTAAAATACGCTGCATAAGCAGGGTTTGCATATCGCGCCGTCCATCGAGTATTGCATGGACTACAATTTTATCGGCAAATGTTTCATAAATAATCCGATGAGGCTTTTCAATCACCTGCCGATACTGCCGAATCCCCAAAGACAACAGCTCCTTGGGGATACTACCTCTATCAGGCAACTCAGCTAAATTATTTACTGCTGCCTCCAAACCATCAATGATCTTACCCGCAACGCGATCGCTGACTTCGCATAGGTAATAATCATTAATATCCAGCAAATCAGTCAGCGCCGGTTCCGATAGAACAACCTCCAGCGTCATGCCAACCCGCGCCGCGCCCGCAATTGGCTAAACGCATCCGTACTGGAGACGGTTTTTCCTAAACCAACCGCTTGCTGGCTTTGCGCCAGCATTTTCAACAACGCCAAGGTTTCCTGCATGCGCTCATACTCGGCAACGGACTGAACCACCATAGTGGCTTCGCCGTTTTGAGTAATAACCATCGCTTCGCCGGAATCTTTTAATTCCAAAGCAACCTGCGCGGCATTTGCCTTGAGATAGCTAATGGGTTTAATGTTTTTTGATAAATTCATACTGTTCTCACGCATTTTGCAAAGACCTAAATATAAACCAAATTCGGTTTATTTTAAATCCTTGCTAAAGAAAGCAGGCCGCAGCCGAAAGCTTTGGCGGGGCCTATGCCTTTCGGTATCTGGCTATTAAAAGCCTCGGCATCGGTAACCGTCAGTATCCCGTCAAACAGTACTGTCTGGATTTTTCCGCTCCGTCCTTCTTTAGCTTTACGAAAATATAAAACTGGTTCCGGTTGCATAATCAGCGTTTCCAGTTGTGCAAAAGCTTGCAGCTTGCGCTCCAGCCAAGCCTGTTGCTGCTCTTCGTGCAACAAAGGAACGCGCACGGTTTTGTTAAAGGTTTTACCTTTTTTCTCGACGGTGCCTTTACTGCTGTCTTTGATGGTTTTAATGGGATTGGCACGCAATCTAAAGCGCAGACGCTGACCACTTTGAACATTCAAAACGTATTCGCGCTGAGCCAGTAAAGCCGGGCTTTGTTCGCCGCTTTGCGGTTGTATGACAGATTGCAGCAACACTTGGGCGCCCATGCCTTTTTGCAGCTGTTCAACGCGAAACAGGAATTCCCGATCTGCGTCTTCAAACCCAGGAAACAGCCGCCATAAGGCCTGATGGAGCTGATAGGGATTTTGCGCTTGATGCCAGGGGATATGGATTTTACTCAGGTACATGTTCGTCTCCCGCCCCCAAAATATAAATCTTCCTGTTATTAAATTGCCTTACTTTAGTGACAAATAAAGGTAGATCACGCGCCATCATTGGTGTGCCGCCATCCAATTCAATTTCACTGTACAGCGTCCCGTGATAAGGCTCAATCTTGCTTAATGCAGTTTGTGCGTTTTCTGCATTTACGACGGCTTCATATAAAGGGCGTTGTATTGGACACGAGCGCCGCCCTAAAAACGGAGTGTAAACCGGTTTTTGGATTGCATTTTTAACCCGCTCCAAGTCGTAATCCGCATCTTCTGCAAATGCCAATGCCAATGTAAATTCAGCATCGCAAAGGTACTCGCGCCGTGAAACTATAGCTTCCGGCCTTGGCTTTCCATCCACTTTTCTGGCATGCTGTACCGTATGGAAATCGGTAATTTTTTGCATTGAAACAAATTTATCTTTCGCGGGTTGCCCAACCACAGACCGCGAGTTCTGCCACAGCTGAACGATCTTGCGCTTATTTGCCCTGACCGTTAGTTGAAAACTCCCATTCAGCGCTTTTAACGCCTGAATATCTTCCCGCTCAATACCAAGACACGCGCCGAATAAGCCGGTTACTGCACTACGTGTTGGAAATATTAAGCTGGGGCGATAATCCTCGTAAGTATGCCCACCCCAAGCCTGCATTGCCCCTTGCAGTTTAATCATAAGGTAATCTTGCATAGCTTATGCCTTGCCGTCATTTTGTAACCATTGCTCCAACTCGACTAAGGTTCTCATACGCTGATCCGGCAAGGAGCAATCTTCACTACTGAAAAAACCAGCTGGATCTTTAAGGTCGTAAATTTCATCAGTTCTTTTTTTATAGTCACAAAATGCTTCAATCGATGGTTTACGGAAACCACCTTTTTGTCCTCTTGTAACCGGTTCTTCAAAGGCGTTGGCTAATGAAATAGGCATATCGCTCAGGGATACGCAGGCAAAATCAGCAGGGTTAAATGCGGCAAAGCTGTTCTGTTTTGCGGATGGAATGGAGGTCGCCAGCAAATGTAAAAAATGTCTGGCTACATTCAATGCTCCCGCCCGATCAAGGCTCAAGTTTTTTTGCAACAGAGATAGGTTAAGGCTTGCATAACGGTAAAAGACGCCGGCACTAAATTCTTGGGTATCCAAATGCCCTGAACCCGTTTCGCCAGAGTCTTGGATCAAATCATCGACTGCCGTAAACCAGTCAATATCGCCATCAACGGTATGCGTGGTTATTGAATGCGCCATTGCCATTGCACCATCAACGCTGGTCATTAGTCCGCTGGTTGCCATACGCCCAAAAAGAGCTATATCTACGGCGGAGGCAAGCGCCTTTATTACCACATCAGCTTTATCTTTCAGGCTCTTCTCGATTTTCTTGCCAAGAGCCTCTTCAATTAAATCCTCCTTAGTTTTTTTCTTCTTTTTTTGCTTGGTAAATGACTCTTCAATCTTTTTCAGTTCTTCACCCGACAAACCCTCGTCTTTAACCGCTTTGATGACGCGGCAGATTTCACGGATTTCATTGGCTACCCACGGCGCGACGGCAATTTTTTTACTGGTTTTTTTTGTTTCACTTTTTTCTGCCGATTCGCCGTCGTCCTCTTCTATGACATCGTCTTCAACTTCACTAGCATTTACTTTAGTGGTTTTAACAAAACGGTCAATCGCTTCGGTAATGAACGCGCTATCGAATTCATCACCGAGTTCTTCAATAAATTTTTCGTTTAATTTGGTTAAATCACGGGTACGAATAGACGGTTCACCAAAATGTTGCTTCCAATAACTGTTAGCATGTTCTTCAAGGCGAGGCTTACGCATTTCCCGCTTCAAACTCTGGCTGGAAATCCGCACCCGCCGTGTACCGCCAAAAACAGCGGTTTTTTGCATGCCCATATCGTCACGGTTTAAGCATGAAGAATTGTGGGAAATCAAGATATGGTAGTTGACGAAGTTTTTATCAGACATGCTGTGTTCCTTGTGATTGCTGCAATAATTCATGTAAAAATTCCGGGGCTAAATCAGCCCCGTTAGGCCAAACAATGGTATCGAGCTCTGTATCTAATTTGACTTGGCTAAACATACTTAAGTCTTTAAGCGGCTCAAACATGGCTCCCCATAGCTCTTTGCTTAAATCGACAACACCTTCTGCGTCGTCGTTAAACTTGAGCCACACTTGGTAATCTTGCAGATGCTTGGCTTCGGTAATGTGTAATATCATTGTGGTCACTCCAAAGGTGCTATTTCTTTTAAAGGTTCGCGTCGTTGACAACAACGCCAGTTTTCCAATAATTCTTCCTGATGTAAGTCCAGCCATTCCAGCACATGTTTTAATGCCCGTTTTGGGAATTTACCTTCAACGACACCGCCATCGATAGTGACGATGATTTCATATTCACCGTATTTGGCATGGAAATGCGGCGGACTGTGATCAGACCAATACATGGTAATAATGATACCCAAAAAGCGACTGACGATAGGCATGATCAATCCTCTGTTGTTTCTTGATGTTGTGAAGAGGACAAATAAAAATCTTGCATTAAGCGTCGTTTACTAGCCTCGCTTTTTTCTTTGGTTTTTCCCCACCAAAAAAGCATCTCACCGAATGCACTCCAATCGACAACGGCGTAAGGTTTAACTTGCTGTAATAATCGACGAAGCTGGGTTAAATCATTGGGATACTCGGAGCGCACGACTAAAAATAACCGCCGCTCGCTGATACTATTATCTTTAAGTATCGCACCCAATTTTTTACCTTCGGTTTTATGCTGTACAAACGGCAAAAAATAAACCAGCCGAGCCGCTTGCGAAATTTTATTGGCGAATTCAGTACCTTGAATCAGACGATAAAAGGCCGGATTAGTTTGCAGATCATCGGCTTCGACTTCCCGCCGGATTGAGGCTTTTTCACCGTTGCTCAAAGCGCCATATTTTTTGATTAGATCCAAATAATCAGTGACCTGTAATTTACTCATGTTCTACTCCGGTTTTATTCAGCATGCTGTTTAACATAGCTCGACTTTCAATAATGGCATGCAACATTTTAGGTTCATGCTCATAAGGAGTCATGATTTGTTCAAAAACCACACGAGCTAAATCCGCAAATTGCTTTTGATAAGATGCTATATCATCCCAGGTCAATTTTCTTAAAACACTGTGCATTAAACTTTCCGAGTTATCAAAATACGCTTGTTTGGCTTTGCCTTTTACTGCTTTTTTAAAACCCGACTCTTTGGCTTTGACTGTGCCTTTATCAATTGCGATTAAGGCAAACTTATTCATTGCGGCATTCAGTTTTTTATAAACATCAAGCCCGATGTTGATTAGATGAAGCATTTCATCGCTTTTATTTTCCCAACTGGCAGAAAGGCTATAAGTTTCATGTTTACGCCCGGCTAGACTCTCAGCACTTCTCCCTTTTACATAACCGCCTATGGCAAGTTTAATATCCCGGCCTCGCCAAGTGCTGTTATCTTGATATTGCTGCACCACCAAAGCGCAACTTGTGCCTTCTTTTTGTGTATCGACCAACTTTACTTGCGATTGCGTATAAAAAAAGCTTAACATTTGCCCCCACAAGGGCAAATCATTACGCGCCGAAAGAAAGGGTTTTTCTTTAGAGTTACCGGTATGTAGCCGTAGCATGTCAATCGGCGTATGCGGATGTTGCCAAAAACCGGCAATGCTGCACATTCCGGTATTTTTGAAAAATCCAGTAGCTAAACCATTTTTAACTTCCAGCTTTATTTTTGCAGGTTGCCAGAATAAACCGCGTAACAAACCAATATGTAACGCGCTTTCTTGTTTGCTTGAATGCGGCGCAATAATCCACGTTGGCCGCTGTATTTCTGCGTTTAATAATTCAGGAGCTTTTTCCAGCAAAAACGCTTTACTTAGTACATTTGTCCAGATAGTTTTTCTTAAATTTTCACTTAGAACCAATGTCGTCAGCGGCATAGAACCTTTTAAACCCACCGAAAAAGCCGCTCCGCCCAAGCTAAAACCATTAGTCGCTTGCTGAAACAAGGCAATGGCTGCATCGCCTAAATGAACTGCCTGTATTTCATCAGGGGTATTAAAAAAACCGTTTGATGACGCACTACTACTGGTTTTTTCAGGTAAGCCAACAAACAGTTTCTGCAATGACGCCCAATTTTTATTGCCTTTTTCGGGTGTCACGCTGGCTGTTTGCATAAACGGCGTTTCAGGATGCAATAAATCAAACCAATCGATAAACGGCTGTATGGCTTGTTGGTAATCCGATTCGACCATCGGTTCAGACCAACGTCTTTTCAGCGCTTTAGCATCTTTCGGTATCAGCACTACTTGCACCAAGCAAACAAGTAATTGCAAGGCGGCGAGATCCATATCGTCACGCAAAGCTGCTATATGCCAGTCTTGCTCTTGCTTATCACACAACAGTTGTTTTAACGAAATCCGCTGCGATTCGCCGTTCAACGATACAGGTATCCAGTTATCGATTAGTAAATTCATTTTTTCTCCAGTCTAATCCGCCGCGTAAGCGTATCCAATTATTGGGGTTGGCAATTATCACAACGGCCTCTTATGCGTTTTCTATTGTCAATCCTACATCTTTACAATAAATAAACGTCACTTTTTCCAGTCGACTAACCCATTGCCCTGTTTCAAAAACCATCGGTAAAAAACGCAGCCCTCTAGCATCAGCTTTAGGGAGTTGATCCTGCCAGCGTTTAGTGACGGAAACCGAATTCAAACTGATTGCTTCCCAATACTGCCATTTTTCCAAGTTCTCCAAATCAACATCATCTAAAGTAAAAAACTTGCCTTGCTTTTTAACTACCGGAATGACGGTTAAACTCATTTCGCCGTCACGCGTCAGTAATCCTGCTTTATCGCTTTCATCGCTTTTAATCTCTTCAACTTTCCAGTTAATCACCATGTTTGCAAGCATGCGCGGAACATCGACTTTTTCTTTTACATATTCCAAATAGGCTTTTTCTACCGCTTCCGGTTCATCACCCCATGCTTCTTCGCAATAAACATTTTCTATCCAATCACGATAGGCGGTATAGGCTTTCAAGTTTTCTTGGCTTGATTTGAAGATAATTTCTTTATTTTTCAGAAATTGTTCTGTCCGCCACAATGCCCTTAAGTTTTGGTAAACATAACGTGTATCGCCATAGACCGCTTCCGTTGTCGGCACAATCACCACGCAGCGGGGCTGCTCGAATCCTGGCGGTCTGTTGTCGCGCTGATGCCGATGCAGTCGCCCCAAACGTTGAAACAATAAATCGACCGGACAAAGCTGGGTAAGCATCCAGTCAAAATCCAGATCGAGACTTTGCTCGACCACTTGCGTTGTCACCAAAATCCGCCCGCCTAGTACGCGGTCTTTTTCATTCTTGCCGTAATAGCCGCTAATGTTTTGTTCTATCTTCTGGCGGTCAACAAACCGAAATCGTGAATGGAATAGATCAACCGGTATCATTGTTAATGCCGCCAACTGTTTAGCTATCGCTTGAGCATCTACAACCAGATTGCAGATCACGGCAACCTTGGCATTTTGCTCAGCGGCTTGAACAATTTTTTCCAATTGTTCTGTCGATAAAACAAGCTGTTCGGCTTGCCATGTTTCAACATTTACAATACGTTCGGCAGTTTGTTCGGAGCCCGGCAATTCAAAGGGAAGAACCCGATTAGCCGAAGCATGAGTCACTAGCGGATATGCCGAATTTTTCTGTTCGGATTGAACACCCCAGCTTTGCAATAATTTTTCTTTTTGATGATCCGGCAACGTCGCGGACAATAGAATGACACTGCCAGCAACTTGTTTTTGACGTTTAAGAACCTCAGTCAATAACCCATACATATAACTGTCGTAGGCGTGAACTTCATCGACAATCAAAATGCTTTTTTGCACCCCAAAGCCGCGTACAAATTGATGCCGCACCGGTAGTACCGACAGCAAAACCTGATCAATGGTGCATACGCCGATTTGCCCAAAAAAAGCTCGCTTTTTACTCGCTCCCAACCATTCTGAACATTGCACCTGCGCTTCTTCCGAACCCTGAGCGGTCAATCGGCTGTTTGCCAGAATATTTTTAAAATCATGATTCAAATCCCTTTTACCATGCGCCAAAACTACACTTGCTCCACCTTCAAATAGTTTATCGGCAACGTCCTCCAATCGCTTCAACATTGCGTTAGCAGTGGCTTGGGTCGGTAACGCAAAGATGATTCCACCGCCAAAACCAGGATTTGAGGTTAATAACCTTGAAGCATACGCTAACGCGGCTTCGGTTTTGCCTGAGCCAGTGGGGGCTTCAATCAGCGTTAAGCCTTGCTCAAGAGGAAAAGTATCGACTACTGCCTGTAACCCTTGAGGCGTATATTTTGGAAATAACGCAGCCATGCCTCCTTTTCCTTTAACTTTCGACAATATGCCAAACGTTTTAAGCGCCGTTTTCGCAGTGCCTAATCGTGAATCAAAATAGGCTTTTAAATCGGCTTGCTCTAATGTTTGATACTTAAAATAATCACTTGAACCTATCCAATCACAAACACTGCAAAATCCCGCAAGCATGGCTGGCATGGTTTCTGGAATATCGTTAAATTCCAAGTCGGCCGACTTTAAAAAAAGCTGTTTAAGGCTTTGAACCCACTCAATACGCGCCTGTTTGTCTTGTTGCTTAATGTCATCGCTAATAAATGCAGGTTCTACCAACGAATTATTTTCAGGAATACGTCCATGATGCCCTGCCACTTGTTGCATCCAGTCCATTGCCTCATTTTCACAGATACAATCAAAGCCATAATCTGACAATTCTTTTTCAAACCAACCATAACCGTTACTACCATGATCATATTTGGTTTTATGATCGTATTTGGTCTTAATTGACGAATAAATTTCCAGCTGTAATTGCTGTATTGTTTCCGTGGATTTCATCTGAAACCGAATATCCAACTTGCCTAAGTCATGCAGTGCGATAAAAAACATCAGCCATGCATAGGCTGAATTTTCATCAACCCGCATGGACTGTTTAAACTGCTGGCGTAATGACGAACTATGTTGCCACCATTGATCCGCCACCGCCGCCACATCCAGACAATGATACGGCAACAGATGATAACTATTGCCCCGCTCGTCATCCGCACCGGCCTTGCCCCAATATTTGTAATACAGTTTTTCCGCCATGTTTCCGCCCTAACGCTTGCTTTGATTCCCATTATCCACACTTACAACCTCATTCCGTGAGGTTGTGCTTTATTGCTTATAAATTTTTTGCATGACCTCTATTTGCTCCCTGACTCCGTCAACCAAAAACTGCGGCGATTTAACCTCCACTTCTGCGCCGTGTTTGAGGATGTCCATGATCAATTCGCGGCTGTCGTTGAACGGGATGCTCAGTTGGTAGTTGCCGTTGTTCAGGCATTGTCCCAGTTGGTTGGGATGCCAATTTTCAGCGGCGACCCATTGGGCTCGGGCTTTGGTAAATTCCAGTATGGCGATATGCTCTGCATCGCCGCTGAAAATGCTGTAGGACGAGGTGAGGAATTGCTCCAGCTGTTTTGGGTCGGTCGGCTGGGCTGTTTGGTCTAGTATTTTTGCTGCGCCGATGTTATCTACGGCAAACACCCGCAGTTGATCCCGATGATGGCAGTGGGCGGCTATATACCAATTGTCGCGATAGTAGATGAGTTGTTGCGGCGAGATTGTTCGTTGGGATTGGGCGGCATTCTCGCCTCTGGCTGGTGCGGCGGTTGGTTAAGAGGTTGTGTAATCGATATATTCTGTCGAATCGGTCCATTTTATTTTTTCCTGTTTTGCTTGGCATGGGTGATCGGCCGGGCTACTGCTCTATGATTGAAATATTCAATAAAGCGCAGCTATTCAACGGTTGCCGACTATGAATAATAGACACGGATACCAAAAGTAGGCGCCTCTAGGCGACACTGATTGACGGGTTGAAGCGGATTTTATCAGTGTTTGTCAGTCAAATTCGTGTTATTAGTAGCCAACGGTGGTTTACACCGTTTGTTAATCTTCGGCTGGGTGTTTTTTTGCACGGTAAACCTGCGTAAAAGCGAGGAGATGAACAGCTATGTTGCGCCATATCGCTAAGTAAAAAGACATGGTTCTTTTGCCTTGCGCCCGCTTGACGCTCCCTTTTTACTACGAACGTTACACTGCAACAGGAGATTAATAATGCGCAAAATAATGATCAATCAGGCCGCTGAGAATACTCCAGCTTCCGATCTGAATTTTCTGGATCTGGAGCATTTGGCCCAAGTGGAGTTTACCTCGGAGTGTACTGAGCACCCTGTTGAGTCCGCCTTGTTACTGACGGAGGATTCGGGGGCAGGATGGCAGGCGGCAAGCGCCGGTGAGCAAACGATCCGTCTTGTTTTCGATCAACCCTGCACGATCGAACATATTTTTCTGATGTTCGATGAGCAGCAACAGTCGCGCACCCAGGAGTTTGTGCTGCTTTGGTTGATGGATAAAGAGGACGCGTACCGGGAGATTTTGCGTCAGCAATACCACTTTTCTCCTCCGGGCACCACGCGCGAAATCGAGCATTATGAGGTCAGGCTTAATCAATTAAAGGTGTTGGAATTAAGAATAATTCCAGACATCAGTGGAGGTGAAGCTTGCGCCGGACTTAAACAGTTGCGTCTCGCGTAAATGCCGCTTCTAATGGTCATGGCTGTCCAATTGCATGCGATAGCTAAACCAATAATAAAAAAAATAGCCTGAGCTTACGGGCTTAGGGCTAAACCAATCTAAAGAGGGGAGGTAGTTATGATGTTTCCAACATCGGCATCAGTTGTTATCGCATTATTGATGGGTATTGCAGGGGGCGCATTCGTGATTTGGGAATTGCGACGCGTTCTTGGCTATGACCCCGGTAATGAAGCCATGCAAGCCATTGCAAAGGCTATTCAAGAAGGATCGGCGGCTTTTTTGTCGCGGGAGTATCGGGTCATTGCGATTTTTGTTGCAATTGTCGCAACGATTATTTCCACATTTTTACAGTGGCAGACCGCATTCTGTTTTGTGGTGGGTGCGATTGCGTCGGCAGGCGCAGGCTATTTGGGGATGTATGTGGCGGTTCGCGCCAACGTTCGAACTGCGGCAGCGGCCGGTCGCAATCTGCATGAAGGGTTGCGCGTTGCCTTCGGTAGCGGCTCGATTATGGGCATGGCGGTGGTCAGTTTCAGTTTGATCGGCATGACAGTGCTGTTTTTGATATTTAACGGCAACCCGAACCAACTGACCTATATTACCGGCTTCGGTTTTGGCGCGAGCAGCATTGCGCTGTTTGCAAGGGTCGGCGGCGGCATTTATACCAAAGCCGCCGATGTGGGCGCCGACTTGGTCGGCAAGGTCGAACAAGGCATCCCCGAGGACGATCCGCGCAATCCCGCCGTCATTGCTGACAATGTGGGCGATAATGTGGGTGATGTCGCGGGCATGGGGGCCGACTTATTTGAAAGTTATAGCGGTTCCATCATTGCTGCTGCAACGTTGGGTGCGGCATTGGGTGCAAAGTCGCCGGCTTTTATCGGCTTGCCTTTTCTGGTTGCCGCCGTCGGTATTATTGCCAGCCTTTTCGGTATTTATATGGTGACCGGCGAAGAGCCAAAGCAGTCGGAAAAAGGCAATGATTCCATGCTCGCCCGCATCGCCCGGTTTATCGGGCAATATGTGATAAAAATTGATGAAAATGCCAGTCTGGATGATTTGTTGAAAGCGTTACGCCATTCCGTTTGG
>Ga0208510_100579_pt1 | contig 11720 bp, 7 predicted proteins | sample LakWasMet33_HOW6_2_FD_183875 | JGI IMG/M metagenome (GOLD analysis project Ga0208510, IMG submission 183875) | Freshwater sediment methanotrophic microbial communities from Lake Washington under simulated oxygen tension - Sediment Metagenome... | ecosystem: Environmental > Aquatic > Freshwater >...
GGCTTCTTCAAACGGCTTAACCAGATCGCCGGGGCCTACCCAGTCAAGTGAACCGCCTTTTAATGCCGAACCTTTATCATCTGAATGCGCCCGTGCCAACGCGGCAAAATCATCACCGTCAGCAATACGGGCTTTTAACGCCAACAAGCGTTTATTTGCCTCGGCATCATCGACCAACTCATTGGTTTTAATTAAAATATGCCGAACCTTGGTTTTGGTAATCATGTGATTATCCGTGCCTTTTAGTTCCAACATTTTAACAATATGAAAGCCGCTCGGACTGCGTATGGGCTCGGACACATCGCCTTGCTTCATTTGCCTGATTTCATTAACAAACAAGGTGGGTATTTCACTTAAGGTGCGCCAGCCCAGATCACCGCCCTTGAGGGCATTGGCATCATCCGAATCGCTGATCGCCGTTTGACTGAAATCTTGTCCGCCGCGCAGACTCCCGACAATACCCTCGGCTTTGCTCATCGCTTTTTGTATTTCTGTCGATGACGCGCCTTCTTTAACCGCAATTAATATATGCCCCAGATGGTACTGCGTAGACTCTTCGCCGATTTTATCCTGGGTCTCCATGTAGTGCTCAACCTCCCGGTCGGTCACCTTAATGCGTCCGCCGATCTCCCTGCCGCGTAATTGATTAATAATGATTTCATTACGCATATTATCCAAAAAGCTTTGATAGCTAATGCCCTGCCCTTCCAGCTCCGCCCTGAATTGCTCTATATCCATATTATTTCTTCGGGCTATATCGGCGGCCGAACTGTTGAGCATTTCTTCGCTGACAGTAATCCCGGCCTTTTCCGCCAACTGCCGCTGGAGTTTATCAACAATCATTTTCTCCAGCACCTGCTTGCGCAGCACATAAGCGGGCGGAATCGCGGCGTTACTTTGCTGTATTCTTTGTTCAATAACCGCCACTTCTTTTTGCAATTCACGCTCAAGGATAACGTCCTCTTCAACCACTGCGATAATGGTATCAAGAACTTCAGCGTGTACTAAAAAGCTGCCGAACAATAAGTTACACAATAACGCGACGACAATAGTTCTTTTGATGTTTTCTTGCTTAATCATCTTTCGGTGCCCGATAACCATAAATTTGCTGTTCAAAGAACTTATCCAATTTTTCCCCAATCCCGGTCAATCCTTTAAGTTCTATCTGAAAAAATACGCCGGTCTGACTTATCCCTGTCGCATCGACAATAGCGGGACTGTTCACAATATTCGGATTTTGATTCAGCGTTAAGCTATTAATCCAGCGTCGCCCAACAACACGGAAACGCCAGCAGCAATTTTCTTTTTCCAGGCCAAAAAAACTTTCCTGAGTTGAATTATTCAGCAATGAATACGTCCAACGTCCAACTACAGACCAATCGTTATAAATCGGCCAGTGCGCGGAAACATCGCTTTGAATAATGTCATAAGGTCTGGTCCCCGATAATTCAGGATAAATCGTATTTTTCCTGTAACGATAACCCATATTAATAATCTCACCGGGTTCGTTAATATAATGCAGCATGGCGCTGTGCCTGACAACCCGGTTCAAATGAGGATTCCATTGCGCCCCTGAACTAAACGATATATGGTCCGTTAATCCGGCATTGAATTCAGTCACCAGATTTGAGAATTTATCGGTATCCGGAAAATAGCCCGGCAAAGTTTGCTGGTAACCGGGATAAATAACCTTTCTATCCTGAAAATAAGAAATTTGCCCCACACTGAGTTTTAATTTTTCCCTACCGGATTTAGCATCAATCAAGCGTGTTGTTAAGGCTGCCGTAAGCTGATTAGCATCCCCTACCCTATCCGGACCGCTAAAGCGGTTTTCCAAAAACATACTGTTAAAAGAAAAATCATTTGGTGCGGTATCGAATACAGGAATATCGTCCTGGACTGTATTGGGGACGTACAAATAAAACAATCTGGGCTCGAGGGTATGCAGATAAGATCTATTGAAAATATTCATGTCCTTTTCCAGATACAATCCGCTATCCGTAGAAAAGACAGGCAAGGTTCTGGACATACTTGAGGAGACGACTTGGCCTGTCGGTAGTTTTATTAAGCCTCCGCTTGGATTGCTTAACGCATACTGGGTAGACTGCAAGGAAATCTTGGGCGTTAAAAAAGCGCTAGCTGTTTGCAATGGAAAACTGATTGACGGCCTGACATTGGTTCGTTGCGCATTCACCGGCGTAAGATCGTTTTGTTGTCCATTCGTCATTTCCACTACTGAATCATGCTGATAATGCACATACTCAGCATCCAGCAAGGTTGTCAACGGCATAAATTTGAATGAATGGTTCAAATTCAGGTTAATTTGCGGCAACCTCCGATACGGTATCCCCGCTTTGGTTATCGCTTTATCGATCGATTGATAATTATCAACATGGCCTGTTAAAGAAACCCCGGTATTTACGTAGCCAAGATTAGCTTGGCTTAAAAGATAACTACTGTAAGTTGACGTACTCAGCGCGTTGCCCAAGTCGGAGAAATAATCTTTATCGGACACATAATTCAAATCCATATTTGACTTAATATGGGACGTAAATTGGGTGTTATTCTTAATCGCTCCCAAATACCGCGCCTTATCACGGAGACTGTCATGCGGCATAAATTCCAGATCTGTAGATCCGCGTGTCATCTCTGTCAAATAACGGAAGTCGCCTCCCAATATGGCGCCCCTATTTGAAAGATACCGTGGCCGTAAAGTGGCATCGTAATTGGGGGCTATATTCCAGTAATAAGGCGTTTCCAGTCTTAACCCGCCCCGTTGCGTGTTGCCAAATGAAGGCGCAAGAAACCCCGAAAGCCGCCTGTTATCTATCGGAAAAGACATATAAGGCGAATAAAACACAGGCGTACCTTTAAACTCAATCCATGCATTTTTAGCAGCGCCTTGACCGCTAATTTTATTCATCTTCAACTCAGTCGCATGCACAACCCAGTCCTGGTTGCCGGGACGGCAGCTGGTATAAGCAACACCTTTATATCGAGACAGAGTGCTGCTCTCCCGATAAATCGTTTTCGCCCGGCCTCTGAGCGGCGTAGCCGGAGAAATAAACAGGGCTTCCCGGAGGCGTGCCTGATCGGAAGCCAGGTTAAGGGATGCCGACTCACTGTGCAACGCCAATTCATCTTCGCTGTAATAGACACTGCCCTGTAAATCCAATGTTTCCGACACCGTGTCATAAGTCGCTTTATTAGAGACTGAACGTTGATCTGCACGAGTCATTTCAACATTACCGGTATAACTGTAAATTTCATTCTCGAATATTTCAGCATAATCGGAATCGATATCCAGAGGAGACGCCTCTCTCAAATCCTTTTCAGGCACAAAGCCGGGCTTTCCGCCGCCAGGTGCAGCACAGTTTTGCCAGGGATCATATTTCAGTTGTGATTTAAGATTGCTGAAGGTTAGTTCTTCGTTGTGGTCAAATGCCGGAGTAAGCAGACTCACGCCGGGTTCAGATGTTTCAATAACCCGCGCCTGCCCTTTAGGATCGGCGCCGACCAACTTACAATCCCAGTTTTTATCTGCGGCCTTGGCATCGCAAGTCCAGCCTGGACGATTAGCTTCAGTTTGCAGTGTTTTTTTCAAATTGGAATCGGCCGAAGGCTGAGCGATTGGCTTAGCCTCTACGCTAACTTGCTGGGTGTCTTTATCAGCCCTGGTGTTGACGGGGAGTTTGGGCGCGACGACCTTCTCGACCTTCTCGACCTTCTCGGCAGGGACGGACGGGGGCTCGGTATTCTCAACGGGACCGCGCTCAGGCTCCGCTACAACCGGCTGGGTATTTTCAACGGCCTTTGTCGGTATCGACTGTTCGTCTTTAATCGGCTGCACGCCTTTAACGGGTTCGGCGTCGACAGGAATCTTTGTCGCACTGGTTTTCTCCGCAGGTTCTTTTTCACCTACACAAACCCACTCTTTGCTATCCTTGTTTTGCACACAATTCCAGAGTGCTTCATTGGCAATGCTGACAGGCGCATAAATAGAAGGTAAAAAAAACAGTAATAAACGGCGGCGCATAGGTAATATGAAGTTTAGTAGCGTAGTGGATCGTAAATCGAATAAAATGCCGGACGTTAATTTTACCTCACTACCCCTCTATTATACTAATCTATCCTAAACATCATGATGCCTGAAGACTTAAGAACGATATCGATGTTCGACTGGCTTGAAAACGATTTATTGCTCTCCATTACCGCATGCGCCCCCGCTTCCAGCGATGCCAGTTTTCGACGTTACTTTAGAGTCTGTACCCCGGAACAACAATTTATTGTCATGGACGCCCCGCCGGACAAAGAAAACATCGAACCCTTCATCAGAATTGCCAAGCTGCTAACACAGTCTCAAATCAACGTCCCGAGCATTTTTCAACAAAACCTGACTGACGGATTTTTACTGCTGGAGGATTTCGGTAGCCAGTGTTTCCTGGACCAGCTGAACGAAGCCACTGCCGCCGATTTATATCAAACCGCTTTCGACAGCTTATTCAAACTGCAAACCCAAACATCAATACAAAACTCCGGATTGCCTAGCTATAACGAGCCGCTCCTGCACAGGGAACTGGCTATTTTCGACGAATGGTTTTTAGGCCAGTTACTCGACATTCAAATTCCCTCAGCTGTTTGGGAGACGGTCCGCGCCCTTCTCACCACATCCGCATTGGAGCAACCCAGCACCTGCGTACACAGGGATTACCATTCCCGCAACCTGATGGTTTTAGATAGCGACTCACCCGGCGTCATCGATTTTCAGGATGCCGTCATCGGCCCGATCACCTACGATCTGGTGTCTTTGTTGCGCGATTGCTATATCGCCTGGCCTGAACAACAAGTTGAGCAATGGCGATTTAATTATTTTGAGCGGCTCCAGCAAGCAGACCTCATTGATTGCAGCCCGGCCCAGTTTAAACGCTGGTTCGACCTGATGGGACTACAACGCCACCTTAAAGCCATCGGCATTTTTTCCCGCTTGCACTTGAGAGACGGCAAATCCAACTACCTTGGCGACATACCGCGCACCCTGAACTATGTCACCAGCGTTTGCGCAGCCTACCCTGAACTTGCCGGGTTCAATGACTTCCTGCGCGAGCAGGTACTACCCGCACTGAGCGTAGTTGAAGCATGAAAGCCATGATTTTAGCGGCAGGTCGCGGCGAAAGAATGCGCCCATTAACCGACCACACCCCCAAACCCTTGCTTACAGCCGCAGGCAAACCGCTGATCGAATACACGATCAAACAACTGGTCGCGGCCGGTTTTAATGATATAGTCATTAATCACGCCCATCTGGGATTGCAAATAGAAAACCGGCTGGGTAACGGCAATCGGTTTGGTACAAATATAAGCTATTCACCGGAAGGCGAACAAGCGCTGGAAACGGCGGGCGGCATTATTAACGCCCTGCATTTATTAGGCGACGAGGTGTTTTTGGTGGTCAATGGCGATATAGCCACAGACTTTCCCTTTGCCGAACTCAAAAACCTGACTGTCGATTTGGCCCATCTGGTTTTGGTCGATAATCCGGCGCATAATGCACAGGGCGACTTTGGCTTGGCTAAGTCCGGCTTGGTTGTTTCAAGCGGCACCAAACAATTCACCTTTAGCGGCATAGGGCTGTATCGCCCGGAACTGTTCAGCAATATGCCCGCCGGACCCAGCAAACTGGGGCCTTTGTTACGCCAAGCCATAGCAAACGGCCGGGTTTCAGGACAAAAAATGGACGGTTTCTGGATGGATATAGGTACACCGGAGCGTTTGCAAGAACTGGATTTTTATTACACTCAACAGAGGTAAAGATCATGACTGAACATGTTTACAAAAAAATAGAACTGACCGGTTCATCAGCCGTCGGCATGCAGCAAGCCATCGAAAACGCCATCAGCAAGGCATCAAAAACTATCCATGACATGCGCTGGTTCGAAGTCGTCGAAACCCGCGGTCACATAGAAAACGGCAAAATCGCTCACTGGCAGGTCACCGTTAAAATCGGCTTTTCCCTGACAGAATAAAGGCTTTGCCATTCGACAAACCAGGCTCGATCGTATATGCCCCATCAATCGGACAAAAGCGCCAATACCCTATGGCACCGCGCCACCGTCACCCGGCAACGCCGCGAACAAAAAAATGCGCATAAATCGATAGTGCTCTGGTTTACCGGCCTATCCGGCTCCGGCAAGTCAACACTGGCCCATGCCGTAGAAGAACAATTGCACCAAAACGGCTTAAATACCTTGGTCCTGGACGGCGATAATGTGCGTCACGGCTTGTGCAGCGACCTGGGATTTAGCGATACAGACCGCAAGGAAAACATCCGCCGTATCGGTGAAACAACCAAACTGCTGCTTGAAGCGGGTGTAATAACATTGACCGCATTTATCTCACCGTTCAAGGCGGAGCGCGCCACGGCAAGAAGCCTGATGCCGGACGGCGACTTTATTGAAATTCACTGTTTTTGCCCGTTAACGGTTTGCGAGCAACGGGATGTCAAAGGACTGTATAAAAAAGCGCGACTAGGCGAAATACAAGACTTTACCGGCATATCCTCGCCTTACGAAGAACCGGAAAACCCGGATTTAAAAATCGACACTCACCGGCTTACGCTCGGAGAAAGCGTGCAGCAGGTCATATCGTTATTACGCGATCGAAACATCTTGTCCGCCCTGGAATAAACCATGCATTTCGATGTCTTCAATGGCGATGCAGACGGCATCTGCGCCCTGATTCAACTACGCCTGGATCGACCGCAGGCATCGCGGCTCATTACCGGCATTAAACGCGATATACAATTACTGGATAAATTTACCGTCACCTCAGGCGACCGCATCACAGTACTGGATATTTCCCTGCAAACAAACAGCGTACGGGTTAAGGAGTTTTTAACTCGGGGCGCTCATATTTTTTATGTCGATCACCACCAACCCGGCGATATTCCCAATCATCCCCATCTAAAAACGCTGATTAATACCGACAGCGCGATCTGCACCAGCCTGCTGGTCAATCAGTACCTGAATGGGAAATATCCGTTATGGGCAATAACCGCGGCCTTTGGCGATAATTTAAACCACAGCGCCGAACAACTGGCTGCCACACTGAATTTAAGCCAAACAGAACTTGAGACCCTGAAAAACCTGGGCATCTACATCAACTATAACGGGTACGGCGGCTGTATTGACGACCTGCATTTTGCCCCTGACAGACTGTATCGGGAAATGGCGGAGTTCCAATCCCCTTTTGACTTCATCGGCGGCAATCGTGATATCTTTACGCAACTGGAACAGGGCTATCGAGAAGACATGGCAAATGCCCAACGCCTTGTCCCCGAATGCCAAAGCGACGCGGTCGCCGTATTCATCCTGCCCGATACCGCCTGGGCAAGACGCGTTAACGGCGTATTCGGGAATTTCCTGACCAACCTTCACCCCAGCAGAGCCCATGCGGTAATCACCCATAACAAGGGCAACGATTACCAGGTTGGCGTCAGAGCGCCTCTATCCAATAAAACCGGCGCTGACGAATTATGCTCCGCCTTTCCAACCGGCGGCGGACGCAAAGCGGCGGCAGGCATCAATCATTTGCCCGGCGATCAGCTGAGTATTTTCATCAAAAAGTTTGAGGATTTTTATTCGTGAGTAGCTGTTACAATGCGAGTAAAAGGCTTACGTTTTAAATATAAGTACAATGGAACACAGATGACGGATGAACACATTTTTTGCCTTTAGCCTTGTGCCATCATAATGATTAACGTCATCAACGTTCTATTTTTGGCCACTGAATAATAACTACAATCTTAAAGACCGCCGGAACCGACACGCATGAACTCACTGACCGATCAACACCAGCCCGACTCATCCAGCCCGAAGCGGATGGAACAATTACAACACATCAACCTGCAACTTGCGGCGCTGGGGCAACCGACCTGCGAAGTGGAAAACGACCCGCAATACCTGAAAATTGCTGGCGGCTTATTAAAAAACTATACTCAGCAACGCCGCCTGCTGGCGCTGGCCAAGTACCGCTGTCCGGCCGATCAACGTATTCAGGATTTCCTTAACAGCTACTTGACTGAAAACGGCATAGAAGGCCCCGTCAGCTTGCCGGGCGAAACCTTTGTGCTGGAACAAAAAGAATTGGCAAGGGAGTTGTCCCTGCCCTTTCAACACAACGAATTTCATTCGGCTTATATTGATTCCTACCGGATTCAACAAGGCGTACTGCATAACCCGAAAAACGACCGGCGCACCACCAAAGGCGTGTTCCATATTGCCGCCGGAGGCCTCCCGGTTCCGGCCGATAAAAACGAAGTGCCCGTTCAGGCTTATGCGGCGCTGCTTCGTGCCGCCCTGACGCCTCCCGACGACCTTTTGTCCCTGCCCTTTACCAGCGCCCAAGCCAACACCGCCAAACTCTGGGCGTCATCGCTGATAAGACCCATCGTGTGCCCGGAAGTTTCCGCATCAATGCCGGTCAAAACCATGGAAATCCGCTTTTTTGCACCCGGCGGACTGGTCGCCAACCTGGATTTTGTCGAATCCATTTTCGGCAACGCGGGCGACCCGTTCCTGCCCGAGAACGATGCCGCATTGGATATTGACCACTGGACCGGCCATACCGGCTGCATCATTCTTGCCTCGCATTTGGTGCATTGCCGGAAAAAGGATCTGGGTCTGCCGCATTTTGACGATGCGACCGAACGTCAGCGCAAAGACGGCATGTGCTGGAAAAATGCGGATGAACTGTACAATAACGGCCAGCCCTTTAAACTGGTGTGCCGCAACATGCAGGGGGTGATTGTCACCATCATCGCCGACAACTATTTCGGCTACAGCAAAAAGGAAATCAAGTCCCATATCAGCTATTCAGCCAACCTGTACGGCGGCGCTGAAGAAGAGCATTCGGGCGGCGCGCTGGCCTTCCCGAGAGTCATTCTGGGCGAAATATTTTTGCCGCATACGTCTTATATCGGCGAGCATTATTCTTTCGATAAAGTCTGTCAGCAACTGGCGTCGGTCATAGAACCTAAAGACGAAGGCTATGCTGTCGACAAAAACTACCCCGACATCCTTTATATTCCCAATACCGCGAAGTTCAACATTCCGCAGCAGCAAGTCAGCTGGACGCATAACCGGCAGACGCAAACGCTCAAATTGCTGTTCGGCAACACCTATGTCTATCCCAACGGCTTTAAAATCCACATGGAACGCCACCCTACTGCGCCCAGCTGGCGCTTGATCGGCACCCATCAGGAAGGCACTTTCTGCCACAAGCCGAGCACCGTATCCGGGGGCGGCAAGTCGGAAATTTCCAAATCGATTGCCGGAGCCATCATTTCCGGCCCGGTTTTTGTCGATAATTTCGATAAAGACATGGACATCGTCACCGCCATCTTCGAACATGATTATTCCACCCGGTTTCGCGATCCGGCCCTGCATGGCCTCGACCAACGCCGCCTGCTCAGCAATGAACGCACCCTGGGTTCGGTGATCAAACTACTGACGCCGTCCGAAACCGAGTTTTCGGACGTCCACAACCAATGGCTGGCGACAATACCCCAGCACATATTGGCCGTGGCGCTGATGATCAAACGTTTTTACAAGGAAGAATGGGGCCACGACTGGAGAAAATATTTTTCCGTCGACATGGTCAACAGCCACCCCGGTAACGAACTGAAATTTCAGGGCCGCAAACTGATCGCCAGTTACCTGCGCGTAGGTTTTGACGAAAATGGCGCGTGGCGCGTTTTCAAACTGCGTCAGGATTTTATCGCCTCGGCCAAAGTCCAGATGGAAGACGATATTTCCGCGTCCACCGTCGTACCGACGCGCCTTCTTACCGGGCTTAATCCGGATTATAAAAACCCCAGCGTCAAACTGGTCGATAACTGCGAGCAAAGCTTCTTTCAGCGTCCTGACGATGCGATACACCGGGGCACGGATTTGCAGACCGAGCTGGATTTTTCGCGTACCGACAATTTTATCTCCAATTTTCAACCGCTCACCCCGCAAGACGCGCGCGAGTTCATCGAAGACGTCATACACTTCGACGAATTCAGCGAGCCGATGCAAAACGTCATCCGCCGGGCCACCCAGGGCAAAGACGGCGAGTACTTCGTCTCATCGGCGCATCCTCGTCTGGTTGATGGAAAACCCAGCCTCAACGTCCGCTATCTGCAACTGCGCCCCGATATAGCCAACCCAAAAATGCGCTATATTGCGGAACTGTCCACTCGTTTGGCGCGGGGTCTTGATACCGATCAAACCGTTTATTTCCCGGTTAACGCAGTATTGACCGGACGACGCAACAATCCTGCCGACCTGGAGGCAGGCATCCGGCCGCTGGCGATCTATAATCCGATCCATTATCAGGAATTGCCTGAGCTGTTTATGGATTTTATTTGCAGCCTGACCGGAAAATCACCGTCCACAACCGGCGCAGGTTCCGAAGGCGCGCTGACCAAAGGCCCGTTCAATGCCTTATCCACCACCGCCGACCTGAATACCGCATTGGTTTCGTTTATATTATGCGGCTATGACGGTTTTTCCACAGCGGCGGGTTTCATAGGCTCCAAACGCCAAATCGATCATGACATCAGCCTGTTGATTCCTGAAATCTGGTCGCGCTTGCCGGTAGACCAGCGCGACCCGCAGTATTTGATTGCAAAAGGACAACTGGAAAAACTGGAGGATTTTGAATACGAAGGTCGCACCGTATTCCAAAGCCGACTGGGCTATCGCATCACCGAACGGTTTGTGCATACCAATTTCGGCAAGATGTTCGATTACCCGACCGCGGTATTTGACGACGCCATGTTGAAACCGGAAACCCAGGATATGCCCAGCTATGTTGACGGCATCGACAACGTGTACGAAGCACAGCAGCGGGTCGCGCAACAGTATTTCCAGGACGGCTCCATCGATGACGCCTGCCCGCCCCTGAAAGCGCTGCTGCACATTATGGCCGAAGGCGAATATGCCGGGCAAACCATCAGCGACCCGGCTATTCGCGCGATGTTCACCCGCGACTATTTGCTGCAAAGCGACTGGTATCAACAGCGCCTTGAAATCAAACAACAACGCGAGAGCAAACTTTGGCAGCAGCACAAGGCTTATATCCAACAGCAATTGACAGCAACGGAACAGTCAGCCGGCCGTGCCGAGTTAATCCAAAAACTCGAAGCGACTGAACTCAAGCTGGCCGAGATCAACGATCCGGCTTACCTGCAACAGCTGCAAGGGACGTTAGGGGCTGATTGGGTACATCATTCGTAGACAGAAATACGCCGGTTCGAGCAACAGCGAAAACCGGCGTTTCCCGCACCGCCTGGTAGAATGGGGCAGAAAACGTGTCCCGCAGGTATCAAGTTAAAACATATCGCCACGAAGACAAGAACGACTGCACCACTACAGCAGGTAGAACAATGCAAGGGGAGCCATTGCCTATAATGTAGCGTTCCCACACTCCGCGTCACTGACCCAATTCACCGTCGTAGGATGTGAGCGATCGGCTTCTACAGTAATAGTATTTTGTTTACCGAGCATGATATGATCCGTTAGCCCAAGTGGACGCTTACTCTAGGCGCTAACAAAAATTCACAGTTTTTCTTTTTGGCCGCGCTGCCGTTATTTGAGTCATGGGTAAAACAAGTTAATACACGTTTTTTTATTTCTGGTGGAGTAATTGTCATGCAAAATACATCCGGTATATTAGAT